>Ga0302314_10007291_pt1 | contig 19891 bp, 19 predicted proteins | sample III_Palsa_N2_3_FD_200533 | JGI IMG/M metagenome (GOLD analysis project Ga0302314, IMG submission 200533) | Peat permafrost microbial communities from Stordalen Mire near Abisko, Sweden - III_Palsa_N2_3 | ecosystem: Environmental > Terrestrial > Soil > Palsa > Peat permafrost | place: Sweden...
TCAAATCGCAGTGATTCCGGCGGTGGCCGACTCTTTCTATTTTCTGCCTGACGCAACGTCGCCGACAGAGACCCAGCGACCGGCGGCGCTCGTCGAGCTGCGCGCTGGAGCACGACGGGACGACGTCCTCGCTGCGCTGCGTGGCACCGTGGACAACCTCTTCCTGCCGCGTCCGCTGATCGTCGTCGATCGCCTGCCGCGTGGCGACAGCGGCAAGTTGCGGCGAGAGGATGTGATGGACATTTACCGTGCCCACCTGCGTGCGCAAATATCGGCAACAACGCCGGTTGACCCGTGAGCAACCCGATGGAAAAGGGATATTCCGTGGAATCGAAAAAACCGCTTTGCGCCGCAAGAACGGTGCTGGTCACTGGCGCAGCGCGAGGAATCGGCGCAGCCATCGCGACGACCTTCGCACAAAACGGCGCCAACGTGGTGCTCAATGCGCGCACCGACAGCGCTGCGCTGCGTGAAACGCTGGAAGTCGTACGTGGTTACGGCGTCGAGGCAATGGCGAGCCATGGCAACGTCGCCGATGTCGCGTATGTGAACGACATGGTGGGCGATGCACTGGCGCGCTTTGGCGCGATTGACATCCTAGTGAACAACGCAGGGATCATCAAGGACAAGCCGTTGGCCTTCCTTTCGGAAGGCGACTGGAATGACGTGCTCGGTGTCAACCTCGGCGGCGCATTCCATTGCTCCAAGGCAGTCATCAAGTCGATGATGAAAAGGAACTGGGGCCGCATCGTAAACATTTCGTCAATCACCGCGCTCTCGGGCCGGCCCGGACAGACGAACTACGGCGCGGCTAAGGCGGGCCTGATCGGCTTCACGAAATCGCTGGCGCGTGAGGTCGCTCCCTACAACATCCTGGTGAACACCGCCGTCGTCGGCCTGATCGATACACGCATGACTCAGAAAATTTCTCGAGACACCCTGGACGAACTAGCCCAGATGGTACCCCTGAAGCGAACCGGGCGCCCGGAAGAGGTGGCCAACGCTTGCCTGTTCCTCGGTTCGGAAATGTCCTCTTATATCACCGGTACGGAAATCAACGTGAGTGGCGGAGCCTACATATGACAACTGAAATGACCCTGCAAACAGCTCACGACGTCGCCAAGCGACGTCGTGAGCTGACCGAGCGCATGAAGTGCAAGTTAATCGAGCGGCTGTCGCTGCAGCTCAGTTCTGACGAAATTGCGGACGACAGTCCACTGTTTGGCACCGGCCTCAGCCTCGACTCCGTCGACGCACTGGAGATCGCGATATTGATTGAGCTTGAATTCGGTGTCGCTGTTTCGGATGACGAACTGGCGTCATTCCGTTCCGTCAACACCCTAGTGGATTTGGTGCAAGAACGCATGAACCACGTGGAGGAACAGGTATGACCACTGACTACTCGCTGTGTCGCGACGGCGTCGCGCTGTTCGATTTGTCCACCGAGGCACGCTTTTTGGTGTCCGGGCCGACGGCCGAAACGGCCCTGAACGCGCTCACAACCATTGACGTGAGCATCTTACGGCCGTGGCGCGGCAAAATGGGGCTGTTTCTGGCGCCCAACGCGTCAATCATCGCGATCGCCACGTTCTTCCGAGCAGATGATCGCTTCTACATCTTTGCCGAAGCGGCCGTCGCCGACCGCCTGCGTACCTATCTCGGCGACGAGATCGCGGCGCACGGCGCGACGCTTACTGACCTGTCGCAGTCGCACTGCCTCTATTCGGTGGCGGGCCCGCGCGCGCAGGAAGTGATGATCTCCGCTGCGGGCGATGATGTGGTCGGCCTGCCGTTCCTCTCTGGAGAACATAACGCTGAGTTGAGCGCGACTGTCTTCCGCATGGGCAACACCGGTGAATTCGAGTACCGGCTGATGGCCGACGCGGCACAGGCGTCGGCGCTCACCGATCGACTGTGTGAGCACGGAGCGAGCTTTGGCATCGCTCCCGCGGCGGCGGCAGTCATGAAAACGCTGCTGCTCGAAATGCGCTCGCTGTCCGACGACGATATTCCTGCCGACACCTCGCCGTTCGAAGCAGGCCTGCACTGGATGATGAATTTTCGTAAGGACCAGCCCATCGCTGCGGCAGTTCTGAGCCAGTCAAAGGCCACGCCGCGCACGCGCTGCGTGGCCGTCACGATCGAGGGTGTCGATGTCGTGCTACCTGCCAACGCTCGCCTGTTCATCGAAGATCAGGACGTCGGCGTCCTCGCGAGTTCCGAATACTCGCAAGCGCTGAGCAAGTACGTCGGCGTGGCCTATGTCGCGCCAGAGTTCGGTTGGGTAGGCGTAAACTTTGTCGCCCAAACGCCGACGGGTAATGCCATTGTGCGTGCAGTTTCGGCGCCGATGCTCGTGACGAACACGGCCAAGCAGGCCTGAGACGCGATAGATGGCACAGGTGAATCCTCCTCCCGATTGTACGCCTCGCGCCAGCTATGACGTTGTCGTGGTCGGCGCCGGCATCGGCGGCCTCGCGGCGGGCGCGTTACTCGCCGATGCCGGCGCCAGGGTACTGGTGGTGGAACGCCAAGCGGTACTCGGTGGCTATTGCCATAGTTGGTACCGCAAGGTGAAGGTGAACGGCGAGATCCACAAGTTCCGCTTCGACGCGGGTACGGTGGAGTTCTCGGGCGCGCACGACGGCGGTACGCTGTCGGTACTGTTCGACCGACTGCGGCTGCGTGATCGCATCGAATGGTTGCGCTGCGACCATACTTACCGGATCGGGCAGACAATGATCCGCGTGCCGCCGGACTGGCGCGACTACGTGGCGCAGCTCGGGACCTCATTTCCCAGCGAGGCCTTAGGTATTGCCGCGTTCTTCGACGCCATGCGGCTGGTTGCGGAAAGCCGTCACTGGCTGGCTGCTGCCAACGGCGGCTTCGCCCGACAGGCCCGCAACAACGAAGAGCGGGCGCGCTTTCAGCGCGAGCACGCGTTCGCGGCGAAGTGGGGCAATCGTCCGGTAGTCGAGCTGCTTGCCACCTACGTAACGCAGGCCGCCGCCCGCACCGCGCTACTGCGCCTGTCGCATTTCCTGACGGCGGATATCCACACGCTTACCGTCGGGAGCGCAAGTAATCTCTATCGCTTCTACTTCGTCGGTGGCTATTACCCGAGCGGCGGAACGGGCCTGGTGGCGAACACACTGGCCGACTCCATCCGCGAGCACGGTGGTCACATCATGAGCCGTACTGATGTCCTACGTATCCGACTCGAGGGAGGCCGCGTGCGGGGCGTGGTGCTCGATGACGGCCAGGAAATCGATGCCGACATCGTCGTCTCGAACTCCGATTTCCGCCGCACCTTCGGCGAACTACTGCCCGTCGACGCCCTCGCGCCGGAGCTGCGCGTTGGCATTGACGCGATGACGCCGACGGCCTCCGGGTTTACGGTCTACCTCGCGATGGACTGCGTGCCGACGGATGCACGCTCCTACACCGTCGACGGGAACTACGCGTTCCACATTCCGTCGCTGCTCGATCCGACCGCAGCCGCTCCGGGTTGTTCTGTCTTCGAGGTACGCACCATCTTCGATAAGACTGACAGCTGGTTCCGCGGTCATGAGGGGCTGACGCTGAACGCCTGGCGCAAGACTCCCGAATATGCCTTGCGCAAGCGCCGCTTCGGCGACTGGCTGCTGGCCCGCGCGGAAGGTCTGGTGCCAAACCTGCGCAAGCACATTCTCTACCGCACCGACGCTAGCCCCTTGACCTATGCGCGCTACAGCCACGCCAGCCATGGCGCACTCTACGGATGGGCGGGCCGGCCCGCGGCATTCGACGGCGGTTGTACGCCGTTCGATGGACTTTACATCGTCGGCAGCTCGGCGCTCGGCGCTGGCGTCGAAGGCGCGGTGATCTCAGCGGCCAACGCGGCGCACGCCATCGTGCCTGGCCTGCTGTCTTGCGGCGCCCGCTTCCCCACACGCCGGGTGTCCGCCACGGACATCGTTCCCGCATTGTCATCGTGAGCGGTACACGGAGTTTTCTTATGAACAACGACCCCCTGGTTATCACCGCGATCGGCGCGGTGGGCTGTTTCGGCGACGACGTATCGTCGCTCTGGACAAGCTTACTGCGCGCGGAGTCCCTCGCACGGCCGGCTGCGATTGGCAAGGACATCGGCCTATCCACAGAGATGCAAACCTTCGATCTGACGCGATTCCACAAGTCCACCGACGGCCACCGCAGGCCGAAGAGCTCGCAATATGCGATGGCAGCGGCAGTGCAGGTCATTAAGCAAGCCCGCTTGGGCCATGACCACGACATTGATCGCGATGAAGTCGCGATCGTCTACGGCACGGGCACAGGTGGCGTCTCGCTTACCGAGAACATGCTGACGTCGCTGATCGAGCGTGGCATGGGCGCTATCGAGCCCCTGCTGTTCCAGGAAAGTGTCTTTAACGCGCCAGCCAGTTGGGTCGGCATCGAACACGGCTTCCGCGGGCCGCTGGTGGCTCTGCCCATGGGCTGGCCGACCGGCGGGCACGCCGTGGCCACGGCGGCCGATTTCGTCGATTTCGGCACGGCTCGAATCGCGATCGTTCTGCTGGCTGACGAGCTGTCGCCGATCGCCTTCGAGGCCTATCGCGCACTTGGTATGCTGGAGCCCGCAGCGGCCGACGGACAGGGCATGCGTCCGTTCGACATGCGCAGCCAAGGTGCGATCCTCGGCGACGGCGCGGCTGCCATGGTCGTGGAGCGTGCGTCCTCGGCACGCGCCCGCGGCGTGCCGGCACTGGCTAAACTCAGCGGCTGGTCGGTCACCTCCGATCCGTTTGGCATGGGTCCGAAGGACGGCGCAACCTCGACGTTGCAGCACTCGATGCATGCTGCCCTCGCTCAGGCAGGGCGCACTAATGTACCTGTCGTTTTCTCTGGGGCATATGGTTCACAGAATGCGGCCGCGGTTGAGGCCGCAGGGATCCGCAGCCTGCCGGGGGAGGCGTGTCCAATCGTCACCAACATCCGCGGCGTCGTCGGCGAGGCGCGCGGCACGACCGGTTTGTGGAACATCATCGCAGCCGTGCAGGCAATCAGACACGGCCAGGTGCCGCCCATCGCGGGTTGTGGGCAGCCCGACTACGGTCTAGGCCTTCAACTGGCGACGAGCGCGTTGGCACAAGCACCGATCGACGCAGCGCTGTGCAATGCGTTCTGGATCAACGGCGTTAATACGTCGATTGTCGTGGAGGCTTGTGTATGACCACTGCATGGCTTTTCCCCGGACAGGGCGCCCAGGAACTCGGCATGGGTCTGGACATCGTCGAAGCACATGCGCCAGTGCGACGATGTCTCGAACAGGCCTCCGAGCAGGTCAACGTCGACCTGCTTGACGTAATCGCGCAAGGTCCGCGCGCGCGCCTCGCGCGCGCGGACCTTGCGCAACCGGCGCTGTTCGCGCTGTCGTACGGAATTGCCGACGTCCTCAAATCGCGCGGCTGGCAGCCGTCCTGGGTAGCCGGCCACAGCCTGGGCGAATTTACCGCTGCGGCGCAGACGGGCGCGCTGGATTTCGAGAGTGCGCTCGATCTCGTCGTACAGCGTGGCAGACTGATGCATGACGTCAACGTCACTGCGAACGGCGGTATGTTAGCAGTGTCCAATTTGCCGCGCGCCGCAGTCGATACGGTGCTTTCGGCTGCGGTGCAAAGCAGTGCCAACGCAAGCGTGACAGGCCAGCATATCGAGCCGCAGGTGTGGATCGCCAACGTAAACGCGCCCAAACAGATCGTGCTGGCGGGCCGCATCGCTGACCTACAGGCGCTCGGCACCCCGATCGTGGCTGCGGGTGGGCGGATAACTTGGCTCGACGTCGCCGGACCGTATCACAGCCCGCTGTTCAAGAATGCGGCGCTACAGTTCGCGAAGATGGTGCGATGCTGCCCCCTCGAAGACGGTCACGTGCCGTTGGTCGCCAACTCGAACGGCGCATTCCTGAGCGGCGCCGCCGAACTCCGCGAGGAACTGATTACCCATATGCTCGGCACCGTTGATTGGGCCGGCTCCATGGCTCGCCTAGTGGCAGCGGGCTGCCAGTTCGCGGTCGAAGTCGGGCCAGGACGCACAATGAAGGGACTGGCGATGCGCAACGCACCGCGGCTTGTCTGCCTGACGACCGTATCGGCGCACGATCTCGACGAAACCTGTCGACGCCTGGAGGCCTTGTCATGCGCGTTGTCGTGACCGGAATGGGCGCGCTTTCAAGCGCTGGCAGCAGCGTGGCTGAACTCGACCGAGCCTTGCGCGAATCGCGCAGCGGCATCAAGTTGTTCGGTCCGAACGAGGACGGTTATCCGCCGCACGGGCTCGCCGGACGCGTCGTCACGCGAGCATCGGCTAGCACGCTCCGGGGGCAAGCGATGCTCGACCAGGTGTTCGACGAAGCCATCGCGCAAGCCGGGCTGGCGGGGCGCCTCGCGGGCGCGCGCCTGTACCTCGGGACTATCCATGGGCACCTGGACAACTGGTCGGCCGCGCGCGCGGACCAGCCTCACGACACGTCCGATAATTTCGCGGCGCTACCCTGGAACTTCGCCGCTCAGCTGGGTGAGCACGGTCTGCGTTCGTCGGATGCGACGCTAATCAGCACCGCCTGCACCGCTTCTGCCGCCGCCATCGGCCTGGCACTGGACGCACTACGTACCGGTTCCACATCCGTGGCCGTGGTAGCTGGAGTGGAGGTCATGAGCCTTTTCCTCTACGACGGCTTTGTCGCCCTGCGTGCGCTGGGCAAGCAGTGTCGGCCGTTCGATGTACGCCACGACGGGCTGGTGCTCGGGGAGGGCGCTGCTGCATTGATACTTGAGACCGAATCGCATGCCCGCCTGCGCAACGCGCAGGCGCTGGCCGAGATCGCCGGCTATGGGTTCGGTCTCGACTCGTTGAGCCTAACCGCCCCAGATCCCTCAGGCACGGGTGCAGCAGTGGCGATACGCGAGGCGCTCGTTGACGCCCGCCTAGCCACACCGCCGCGCTACGTCAACGCGCATGGCACCGGAACAAAGCACAATGACAACATGGAGTGTGCCGCATTGCGCCGAGTGTTCGGTACTGAGATCGGCCAGCTGGCCGTTAGCTCGACCAAATCCCTAATGGGGCATCTGTGCGGCGCGGCAGGCGCGACCGAGGTGATTTGTTCGATCCTCGCTCTACGCGGTGGCTACATGCCCTCGACCTTCGGTCTCGATACACCGGAGGTACGCTGGGATGACATTGATTTCGTGCGCGGCGGCCCGCGCGAAGAGCGCTTCGACAGTGTGCTGTCGTTGAACAGCGGTTTTGGTGGCACGAACTCAGCCGTGTTGGTGCAGCGAGCATGAACATGCCCCTCATCGCCATGCGTCCCGTTGTGCGCATCGATCTCGCGCTCGCGGAGTTGGAGATTGCCTACAACGAGCAGGTGGGTTGGGCCGACGCTTGCCGTATCAATGCCGACGCGCGTCTCGTCCTGCTCGGCGTCCAAGGCTTGCTGCGCGACGGCCATCTCGACGCAGAAGCGCTGCGGGACACCGCGTTTGTCCTCGGCTGCGAGAACCCATCGATGTCCAGTTACCGGGAATTCGATACTGGTATGCGGGCTGGCCGGCGCACGGCGCTGGCCTATTCCCACGCGCTACCGTCGATCCCGTTAGCCAGTGCTGCGCTACGCTATCAATTACGCGGGCACACCTACACACTCGTCGGCGGCCCGGACGTCGGTCTTCGAGTGCTGGCGCTCGGCCGGCAGATGCTCGCCTCGCGGCGCGCGCGCCAAGTCGTCGTGGGTTGTTGGTGCGTCCACGCCGAGAACGTGTCGACGCGCCACTCCGGGCGTGCCCGCATCCAGCTCGCGCTGCTCCAGCATGTCGCTGCAACAGCTTCGTCCAACCCGTATCACCCATGGAGCTCACCATGACTCCCAAACCGACGTGTCCCGTGTCCGTCGCATACCGCCTTCGTGTCCGCTTCGGCGAATGCGACCAGATGGGCGTGGTCTATCATCCCAACTACATCATCTGGTTCCACGAGGCACGCGACACCTTTCTTCAGCAAGCCGGCATCAACCTGCAAGCGCTGGGTCACAAGGGTTATTCGCTACCTATCGTGGATGCCTCATGCAATTACCAGCGTTCAGCGCGCTATGCCGATGAGATCACCGTTATCGCGCAAACGACGGCCACTCGCGTGGCCAAGCTGGTCTTCGAGTTCCGCGTCGTACACGACAAGACCGGCGAGACGCTGGCCACCGGTCGGACGGTCTCCGTCGTCCTCGATCGAGACAAGCGTCTGCAGTTGGCCTTGCCTGCCGACATGAAAGTCTTGGAAGCCGCGCAGCAATCCGTCGAGGTCGCGACATGAGGCGCGTCGTCGTCACCGGTATCGGCGTGTTGTCGTCAATCGGCAATACTTTCGACGAACTGGCCGATTCGATTCGGCATGGCCGATCTGGAGTCGCGCAGATTACCTCGTTGGATACGACGGGGCTTGCCGGCCGCCTTGGATGCGAAGTGCGCGGCATTGACATCCCCGCGCACTTTCCGGCAGACTCCGGCCGGCGCATGGATCGCTGGACGCAGTACGCCGTCATCGCCGCGCGCCAGGCCGCCGCGATGGCGAACTGGCGGCCAGTCGACACCGATCCGCGGCGTACGGGCGTCGTGATCGGGACGACCGTCGGCGGCCTGCTGCTCGGCACGCGCTACTACGAGTACCAGCATCGACGCGGCCGTCACTGCGCCGGCATGCTCACCGACTACCTACTTTATTCTGCGGGGGCACGGATCGCGGGCGACTTCGGATTGGAAGGGCCCAACATCGCGTTCAGCACGGCGTGCTCGTCGTCCAACGTAGCGCTGGGCCACGCCGCAGACCTTGTGCGCCACGGACGACTCGACACCGCATTCGTCGGCGGCGTCGACACGATGGCCAAGACTACTGTTGCGGGTTTCAACGCTCTGCGCAACGTCGCACGCGAAACAATGCGGCCGTTCGACAAGAACCGCACCGGCCTAGTACTCGGTGAAGGCGCAGCGATCTTCTGCATCGAGACGGAAGACAGCGCGCGCAGCCGAGGCGTGCCGGTGTTGGCTGAGATCCTAGGCTACGGTATGAGCACCGACGCGTATCACATGACCGCGCCAGATGCGAGCGGTCGCGGACCGGGACTGGCGATGACGCGCGCGCTCGCGCAGTCCGGCATCGGCCCCTCAGACATCGATTACATCAACGCCCACGGCACAGCTACGCGCCACAACGACGAAGTCGAGACGCGCGCCATCAAGAAGGTATTTGGTGCCAGCGCGGCCGCCATTCCGGTCAGCTCGACGAAACCCATGCATGGTCACATGCTCGGCGCGACGGGTGCGATCGAAGCCGCAGCGACTATCGCGGCGATGCGTGACGGGTACTTCCCGCCGACGATCAACTACCGTGACGCTGATCCGCGCTGCGACCTCGACTACGTGCCGAATGTGGCGCGCCCCGGTCGCTTCGCGACAGCGTTGTCCAACAACTTCGGCTTCGGGGGCAACAACTGTGCGCTCGTACTGCGCTCGGCGTTTTGAACAAGCCCTCATCCATCGACTTCTACGGGCTTTTGTCCGCACATGCCATGCCAAACCCTAACCAAACCCCGTTGACGCCCACTCAGATCATGAAGCGGTTACCTCATCGCCATCCCTTTCTCATGATCGACAAGGTCTCGCGCTATGGTGATGGAGAAGCCGTCGCCATCAAGAACGTCACGATGAATGAGTGGTTTTTCGCCGGCCATTTCCCGAACGATCCCGTCATGCCGGGTGTACTAATCGGCGAGGCGATGGCGCAGACGTCAGCGTTCGTCCATCACGGCGGCGCAGAGAGCGCGGTCGGCACGGCACGGCTCGTTAACCTTGACCTGCAGCTCAAGGCCCCAGTCGTTCCAGGTGAACAACTGGTACTAACGGCGCGCTGTATCAAGCGCTTCGGGCAGGTGATGAAAATCTCCGCCATCGCCCAAGTCGGTGATGTTACTGTCGCCACGGCAGAACTTACGGTCGCGGGCTGAGGAATATCAATGTCCAACACGCTATCAACTCCCACGACCGCCGCCGCACAAGCCTGCACGGAAGAAGCAATCGTCGTCACCGGCATGGGCGCCATTGGTCCGTTCGGCGCGACCGTCGAAGCGCTCTGGTCTGCACTGTGCGATGGTCAAGCACTGTTCGTCGCACAGCCCGACGGCACGCAAGACGACCTGTGCGGCTTTCTCCCGCAGGCCGACATCGCCAGGCTGGCCGCCGAGGGTAACCGGGGCGAGCGCCGCTCCGTCTCGCTGTTTGCCCACCGTGCCGCCAATGCCGCCATCGCCCAGGCGGGCTTGATGCACGGCGGCCCCGACCCGACGGACGTCGGCATCGTCTACGGCACTGCCAACGGTGGAACGCCGATGAATTTCTCGACCGCGCTCGAATACGCTGCACAGAGTTCGCGCTTCGAATTACCATCGCTCGGAATCATCGACGATAGCATGGGTACGCCGGCGGGACTTGTTAGTCACGAACACGGGTTTCGCGGTCCGATCCTGAACGTGCCTATGGGATGGGCGGCGGGCGGCTGCGCACTGGCAGCCGCCTGCGACCTGTTGCGTTCGCGTGTCGCGTCGGCGGTCATCGTCATGGCCGCCGACGAGCTTGGCGGCGATCGGCCGATGGCCACGCGCAGCGTAAACCGCGCGCGCCGACTGCTGTCACCTAACGACGGCGGTGTGGCTGGCGTGCGACCATTCGACTGTGCCGCCAACGGCAGTACGATGGGTGAAGGCGCCGCCGCGCTGGTGTTGGAGCTTCGCTCCGATGCGCTGCGGCGCGGATGCACCCCGATTGCCCGCCTGTCTGGCTGGGCGATCCGCACCGGGATCGCGCGCGACGACGTGGCGAAGTACGACACGCAGGCAATCGCCACCGCTATGACGGCGGCGATTGGCTCAAAGTCGCCGCGCCGCGTGGGGGTCGTCTTCTCCGGTAGCCATTGTAATCAGTCGAGCGATCGCGCAGAGTCTGCCGCGATCGCGCGCGTGTTCGGTGGCCACGCCGCATCGACACCGGGCGAACCCGACGTCGATCATGCTGCCCCGCTGGTGACCAACATCCGCGGAGTCGTCGGCGATGTCGGCGCCGTCACAGGGTTGTATGCCTTCATCGGAGCCGCGTTAACGATTGATCGTGGCGTGCTGCCAGGCACCACAGGATGCGACACACCCGACACACGCCATGACATCGACATCGTGCATCGCACCCGACGCGTAGACAACGTCGATACCGTCCTGTGTAACGCGTTCAGCAGCGACGGCGTCTACACCGCTCTGCTAGTCAGCACGGAACCTCTCGGAGCCTTTTGATGGACCACGTTTTTCAACACCACTCCGATCCGTTCACTATCTTGCCACCAGGCGCACCCGGGGAATCGGTATGGGTCACTGGCGTCGGCATTGTGTCGTCGCTTGGATGCAATTTCACCGACTTCTCCACCGCTATCCGCGCTGGCCGCTGCGGCGCCACGGTCGCGTCGGCCGCCTTCGGCCAAGCGATGCAATCGCTGGAGATGCCTGTCTACAAGGTCAGCGGGTTCGATCCCGCAGACCACTTCGACACCGATATCTATCCGACTATGGATCCGTTGGTGCAGTTCTCATTGGTCGCCGCACGCGAAGCCGTCGCCATGGCTGGTCTCGCGGCCGACGGCGTGGATCCGACTCGCGCCGGCATCTGCTTCGGCACCGCCGGCGGGGCCACCCACAATCGGTTCCGCTATGGCCGCGAGATCGCCTCAGGCAACACGCCGGGACGCGGCCTGATGCAAGACTTTTCTTACCACGCAGCCTGCACGCACATCATGAACGAGTTTGGCTGGAGCGGACCGAGCTTGACGATTAGCTCCTCATGCGCCTCCTCGAGTGTCGCCATCGGCAAGGCCTACGAGGCGATCCGTAGCGGCCAAGCCGACGTCATGATCTGCGGCGGTGCAGAGTTCTTGGGACCCATCAGCATGGCCATAATGAACAGCACACGTCTGCTGACTAGGGATGCGATGCGCCCGTTCGACGCAGCGCGCACCGGCTTCGCGCTCGGCGAGGGCGCTGGATTGATCTGCCTCGAATCCGAGCGCCACTGGCGCGCGCGCCAAGCATCTGCGCTGTGCAAGCTGTCAGGCTGGGGTATGGCCGCCGAGGCCTACGACACGCGCACACCCGAGCCTACCGGCCGCTGGCAGGCGCTCGCAATGACCCGGGCACTCAAGTGCGCCGGGGTCGACGCGAGCGCCATCCAGTACATCAACCTGAACGGCAACGCGACCGCACACGACGTCTCGGAAGTGCGGGCGATGCGCAAAGTGTTCGGTGAGATGTCCCGCTACATTCCGACTAGTGCGACCAAGCCGATGTACGGCTATCTGCTTGGCGCCAACGGCGCGGTTGACGCGATCAGCGTGATCGCGGGCATGCGCCAGAGATTCATGCCGCCGACGATTAACCTAGAAAAACAGGATGCCCGATGCGACATTGATTGCGTGCCCGGCCCAGCCGCGCGCGAAGCTTCGTTCCAGACCGCCTTGTCGCTTAACGCGGGCCTCGGCGGCATCTGCTGCGCGCTGATCCTGCAAGAGCCCGCCACACCTTCCCGAAATCTTCCCTGAGCGAGATTACTTTGCCGACCTCATCCAACGAAATCGTGAGCCTTCGCAACGTCAGCCGGACTTACCGGCTTGATGACATCGACGTACACGCGCTCGCCGACATCAATGTCGAGTTCCTCTCTGACCGATTTACTGTGATCTCCGGTGCGTCCGGTAGCGGCAAGACGACGCTGCTCAACATGGTCGGTTGCATTGATCGGCCGACGACCGGCAGCCTCAGCATCAACGGCATTGACATCGCGACGCTGTCCGACGACGCGCTGTCCGACTTTCGCGCACGCCATCTCGGCTTCATCTTTCAAAATTTCAACCTGATCCCTGTACTCACCGCATACGAGAATGTCGAGTACCCGCTGATGCTTGCCAAGGTGCCGCCAACGCAGCGCCGACGGCGTGTCGAGGAACTGCTAGACGCCGTTGGTCTCTCCGATCGCGCGCGCAACCTACCAAGTCAGATGTCGGGTGGCCAGCGCCAGCGTGTGGCGATAGCGCGTGCGCTCGCGCCGCAGCCACGCCTCGTGCTCGCGGATGAGCCTACCGCCAATCTCGACAGTACCACCGGCGCGGCTATCATCGACCTCATGCGCCGGATGCAGCGCCAGTACCAGGTATCGTTCATCTTCTCGTCCCACGATCCAAGCGTGATGGCAGCCGCGGACGATGCGGTACTGATGCGCGACGGCCGGATCACCGAAATCCATCGCCGCATGCCCCCCCCCCCCATCCTGGAGGAAGTCGCATGATGACAAACACCCTCACGCTCGCCGCACGCAACGTGCTTCGCAATCGTCGGCGATCCCTGACTACCATCATGGCGATGGTGCTCGGCATGACCGCCATCCTGCTATTCGGCGGCTATCGCCAGAGTATTTCTTACGGCCTGCTCACGGCCTACGTGCAGCGCGGTGGCCACCTGCAGGTGCAGCACCGCGACTACTACCTCTACGGCAGCGGCAACCCAACCGCTTATGGTATGGCCGACTACGGTGTGCTGATCGACAAACTACGCACCGATCCAGTGCTGGCGCCGATGCTTAACGAAGTGACGCCCGTACTTCAGTTTAACGGCATCGGCGGCAACTTCGCGCGCGGCGTCTCTCGCACGGCGCTGGCCAGCGGTGTGGTGCCCGAAGACCAGAACGTCATGCGGCAATGGAACGAATTCGGCACATCGTCGGAGGCGAAGCCCGTGGCGTTAACTGGGGCAGTCGAGAACGCGACCGTCATCGGCACCGGCCTCGCCCGCACGCTGCAACTGTGCGGCCCGCTCCACGTTGTCAATTGCATCGACGCCGTGCCGCCGGTCGCGGCAGATGTGGCCAGCGCGCCAGCGATGCCCGCCGACCTCGCCACGCTGGCGCCGGCCGGTGTCGGCGACCACAAGGCAGCCGACACGCAGATCGAATTGCTGGTCGCCAATCCGAACGGCGCGCCCAACATCGCAGCGCTAACGGCCATCAAGGCCGAGGATGTCGGTGTCAAGGAGGTTGACGACGTGTTCATGTCGATGCGCCTGTCCCAAGCCCAAACACTCCTCTATGGTCGTTCACCACCGCGCGTAACTGCGGTGCAGATCCAACTTCACCGCACAGCTGATATGCCAGCCGCGCAAGTGCGCATCCAGAAAATTCTCGGCAACGACCCACGTTTCGCGGACTTCGAGGTGCTCGACTTTCGCAAGCTGAACCCGTCCTTCGGACAGATTAACGCGATGTTCGGCGCCGTGTTCGCGTCGGTGTCACTGCTGATCACGGTTATCGTGCTTTTCACCGTTAGCAACACCATGAGCATGGTCGTGCTTGAACGCACAAGTGAGATTGGTACCTTACGCGCGATCGGACAACGTCGCGGCGGGATCCGCAGCATGTTCCTTTGCGAAGGGCTGTTGATGGGTGCCATCAGTGCCGCTGCGGGGACGACGCTAGCCTTGCTGCTGGCTGCCGCCATCAACCACAGCGGGCTCAGTTGGATGCCGCCGGGGCGGGTCGATCCCGTGCGCGTGGCGGTGCGCCTGTGGGGCGAAGGCCCTCTGATTTTGTACGCCGCGGCAGGCCTGCTATTCGTGGCGGCGCTGTCCGCATGGCTGCCGGCCAAGCGCGGCGCGCAGCTCAACATCGTCGATGCCTTACGGTACGCATGAAAGAGAAAAGAAATGAAGAGAGTACTAATTCAGCTCATCGTGCTGCTGTCGATCTGCGGCGCGGCCATTGCCGCGCAACCCGATCCGCAGCAGATGCTCAAGGCGTGCGACGCCATCCGCAATCCTGCGCGTCCGTTCCGCCTGAAGACGGAACTCGTCGAATATCGCGACGGCAAGCAAGTGGCCAGCAACGGCCTGGAAGTTTTTTCCAAGCTCGCGGCCGATTCCGACCAGTATGACAACCTGATCCGCTTCGTCGCGCCAGCGCGCGACCTCAACAAGCTGATGCTCAAGGCGGGGCGAGACATGTGGTTCTACGACCCGAACAACAAGGCGAGCATCCGCACCTCGCCACAGCAACGATTGCTGGGTCAGGTGTCCAACGGGGACGTTGTTACCACCAACCTGTCTCACGACTACAGTGCCGTGCTGGTCGGCGACGAGGACATTCAAGACGGCGAACACCAGATCTGCCACTGCCACAAGCTCAATCTGACGCAGAGCGTGTCGGAGGCCACCTATGCGCGTATCGAGTTGTGGCTCAACCCGGTCAATGCGCCCATCAAAGCCTATTTCTATACGGAGAGCGGTCGGCTGCTGAAGACAGCTTTCTATCGTCGCTACGGCGAGGCGCTCGGTGTCAACCGGCCGACAGAAATCGTCATTATCGATGGCTTGATGCCGACATGGGTCACGTTGATGCGCTTTTCTGACTACGCTTGGTATGACGTTCCGGATAGCTGGTTGCGCCCCGAATACTTCTCTAGCGTCAAGGTGGAGTGATGGTGCGCCAGATTTTCTCGCACGTTTTTCTCTGCTGCGCTTGTTTGCTCGCGAGCGCGCGTGGCTTTGCTGCAGCCTCCGATACGGAGGACAATGCGCTGAAGCTGGTTGACAGTCAAGCGATCGATACGCCCGCGTCGCCGCCGCCGTTCCAGGCGAACGTCGAGCTGGCTCCGGAAGTCGTCCGTGCCCCCAACGGCCTTGACGACACGGCGATGCGTATCTCGCCGACGGTACGTTATGACCGTGCGTTCGACGATGGTTGGCGAGCGGTATTCGACGATCGCGTCGACTACGTATCCTCGGGTCTTCCGGGCGGAGGCGTGGCGCTCAATTCGTTGCGAGAACTTTATGTGAGCGACAGGCCTTCGCAGTCTGCCGTCTTCGAACTCGGGCGCGTCAACATCACCAACGGTTCAGCTGTCGGTTTTAATCCGACCGACTATTTCCGCTATAACTCGGTGCGCTACGTCGTCTCCCCTGATCCGACGACGCAGCGCATCGACCGGTTGGGTACGGTGCTGGTTAGCGGGCAGACCTTGTGGCAGAGCGGATCTCTCACTGCCATCGAGGCGCCCCGGTTGCAAGCGGAGCCCGACGGCGCTAGCTTCAGCCCTGACCTCGGCGCGACCAACCGCCGAAATCAGTTTCTACTGGAGGGCACCGCTCGCGTCGCTGACGGGTTCACGCCGCAACTGAGCTTATACCAAGGTGCCGGAGAGTCGCCACGTTTCGGGCTGAACTCGACGCTGCTCGTCAATGACGCCACTGTCGGCTTCTTTGAATGGAGCGGGGGGCTTTCGCGCAGCAATCTGGACATGGCGTTGTCGGTGAACGGCAGCGCTGCTTTCCAGCAACGATTCGCGGCCGGCTTTACGTATACAACCTCGAACCAAGTGTCCGTCACCGCGGAATTCGATCACGACGGAGCGGCGCCCAGTGGGTCCGCCTGGCGCGGCCTGATGAACGGAAACCCAAACACTTATGCGCAATATCGGCAATGGGTCGTCAGTTCTCAGGAACTCACCACGCGCAACGGGCTGTTCATGCGTTTGTCGACCAAGGATGTCCTGGTCAAGAGCCTTGACACCGCAGTGATCGCCCGCTACGACATAGTTGACCGCAGCGCCTTTTTCTGGGCCAACGCGACGTACCATTTCAACGATCATGTCGACCTCGGCCTGCAGCTCCAGACCTCGCACGGTACGTCACGCAGCGATTTTGGCGGGGCGATCGAAAAGGACCTAGCTGAGTTCGTTTTCACTTATTTTCTCTGAGTCAGCCGCAGATTTTCAGTCACCGTTCCCTATTTCTCAATATTTATAGATATTCGAATGAAACAGATTTTCGCAAAACCATTCCTCGCAAGTTTGACTGGAGCAACGCTCCTGGCGCTCTCAGTCTGCGCCTCCGCCCGCGATTTGGTAATTCAAGTAGAGACGCTCCAGGACAAGTCCGGCCAAGTCGTCGCTAATCTCTATGACAACGCTGCCGCGTTCCGCAAGACACCGCTCCAGCAGGTCCGGCTGCCGGCCACGCAGCAGAACGAATCGGGTGAGATCTCACTGGTGTTGCACGACGTTCCCGCCGGCACGTTTGCCGTCATGGTGTTCCACGACCGCAACGGCGACGGCAAGCTGGCGCGCAATTTCCTTGGCATACCCAGCGAGCCTTACGGCTTCTCAGGTACGCCCACGAAATACGGACCGCCCAACTTCGACGAGGCGTCGTTCCGGCTGTTTGCGCCGAGCGCACCCGTCACCCTCACGATCAAACTGAAGTAACTCGGCACCGCACACGTTACTATCGCAGAGAAGGAAATTCATGAGTCATGTTCCACATTGGGTGTTCGCGCTATTCGCGGCGCTACTGGTGATCGGCCTTCGCCAGTCCCAGGCGCACATCGCTTCACGCGGCCGTCTGCTCGTTATGCCGCTCGTCATGGCGGCGCTGTCTTTGAATGCGTTAATCCAGTTGTTCGGAACCGACGTTTGGGCGTGTTTTTTTTGGGCGCTAGCCTTCGTGGCGCCGATCGTCGCTCGCCGTCGATTCGGCGCTTGGGTAGATGCAGTCTTCCTCGAACCAGAACGCAAGTTCCAAATTGCCGGAAGCTGGGTGCCACTCGGTTTAATGATGGCGATCTTCGCGTTGCGTTTCGCCGCAACGGCGGCAGTGCACATGCGGCTGCTGGGAGGGGGGGAGAGCTTGGCCGCCATCGGTTTCGCGCTCGGCTTCGGCGTCCTAAGCGGCGTGTTCGTTGCCCGCAGCATCCTCATTTTTGGCAAGGCTTACGGCCGCCGCGAGAACCTCGCCGACATGGCAGCGCCTGTCAGCGCACCGCGTCCATTCGATCATTGATTATTAGGGAGCACCAGCAATGCCAAAAACCCTCGTCATTGATAATTACGATTCGTTCACCTACAACCTTGTGCATCTGATTGCGGACGTCAATCAAGTCGAGCCCATCGTGATCAAGAACGACGAGTGCGACTGGGCTGGCATCAGTCGCCTACAGTTCGACAACATTGTCATCTCTCCAGGACCCGGCAATCCCGATTGCGCGAAGGACTTCGGCGTCGCGCGCGCGGCCATTCAGTACGCGCGCACGCCAATATTGGGCGTCTGCCTGGGCCACCAGGGTATGGGCTTGCTGGCCGGGGGGCGCGTCGTCCGCGCGCCTGTACCAACGCATGGCAAGACATCGCGCGTCCGGCATAACGGGCGAGGCCTGTTCTCTGGATTGCCGGACCTATTCTCGGTGGCGCGCTACCACTCCCTGATGCTGGAGCGGCCGCTGCCGCCGTCGCTACTCGAGACCGCTTGGACGGAAGAGGGGTTGCTGATGGGGTTCGAACATCGGGAACGGCCGCAGTGGGGTGTCCAGTTCCATCCCGAGTCGATCTTGACGGAGCATGGCCGCCGCCTGATGGAAAACTTCCGCGACCTCACGCGGCAAGCTGCCCGCTCCCGCAGCGTCTTCGCGATGGCGGCGCCCGCCAAGGCGTCGAACCGGCGCGCCTTCTGGCGCGAGTTGCCGCAGTGCCCGAATTCCGAGCACGTCTTCTCGACACTGTATGCAGAGTCGACGTCCGCCTACTGGCTCGACAGCTCGCTGGTCGCACAAGGCCTGTCGCGCTGGAGCTATCTCGGCGACGCGTCAGGCCCGCACGGCGCGCATATCGAGTACGACAGCGCGTCGCAGCGCATCGATGTGCGCGACGCAGCAGGCCACCGTGGCTTGAGCGAAGACATATTCGACTACCTCAATGCCGAGCACCGCAGCGACTTACTCAATCCGCCGCCCTGTCCGTTCAAGGGCGGCCATGTGGGCTGGTTCGGCTACGAACTGCGTCCTGGAGGTCTGCCTTCAAGTTCGCGCAAGGCGCGCACCCCTGATGCGCTGTTTGTCCGTTCCGACCGCTTTGTCGCGATTGACCACCTCGAGAATCGCGCCTATGCGGTGGCGATCGATGACGAGGATCAAGGTACCCGTGCCAGCGCGTGGCTGGCTGAAACGGAGTCGCGCCTCGCGGCAGCTGCACCATGCGCCTCGCCGGCTCTGCCTAAGCAGGGACGGGTGGTGGAGTTCGTCTTCGATCGTGACGAGATAGCCTATCTCGCTGATGTGCAACAATGCCTCGATTGGATCGGGAAGGGCGAGACATACCAGGTCTGTCTCACCAACGAGATCACGTGCCCCGCAGTGGGCGACCCGCTCGACCTATATCGACTGCTTCGCCGCGTGAACCCCGCGCCTTATGCTGCCTTCATCCGCTGGCCGGGCGGTGCTGTGATGAGCGCCTCCCCAGAACGCTTCCTCCAGGTCGATGCGCAAGGGCGCGTTGAAACCAAACCGATCAAGGGCACGGCGCGCCGCGATGCGGATCCAGTCGCGGACGTCGCGATGGCAGAACAACTTCGCACCAGCGAGAAGGATCGCGCAGAAAACGTCATGATCGTCGATCTGCTACGCAATGATCTGTCGCGCGTGTGTGAAGTCGGCAGCGTTGTCGTTCCCAAGCTGTTCGGCATCGAGAGTTTCGCGACTGTCCATCAACTGGTCAGCACAATCCAAGGTACCCTGCGGCCGGACTGCAGCGTTGTCGACCTCATCTGCGCCACCTTCCCGGGCGGCTCGATGACGGGGGCACCGAAGGTCCGGACGCTGGAGCTGATCGATCAGTTGGAGAGCCGCGCGCGGGGTGTCTATTCCGGTGCACTCGGCTGGATTAGCAACGATGGCGCCATCGACCTGAGCATCGTGATCAGGACGGTCGTACAGGCGGGCGGACTTCTGCATTTCGGTGT
>Ga0302314_10007293_pt1 | contig 19889 bp, 19 predicted proteins | sample III_Palsa_N2_3_FD_200533 | JGI IMG/M metagenome (GOLD analysis project Ga0302314, IMG submission 200533) | Peat permafrost microbial communities from Stordalen Mire near Abisko, Sweden - III_Palsa_N2_3 | ecosystem: Environmental > Terrestrial > Soil > Palsa > Peat permafrost | place: Sweden...
CATGCTGGCCGCCGAGAAGACGGTGCAGGAGAAGCTGAAGAACACTTTTACCCAGACCACGGACCTCGTCGATTCCAGCGAGCAGGACGTCAAGCGCCGCCACTATGTCGCCACCGAATCGGTCGGCAACGCCAAGGGCGTGATGATCGGCGGGCTGGTCTATGTCGGCGCTCTCGCCGCGGCTGGGCCGGTGATCATGTCGGGCGGCACCTTGGCTGTCGGGATCGCGGCGGCTGCGGCGGCGGGCGGTGCCGGCGGCGTCCTCGGCTCGGTGCTGTCGAAATGGCTGGGCGATTCCGAGGGCAAGCTGATCCAGACCCAGCTCGAGAATGGCGGGTTGCTGCTGTGGGTGCATACCCGCGACGCCGAGCATGAGCGCCGGGCGCTGGAGATCATGCAGCGCCATGCCGGGCAGGACGTGCATGTGCACACTCTGTCGATCCAGAGCGACCAGGCGCAGGAAGCGCAGTTCAATTTTCAGCCGCCGCTTTCGCCTCATTGAGGCTGTTCTTCGACTTTAAAGAGACATTGGACGCGTCCAATGTCTCTTTCCCCGATTGTGGGCGGCACGGCGCTGATTGGCGCCGTCCTCCATATTCAGGCCGTTCCTTTATTCCCTCTCCCAGAATCTCAGCTTCCGGCAGGTCTCCAAAAACTTCACCGCATCCGCGCTGCTCTTCAGCGGAATCGTCCCATCGTCCGGGGCATCCAGCCCGCCGGCCTTCAGCAACAGAGACTTAGCCGCCGGCATGTAGCCGATGAACTTCTTATGCGCCACCGCATCGGCGATGAAGTCGCGCACCGCCGGATCCTTGGCGAATTTTTTCGCCTCTTCCTCCGTCACCAGAAGGACCACCGCGTCGAACAGCACCGAGGGCGTGCCGGAGATCGCGCCGTCGCCCGGATAGAGCGTGCCGTTCTCGGCATGGATGCCGCCGACGGTCGGGGTGACCAGCTCGAAATCGGCGCCTTCCTGTTCGGTGGCCTTCTCCAGCGTGTCGAGCAGGGTGGCGTCGACTCCTTCGCTGGCCAGCACGCCTAAGCGTCGCCCGCGGAAGGTGTCCGGTGCGTTCTTGAGGATGCTGAGGGCCCGCGACGGTTTCAGCTTTTTGTTGGTCGGCGCTGCCGCCTCGGCCGGGGCGGGAAGGTCCTTCAGCCCCAGCTGCCCGGCGATTTCCTTGACCAGCCCGTCATCGACATTGAGCAGATTGGCCAGCATGCGCCCGCGGATCGCCGGGGTCTCGACCTTGGCCAACTCGAAGGCGAAGGCGGCGGCGATGTGTTGCTGCTCGATGTCCGTCTGCGACAGATAGAATTGCCGCGCCTGGCTGTAGTGATCGGCGAATGTCGGCGAGCGGATCCGCCGCTTGTCGCCCGACAGGTCCTCGGGGTAGGAGCGGAAGCCGTTCGGCGTCTCGCGCGGGCCGGCCTTGGTATCCTCGTGGCTGCCCCAGCTGTTGGGTTCGTAATTGACCCGACCCTTGGGGTTCTTGAAAGTCATATGCCCATCCTGCTGCAGGGTGTGGAACGGGCATTTCGGCGCGTTGATCGGCAGATAGGTGAAGTTCGGGCTGCCGAGCCTTTTGATCTGGGTGTCCAGATAGGAGAAATTGCGTCCCTGCAGCAGCGGGTCGTTGGTGAAATCGACGCCCGGCGGGATGTTCTGGGTGCAGAAAGCGACCTGCTCGGTCTCGGCGAAGAAATTGTCGACATTGCGGTCAAGCACCAGCCGTCCGACGATGCGGATGGGGACCTGCTCCTCGGGGATCAGCTTGGTCGGGTCGAGAATGTCGAATTCGAATGTGTCGGCGAAGTCGTCGTCGAACACCTGCAGCCCCAGCTCCCATTCCGGATAATTGCCGGACTCGATGGCGTGCCACATGTCGCGGCGGTGATAGTCCGGGTCGGCGCCGTTGATCTTGACCGCCTCGTTCCACACCACCGATTGCAGCCCCTGCTTGGGCTTCCAGTGGAATTTGACGTAACGCGACGTGCCGCCCTCGGTGACCAGCCGGAAGGTGTGGACGCCGAAGCCCTCCATGAAGCGCAGCGAACGCGGAATGGTGCGGTCGGACATGATCCACAGCGCCATATGCGTGCTTTCCGGATTGAGCGAGATGAAGTCCCAGAAATTGTCATGCGCGGTGGCGGCCTGGGGCACGCCGGTATTGGGCTCTTCCTTGGCCGAATGGATCAGGTCGGGAAACTTGATGGCGTCCTGGATGAAGAAGACCGGGATGTTGTTGCCGACGATGTCCCAGTTGCCCTCCTGGGTATAGAGCTTCACCGCGAAGCCGCGCACGTCGCGCGCCAGATCCGGCGAGCCCTTGGCTCCGGCCACCGTCGAGAAGCGCACGAAGGCGGGTGTCTTCTCGCCCTTGCGCTGGAAGATGTCGGCGCGGGTGATGTCGGACAGGCTCTCGGTCGTCTCGAAGTAACCATGCGCGCCGAAGCCGCGGGCATGGACGACGCGCTCGGGAATGCGCTCATGGTCGAAATGGAACAATTTTTCGCGAAGATGGAAATCCTCCATCAGCGTCGGGCCGCGCGGACCCGCTTTCAGCGAGTTCTGGTCGTCGGCCACCGGGATGCCCTGCTGGGTGGTGAGGATCGGCACGTCGCCGCCAGCCGTCTGATGGGTTTCGCCGCCTTTAGGGGGAGTTTTGGACATAGAGCGCCTCCATTTACCGTTTTCAGAAACCGGGATGGTGGAAATCGTTCCGCCGGAACCCTTCGGGGGGGCTAAGGGGTTGAAATAGCGGGAGAGGGCAATCGGAGATGGACCCATGAAGAAAACAGCCATCGTCGCCCTCTGCGCACTCACCGCCGCTTCGGCCGGTGCGCAAAGCCTGGGCGAGAAGAGCGGCGCGGACGCCATGGTGGGCGTTCCGCCGTCGACCGAGGATTTCGTCAAGGAAGTCGCCCGCAGCGACATGTTCGAGATTCACTCCAGCAAGCTGGCCCTGAAGAAGGGAGACGCCCAAGCCAAGGAGTTCGCTCAGCACATGATCACCGATCACCAAAAGACCACCGCCGAACTCAAGGGGCTGATCAAGAGCGGCAAGGTCTCCGTGCAGCCGCCGGCCGATCTGGGCCAGCCGCTGCAGACCCGGCTCGACAAGCTGAAGAAGGAGACCGGCCACGACTTCACCAGCAATTACGACGAGGACCAGGTCTCGGCGCATCAGGACGCCGTCTCGTTGTTCGGGCGCTATGCCAAGGATGGCGACAATCCCGACTTGAAGGACTGGGCGGCCCGCACTCTGCCGACCCTGCAGAAGCATCTGGAGATGGCGCAGGCGCTCAACAAGTAACCGGAACTTAATGGCGCCTCAATGGTTTAGGCGCTGGACACATTCAACTATCGAGCGTCAGCCATGGCGGCACTAGGCCCAGGTGCAGGACTGGTCGCCAAAGCGAGCGTGATCGGAGTGATACTCATGATCATGGCAGGGGTCGGCTGGTGGTGGGGCGGAGCCCGCACCGACTTTGAAACCGGAGTCGGCTGGACATTGGACCAGCCGGTTCCCTTCAGCCATGAGCATCATGTGGCGGGATTGGGCATCGATTGCCGATTCTGCCACAGCGGCGTCGAGCACTCGGCCGATGCCGGCATTCCGCCCACTTATACCTGCATGACCTGCCATTCCCAGGTCTGGACCAATGCCGCGATCCTGGAGCCGGTGCGCGCGAGTTTCGCGCAAAACAAGCCGATCCGCTGGAACCGCGTCGTCGATCTGCCCGACTATGTCTATTTCAACCATTCGATCCACATCTCTAAAGGTGTGGGTTGCGCCAGCTGCCATGGCGAGGTCGACCGTCTGCCGCTGATGGCCAAGCAGAAGCCTTTCACCATGCAATTCTGCCTCGATTGCCACCGCGATCCGGGCCCGACTCTCAGGCCGCGATCGGCGGTGTTCGATCTGCATTGGAAGCGGGAGTCCACCACGCCTTCCGCCCAGCAGATGTTGGATTTCTACCATATCGGCGGGCGCAAGCTCACCGACTGCACGATCTGCCACCGATGACTTCCCCCATTCCTCCGTTCGGCGACCCGTGGGAGCGCCGCCAGATCCTGAAAATGATGGCGGCGGGCCTGGCGCTGGGCGGCGTGTCGGGATGCGACGGCGACTCCGACGCGCTGGTGCCGGCGGTGATGCCGGCCACCGACATGGTGCCGGGCGTGCCCGGGCTCTTCACCTCGGCGTCGGTGATCGGCGGCTATGCCGAGGGGATCCTGATCGAGCATCGCGACGGGCGGCCGGTCAAGGTGGCGGGCAATCCCAAGCATCCGGCCAGCCTCGGCGCCACCGACGTGTTCGCGCAAGCCTTGCTGCTCGGCTTCTACGATCCCGACCGCGCCCGCGGTCCGACGCTCAACAACCGACCCGTCGGCCTGTCGCATTTCATGACCGCGCTCGACAAACGGCGCCAGCATCTGGCCGAGACGCACGGCGAAGGCTTCCGCATCCTGACCGGCACCGTCACCTCGCCGACCCTGGCGGCGCAGATCGCGCAATTGCGCGCCGTCTATCCCGGGCTGCGCTGGCATCAATGGGAAGCCGTCTCGCGCGATCAGGTCAGGGCCGGCGCACAGCTGGCCTATGGGCGCTCGCTCGAGACGGTGCCGCGGCTCGAGCGCGCCAACGTGATCCTGGCCATCGACAGCGATCTTCTGTCCTCCGCGCCCGGCCATCTGGCCTATGCGCGGGCCTTCGCCGAGCGGCGCAACCCGGCGCGAACCCAGCATATGAGCCGGGTCTATGCGGTGGAGAGCATGCCGACTTTAACGGGTCTTGCCGCCGACCACCGGTTCGCCGTCTCGCCCCCCGACATGCCGGCGGTGCTGGCCGGGCTGGCGGCGGCGATCCTGCGCGACGAGCCGATTCCCGACGGCGCGCCGCCCTGGCTGGCCGGCGTGGCGGCCGATCTCAAATCCCATCGCCGCGGCGCGTTCATCCATGCCGGGCCCGACCAGCCGGCCGAGACCCACGCCCTGGTGCACGCTCTCAACGAGGCGCTGGAGGGCAGGGGACATAGTTTCGATCTGCTGCCCTCGGCCGAGGCTGCCCCGCTCGACCAGCGGGCTTCGCTGACGGATCTGGTGCGCGGCATGGAAAGCGGCGCGGTCGACACGCTGTTGATCCTGGGCGGCAATCCGGCCTTCACCGCGCCGGTCGATCTCGGCTTCGAAGCGGCGCTGCGCAAGGTCGCTTTCAGTGTGAGTCTGGCCGACGAGCCCAACGAGACCAGCGCGGCCGCCACCTGGCATATTCCCGAGGCGCATCCCTTCGAGGCCTGGGGCGACGCCCGCGCCTTCGACGGCAGCGTCGCCATCCAGCAGGCCCAGGCCCTGCCGCTCTATGGCGGCCGCAGTCAGAACGAGATGCTGGCGATCTTCAACGGCGATTATTATCCGGACGGCTACAGCATGTTGCGCCGCGCCTGGCAAGACCGGCTGGCCGGCGACCAGCCTTGGCGCGCGGCGCTGATGACGGGCGTGGTCGAAGGCACCGCCGCCGCGCCGGTCGGCGACGCGCTGCGCCCCGAGGCCGCGGCGGCGCTGCCGAAAGCGGAGAAATCCGCCGGCGTGACGGTGTTGTTCCGGCCTGACCCGCATTTGCTCGACGGGCGCTTCGCCAACAATGCCTGGCTGCAGGAGCTGCCGCGCCCGCTGACCAAGCTGGTCTGGGACAATCCGCTGCTGGTTCCGCCCGCCTTGGCCGACAGGCTGGGCCTGGCCAAGGGCGACAAGGCGGCGCTGACGGTCGACGGCCGCCGCGTCGAGGCGCCGGTCTGGATCGTTCCGGGCCTCGCCGATGATTGCGTCGTCGCCCAGTTCGGCTTCGGGCGGCGGCGCACAGGCTCGGTGGGCGAGGGGGCCGGCTGGGATTATTTCCAGCTGCGCCGATCCCTTGGCCTGCACGACGCGCCGGCCAAGCTGGAAAAGATCCCGGGCCGTCATGTGCTGGCCTCGACCGACCGGCGCGGCCTCCTGACCGAGACGGAGCGGGAAGCGGCGCTGGCGCGGCAGTCGACCCTGGCCTCCTTTCTCGCCGACGCACAGGTGTTAAAAAGTCCAGGGGCGGCCGTCAGCGTAACCCTTTACGACCAGCCGCCCGCCCAGTCCGCCGACATGGCGTGGGGAATGAGCATCGATCTGAATGCCTGCATCGGCTGCAACGCCTGCATCGTCGCCTGTCAGGCCGAGAACAACATCCCGGTGGTCGGCAAGGAGCAGGTGGCGCGCGAGCGCGAGATGCATTGGCTGCGGATCGATCTCGACGAGGGGAGCCAGTTCCAGCCGGTCCTTTGCATGCATTGCGAGGAAGCGCCCTGCGAGGTGGTTTGCCCGGTCGGCGCCACGGTTCACGATGCCGAGGGCCTCAACGGCATGGTCTATAACCGCTGCATCGGCACGCGCTTTTGCGCCAATAATTGCCCCTACAAGGTGCGGCGCTTCAATTTCATGGCCTTCTCGGCCGAGGAGAAGCGTCCGGCGCAGTCGCGCAATCCCGAGGTGACGGTGCGGGCGCGCGGGGTGATGGAGAAATGCACCTTCTGCGTCCAGCGCATCGCCGCCGCCCGCATCCAGGCCGATATCGAGAACCGGCCGATCCGCGACGGCGAACTGAAGACCGCCTGCCAGTCGGCTTGTCCGACCCAGGCCTTTACGTTTGGCAATATACGGGATCCGGACGCGGAGGTGTCGCGCCGCAAGGCCAGCCCGCTGACCTACGCCATGCTGGGCGAGCTCAATACCCGTCCGCGCGTCACCTATGAGGGCCGCATCCGCAATCTCTCCACCGATGCGGAGGACGGCTGATGGAGATGCCGGTCGCCGACAAGGTGGCGGGACTGGCCCTGAAGCCGGGCGTCGATGCCTGGTGGTGGTGGGCCTTCATTCCCGCGATGGCCCTGACCGCGCTGCTGGCGGTGGCGGTGTCCTGGCTGTTCGCCAAGGGCATCGGTGTATGGGGCAATAATAACCCGGTGATGTGGGCGTTCCCCATCATCAATTACGTCTGGTGGATCGGCATCGCCTCGGGCGGCACCTTCATCTCGGCCTTCTTCTTCCTGATGAAGGCGACCTGGCGCACCGCGCTGAACCGCATCGCCGAATCTATGACCCTGTGCGCCGCCGCCTGCGCCGGCCTCTATCCGATCCTGCATCTCGGGCGCGCCTGGTTCGCCTATTGGCTGGTTCCCTATCCCGACACGATGGGGTTGTGGCCGCAATTCAGAAGCCCGCTTTTATGGGATTTCTATGCCGTCCTGACCTATGTGATCAGCTCGGCGCTGTTCTGGTATCTCGGGCTTATTCCCGACCTCGCCACGCTGCGCGACCGCGCCGAGACGCCAGGCAAACGGCTCTTCTTCGGCCTGGCGGCGGTGGGGTTCCACGGGCGCGGCGAGCAATGGCGGCACTACCGCGCCACCTATGGCGTGCTGGCCGCGCTGATGGCGCCCCTGGTGATCTCGGTCCATTCGATCGTCGGCCTCGATTTCGCCGGCGGCGAGGTGCCGGGCTGGCATTCGACCCAGTTCCCGCCCTTCTTCGTGTTCGGCGCCGTGCTGTCGGGCTTCGCCAGCGTGCTGCTGCTGGTGATCCCGCTGCGGCGCCTGCTGGGTCTGGGCGCGTTCATCACCGAGCGCCATCTCGAGGTGCTGGGCCGCCTGATGCTGACCGCCAGCGTCTGCGTCGGCTACGCCTATGTGATGGACGCCTTCTCCACCTTCTATGGCGCGGACGAGGTGGAGCATCGGCAGTTCCTCGAGCGGCTGACCGGTCTCTATTGGCCGGTCTATTGGGCGACGCTGCTGTTCAATGTCTTCATTCCCCAGGCGCTGTGGTGGCGCCGGGCGCGGACCGATCCGGCGGCGCTGATGGCGATCTCGCTCCTGGTCGTGATCGGCATGTGGTTCGAGCGCTTCAACATCATCGTCGGCTCGCTGCATCGCACCGCCATGCCGTCGGCCTGGGGCGATTTCCATCCCACCTTCTGGGACTACGCTACCCTGTTCGGCACGGTCGGCCTGTTCTTCAGCGGCTTTTTACTGTTCGTCCGCTTCCTGCCGGTGATCTCGATCTTCGAGATGCGCGAAATGCAGGCCTCGGGAGAAAAGCCATGAATTTGGCCGGACGCTTCGCCGACGAGACCGCGCTGGCGGTGGCGGCGTCCAGCCTGCGTCTGGCCGGCATCGAGCCCTTGGAGATCATCACGCCGCATCCGGTCGAACAGCTGGAGCGCGGTGTGTCGCCGGTGCCGATGATCGTGCTGCTGGCCGGAATCGGCGCCTTCGTCGCGAGTTTAGGCCTGCAGATCTATGCGGCGAGCCGCTCCTATCCGCTCGATATCGGCGGCCGGCCCTATAATTCCTGGCTGGCCTTCATTCCGACCGCCTTCGAGAATGGCATCCTGCTGGCGGTGGCGGCGGGTTTCTTCTCCTTCCTGATCCTGTCCTGGCGGGAAAGCCCGATTACCGAGGCGCCGGGCGACGGCTATTGGCTGGCTGTGGCGCCCGAGGCGCGCGCGGCGCTGGAAGCGACCCGCCCCAGCGCGATCGCGGAGCTGGCGCCATGAACCGGCCGTCGGCGCTTCTGCTGCTGCTCGGCCTGTTGGCCGGCTGCGACGACATGACCAAACAGGCCAAGAACAATGCCGATAGCGACAAACACGGCCAAGTGGCGGTGCAGGAGCCGGACCAGCTGGTCGCCGCCACGCCGGACGCGCCGCCGCCGGCTCTGACGCAGGGCCTGGTCGAGCGCGGCCGCGACGAATTCCACGCCTTCTGCGCGCCCTGCCATTCCGAGCGGGGCGACGGCAAGGGCATGGTGGTGCAGCGCGGCTTCCCCCAGACGCCGTCCTTCCACACCGAGCAGGCCCGGGCGATGGCGCCGGCCGACATCTATCAGGTGATCAGCGAGGGCAGGGGCGTGATGTACAGCTTCGCCGCCCGCATCCGCCCGGCGGATCGCTGGGCGCTGGTCGCCTATGTGCGGGCGCTGCAGGAAAGCCGGAACGCCAAGCTGGCCGACGTGCCCGCGGATCAGCGGGGGGATTTGCGGTGACGCAATGCGATGATCGTCAGGCGCAACGGGGAGCGCGAGGGGTAGACCCCTCGCCGCTACGCGCGGAGCGCGGACAACAATTTGGCGGAGGCGAAGGCGGTGACGGTGACTCATACCGCCGCCGACGCGGCTACCGGCGAGGGGGCTACCCCTCGCGCTCCCCGTTGCGCCCGACCGGGACGGTTTCGCAAGGGCGAAACCATCCCGATCGCGCGCCCTGGTTGGGGGGCGGAGTATGACTAGACGTCTTCCTTGGGTTTTCGGCGGTTTGGGGTTGTTGGCCACGGCGGTCGGTTGGTGGATGGCGCCGCGCGATTTCTATGGCGCCTGGCTGGCCGCGTTCCTGGCTTTGGCGGCCTGGCCGCTCGGCAGTCTTGCCCTCCTGTTGGCCCACACCATGACCGGCGGGCGGTGGGGCGAGGCGATCCGGCCTGCGCTTCAGCGCGGCGTCAAATTGATGCCGCTGCTGATCCTGGCGGCGATCCCGCTGCTGTTCGGGCTGTCCACCCTCTATGTCTGGCTGACGCCCGAGATCGCCGAAAGCCTGCCCAACCGCTTCTATCTCAACGGGCCGTTCTTCGCCCTGCGCGTCGTGATCTATGCGGTGGTCTGGCTGGGCCTGGCCTTTCTCGTCACCCGCCGCCGTGAGGGCTTGGCCAGGCTGGCGCCGCCCGGCGCGATCCTGCTGGCCCTGACCGTCACTTTCTTCGCCATCGACCTGTCCCAGTCGCTGGAGCCCGGTTTCAATTCCAGCGTCTATGGCCTGCTGACCGGCGTCGGCATGACCCTGTTCGCCTTCTCCGGCGCGCTGGCCACCACCTGTCTGGCCGGCAAGCCCGATGCGCGGACGGTGCCGGTGCTGGCCCGCATCCTGCTGGGGCTGGCGATCCTGTGGGCCTATCTCGAATTCGTCCAGGCGCTGATCGTCTGGGAATCCGATCTCACCGTCGACGTGCCCTGGTATCTGCATCGGACGACAGGCGCCTGGGGAATGGTCGCCTGGGGCATCGCCGCCGGCCATTTCCTGCTGCCCTTCCTGCTGTTGCTGTCGCCGCGCAATCAGGCCGACGCGCGCAGCATCGGCATCATCGCCCTGGTGCTGATGGCGATGGAGGTGACGCGCTGGTGGTGGGTCGTGCTGCCGTCGCTGTCGTTGCCGTTCGGCTGGATCGACGCGGCGGCGATGATCGGGCTGGGCGGCATCGGTTCGGGCGTCTTCCTCAAGGTGCGCCATGGCTGAGCCGGCCGAGACCCAGGACGTCACGATCGCCCTGGCGCTCAAGCTGGCCGGCGGCGCCGCGGCGATGATTGCCGCCTGCGCGCTGGTGATCGTTTGGCTGGTCCCGGACTCGCTGCATCCGCGCCGTCTCGCCCTGCCGGCAGTCGCGGCGCCGGTGCTGCAGATCAGCCCGCGCGCCGACATGGCGCGTTTCCGCGCCGAGGAGCAGGCGGAGATGACCTCCTACGGCTGGGTGGACCGGGAGAGGGGCGTGGTGCGTATTCCCATCGAGCAAGCCATGTCGAAAGTGGTGCGGGACGGGATCTCCGGCTGGCCGGTGGAAGCTCGATGAGGGGGATCCTGCTTCTTCTGCTGGCGCTGGTGTGCGTCGCGGCGCGCGCCGAAGAGCCGGGCTATCGCCAATTCCCCGGCGCCCTGCTGCCGGAGGAGGCGGTACTGGCCGACGAGGCCGGCCATCCCGCCCGCTTCGCGGATCTGATCGCGGGCAAGCGTCCGGCGATCCTGGCCCTGATCTATTTCCATTGCCCGGCTTTGTGCGGGGTCGAGCTGTCGGATCTGTTTTCGGCGCTGGGCCAGACGGGTTTGGTGGCGGGGCAGGATTACGATCTGTTCGTCGTCAGTATCGACCCCAAGGATGGCAGCCGCGACGCCACCGAGGCGCGCATGGCCTATCTCAAGCGCTTCCCCCTGCCGGGCGGCGCCGAGGGTTGGCATTTTCTGACCGGCGATTCCGAGGCGCTGGGCGAGGTCGAGCAGGGCGTCGGCTTCACCGCCCGCTACGAGCCGGTGCTTGGGCAATATATCCATCCGGCCGGGGTGGTGCTGTTGACGTCGAAACGGCGGGTGAGCAGCTATCTGCTCGGCGTCGGCTATGGCGGCGATGATCTGCGCCGCCGGCTGCGCGAGGCCGGCGAAGGCCATATAGCGCCGTCCGGCAATTCGATCCTGCTGCTCTGCTTCCATTTCGACCCCAGCAGCGGGCGATACAGCCTCGACGTCGTCAACGCGTTGAAATTGGCGGCGGCGCTGACCATGATCGGTATCGGCGGCACCCTGTTCCTGGCGTTCCGGCGAGGGCGGGGATCATGACCGGCTTTCCCTACACCGCCGCCTCGACCACCGGGGCCGAGACCGACTATCTGCTGTGGGCGATGCTGGCGGCGTCCTTCGCCGTCATGGCGCTGGTGCTCGGCCTGCTGCTGATCTACGCCATCCGCTATCGCGAGGCCAGCCGCGCCGATCGCAGCAATCCCGAAGGCAAGAGCTGGGTGCTGGAGATCGGCTGGACCTCGGCGACCCTGGTGGTGTTCTTCGGCCTGTTCCTGTGGGGCGCCGATCTCTATGTGCGGCTCGATCGGGTGCCGGACGACGCCCTGCCGATCTATGTGGTCGGCAAGCAATGGATGTGGAAGATCGAACATCCCGACGGCCAGCGCGAGATCAACGCCCTGCATGTGCCGCTCGGCCGCCCGGTCGAGCTGATCATGACCTCGGAGGACGTGATCCACGATTTCGCCATTCCGGCTTTGCGCATCAAGCACGACGTCCTGCCCGGTCGCTACGACACTATGTGGTTCCAGGCCACCGAGGCCGGCGAGTATCACCTGTTCTGCACGCAATTTTGCGGCACCGACCATGCGGCGATGGGCGGCATGGTGACGGTGATGAGCGAGGCGGATTACACCGCCTGGCTCTCCTCCCAGCAGACGGACGGGTCGCTGGCGTCGCTGGGACGCGCGGTTTATCTGAAGAATGGCTGTGACGGCTGCCATGATGGGCGCGGCACCAGCGGCGCGCCGCCGCTCGCCTCGGTGGCCGGAATCCCCGAATCCTCGCTGCGCGACGCCATCCTGCATCCCGAACGCAAGGGAGAGGTCCGCATGCCGTCCTTCTCCGGGCGCATCGGCGAGGACGATCTGTTCAAGCTGATGGCCTATATCAAGTCGTTGGGAGGGGGGCGATGAACTACCTCACCAATGGCTGGACGATCCGCTCCTGGCTGCTGACCATCGATCATAAGCGCATCGCGCTGCTCTATCTCGGCACCATCACCCTGTTCTTCTTCCTGGGCGGGGCGGCGGCGGCGGCGATCCGGCTCAATCTCTTGACCCCCGCCGGCGCCTTCCTGTCGGCCGAGGCCTATAACCGCATGATGACCATGCATGGCGTCATCATGGTGTGGTTCTTCCTGGTGCCGGCCATTCCGGTGACGATGGGCAATTTCATCGTCCCCTTGATGATCGGGGCGCGCGACCTGGCCTTTCCGCGCCTCAATCTGATGAGCTGGTATCTGTTCGTGATCGGCGGGCTGGTGGCGCTCTACGGCATGGTGGCGGGCGGAGTCGATACCGGCTGGACCTTCTATGCGCCGCTCTCGACCGCCTTCTCGCACGGCCATCTGGTGGCGGTGGCGGTCGGCATCTTCATTTCGGGCTTCTCCTCGATCGCGACGGGCCTCAATTTCGTCGTCACGATCCATCGCTTACGCGCGCCCGGCCTGACCTGGTACCGGCTGCCGCTTTTCCTGTGGTCGCTTTACGCCACCAGCCTGATCCTGCTGCTGGCCACCCCGGTGCTGGCCATGCTGCTGATCCTGCTGGTGCTGGAAAATCTGTTCCATATCGGACTGTTCGATCCCACGATTGGCGGCGATCCGCTGCTGTTCCAGCATCTGTTCTGGTTCTACTCGCACCCGGCCGTCTATGTGATGATCCTGCCGGGCCTGGGCGTCGTGACAGAATTGGTGTCCGCTTATTCGCGCAAAGCGGTGTTCGGCTACAAATTCGTCGCCTGGTCGAGCATCGCCATCGCCGTGGTCGGCTTCTTCGTCTGGGGCCACCACATGTTCGTGGCCGGCCAGTCGCTCTATACCAGCCTGCTGTTCTCGATCCTGTCCTTCCTGGTGGCGGTTCCGTCGGCGATCAAGGTGTTCAACTGGCTGGCCACCCTGCATAAGGGCTATATCCGCTTCGACGCGCCGATGTTGTACGCGTTCGGCTTCATCGGCCTGTTCACCCTGGGCGGGCTGACCGGCCTGTTCCTCGCCGCGCTGGCGGCCGACGTGCATCTGACCCAGACCTATTTCGTCGTCGCCCATTTCCACTACATCATGGTCGGCGGAATGGTCTCGGCCTATTTCGGCGGCCTGCATTACTGGTGGCCGAAGATCACCGGGCGGATGTATCCCGAGATGTGGGCGCGGGTCGCCGCGATCCTGATCTTCTTCGGCTTCAATCTGACGTTTTTTCCGCAGTTCATCATCGGCTATCTCGGCATGCCGCGGCGGTATCACGCCTATCCGCCGGAATTCCAGATCTTCAATGTGCTGTCCACGGCGGGGGCTTCGATCCTGGCGCTGGCCTATCTGCTGCCCTTCGGCTACCTGACCTGGTCGCTGTTCAAGGGCGCGCGCGCGCCGGCCAATCCATGGGGCTCGCCAGGGTTGGAATGGACGACGCAATCGCCGCCTCTCACCGAGAATTTCGTGGAAATCCCGGTGATCACGGAAGGGCCCTACAATTACCCGCCGCGGGAGGGACTGTCGCGGCATGGCTGAGCAATCCCTGGAGAAAGGCTACGAAGCGGATACCAGCCTGATCGGTATGTGGCTGTTCCTCTGCACCGAGGTGCTGTTCTTCGGCGCGTTATTCTTCGCCTATTTCGCCTATCAGCATCTCTATCCGCTGGCGATGGCCGAGGGCGTGCGACGCACCGACCTGACCTTCGGCACGATCAACACGGTCCTGCTGCTGACCAGCAGTTTGAGCATCTCGCTCGGCGTGGTTCAGCCCCGATGGAGGACGCGCGGTTTCGTCGGCGCCGGGGCGTTGGGGGCTGCGTTCCTGGTGGTGAAGGGCTTCGAATATGCCAAGGATTTCCAGGAGGGGCTGTTCCCTGGGCCGGGCTTCATCGCCGTCAGCCGGGAAACCGGTCCGGAGCATATTTTCTTCATCTTCTATTTCACCGCCACGGCAATTCATGCGCTGCACATGCTGATCGGCCTGGGGCTGATCACCTATGCGCTGAAAGGAAAGGGATCGCCGGTGGTGGTGGCGCTCTATTGGAGCTTCGTCGACATAGTCTGGATCTGCCTTTATCCGCTGCTCTATCTGGTCGGACGGGGGGCGGGCTGATGGTGCGAACGCTGTTTTTCGCCTGGGGGGGATTGCTAGCGCTGCTGGGCGTGCAGGTCGGGTTGGCCTATCTGCCGCTCGGCGCGGCGCATCTCTATTTCGCGCTGGGGGTGGCGGTGGCGATGGCGAGCATCGTCGCCTGGATCTTCATGGAGCTGATCCGCGCGCCGCATCTGGCCCGCATCTTCGCCTATGCCGGATTGTTCTGGGTGATGGCGATGTTCGCGCTGGGAGGCTCGGACTATGCGACCCGGGCCTGGAACCGGGCGATGGGAATTCCTAGCGCGAACCAGCTTCCCAGGGATTGATCACGGAGATACCCGCCGCCTTGAAGGCGCTGGCGTCGCGGGTCGCAACCGCGAAGCCATGGGCGGCAGCGATCGCGGCGATATAGCCATCCGGCGTTGGAAAGCCTTTTCCCGCGGTGCGGGCCGCGACAGCCAGATCGGCATATCGGCGGGCTGCAGGCGCATTGAATGCCAGGATGCGCCCCTCGAACATATCGAGCAGGCCTTCCACGGTAACGGTGAGACTCTGTTTGCGCCGGCCATCGGGAAGAGTGGCGATGCCGAACAGCAATTCGGCGGCGGTAACGCTGGTCAAGTACAGAGTTTCCGGCGTCTGTTCGTCCAGCCAGCCCTGGACGGCCGGGTTCGGTTCGGGCTTCATGGCCTCCGACACCACATTCGTATCCAGAACGATCATTCGAAGCTCATCGGTTCGGCGGGCTTCCTGTCGCGGGCCTGTTCCAGCGCGTCGAAATCGGCATTGGTCAGTCCCGCTTCACGGCTCAATCTAGCCACGGCCGAGCCGAGGCGGAGCCGGTCAGCCGGACGCACGGCCGCTTCCAGAATGTCCCGTATCTCCGCCTCGGTGCTGCGGCCGTGATGGGCGGCCCGTACCTTGAGGGCGCGATGCGTTTCATCGGACAAATTGCGAATGGTGACGGCTGCCACGTGATATCCATTTCAGTGAATTGCTATCACTGATATCAGTATGCGTATTTGGATATCATTTTGCAAGGTGAAGAACCGTTTTAATCCCCCGGGCTTGTGCCCGGGGATCGCGTGGAAGGCTCAATGCGGCGCGTGGTGGGCGCCGATATTGTTGGATTTGCTGATGTCCTGCAGCGCCTTGGTGACGTGGCGGCCCTCGATTTTGGCGATGTCGCCCAGCGAGATGATGCCGACCAGGCGCTTCTGCTCGTTCAGCACGGGCAGGCGGCGGACCTGTTCCTCGGCCATCTTCTCGGCGGCCCTCTGAACCGTGTCGGTATCGAAACAATAATGGATGCCGGGGCTCATAGCCTCCTTGACCGGGCTGTCGACACCCCTGCCGGCGGCCAGCGCCCTGGTGACGATGTCGCGCTCGGTGATGGTGCCGACCAGCCGGTCGTTCTCACCGACCGGCAGCAGGCCGACATCCATCTCCTTCATGGTGCGCGCCGCGTCCTGGATGGTGTCGTTGGGGGCGCAAAGCCGGACGTGGGCGGTCATGCAATCCGCCACTTTCGGGGCGGCTGCCTTGGCGGCCGTTTTTTGGGGGGCTGCTTTGGTCATTCGAGTCTCCCGTGATTAGAGCGGCGCCGACTGGCGCCGCGCCGGCCGTCCGGCGTAATCGCCGAGCCGGAGGCGATGCGTCATATATGAGTCTAGACAGTCTAGTGCGGTTTGTCGGGCTGGCTGCGCGGCACCTGCGTGCGGGTGCGCTCCAGTTTCCGCCTGGTGTGCTGGATCTCGTCGAGAGAGGTCTCGCCGCCGCCGACCATGCCTTCATTCTCGGCCCGCGACAGGGCGCGGGCATCGCGTTCCCACTCATGCAGGATGCGCTGCTTGACCTCGTCGGACAGATCCTTGCGGGCCAGCATTTCCTCGAGACGGCCGGGGCGCTGCGCCTTGCTGGTCGGGTCGTGTTCTTCCAAAAGGCCGATCAGGCGGTCGCAGAAAGCCGGCAGATCGCCGGGATTGCGGCTGGTGACCAGCTTGCCGTCGACGACGGCCTCCTGATCGACCCAATGGGCGCCGGCATTCTTGAGGTCGGTTTTCAGCGACGGCCAGGATGTCAGGCGGCGGCCGCGCACGACGTCCGCCTCGATCAGGGTCCAGGGGCCGTGACAGATGGCGCCGACCGGCTTGCCGGTGCGGAAGAAGTCGCCGATGAACTTGATGGCCTTGGCGCTGGTGCGCAGCCGGTCGGGGTTGGCGACGCCGCCCGGCAGCACCAGAGCGGAGAAGTCGGTTTCGCGCGCCTCGTCGATCACGAGGTCCACTTTGACCCTGTCTCCCTTGTCGGCATGCTTCATGCCCTGAATTTGTCCCGGCTCCAGGCTGACCACGCTGACCTCGGCGCCGGCATCCCTCAGCGCCTTGAGGGGTTCGAGCAATTCGGACTGCTCGAAACCGTCGGTGGCCAGGATGGCGACCCGTTTGCCGGCCAATTTATCCTGCATTTTCAATCTCCTGCCTGCTTTCGCGTCGAAGCTGCCATGACCTCCCAACCCGCGCTCGCAGGAGATGGTTCCCCGAGAAAGACTATCTTGTCGGCTAAGGATAACTAAAGTGGCGAAATACCTAGGGAAAATATGGTGAGTAGTTTCCGAGGCTGCCCCTCGGCACCCCTTTTGTTTTTATCTGGGGGTGCCCGAGGAGGAACGAATATGAGCAATACTACAGATCAATTCTCGGAAGATCTCGTCGCCAACATTCCCTATCTGCGCGCCTTCGCCCATTTGTTGGTGAAGGACCACTTTCTCGCCGAGGATGTGGTGCAAGACACGATCGTCAGGGCCTTGTCCAGCCGATCGCAATTCAAGCCGGGCACCAATCTCAGGGGCTGGCTGACCATCATTCTTCGCAATCGCTACTTCAACCTGCGGCGCCGCCGCGGGTTCCGTGCCGAGGTCCAGATGGATGTCGAGCTGGCTGGCGGCGGCGGCAGCGGCGGTCAGGAAGAGGCGCTGGAGTTCCGGGATTTCGAACGCGCGTTCGAGACCCTGCCGGCGGCCCAGCAAAAGGCCTTGGCGCTGATCGGCGCCGACGGCATGTCCTATGAGGAAGCCGCCAATATGACCGGCTGCATGGTGGGAACCATGAAAAGCCGCGTCTCGCGGGCCCGTCTCCAACTGGCCAACCTGCTGGATCGCGGCGTCTCGCAATCCAGGCGGTCGCAGGCCACCACCCCCGCGGTGGCCTGAACTTAATCGCGAACCCGGCGCTGTGAACATTCTGTTGCAGCGCCGGAGCCGCTTGGCCATGGCGGCCGATCCGTTCTAGTCTTCGCTCGAAAAAGAACGAGCGGAGGATTTGATGGATTTTTCCCGGCGACTGACCATTCTCGTCTATGCCCCGGCCTTCGACGCCGATGATCTGGAGGGCTTGCGCGTCCAGCAGATCATCACCGAAGTGGGGAAGCTCGGCTTCGAGGTGGTGCGCGCCCGGCGTATGGGAGACGCGGAAATCGCCGTCCAGACCGACGCCGCCATCGGCTGCGTTCTCGTCGATTGGGGCAAGGGCGCCGCCACCGGGCACGAAGCCGCCGCTCTCGTCGATCTGATGCGCCGCCGCGGTCTCGAAATGCCGATCGTCGTGCTGGTGCGCGGCGAGCGCCTGGAAAACATTCCGGTCGAGGTCCTGGATTACATCGACGGCTATGTCTTCCTGGCCGAGGAAACCCCCGAATTCATCGCCAAGAATCTGGTCAGCCGCGTCAAGCAGTTCGGCGAGACGCTGAAGACGCCGTTCTTCGGCGCCCTGGTCGATTACGCCGAGGAGGGTAACCAGCTGTGGACCTGCCCCGGCCACAATGGCGGCATCTTCTATAACCGCACGCCGTTGGGCCGCATCTTCGTCGAGCATCTGGGCGACGCGGTATTCCGCGACGATCTCGACAATTCGGTGCTCGAGCTGGGCGATCTTCTGACCCATGAAGGCCCGGCGCTGCAGGCGCAGAAGGAGGCGGCCGAGATCTTCGGCGCCGAGCGCACCTATTTCGTGCTGAACGGCACCTCGGCCTCCAATAAAATCGTTCTATCCTCGCTGATCGCCGAGGACGATCTGGTGCTGTTCGACCGCAACAATCACAAGGCTGCCCATCACGGCGCTTTGTTCCTGGGCGGCGGCGTGCCGATCTATCTCGAGACCGACCGCAACGCCGCCGGCCTGATCGGTCCGATCCACGAGGATGCCTGGGACGAGACGCTGATCCGCGAGAAGATCCGGGTTCATCCGCGCGTTAAGGATCCCGAGGCCTGGAAGCGCGAGCGCCCGTTCCGCGTCGGCGTGGTCGAGCAATGCACCTATGACGGCACCATCTACAGCGCCGAATTCATCCTGTCGAAGATCGGCCACTTATGTGATTACATCCTGTTCGACGAGGCCTGGGCCGGCTTCCTGAAGTTCCATCCCCTGTTCAAGGGCCGCTTCGGCATGGGGCTGCAGAATCTCGGCCCGAACGCGCCCGGCATCATCACCACCCAATCGACCCACAAGCAGATGGCCGGCTTTTCCCAGGCCTCGCAGATCCATGTGCGCGACCGGCATCTGAAGGGCCAGCACCGGCGGCTGGAGCATCGCCGGTTCAACGAGACCTTCATGCTGCACGCCTCGACCTCGCCCTTCTATCCGCTGTTCGCCTCGCTCGATGTCGGCGCGCAGATGATGCGCGGCCGCTCCGGCGAGGTGCTGTGGGACGACACGGTCCGGCTCGGCATCGAATTGCGCAAGAAGGTACGGGCGATCCGCCGCGAGTTCCAGGAGAAGGAGAAGGATCCCGCGCGCCATTGGTTCTTCGAACCCTTCGTGCCCGACCAGGTGACGGCGCCGGACGGCCGCGCCGTGCCGTGGGAGGAGCTGCCGACCGATCTGCTGGCCTCCGACGCGCGCTATTGGGAATTGTCGCCGGGCGCGGGCTGGCACGGTTTTGAGACCGTGCGCACGCCCGGCTATGCGATCACCGATCCCAACAAGCTGACCCTGATCACGCCCGGCTTCGACCGCGTCACCGGCAAATATCTCGATTACGGCATCCCAGCACCCGTGGTGGCCAATTACCTGCGCGAAAACCGCGTCGTCCCGGAGAAGAACGACCTCAATTCGCTGCTGTTCCTGCTGACGCCCGGTGTCGAATCCTCCAAGGCCGGCACGCTTCTGTCGACCCTGGTCGCGTTCAAGCGGCGTCATGACGAGAACGCGCTGCTGGACCACGCCATCCCCGAATTCGTCGCTCGCCGCCCCAAGCGCTATAAGGGCATCCGCATGCGCGAGCTGTGCCAGGAGATGCATGATTTCTTCAAGGGCGCCAATGTCAGCGCGCTGCAGAAGGCGCAATTCTCGCCCGACCATCTGCCGGAAATGGCCATGCGCCCGGTCGAGGCGGTCAATCTTCTGACCCGCAACCAGGTCGATTACCTGCCGATCCACGAGATCGAAGGGCGCATCGCCACCAC
>Ga0302314_10007294_pt1 | contig 19887 bp, 19 predicted proteins | sample III_Palsa_N2_3_FD_200533 | JGI IMG/M metagenome (GOLD analysis project Ga0302314, IMG submission 200533) | Peat permafrost microbial communities from Stordalen Mire near Abisko, Sweden - III_Palsa_N2_3 | ecosystem: Environmental > Terrestrial > Soil > Palsa > Peat permafrost | place: Sweden...
GGCGGCCTCTCCAACTACCAATCCGTGCTCTTGGCCGAAGACGCCGTGCTGGCCAGCCGCCGCACCGTGGTCGATCTCCAGGCGCGCGCCTTCACCCTTGATGTCCAGCTCGTCCGCGCCCTGGGCGGCGGCTACCAGACTTCGGTAAACTGACATGCCACTCGACGAGGCTTCTCCCATGCCCGACACCGCCGCCGAGCTTCGCTCTGAAACCCGCATCGCCCCGCCATCGGCGCGGGGACCGAGCCTGCGGGCCCGCCTGTTCGCCGGTCTGGGGGCGGTGGTCGTCGTGGTGGCGATTATCTGGTTCATCTGGTGGTTCCTGGTCGGCCAGAACCACGTCACCACCGACAACGCCTATGTCGGCGCGGACGTCGCCGACATCACCCCGCTGGTCTCCGGTCCGGTGGTCCAGGTGCTGGTCGCGGACACTCAGGCGGTGAAGGCCGGCCAGACCCTGGTGGTGATCGATCCCACCGATTTCCGCGTCGCCCTCGCCCAGGCCAAGGCCCAGCTCGGCCAGGCCGAGCGCCGCGTGCGCGGCTATTTCGCCAACGAGGGCGCACTTGCCGGTCAGGTGGCCGCGCGCCAGGCTGACATAGTTCGCGCCGACGCCCAGATCGCCAGCGCCCAGTCCGATCTCGACCGGGCCCGCACCGAGCTCACCCGCCGTCAGCGCCTGGCCGCCTCTGGCGCGGTCTCCGGCGACGAGATCACCCAGGCCGAGAACGCCTTCGAGACGGCCAAGGCCGCCCTCGTCGGCGCGCGGGCCGCCAAGGTCCAGGCGGCGGCCAATCGCGGCGCCGCCGAAGGGGCCAAGAACGTCAACACCGCCCTCATCGAAGGCGGGCCGATCAACGCCAATCCCGAAGTGGCGGCGGCGCAGGCCAATGTGGATGTTGCCCAGCTCAATCTCGACCGCACGGTGCTCGCCGCGCCGTTCGATGGCGTTGTGGCCCAGAAAAATGTGGCCATCGGTCAACGGGCCCAGGTCGGCCAGTCGCTGATGACGGTGGTGCCGGTCTCCAAGGTCTATGTGGACGCCAACTTCAAGGAGGAGCAGCTGCGCAAGGTGCAAATCGGCCAGCCGGTGACCCTCACCGCCGACCTCTATGGCGACGGGGTGAAGTTCCATGGCCGCGTGGTTGGCCTCGCCGGCGGCACGGGCGCGGCGTTCGCCCTGATCCCGGCCCAGAACGCCACCGGCAACTGGATCAAGGTGGTGCAGCGCCTGCCGGTGCGGGTCGCGCTGGACCCCGCGGAGCTGGCCCGCCATCCCCTGCGGGTCGGCCTCTCCATGAAGGCTGACATCGACGTCGCCGCGCGTTGATTCGGGTTTAGAATCAATGTCCCAGCCTCGCCCAGAAGATGATTTCGCCCCGATGGCGGGCGCGCCGTTGTGGATCGCGGGCCTCCTGCTCGCCCTGGCCAACTTCATGGTCGTCCTCGACACGACCATCGCCAACGTTTCGGTGCCCAACATCGCCGGCGGCCTGGCGGTCTCGCCCGACCAAGGCACCTGGGTGATCACCTCCTATGCTGTGGCCGAAGCGATCACCGTTCCCCTCACCGGCTGGCTCGCCCAGCGCTTCGGCGCGGTGAGGGTGTTCTGCACGGCCATGGTCTGCTTCGGCCTCTGTTCGGCCCTCTGCGGGCTCGCCCCTTCTCTGAGCGTGCTGATCGTCTTCCGCGTGATGCAGGGCCTCTCCGGCGGGCCGATGATGCCGCTCTCCCAGACCCTCTTGCGGCGGATCTTTCCAGCCAAGATGCAGGGCACGGCGCTGGGACTTTGGGGCATGACCACGGTCGTCGGGCCGATCGCCGGCCCCCTGCTCGGCGGCGTGCTGGTCGATGGGCCCGGCTGGCCCTGGGTGTTCTACATCAATGTGCCGCCGGCGATGATCTGCGCCTTCTTCGCCTGGCGCATGCTGAAGAGCCGCGAGACCGCGACCATGCGGCGGCCGGTGGATATTTTCGGCCTCCTTCTGCTGATCCTGTGGGTCGGATCGATGCAGATCATGCTCGACAAGGGCAAGAATCTCGACTGGTTCGATTCCCGCTTCATCGTCGCCCTGGCGATCCTCGCTCTGCTCGGCTTCCTGGCTTTCATCAACTGGGAGCTGACCGACAAGAATCCGATTGTCGACCTACGCGTTTTCCGACACCGCGGCTTCGCGGCCAGCACGGCGATCATGTGTGTCGTCTATGGCACATTCTTCTCTTCGGTGGTCCTGATCCCGCTGTGGCTGCAGACCAGCATGGGCTACACGGCCACCTGGGCCGGGCGTGTGACCGCCTGGCAGGGCCTGTTCGCGGTGATCCTCTCGCCGATTGTCGGGCGTCTCGTCACGCGCGTCGATTCCCGCGCTCTGGTCTGCTTCGGCGTGCTGATCATGGCCGCTATTTCGTTCTGGCGCGCCGGCTTCACGACCGACGCCACCTACTGGAATATCGCGCTGCCCCAAGTGGCGCTCGGCGTCGCCGTGCCCTTCTTCTTCATTCCGCTGACAGGCCTCGCCCTCAGCTCGGTGAGGCCCGAGGAGACCGCTTCGGCGGCTGGCCTGTTGAATTTCGCCAGGACCGTATCGGGGGCGTTCGCGGTCTCCATCACCACCACCGCGTGGGGCAACACCACCACCCTTCACCACGCCGACCTGGCGGGCTCGCTGAAAGATCCGGCCGGCACGCTCAACGCTCTGCGGGGCATGGGCCTCAGCGCCCACCAGGCGGTGGGGGCGCTCGACAACCTGGTGCAGGGGCAGGCGGTGATGCTCTCCACCGACCACATCTTCCTGATCAGCTCGCTGATGTTCCTGTTCGGCGCCTGCATCGTCTGGCTGGCGCCCCGGCCCAAAGCTCCGGTGGTGGCGGGCGCGGGCGGGCACTAGCCGCGCGCGCTTCACAAATCGACACAATCGCCGCGCACGGCGGCAACGCATGGCCGTTAGATATCCCGTCCGCCAGCCTCGAACGGTCGAGGCGAGATGAGGGAATTTGACGATGACCATCGAACCGAAATCCGGCCGCGCCATGCCGGCGAGGCGCCGCCGCAAGTGGCTTGTCGGCGCCGCGCTGGCCGGCGCCTTCGTGGCCGGCGGCGTGACCCTTTCCGGCGCCTCCTTGGCCGCCGACGCCATGGGCCAGGGCATGGGCCATATGCAGATGCAGCACGCGATGATGGAGGCGCACCTCGACAAGGCGCTCACCGCCGCCGACGCCACGCCCGACCAGAAGGCGCGCATCCACGAGATTCTCAAAGGGGCGATGCAGTCAATCATGCCGCTGCACAAACAGATGGAGGAAGCGCACGGCAGTTTGCACCGGCTGCTGGCCGCGCCGACCGTCGACCGAGCCGCGCTGGAGACGCTGCGCGCCGACGAGATCGCCCAGCTCGACCAGGCCAGCAAGACCCTCGTGGGCGCCCTGGCCGACGCCGCCGAGGTCCTCACCCCGGCCCAGCGCGCCAAGCTGGCCGAGAAGATGATGGCCGACCATAGCCACTGACCCGGGCCGGGGACTCCCGCTCGCGGCGACAGGCGGCGCTGGTTCGCCTAGGCTGCCGGCCATGAGCGGGAGAGTCCTGATCATCGATGACGACGTCCGCCTGGCCGACATGGTGCGGACCTATCTCGTCGGCGCCGGCTTCACGGTCGAGGCCCGCCATACCGGCGTGGCCGGCGTTGAAGCGGTCATCCGCCGCGGGGCCTCCGCACCGTTCGATGTCGTGGTCCTCGACATCATGCTGCCCGACCTCGACGGCCTGGAGGTCTGTCGCCGGCTCCGCGCCGCCAGCGACGTGCCGATCCTGATGCTTTCGGCGCGCGGCGAGGACGCCGACCGCATCGTCGGCCTGGAGATCGGCGCCGACGACTATCTGGGCAAACCGTTCAATCCGCGCGAGCTGCTGGCGCGGCTCAAGGCCATGCTGCGCCGCCGTCGCGGCGAGGCCGGCGGCCAGTCACTGCGATTCGGCCGCCTGGAGATCGACCCCGGCTCGCGGACCGTCCGCGTCGACGACACAGAGGCAAGCCTCACTTCCTATCAATTCGATCTGCTTCACGTCATGGCGCGGCACGCCGGCAAGGCGCTCAGCCGGGAACGCCTGATGGACCTCGCCCGCGGCGAGGAGTTGGAAGTCCTCGACCGTTCGATCGACGTCCATATCTCCCGCATCCGCGCCATCATCGAGGACGACCCGGCCCATCCTCGGCGGATCATCACCGTGCGCGGAGCGGGCTACCTCTTCGCTCGCGCCCAGGATCAGGGCTGACCGTGGCGATCGTCTTCCGCCGCAGCCTGTTCTGGCGCATCTACGCCACCTTTCTCGTCAGCCTGGTGCTCGTGGCGCTGCTGGGCGCCCTCATCTGGCATAACCGGGTGACCATCGAGCATCACGCGCCGATGCGGCACGGCGGCATACACATGCTGATGATGCTGCTCCTTGTGGCCGGAGTCGTAGGTCTGGGGGCCTATCCGGCCATCGCCCGCCTGACGCAGAGGCTGGAGAGGCTGAAGACCAGCCTCGACTCCTGGGGACCTGGCCGGCTCGACGTGCGCGCCGAGATCCAGGGTCGCGACGAGGTCGCCGCCGTCGCCGCCAGCTTCAACGCCGCCGCCGAGCGGGTCGAGCGACTGTTGACCGCTCACCGCGACCTGCTGGCCCACGCCAGCCACGAGCTGCGCTCGCCACTCGCCCGTCTCTCGGTCGCCGTGGAGATGTACGCGGGCGCCCCCGACCCGGCGCTTAGGCCACAAATCATGCGGGACATCGCTGAACTCTCGGCCCTGGTCGACGAGATCCTGCTGGCCAGCCGCCTGGACCAGGCGCCGGACCTGGGCCTCGGCGAGCCGGTCGACTGCCTGGAACTGGCGGCGGAGGAGGCGGCGCGCGCGGGCGCGGCGGTCCGCCACGCGGGCCCGGCGGACAGCGCCTTCGAGATCACCGGCTCGCCGCGCCTGATCCGCCGTCTGATCCGCAATCTGCTGGACAACGCCGGCCGTCACGGCGGCCCGCCGGTGGAGGTGACGCTCGACCGCCTGGAGAACGCCGTGGTCATATCGGTCAGTGACGGCGGGTCTGGGCTGCAGGCGGCCGACCGCGCCCGGGTGTTCGAACCGTTCTACCGTCCGGCGGGCAGCGCCGAGGCGGACGGCGGGTGGGGCCTCGGCCTCTCCATCGTCCGCCAGATCGCCGAGCGTCATAGCGGGAGCGTCGTATGCCAGGCGAGCCCGGGCGGCGGCGCGGTGTTCGTGGCGACGTTGCCGGCCGCGCCGCGCGCCTGAAGGCCCCTAGCCTGCTCTTCCCACCACGGCGGTGGCGCGGCGTTCGAGCTTGCCCCAGCCGACACGGTAGCCGCGGATCGCGCTCACGACGCTGCGCACCACCACCCAGTACATCAGCTGGCGATAGCCGAAACGCTGCACCGGCAGCCAGACGAGGTCGCCCCACGGCGCGCGCCGCTCCAGCGCCATGCCGAGCGCCCCGGCCGACAGGTCGAGGAAAATGAACGCCGCCCAGTAGAACAGGGACCGCAGGGTGTCGTCGGGCGACCATTCCACGGGGTGGAAATAGTGGCCGTAGAAGGCCCAGACCAGGGACGAGACGATCGCCAGGTCCACGAGCGGCGAGACCACCGTGAGCAGGATCTGAAACAGCCAGATCTGCGGCAGCGCCACGAAGCCCAGCACTGGCTTGCGGGTGCTGAAGAGGTCGCCACGGTGCTTCCACAGGCACTGCAGTGTGCCGAACGACCAGCGGAAGCGCTGGTTGAGCAGCCCCGCCACCGTGTCCGGCGCCTCGGTGTAGGCCCGCGCCGAGGAGTCGAACTCGACCCGCCAGCCGGCGCTCTGGCAGGCGAGCGTCAGGTCCTGGTCTTCCGCCAGGGTGTCGGCCGGATAGCCGCCCAACTGAGTGAGCGCCTCGCGCCGCCAGGCGCCCACCGCGCCCGGGACCACCGTCACCGCGCCCAGCGCCGCCAGGGCGCGCCGCTCGAGGTTCTGGGCGGTGACGTACTCCAGCCCCTGCCAACGCGTCACAAGATTGAGGCGGTTGCCGACGATGGCGTTGCCGGCCACGGCCCCGACCCTGGGGTCGGCGAACCAGCGCGCCAGCCGGGGCAGGGTCTCCGGCGGGAACAGGGTGTCGGCGTCCAGCGCCACCACGATCTCGCCCCGACAGAGCTTGAGACCCCGGTTCAGCGCCCGCGCCTTGCCGCCGTTCTCGAAGCTCAGCAACGAGACGCGCGGCTCGGCGCTGAAAGCGGCCCGCACCGCCGCCGCCGTGCCGTCGCTCGATCCGTCGTCGACGACCAGCACCTCCAGATGCGTCCACTCGGACTGGAGGATGCGCTCCACCGAGGCGACGATCACCTTCTCTTCGTTGTAGCAAGGGATCAGCACGCTGATCATCGGCCCGGTCTCGCGGTCCAGCATCGGCGGCTCGCGGCCCGGCTCGCGGTAGCGGTGCCAGAGGGACAGGACGGCCAGGAACGCCAGCCGCCCGACGCCGAGCACGATGGCCAGGGTGAACAGCGCCTGCATGCCCTCGTTGATGTAGCGGAAGATGCCGAAGCCCATGCGGTCGAGGAACAACTCCCAGGAGCTGCGCGAGGTCGGCGGCAGGGCGTCAGCCCGGCTCATGCCGGCCAGCTGGTCGATGGTCACCAGGCGCAGGCCGCGGGCGCGGATCGCGTCGATGAGGCCCGGCAGAGCCTCGACGGTGTGGCTGCGGTCGCCACCGGCGTCGTGCAGCAGCACCACTTGGCCGCCCGTCTGCGGATTGGTGTCGGAGAGGCGGGTGAGCGCGGTGCTGATGATCTGGCTGGCTGGCGGCTTCTGCCAGTCCTCCGTGTCGATGCGCAGGCCGGCGATCAGATAACCCAGCTTCTGGGCCACGAGCAGAGGCGCGACTTCGCCTGGCGTCGATGGCTCGGCGTCTCCGAAGTAGGGCGGCCGGAAGAAGCGCATCGACTTGCCGGTCAGCACCGCGAACAGGCGCTGTGTGGTGTTGATCTCCAGATCGGTCTGGGCCAGCGGCGTGTCGGCGATGTTGGGGTGGGTCCAGGTGTGGTTGCCGACCATCATGCTATCGGCCACCTCGCGCTGCACGATGTCGGGCCTGGCCTGCATATTCTCGCCGATGACGAAGAAGGTCGCCACGGCGTGCTTCTGCTTGAGGATGTCGAGAATCTTCGGCGTCCAGCGGCCATCCGGGCCGTCGTCAAAGGTCAGCGCCACCCAACCTGGGTGAGCGCCGTAACGGTTGATCACATAGGATGTCGGCATGACCTTGTAGTCCGCGCCGGAGATCAGGCCGGTGTCGGGATCGATCTCGATCGCGCGCTGACCTGGCGTCGGCGAAGCCTCCACATGCAGCACCTCGCCGGTGCCGTCGAAATCGACACCGACGCTGGGGTCGATGCGTTCCAGCCCGGTGGGCTGGGCCGAGCCATAGGGCTGGTGGAGATACATCCAGATCGCCGGATCCTCCGCGCCCATTCGCCAAAGGGCGTAGCCCATCGGCCGGTAGGGGTCGGTGACCTTGACCTCGTTGAAGAAAGTCGCGGCGTCGAGGAACCAGACGACATGCTTGCGGTGGTTGTCGTCCTCGTAGGCGAAATTGGGGTTGAGCTCGTTGTCGTCGAAGCTGACGCTGGCGTCGGCGTCGTGAGCCAGCTGGGTGGCGTCGTAGAACTCCACCGCATCGGCGCCGCCGGGGCCGGTCTTGTCCGGAAGGGTCCAATCGTAGCCTTCGGCGCCGATCGCGACCACCGTGTGCTGGGGGTCCAGGATCTTGAAATCCTTGGCCAGGGTCTGTTCGAACCACTCCTGGCCAGCGGGCGGCCCGGGCTCGCCCGTGGCCCAGTGCTGGTCATAGGCCATCAGCACCACCGAATCGGCGGCCGCGGCGAGCTTGGCCAGCGGCCACGCGTCGTCGCCAAACGGCGTCGCCACCCAAACTTCGCGGCCGATCGGCTTCAGGGCCGCGCGGGCCTGGGCGACCAGGGCCGGATAGCGGGCCAGGGCGGCGGGCGATATGTTTTCAAAGTCGAAGACATACCCGGCATAGCCGCGTTGCTGGGCCACGACGACCAGATTGGAGATCAACGCCTTCTGGGCGGCCGGGTTGAGCAGCAGATTGTCGGCCAGCGGCCCGTCGCTGACGCCATTGTGGGCGTTGTGGACCATGGGCACGACCGAGGGCGGCGTCTTGGCGCCGGCGATCAGCGCCTCGGCCTGCGGGTCCGAGGTCACCGCGACGCGGCCGAGCGAGCCGTCGAGCAGCACCCACTGCGGCGAGACCACATCCAGCTGATTGACGTGCCGTCGCAGCGACGTGCGGGAATCCGGGTCCCAGGTGACATAGAAGCCGATCGACAGCGGGCGGGCGCGGCCGCCGGCGGCGACCCTGTTCGGCCTGGGCACCCGCCGCCATTCCAGCGGCCGCCTCAGCCGGCGCGCCGTCTCCACGTGCATCGCCTGCAAGGCCTGCGGGTCCTTGAGCGTGAGGCTCGGCAGCATCGGCGCGAAAGCGAGCGTGGCGAAGAACGCCGCCACCACCAGGGCCGCTGCCGCCAGAACCAGGCCCAGACCCAGATTGGCGCGCTTGGCGCGCCGTCCGGTCGGGTCGTGAAAAATAAACTCGTCCATCGTCGGGTGTTGGCGGCCTCGTGCCCGTCGGCGGATTCGCCCGCGCGCCGAAGATGACGCAAGGCGGGCGCGATGCAAGGCTGTCTGATCGGGCGCGGTCGCTTGCCGCAAATTGCCCGCGCCGCCGACCGGAGGCTATAGAGCGCAGCCGCCAGTTCTGAGGGAAGGGCGAAAGACCTTGGCCGCGCCGCCGCGCAGAAACTTCCTCGCCGCCTGGATGCGGGTGATCGCCGCCGCCCTGGTGGTCGCCGCCGTCATGGCCATTTCGGGCGGATTCGGCGCCGGCGGCCCGACAATCATCTCACGGCTGATCTACTGGCTGATCCTGGTGGCTTTGGGAACGACGGTTGGGGTCCTGTTCGGAACCTATGTGATGCCACGCGACTGGTTCGCCCGCCGGCCCATCGTCACATGGTCGGTGATCGTCCTGGTCCTGTGGCCGCCGATGACGCTCGCCACCGTGTTGGTCAACGTGCTCGTCCGGCCGACGCCCATCACCCTGCGCCTGGTCTGGGAGATCGCGCCCTCGACGCTGGCGACCACGGCCGCCATGTGCGCCCTGGCGTTCATGGTCAGGTCGCGCGATCCGGTCGAAACCCACGCCGCCGCCAAGGACGCTCCGCCGCCGAAGTTCCTGGAGCGCCTGCCGGCCAAGCTGGCCGGCGCGACACTGTGGGCCGTGGAGGCCGAGGACCACTATCTGCGCCTGCACACCTCGCTCGGCCAGGACCTGATCCTGATGCGCCTCGGCGACGCCATCGGCGAGCTCGAAGGGATCGAGGGCGCGCGCACCCACCGTTCCTGGTGGGTGGCGAAGGCGGCCGTGCAACGTGTCGAACGCGACGATGGGCGGGCGACACTGGTTCTCGTCGATGGCGCCGAGGCCCCCGTCAGCCGCGCCTACGCCAAGATCCTGCGCGCCGCCGGGTGGTTCTGACCGGATGACATCCTAGACGCGACGCCGCGCGCGCCATTGGTCGGCGCTCTGGCCCCAGATATCGATCTCCACGTCGACGGGCGGAGGAAGGCGATCGAGGCGCAGCAGGGTCGAACCCAGGCGTTTGGCGACGGCTTGCGAGTCGGTGTTGGCCTCGTCGATGCAGTGGATGATCTCCGTCCAGCCGAGCTGATCGACCGCGAAATCCATGCTCGCCGCCGCCGCCTCGACGGCGTAGCCGTTGCCCCAAACGTCCTGGATGAGTCCCCAGCCGACCTCGGTCCCCGGCCAGCCCTCCGGCTTATGCGGACCGATGCGGCCGACCCAGCGCCCGCTCGACCGCTCGGTCACCGAGAACATGCCGAAACCCTGCAACGCCCACGAGCCGGCGACGCTGGTGAAGCCGCGCCAGGCCATCGACCGTGGCTGCACGCCGCCCAGATGACGCATCACCACCGGGTCGGCGCAGAACGCCGCGAAGGAGTCGAAGTCCTCGACCACCAGTGGCCGCAGGATCAGTCGCTCGGTTTCGAGGGTCGGGCCGTTGTCAGCCATGCGAAATCTCCACCGGGCAGCAGCCACCTGAGCCCATCCCCAATTGCGTCATCCCGGACGGAGCGCCAGAGGCGCGGAGATCCGGGACCTAGGGGTTGCAGTCCGCCGCCCGTGACGCTGCATGACGGATGAGGCTCCCGCCGGAGCCTGATCGCCTGGGTCCCGGCTCTCCGGGTCGCGCCGCTCCCCTGCGACCGGGATGACGCAACTTTGAGGGGACCGCATTGAAGGGCGCGCCAGGCCACTGTGCTCGTCTCAGGCCAGTGACGGCTCGATCTCCTTGCAGGCGGCGATGAGGCCGCGCACGGAGTCGACCGACTTGGCGAACATGGCCTTTTCGGCCTCGTCCAGCGGGAACTCGAGCACACGCTCGGCCCCGCCGGTGCCGATCACCGTCGGCGCGCCGACGTAGATGTCGGAGAGGCCGTATTGGCCGCTGAGATGGGTCGCGCACGGCAGCACGCGCTTTTCGTCCTTGAGATAGGCCGTGGCCATGGAGATGGCGCTCTCGGCCGGCGCATAGAACGCCGAACCGGTCTTGAGCAGGGCGACGATCTCGCCGCCGCCGCCGCGCGTGCGCTTGACGATGGCGTCCAGGGCCTCCTGGCTTAGCAGCCCCTGGCGCACGATCTCCGGCAACGGCAGACCGCCCACCGTCGAATGGCGGACCATGGGCACCATGTCGTCGCCATGGCCGCCGAGCGTCCAGGCGTGGATGTCGCGCACCGAAACGCCCAGGGCCTCGGCCAGGAAATAGCGGAAGCGCGCCGAATCCAGCACGCCGGCCATGCCGATCACCTTGGCGTGGGGCAGGCCGGAAAACTCGCGCAGCGCCCAGACCATGGCGTCGAGCGGATTGGTGATGCAGATGACGAAGGCGTTCGGCGCGTGCGCCTTCAAGCCCTCGCCCACCGCCTTCATGACCTTTAGGTTGATGCCGAGGAGGTCGTCGCGGCTCATGCCGGGCTTGCGCGGCACGCCGGCGGTGACGATGGCCACATCCGCCCCGGCGATGCCGGCGTAGTCGCTGACGCCCTTCAAGGCCACATCCGAGCCGATCACCGGCGTCGCCTCGGCCAGGTCCAGCGCCTTGCCCTGGGGCACGCCATCGACGATGTCGAACAGCACCACGTCGCCCAAGCCTTCGCGCGCGGCGATGTGCGCCAGGGTGCCGCCGATCATTCCGGCCCCGATCAGGGCGATCTTCGCGCGAGCCATCGGCTGCAAACTCCTTGAGAGGGGGAAAAGCGCGGGCGGTCTAGACCGGCGGACGAAGCCCTGCAAGGCTGGGCCATGTTCACGCTCCACCCGGCCCTCGAAGCCTCCACGGCGCCGATCGCGGTCCTCCCGCTCAGCGTGGCGCGCCTGCATCTCGACGCCCGATTCCCTTGGATCGTGCTGGTTCCACGCGTCGTGGGCGCCAGCGTGATGGAGGACCTGAGTGGCCCGGACCAGGCTCGACTCCTCGAGGAAATCCTCGCCGCCGGCCGCGCGGTGCGCGCCATGGGCGAGACGTCCGGACGGCCGCTCGAGCGGCCGAACATTGGCCTCCTCGGCAACATCACCCCGCAGCTTCACGTCCATGTTGTCGGCCGCCGCAGCGACGACGCCGCGTGGCCGGGACCGGTCTGGGGACATGGCGTCGCCGAGCCCTATTCGGACGCCGCGCTGGCCGCGGCGATCGCCGCGGCGATCAAGGCGTTGAAAACCTGAGAATCCTCCCCTCTCGATGCAGGGTGATCGCATATTGGCGACGCGCGCTCCCTTCACCTCTCCCGGCCGGAGAGGTCGAGACGCGCCGCGAGGCGCGCCCGGGTGAGGGTTTAGGGAGGGCGGTCAAATTCGCGCCGGCCTTGGAGCGGAAGCCTTCGCCGCTTTCCGAAGTGAACCAATCCGAGCTCAGCCTGAGGGTTCCCTAATCCCTCACCTTCCCATGGCTCCGCCATGGGCCCCTTCCTCTCCGCCGGGAGAGGGAATTTGAGCATGACCGGCCACATGTGATTCCCCTCCCCATCGAGGGGCGGAAGGTGGCTTACGGGCGCCTGAGCGCCACGGTCCGCGTCCCCTCGGGCCCGCGCAGCATTCCGCGCCAGAGCGTCGCCGTCCGGCGCTCGACATCCACCTTGCGAGCGCCGAAGCGCAACGTCAGCCGCCGGCCTTGGCGCGTGCAGCCGGCGAAACCCAGCGCGCCCTGCGGATCGCGCCAGGCGCAGGCCAGGCCCGCGCCGCGTGTCGGCGTATCGCCAATCTGGAACGCGAACAGAGTCCGGCCGCGCGTGTCGGCCAGGGTCCAGGACCCGTCGAGCGGGCCCTGCAGGCTCTGGGCGGCGGCGGCCGAGGCGGCGATGCGTTGGCCCACGGCGTCCTGAGCCCGCGCGCCGGCGGCCAGCAGGCAAACAACGAGCGCAGGCGTGAGCCTGTTCATCCCGCCGCCGCGATGGCGTCGGCGACAGCCACCAACCCCAGCGCCTGATCGCGATGCAGCCGCTCGGCCAGACGCCCCTCCACGCGCAGCGCGCCCTTGCCGACGTTCTCGGGCGCGTCGAAGGCGGCGATCACCGCCCGACCCCAGGCGACATCGGCGGCGTCCGGGGTGAAGACGCGATTGCAGATCTCCAGGTGGCTCGGATGGATCAGGGTCTTGCCGTCAAAACCGAAGTCCACGCCTTGGCGACAGACGGCCTCGAGCGCGGCGAGATCCTCGATCTCGTTGTGCACGCCATCGAGGATGGTGAGGCCGGCGCCGTGCGCCGCCGTCACCGACAGCGACAGCGCGGCGTGGAACGGCAGACGATCCCCCGTCATGCGCGCGCCCATTTCCTTGGCGAGGTCGTTGATCCCCATGACGAAGGTCGAAAGCCGCGTGTGGCCGGCGCAGGCGGCGACGCCACGCAGATCCAGGATCGCCGCGCAGGTCTCGATCATGGTCCAAAGGCGCGTCCGCTCAGGCGCGGCGGCCAAGGCCTGGTGAGCGGCGGCGACATCCGCCGCCGAGCTCACCTTGGGAACCAGCACGGCGTCCGGTCCGGCCCTGGCGACCTCGGCCAGGTCGTCGGCGCCCCAGGGGGTCGTGAGGGCGTTGACCCGCACCACCACCTCGCGCGCCCCGAAGCCGCCGGCGCGCACCGCCGCGATGGCGGCTTCCCGCGCGGCCGGCTTGGCCTCCGGCAGGACAGCGTCCTCCAGGTCGAGGATGACCACATCGCACGGCAGGCTCCGCGCCTTCTCGACCGCCCGGGGGTTGGACGCCGGCATGTAGAGAGCGCTGCGGCGCGGCCGGCGGGCAGGGGACATGGACGGACCTTCGTGACATAACTGCCGGCATGACCATCCGCTACGAGGCCGGCGCGCGCAATGTCCTGGGCGGCGAGCTTGAGTCCTGCTCAACCTCGCCGCTCACCGGCTTCTACCGCAACGGCTGTTGCGAGACGGGTCCGGACGACGTCGGCATGCACACCGTGTGCGCGGTGATGACCGCCGAATTCCTGCGTTTCTCGATGAGCGTCGGCAACGATCTCTCCACGCCCCGGCCCGAGTTCGACTTCCCGGGCCTGCGCCCCGGCGACCGCTGGTGCCTCTGCGCGCCCAGGTGGAAGGAGGCGCTCGACGCCGGCGCCGCGCCCAAGCTGGTGCTGGAGGCCACGCACGAAGAGGTGCTGGCCATCGCTCCGCTGGGCGTGCTCAAGGATCACGCGGCGTCTCAAGCGAGCGAATAGGCGCGCTCCAGGGTGTAGATTGAGCCTCCGTCGCCGAGACGGCTCGAATAGAGTCCGAACCGCGCCACGTGGAACGGCGGCGATTTCAACAGGTTGTGGCTTTGCACCCAGGCCCCGACGGCGACCGGATCGGCGCCCCTCAGATAGGCCAGGGTGACGTGCGGCCGATAAACGCGCGTCTCGCGGGGCCGGCCGGCGCGGCGGGCGGCGCGCTCGCACCTCCGGGCCACGCGCGCCAGGGGCTCGCTCCGGGCCACGCCCGCCCACACGGCGTCGAGATCGGCGCCCTCGCCGAAGACGCCCACGCCCTCCAGATTGAGGTCAAACGCCGCGCCGCCGATCGTCGCTAGCTCCGAGTCGAGGTCGTCGGCCGCATCTTCCGCCACGCCGCCGAAGAAGCGCAGGGTGATGTGCAGGCTGTCCGCCGGTCGCCAGCGCGCGCCGAGGATCCCTTTCTGGCGAGGCGCCAGCCCGGCGGCGATCTCGTTGGGGATCGCCACGGCGACGAAAAGGCGGATCATGCGCCCTCTCTTAGAAGCTGACACAGAGGTAACGAAGGCCGTCCTTGCGCGGCGCGCCCGGCAGGACGATATTTGCACCTGAGCGTCCGAGCGGGACGCATGGACAAGGGTCTTGGAACAACATGAGCGATTTTGATCGCGGGCTGGTTCGGCCGTCGAGCGCCGCGGCGCCGGACATGGCCGTCGACGCGGGCCTTCGCGGCTTCATGCTCGGCGTCTACAACAAGGTGGCCTTGGGCCTGGTGATTTCCGCGGCCCTGGCCTGGCTGACCGGCAACTATCCGCCGGCGCGGGCGCTGCTATTCCAGGTCGATGGCGCCGGGCGCATCGGATACACCCTCCTCGGCATGGTGGTGGCCTTCGCGCCGCTGGCCATTCTGCTGTTCCAGGCGTTCGCCCGGAAAGCGTCCCCACGCAGCGCCGCCATCACCTACTGGGTGATCGTCGCCCTGATCGGCGCTTCGTTCGGCATGCTGTTCCAGATCTACGCCGGCGCAAGCATCGCCCAGACGTTCCTGGTCACGGCCATCGCTTTCGGCGGGCTGTCGCTGGCCGGCTACACCACCAAGCGTGACCTGCGGCCGATGGGCAGCTTCCTGATCATGGGTCTGTGGGGTCTGATCGTCGCCATGGTGCTCAGCATGTTCTTTCATTCGACGGCCATGGTCTTCGCCATCAACGCCATCGGCGTTCTGATCTTCGCCGGCCTGATCGCCTGGGACACCCAGCGGCTGAAGATGATGTACTATCAGCTCGGCGGCGATCAGTCGGCCATGAGCGTCGCCACCAGCTACGGCGCGCTCAGCCTCTACCTGGATTTCGTCAACCTGTTCCGCTTCCTGCTCTTCTTCATGGGCGGCAGCCGCAGATAGGCGCCGATCCAGCTCGGCATCCAGAGAGCCCCGGCCTCACCGCCGGGGCTTTTCTTATTTCACCACCGCGAACCGGGCCCGGTCGAAGACCTTCAGCACCTGGTCGAGGTCGTGGCCGCGCTTGAGCACCAGCCCGCCGTGGGCGGTGACCGACCAGACGCCCTGGCGCGCTGCGAGGTGCGGCCGCTTTTCGATGCGGTAGATCGGCGTCTCGCTCGAGCGGCGGAAGACCGAGAACACGGCCGCATCCTTCAGCCCGTCGATGGCGTAGTCGCGCCAGTGGCCCGCGACGACCATGCGTCCATACAGCCTCAGGAGTTGGTCGAGTTCGCGCCGATCGAAAAAGACCGACGCTGACTTGGCGGCGATAGAATCAAAGGCCATGCGCGAAAAAGTCTAGCCAAGGAATTCCGCTTTGGCGAGGCTGCGTCCAGCGCCGCGAAATGACCTTGTTTCCGCCGCTGCGCCACCCAGCCCTGCTCCCCATATGACACTCAGCCGGTCGGCCTGAGCCCGTGGTCTCGGACCCTGAACAGCCCCCCCAGCCCCCCGATATCGTGGACGGGCCGACCGGTGACCTTCCCCAGCCCCGACACGCCGGTGCGGCGCCACAGCGAGGCCGCAATCTTTGCCGCGCCGACAATAGGCGGCAACAATCGTCCTGTATGGACCCTTCATCCTCAATCGGGAGCGAGACCCCATGTTCACTGCACGTCTGCCGGCCCTGGCGCTCATCGCGGCCCTCGCCGGCGCCTCCGCTGTCCAGGCCCAGGACGCTCCGGCGGCCCCGGGCGCGCCCGGGGCGCACCGGACCTGGGATCCGGCCCAGTTCCGGGCCCGCATGGAGGCGCGCCGCGCCGAGCGCCTGAAGGCGCTGCACGACGTGCTGGCCATCCGGCCCGACCAGGAAAGCGCCTTCCAGAGTTTCGCCGCCGCTATCAAGCCGCCCGAGCGGACCCCGGGCGACCATCCGGGCGGCAAGGGCGGCGACCGCGCCGAGCTGGCCAGCCTGACCACGCCCGAGCGCCTGGACCACATGGCTCAACGCATGCAGGAGCGCACCCAGCGTTGGCAGGCCGCCTTCGCGCGCCGCGTCGAGGCCACCAAGGCCCTCTATTCCGCCCTCAGCCCAGAACAGCGCCGGGCGATGGACGCCCTGCCCCTGCTGCGCGGTGGGCATGACGGCGATCACGGCCGGGGACACGGCCACTGGGGCGGTCACGGCATGGGCGACCGCGGCCAGGGGTGATCTCCCCTGCGAACACAGGGCGGTCGCATATGGCGTAGCGCGCTTCCTTCACCTCTCCCGGCGGGAGAGGGATTTTGGGCGCGCCTCGCCATATGCGATTTCCCCGGACGGGCGGCGGCTGACGCGGCCGCCCGTTCGGTATTATATTGACGCTCATGGCCGTTGCCGCGCGCGTCAGTCCGAAGGACTTATTCACGCCTGAGGAATGGGCGCCGTTTTCCGCGCGCTCGTCGTGGAAGGGCCTGGCCCTGATCGCTCACTGCTGGGCGGTGATCGGCGCTGCGACCCTAATGGGCATCGTCTGGCCGGTGACCATTCCCGTGGCGGTGGTGATCATCGGCGCCCGCCAGCTCGGCCTCGCCATCCTGCTGCACGACGCCGCTCACGGTGCCCTGCACCCCAACCCGAAAATCAACGACTGGGTGGCCGAGTGGCTGGGCGGCGGCGGCCTCGTCGCCTACCGAAGTTATCATCTGCAGCATCACAAATACGCCCAGCAGGCCGAGGACCCGGACCTGGGTCTCTCGGCCCCGTTCCCCATCACGCCACCGTCGTTGAGGCGCAAGGTGATCCGCGATCTCACCGGCCAGACCTGGTTCAAGCAACGCTTCGGTCGCCTGGTCGCCCGGCTGAAGGCGGGCAAGGAGCCGACGCTGCCCATCCTCGCCGACGAGGTTCGCCGCCAGCGCCGCTGGCTGATCTTCAACGCCCTGGCCATCGCCGCCTTCAGCGCCGCCGGCTTTTGGTGGGCCTGGTTCGCGCTCTGGCTGCTGCCCAGGGCGACCTGGTTCCAGCTGGTCACCCGCCTGCGCAACATCGCCGAGCACGCCTTGGTGGCCAAGGACGAGCCCGACCCGCTGCGCCACGCGCGGACGACGCACGCCAATGTCATCGAGCGGGCGCTGATCGCGCCCTACTATGTGAACTACCATTGCGAGCATCACATGTTCATGCACACGCCGTGCTGGAGCCTGCCACGCATGAGCCGCCTTCTGGCGGCCAAGGGCGTCACCCCGCGCATGCGCACCGCGCGCGGCTATCTGGAAGTGCTGGGCGCCGCCGCCGGCGCCTAATCCTTGGCGGCTTTCGCGTCCCGCCGCGCCAGAACCCGAAGCCGCAGCGCATTGAGCTTTATGAACCCGGCCGCATCACGGTGGTCATAGGCCTGGACCCCTTCCTCGAAGGTCACCAGATCCTGGTCGTAGAGTGAATAGGGGCTTTCCCGGCCGGTGATGGCGACGTTGCCCTTGTAGAGCTTTACCCGCACGCGGCCGGTGACCAGGGCCTGGGAGTGGTCGATCGCCGCCTGCAGCATCTCGCGCTCGGGGGCGAACCAGAAGCCGTTGTAGATCAATGATGCATAGCGCGGCATCAGCTCGTCCTTGAGGTGCATGGCCCCCCGGTCGAGGGTGATCGACTCGATGCCGCGGTGCGCCGCCAGCAGGATCGTGCCGCCCGGCGTCTCGTAGACGCCACGCGACTTCATGCCGACAAAGCGGTTCTCGACCAGATCGAGGCGGCCGACGCCGGCGTCGTGGCCCAGCTGGTTGAGCTTCGTCAGCAAGGCCGCCGGCGACAGGCGCTCGCCATCGACGGCCACTGGATCGCCGCGCTCGAAATCCAGGGTGAAGGTCACCGCCCGGTCGGGCGCGTCCTCGGGGGCGATGGTCCGCATGTGCACGAACTCGGGCGCGGCGACGCCGGGATCCTCCAGCACCTTGCCCTCCGAGGAGGAGTGCAGAAGGTTGGCGTCGACGCTGAACGGCGCTTCGCCCAGCTTGTCCTTGGCGATCGGAATCTGGTGAGCCTCGGCGAAGGCCAGCAGCGCCTCGCGGCTTTTGAACGCCCACTCGCGCCAGGGCGCGATGACGCGGATGTCGGGCTCCAGGGCGTAGTAGCCGAGCTCGAAGCGCACCTGATCGTTGCCCTTGCCGGTGGCGCCGTGACAGACCGCGTCGGCGCCGACCTTGCGGGCGATGTCGATCTGAGCCTTGGCGATCAGCGGCCGGGCGATGGAGGTGCCCAGCAGATACTGGCCCTCGTAGACCGTGTTGGCGCGGAACATCGGAAACACGAAGTCGCGCACGAACTCCTCTCGCAGGTCCTCGACGAAGATGTTCTCCGGCTTGATCCCGAGGAGCAGCGCCTTTTCCCGCGCGGGACCGAGTTCTTCGCCCTGGCCGAGGTCGGCGGTGAAGGTGACCACCTCCGCCCCGTATTCGGTCTGCAGCCACTTGAGGATGATCGAGGTGTCGAGGCCCCCCGAATAGGCGAGCACGACCTTCTTGGGGCGCGGGTCGGCGGTCATGGTGTCTCCAGCGGAATGCCGGGCGCTTAAAGCAATGCGCGGGCGCGCAGCGCAAGACCTCACTTCTCTTCCCCCCGCATCGGGGGCAGGGGAATTGCGTCCGGCCGGTCCCGCCCAAAACCCCTCTCCCATGGGGGGATGTATCGGCTTGACATACCACGATCAATAGCTAGTGTGTGACCTCGGAAACGAGGTCCCCTGTGTCCGCTGCCAATTCCAATGCCAAAGGGGGCCGCAAGGCGAACCTGCGCGACCCGATGTATCACGACGAGAACGCTGCCCGCGCCCAAATCGAGCGCCTGCTGTGGCCGCATGGCCCCGTCTGTCCGCATTGCGGCGTCATCGACAACGCCACGGCTATGAAAGGCGCCACGACCAGGCCGGGTCTCTACAAGTGCAAGACCAAGGAATGCCGCAAGCCGTTCACCGTGACCATGGGGACGGTCATGGAGCGCTCGCACGTCCCGCTCACGCTGTGGCTTCTCGCCGCTCACTACATGGCGTCATCCAAGAAAGGGATGAGTGCGCTGCAACTGCAACGGATGACGGGGACCAGCTACGAAACCGCGTGGTTTCTGTTCCACCGCCTGCGCGAAGCGGCCAAGGTCTTGAACCCGACCCCGATGGGCGGCGAGGGCAAAATCGTGGAGGCCGATGAAACCGCAGTCGGCGGCAAGGAAAAGAACCGTCACAAGGCCAAGCGCAGTTCAAAGACCATCGGCATGGTCAACAAGAGCATCGCTTTCACGTTGGTGGAACGTGAAGGCCGCGCCCGTTCGTTCCACGTCGCCAACGTAAGCGGCAAGACGCTTCGCCCGATCATGGTCAAGCACGTCAGCCGCAAGTCGGCGCTTATGACAGACGACGCAGGCCAATATCGCCCCATTGGCGTGGAGTTCGCCAGCCACGAAACGGTCAACCATGGCGCCGATGAATACGTTCGCGGCGACGCTCATTCGAACACCGTCGAGGGCTATTTCAGCATCCCAAAGCGTGGCGTTATCGGCACATTCCACAGTATCAGCGAGGCGCACCTTCACCGCTACCTCGCCGAGTTCGATTTTCGATACAACACGCGCT
>Ga0302314_10007295_pt1 | contig 19887 bp, 16 predicted proteins | sample III_Palsa_N2_3_FD_200533 | JGI IMG/M metagenome (GOLD analysis project Ga0302314, IMG submission 200533) | Peat permafrost microbial communities from Stordalen Mire near Abisko, Sweden - III_Palsa_N2_3 | ecosystem: Environmental > Terrestrial > Soil > Palsa > Peat permafrost | place: Sweden...
ACCTAGCCAGTGACTTGCTGAATACAGCGCCGGAAGGCGTGCACCCTGATTTTTTCTTGCCCGCGGACTTGAGAAGCTGGAGCGGGAAACGAGGCTCGAACTCGCGACCTCAACCTTGGCAAGGTTGCGCTCTACCAACTGAGCTATTCCCGCCTCTCAAGTGCGGAGGCGGAATTGTAGGGGGTGGAGCGACGAAGTCAAGGCGCTCGAACCACAGAATCAGCTGCGCAGATCGGGCCACGCGGCGCGCAGGTACGACACCATCGAAGCCAGGGTCAGCACGGCGGCGAGCACCGTCAGCGCCACCCCGATCATGTAAATGTTCAGTCCCCACAGCGGGCTGCGATAAAACATCATCGACAGACCCACGATCTGAAAGATGGTCTTGTACTTGCCCAGCAGCGAGACGGCGACCTTGCGCCGCTGACCCAGTTCCGCCATCCATTCGCGCAGCGCCGAAATCGCAATCTCACGGCCGATGATCACGATGGCCATCAGCACCACCAGCGGGCGCGGATCCCGGGATACCAGCAGAACGAGCGCCGTAGCGACGATGAGCTTATCGGCAACCGGGTCGAGAAAGGCGCCCAGGCGAGTGATCTGACCCAACTTGCGGGCGAGGTAGCCGTCCAACGTATCGGTGATGCCGGCTGCGGCGAATACGACACACGCCGCGACGTTCGTCCAACGGTACGGCGCATAGAAGACCAGGATCACCAGCGGGATCGCGGCGATGCGAATCCACGTCAGGATGTTGGGCACGGTCCAGGGCGTCTGCCGGTCGACACGGACTTCAGCGTTCATGCCCAAGGGATCTGACAAAGTGCCATCCATCTGTTGTATTTAAGCCACGCCCGCGAACGTTGGAGAACCTACGCACCAGGATGCAGGTGATCATAAATGCTGCGGGCCAGGGATGCCCCGATACCTTCGACCAGCTCGATATCGGCGATGGCCGCCCTGAGCACCCCCTGGAGTCCCCCGAAGTGTCTGAGGAGCGCCCGGCGCCGGGCCGGCCCCAGTCCCGCGATGCTTTCCAGGATCGATTCGTTGAAGCGCCGCGCCCGGCGTTTGCGGTGCCCCGTGATCGCAAAACGGTGGGCCTCGTCCCGCACCCGCTGAATCAGACGCAGCGCGGGAGACTCCGGCGGGAGCACCCGCGGCAGCTCCTCGCCCTGCACGAACAGGCGCTCCTGGCCGGGGCGCCGGTCGGGACCCTTGGCGACGCCGACCAGCGCCAGGTCCGCGAAACCGAGCTCGGCCAAGGCGTTGTGCACGGCGGCGATCTGCCCGGGACCGCCGTCGATCAGCAGCAGGTCGGGCCCGACCTGCTCCCCGTCCCGGATCCGGGTGTAGCGCCGTTGCAGGGCCTGGTGCAGGGCCGCGTAGTCATCCCCCGGGGTGATGCCCGCGATGTTGAAGCGGCGATATTCCTTCTTCAGCGCCCCCTCGGGTCCGAACACCACGCACGAGGCCACCGTGCCCTCGCCGGCCGTGTGGCTGATGTCGAAGCACTCGATGCGCTGGGGCACCTCGGGCAGATCGAGTGCCTCGGCCAGCGCCTCCATCATCTCGGCCGCATTGCGCCGCTGCGACTGGCGCATCCGCAGCGACTGGCCGGCATTCTCCTGGGCCAGTTCGACCCAGCGCGCGGCGATGCCGCGCACCGGCTTGCGGACGGCGACCGCGTGCCCGGCGCGCTCGCGCAGCACCTCGCTCATGGCCTCGCTGTCGGGCAGCGCCAGGCCGAGGAGGATGTCCGAGGGCGGCTCCTGGCCGGTGTAGTACTGCAGGATGAAGGAGCCCAGCGCCTCATCCGGATCGGCCAGCGCGGCACGCGGGAAGTAGCTGGTCGTGCCCAGGTTGCGCCCGCCCCTGACCAGCATGACGCTGATGGCGTACTCCCCGGGTTCACCGATGATCGCGAAGGCATCCGCATCCGCCGCCTCATCGGCGGAGGTCACCACCTGCTGCGATTGGATGTTCGCAAGCGCCGCCAGCTGGTCACGGATCAGTGCGGCACGCTCGAACTGCAGGCGCGTTGCCGCCACCTCCATCGACTGGCGCAGCTGCGCGTTCACCTCGCTGCTGCGGCCTTCGAGTACCTTGACGGCGGCATCGACATCCTGACCGTAGGTCAGCGGGTCTATCAGTCCCACGCACGGCGCCGAGCAGCGGCCGATCTGGTATTGCAGGCAGGGACGGCTGCGATTGGCAAAGAATGAATCGCGGCAATTGCGGATCCGGAACAGCTTCTGCAGTCCCTGCAGCGTCTCACGGACCGCGCCGGCATTCGGGAAAGGTCCGAAGTAGCGCCCGGGCTGGTTGCGCGCCCCGCGGTAGAACGCGAGCCGCGGAAATTCATGATCGGTGCGCAGATGCACGTAGGGAAAGCTCTTGTCATCCCGCAACACGACATTGAAGCGCGGGCGGTGCTCCTTGATGAGGTTGTACTCGAGCAGCAGCGCCTCGACTTCCGAGTGCGTGACCGTGACCTCGATGGCGGCGATCTGCTGTACCAGTGCATGCACTTTCGGGGAGACATTGCTGGGATTGAAATAGGTCCCGACCCGATCGCGCAGATTGCGCGCCTTGCCGACGTACAGCAGGTCGTGGTCCGCGCTGTACATCCGGTAGACACCCGGACGCCGGGGCAGCGAGCCTACGAAATCCTTGGAGTCAAACGTTGCCAAGCTCCACCGCGCGCGCCATCACCGCCCGGAACATCTCCGGAGTCAGCCGGCGCGTCTGGGTGTTATAGCGGCTGCAGTGGTAGGAGTCGATGAGATGCGTACCGTTGATGCGGTGCTCGGCGGCATGTCCGAAGGTGAAGCCGCTGCGCTTCTGTCCGAGGGCCAGCAGTACCGCATCATGGGCGATACGGCCCAGCGCCAGGATCACCCTCATGCTCGGCAGGGCCGCGATCTCGGCGGCGATGAAGGCATTGCAGCGGCGGATCTCGGCGCCGTCGGGTTTGTTATCCGGCGGCACACACTTGACGGCATTGGTGATCCGCACACCCCGCAGCTTCAGGCCATCATCCGGGGACTTGCCTTGCGGCTGATTGGACAGTCCCAGGCCGAACAGAGTTTCGTAGAGCAGGATCCCGGCGAAGTCGCCGGTGAAGGGGCGCCCGGTGCGATTGGCGCCATGCATGCCGGGTGCGAGGCCAGCGATCAGCAACCACGGCCGCGCATCGCCGAAGGCCGGCACCGGGCGGCAGACATGATCCGGGAAGCGCAGCTTCGAATCCGCCAGGAACTTTGCCAGTCGCGGGCAGGCCTTGCAGTCACGGTCGTAAAGCGGCTGCGCGGGTTTGCCGGCCACCGCCGCGCTAGTCATCCATATGCCGGATGATGGCCTGCGCAAAGCCCGAACAGGTCATCAGCGTGGCGCCGGGCACCAACCGCTGCAGGTCCTCTTCGACGTTCTTGCGCGCCGCGATCTCGCGCTTGGTTGCCTTCATGGCCTCGCGCAACCGCGCCAGGTCGTAGGTCAGTTCCTTGTGCGCGATGGTGTGCGACACGCCCTTGATGATCAGATCCGCCGCCTCGGTCCACTTCATGTAGCGCAGCATCATCTCGGCCGACAGGATCAGGGAGCCGGGATTCACCCGGTCCTTGCCCGCGAATCCCGGGGCGGTCCCATGGGTTGCTTCGAACACCGCCGGTCCATCGCCGATGTTGCCGCCGGGGGCGATGCCGATGCCGCCGACCTGGGCTGCGAGCGCATCGGAGATGTAATCACCGTTGAGATTCAAGGTTGCGATGACGTCGTACTCTTCCGGCCGCATCAGCGCCTGCTGCAGGAAGTTGTCCGCGATGATGTCCTTGACGACGATCTGCGAGCCGGTGCGTGGATTGGCAAACGACAGCCACGGACCCGCACCGATCTCCTGCGCACCGAACTCCTCCCGGGCCAACTGGTACCCCCAGTTGCGGAAGGCACCTTCGGTGTACTTCATGATGTTGCCCTTGTGCACCAGCGTCACCGAGGTCCGGTCGGTGTCGATGGCGTACTGGATGGCCTTGCGCACCAGGCGCTGGCTGCCCTCCTTCGACACCGGCTTGATGCCGATCCCGGAGCTCGCCGGGAAACGAATCTCGCGCACGTTCAGCTGGCTTTGCAGGTATTCGATGAGCTGGTGCACTTCGGCCGTGCCCGCCGCCCATTCGATGCCTGCGTAGATGTCCTCGGTGTTCTCACGGAAGATCACCATGTCGGTGAGGCTGGCATCCGCCATCGGGCTCACGACACCCGGGAAATAGCGGATCGGGCGCACGCAGGCGTACAGGTCCAGGGTCTGGCGCACCGCGACGTTCAGCGAGCGGATGCCCTCGCCCACCGGCGTCTCCAGCGGCCCCTTGATCGACACCACGAAGTCGCGCAGCACCTGCAGCGTTTCATCGGGCAGCCAGCTGCCGTAGATCCTGTTGGCTTTGGCGCCGGCATAGATCTCCATCCAGCGGATGGCACGCCCGCCACCGTAGGCTTTGGCGACCGCGGCCTCGACCACCTTGATCATCGCCGGGGTCACGTCGATGCCGATGCCATCGCCTTCGATGAACGGAATGATCGGCTGGTCCGGAACGCTGATCGAATTATCGGTATTGACGCGGATCTTCGCGCCATCTGACGGAACGATTATGTGCTCGTAGCGCATTGCCCTTCAGCGCTGCCGGTGGTTGTGGCTGCGCTCCGCGATCAGCAGCGCCAGTTCCAGGGCCTGCTCATGATTCAGGCGCGGATCGACGGTGGAACGGTAGGCACGCTGCAGGTCGGCGTCGGTCAGGCCCCGCGCTCCTCCCGTGCACTCGGTCACGTCCTCGCCGGTCAGTTCGATGTGCACGCCGCCCAGATGCGAGCCCATGTCGCCGTGGATGCTGAACGCCAGTTCGATTTCCTTGAGGATGTTCTCGAAGCGGCGGGTCTTCAGGCCCCCGGTGCTGGTCTCGGTGTTGCCGTGCATCGGATCACATACCCACAACACGCTCTGGCCGGTCTCGCGTACCGCCTTGATCAGGCGCGGCAGCGACTTGGCGATCTCCTTCGCACCGAAGCGATGGATGAAGGTCAGCCGGCCGGGCTGATTCTGCGGATTCAGCGTCGTCACCAGGCCCTGCGCCCAGGCATCGTCCATGCCGCTGCTGACTTTCACCGCCACCGGATTCGAGATGCCGCGGAAGTACTCGACGTGCGCCCCAGCGAGCTGCGCCGTGCGCATGCCGATCCAGGGATAGTGGGTCGAGAGGTTGTACCAGCGCTGCTGGCGCGGGATGAAGCGCGTCTGGGCCTGCTCGTACAGCAGGTGCAGGCCCTCATGGCTGCAGTAGAAGTTGTTCTGCGCGGCCTCGTGGATCGGCCGGCCGCTGATACCTTCAAAGAAGTCCAGCGAGTCGGCGATGGAATTGGCGATGCGCTGATACGCATCCTTCAGCGGACTGTGCTTGAGGAAGCCCAGATCCCAGTACTCGGGATGGTGCAGATCAGCAAAGCCGCCATCGATCAGCGCGCGCACGAAGTTCAGGGTCAGGGCGGCGCGCTCGTAGCCGCGCAGCAGCAGCTGCGGATCCGGCGCGCGTGCGTCCGGGGTGAATTCCGGCCGGTTGACCAGATCGCCGCGGTAGCTCGGCAGGGTCACCCCGTCCTTGGTCTCCATGTCGGCCGAGCGTGGTTTGGCGTACTGCCCGGCCATGCGTCCGACCTGGATCACCGGCTTCTTCAGACCATGCAGCAGCACCAGACTCATCTGCAGCAGGATCTTCAGCTTGCGGGCAATCTGGTCCGACTCGCAGTCTTCGAAGGTCTCGGCACAGTCGCCGCCCTGCAGCAGAAAGGCCTCGCCGCGCTGCGCGGCAGCAAGCCGCTCCCGCGCCGCATCCACTTCCCAGGACACCACGATGGGGGGCAGCCGCGACAGCTGCGCGACCACCTTTTCAAGCTGGACCGGATCGTCGTAACGTGGCTGCTGTTGTGCAGCCTTGGTGTGCCAGCTTGCCGGGTGCCAGGAGGTCATAACAGGGGAACGCATAAGAGGTATAAAGCGTATCACGAAAGGAGCAAATTCATGCACAAGGTACTGGTCCTCGGTGCTGGCAAGATCGGAGCGCTCATTTCCGGTCTGCTGTCTGAGTCCGGCTCCTGGGAAGTTCAACTGGCGGACAAGGACCCCGACGCGGCCCAGGGGGTCGTCGCGGCCCACAGCAGCCCGAACCTGCATGGCATGTCACTCGATGCGACCGATGCGGCCGCGCTCAACACCCACCTCGCCGCCCATCCCGTCGATGCGGTCATCTCCAGCCTGCCCTTTTACTGCAACCCGACCGTGGCCCAGGCGGCGCGGCGCGCCGACATCCATTACTTCGACCTGACCGAGGATGTCGAGGTGACGCGCGACGTGCGCCACACGGCCCAGGGCGCCCGCAGCGCCTTCGTCCCGCAATGTGGCCTTGCCCCCGGTTTCATCAGCATCGCCGCGCACGAACTCATGACGCACTTCGACGAAGTGCGCTCGGTGAAGCTGCGGGTCGGCGCACTGCCCCAGCATCCCAACAATGTCCTCAAATATTCCCTCACCTGGTCGACCGAGGGATTGATCAACGAATATGGCAACGCGTGCCAGGCGATCGTCGATGGCCGCCTGGTCGAGGTCGCACCCCTGCAGGGGCTCGAGGAGATCGAAATCGACGGCACCCTGTACGAGGCGTTCAACACCTCCGGCGGCTTGGGCTCGCTCGGCGAGGTCGACGGCGCGCCGATCGCCTCGATGAACTACAAGACCATCCGCTATCCGGGACACTGCGCGCAGATGCAGCTGCTGATGAACGATCTGAAACTCAACCAGGATCGCAGTACGCTCAAACGCATCCTCGAGAACGCGGTCCCCCAGACGCTGCAGGATGTGGTGATCGTGTATGCGGCCGTGACCGGACGCCAGGACGGGGAGCTGCGCGAGGAGAACTACGTCAACAAGATCTACCCGCAGCTGATCGCCGGGCGGCTGTGGTCGGCGATCCAGGTGACGACGGCCGCCGGGATCTGCGCCGTGGCGGACATCGTTGCGACTCAACCGCAACGGCATACGGGCTTCGTGGCGCAGGAACGCTTTCGGCTGCCCGAGATTCTGCAAAACCGCTTCGGCCGCTTTTACTCCCAGGGGGATACCAAGCACGTCTCCGCCGATGCGGTGGTGAGCGGCAAAGCCGGTCGCCAGCGCCAGATCCGCCGCGAGGCCTAGAGAATGAATACCGCCGGGATCGCTGAACTGCTGTATCGGTTGCACCTGGGTCCCTACAACTCCGGTGCCTGGTCCGGAGCGCATGGCTGGGCCGATGGCAACGTGCGTGATCTCATCGATGTGCGCAATCCCGCAAGCGGCGAGCGACTCGCGCAGGTGCGGGCCGCCACGCAGGATGACCTGGAGCACGTGCTGGCGAGCGCCGTGGCCGCGGCTGACCGCTGGCGCGAAGTGCCCGCTCCGCAGCGTGGCGAGCTGATCCGGCTGCTCGGTGATGGGCTGCGTGAAGCCAAGCAGGACCTGGGCACCCTCGTGAGCCTGGAGAACGGCAAGATCCTGGCTGAAGGCCTGGGCGAGGTGCAGGAGATGATCGACATCGCCGACTTCGCGGTCGGCCAGTCGCGGATGCTCTACGGCAACACGATGCACTCGGAGCGCGTTCAGCATCGGATGTACGAGCAGTGGCATCCGCTGGGTGTGGTGGGCGTCATCTCCGCATTCAACTTTCCGGTTGCGGTGTGGGCCTGGAATGCGTTTCTGGCAACCATCTGCGGCAATGCGACGGTCTGGAAGCCCTCGCCGAAGACCCCGTTGACCGCGCTCGCCGTGCAGCGACTGTGCACCCGGGTGCTCGAAAGCCGCCAGGCACCGCCGATTTTCCAGATGTTCGTTGACGGTGGCACCACTTTGGCAGCGCGCCTGGTCGAGGACCGGCGGGTGGCACTCGTTTCCTTTACCGGCTCGACGCAGATCGGGCGCAAGGTTGCCGAGAAGGTCGCGGGGCGCCTGGGCAAAAGCCTGCTCGAGCTCGGTGGCAACAATGCCGTGATCGTCGATGAGACCGCAGACCTGGACCTGGCGGTTCCTGCGATCGCCTTCGGCGCCGTCGGTACCGCCGGCCAGCGCTGCACCACCACGCGCCGGGTGCTGGTCCACGAATCCCGGCGTGAAGAACTGGAGCGCCGCCTGGTACACGCGTATGGCCAGGTGAAGATCGGCGATCCCCTGGATACGGCCACGCTGATGGGGCCGCTGATCGATCCGGCCGCAGTCGAACGCTACACTGCCGCCATCGCCGAAGCACTCGCCCAGGGCGGCGAACTGCTGTACGGCGGACACGTGCTGCACGGTCCCGGTAATTTCGTCGAACCCGCGCTCATCCGTGCGCGCAATGAGCTTACGATCGTGCAGACCGAGACCTTCGCGCCGATCCTCTACATCATTCCGGTCAGTTCGCTGGAAGAAGCCCTGGCGGCACAGAATGCCGCGGCCCACGGCCTGTCATCCTCGCTGTTCACCGATCGGTTGCAGCACGCGGAACGGTTCCTGTCCGCCACGGGCAGCGATTGCGGCATCGCCAATGTGAACATCGGCACCTCCGGTGCCGAGATCGGCGGCGCCTTCGGCGGCGAGAAGGACACGGGCGGCGGCCGCGAGTCCGGCTCGGACGCCTGGAAGGCTTACATGCGCCGTCAGACCAATACCATCAACTGGAGCCGCTCGCTGCCGCTGGCACAGGGCATCGAGTTCAAGCTACCCGAGTGAGGCGCGCTCGGCCTGCTTGGCTTCCTGCCACAGCGACTCCCACTGCGCCAGCGTGAGCGCGGTCAGCACCAGCTGACGTTCGCGCGCGAGCGCCTCCATGCTCGCGAAACGGCGTTCGAACTTGGCATTGGCAGCCCGCAGCGCGCCCTCGGCATCCGCCCCCACGTGCCGTCCCCAGTTCGCAATCGCGAACAGCAGGTCGCCCATCTCCTCGACCAGGTGCGCCGGCGCCGTTTCGGCCTCGCCCGGGTGTTCGTGGGCCTCGAGTGCCGCCTCGTCCAGCTCCGCGAGTTCCTCGGTGATCTTGGCGCGCACGTCGCGCATGTCGGTCCAGTCGAAACCGACTCGACCAGCGCGCTTGCCGAGTTTCTGCGCACGCGTGAGCGCCGGCAGCGCGCGCGCCACGCCGGCCAGCACGCCCTCATTTGCCGCATCCTTGCCTGAGCCTTGCGCGGCGCGCTCGCGGGCCTTGAGCTCCTCCCAGACCACCAGCACCTGCGCCGGGGTCGAGACGTCAGGGCCCTGCTGCTGCGACTGTGCGCCGAAGATGTGCGGATGGCGGCGTATCAGCTTGTCATTGATGGCACCCGCAATGCCGTCGAAGTCGAACCAGCCGCGCTCCTGCGCCAGCTGCGCATAGAAGACCACCTGGAACAGCAGATCGCCGAGCTCGTCGCGCAACTTCGCAGGCTCGCCCGATTCGATCGCATCGACCACCTCGTAAGCCTCTTCCAGGGTATGGGGCGCGATGCTCTCAAAGGTCTGAGCGCGGTCCCAGGCACAGCCGCTGACCGGATCGCGCAATTTCACCATCAGTGCCAGCAGGTCGTGCATCGCGGGCAGCTCGGGCGTAACGCTTCGGGACATGGTCAATCCTTGCACAGCCGGTACAGGTTCATCAGCATGCCGGCGGTCGCGCCCCAGATATTGCGCTCGCCCACCGGAATGTCCTTCAGTTCCACGGGCGGCAGTTCCGGGACGTACTGCCGCATGCGCGTGCGGAAATTGTTCGGATCGAAAAGATAGTCCAGGGGCACCTCGAAGGTCTCCTCGACCTCGCGCACATCGGGCACCAGCGAGAAGCCGGGGCGGATGAACGCGACCACCGGCGTCACACGGTATCCGGTACCGATGATGTGATCGGGAAGAAAACCGATGACGGTGACGAATTGCGGCTCGAGGCCCACCTCTTCGCGTGCCTCGCGCAAGGCGGCCTCGATCGGGCTCGCATCCGCCGACTCCAGCCGCCCTCCCGGAAAACTGATCTGTCCCGCATGATGCCTGAGCGCCGCCGAACGCTGCGTGAAGAGCACCGTGGCCGCCGGCTCGCGCAGGATGATCGGCACGAGCACCGCGGCGGCGATCAGCTGCGCCGGCAGGAAACGCTCGAAGGTCTGACTCGCGGCCGCGGTAAGGCCAGGCAGCACCCAGTCCTTCGGGTCGTGGCGTGCCGTGCTGCCCCGCAGCCGCTCGGCGATGCGCCGCTGCCAGAACTGCGGATCCGCCGGCACCCTTCTTCAGCCGCCGCCGCTGGTGCCGCCCTTGATGCCGCCACGGGTCAGCTCGAGCGGATCGAGCAGCTTGGCCAGTTCGTCGGGCTTGAGATCGGTCATCTTCTGCGCCATCTCGCGGATCGGCTTGCCCTCGGCATAGGCCTTCTTGGCGATCGCCGCGCCCTTCTCGTAGCCGATGATCGAGTTCAGTGCGGTCACCAGAATCGGGTTGCGCTCCAGCGCCTCCTGTAGCCGCGCTTCATTGACGGTGAAGCCGGCGATGGCCCGATCCGCGAGCGCCAGCAGCACGTTGGACAGCAGCCGGATGCTCTCCAGCAGGTTATAGGCAATCAGCGGCAGCATGACGTTCAACTGGAAGTTGCCGGACTGACCCGCGACGGTGATGGCCGCATCGTTACCGATGACCTCCGCGGCGACCATCGTCGCCGCTTCCGGAATCACCGGGTTGACCTTGCCCGGCATGATGCTGCTGCCGGGCTGCAGGGCCGGCAGCGCGATCTCGCTCATCCCCGCCAGCGGTCCGCTGTTCATCCAGCGCAGATCGTTGGCCATCTTCATGACGCTCACCGCGATCACCTTCAGCTGGCCGGAAAGTTCGACGGCCGCATCCTGCGAGGACAGCGACTCGAAGTAGTTGCGGCTCGGCACGAAGGCAATCCCGGTGATTGCCGACAGCTCGGCGCAGAACACGCTGCCGAACTGCGGATGGGCATTGATGCCGGTGCCCACGGCCGTGCCACCCTGGGCCAGCGCCAGCAGCCGTGGTTCCACGGCCTTCAGGCGCGCCTGACCATTCTCCAGCTGGGTGCGCCAGCCGGAGAGTTCCTGCCCGAGCGTCACCGGCATGGCATCCATCAGATGGGTGCGCCCGGTCTTGACGATGCCGGCGAGCTGCTGTTCACGGGTGCGCAGCACCCCGCAGACGTGCGCCAGCGCCGGCTGCAGCTGCTGGCGGGTCGCCAGCGCCGCGCCGACATGAATCGCGGTGGGAATCACATCGTTGCTGCTCTGACCCATGTTGACTTCATCGTTCGGGTGTACCGCACGCCCGAGACGCTTCGAGGCGAGATGCGCAATCACCTCGTTCGCATTCATGTTGGTGCTGGTGCCCGACCCGGTCTGAAAGATATCGATCGGGAAATGGGCGTCGTAGCGCCCCTCGGCCACTTCGGCCGCGCAGGCCGCGATGGCCTGTGCCACCTCGCTGTCCAGCAGACCCAGCTTGGCATTGGCCAGCGCCGCGGCCTGCTTGATCACGCCGACTGCGCGGATGAACGCGCGCGGCAACGGTCGTCCGCTGATGGGAAAATTCTGCACGGCACGCTGCGTCTGTGCGCCCCACAGCGCATCGCCGGGCACCTGCAATTCGCCCATGCTGTCTCGTTCAGTACGGAAAGAAGCTGTCATCTGAGGCACTCCGGCACGGTATCATTCCAAATCCTATCATCCCGTATTGCCGGATTGCGCACGTATGTCTTCGCCAAGCACAGCCGACGCAGCGGCCCTTGCGGCCCTATCGCCCCTGGATGGCCGCTATCGGCGCGCCACCGAGCCGCTGCGGGAACTGCTCAGTGAGTCCGGGCTGATCCGCGAGCGCATCCGCATCGAGGCGCACTGGCTGCTGCACCTGGCACAGGCTGCCCCGATGCTCGCCGGCGCGAACCTGGCCTCCGGCGTGCGCGCCGCGGCGCAGGGGCTGGCCGAACATCCGGCGCAGGATGCGGCCGCCAACGTCAAGCGCATCGAGGCACGCACCAACCACGACGTGAAGGCCGTCGAGTACTACGTGCGCGAGGTGTTGCAGGGCGCCGGCGCCACGAGCGCGAATCTGGAGCTCGTGCATTTCGGCTGCACCTCCGAGGACATCAACAACCTCAGCTATGCGAAGCTGCTGGCGGCCGCGCGCGTGGTGATGCTCGGCTGCGCCGATGAACTCATCCATACGCTCACGACCCAGGCCGAGCGTCATGCCGATCTGCCGATGCTCGCGCGCACCCATGGCCAGCCGGCGAGCCCGACGACGCTCGGCAAGGAATTCGCGAACGTCGTGGCACGCCTGCGGCGTGCGCACCGGCGGCTCAGCAAGGTCGCGATACTCGGCAAGTGGAATGGCGCGGTCGGTAATTTCAATGCGCACGTCGCCGCGCTCCCCGAGCTGCCGTGGCCTGCGATCTCGCAAGGCTTCGTGGAGTCGCTCGGACTTGTGAACAATCCGCTGACCACGCAGATCGAGCCGCATGACTGGATCGGTGAGTACTGCGACGCGCTGGCCGCCTTCAACGTCATCACCATCGACCTGTGCCGCGATATCTGGGGCTACGTATCCTTGGGCTACCTACGGCAGAAGCCGGTGCCCGGCGAGGTAGGCTCCTCCACGATGCCGCACAAGATCAACCCGATCGACTTCGAGAACGCCGAAGGCAACCTGGGAGTTGCGAACGCCCTGCTGCGTCACTTCTCGGAAAAGCTGCCGGTATCGCGCTGGCAGCGCGATCTCACCGACTCCACGGTGTTGCGCAACGTCGGGGTCGCGCTCGGCCACACGCTGGTTGCGTGGCGCTCGGCACTGCGGGGGCTTTCGAAGATCGACGCCGACCCGGCGCGCATCGCAAGCGAGGTCAACGGCGCCTGGGAAGTCCTGGCGGAGGCGGTCCAGACGGTGCTGCGGGCGCAGGGTGTCGCCGACGGTTACGAACTGTTGAAGGACTTCACCCGCGGGCATGCCATCGATGGCGCCGGCCTTGCGGCGTTCATCGAATCCCTGCCCATCGCGGACGCGCAGAAGGCCCGGCTGCGCCAGCTGCGACCGCAGGATTATGTCGGATTGGCGGTAGAACTCACGCGCAAGGCCCCGTAACTACGCGTTATTGGGTGACCTGGGCCACGGAATTGGCCGATTAGGGCCCCGGTAATAGGTCAAACCGTGATCGGATCGACAATCCCCTCGAGATGGCCTTCTTAAGATCGCTCAGCCTGCTCATTTTGCAGGCGTTTTCGAGCGGTGCAACGTGCAATCTGGCGGGGATGCCGAAGACGCGGGAGTGCTGGCGCCACTGGCGCATGCCCGCTTCACCCCTGAGGAATCCTCCGGGGTGGTCAGTCTTGCGACCCCCCTGCGCAGCGCCGAGCCCATGTCGGTCATCACCAGCATTGCCGAAGCCCGGATCGCGGTGGACACCGCCGCCGCCTCGGCCAACCGCATGCTCTCGATCTACACCCAGGATCTGGAGCCGGACCTCTACGACCAGACCCCCTTCCTCGACATCATCAAGAGCTTCGTCCTGGCGCGCAGTTTCGCGAAGGTGCGCGTGCTCCTCGTGGACCCCACCCGGGTCATGACCGACACCAACCGGTTCATCGCGATGGGGCGGCGGCTCTCCAGCTACATCGACATCCGTTATGTGGCCGGCCACATGCCGCAGCAGCGCTCCTGCGCGTATCTCATCGCGGATGAACGCGCCATCGTCTATCGGCTGCGCGCCGATACCTGGGATGGCATCGCCGATTTCAACAATCCCGCGGTCGCCCGGCTGCATCTGGCGGAATTCGATGGCGTCTGGAATGCCAGCGCGCCGGAGCGCGCGCTGCGGGTTGCCCGCCACAGCTGAGCAGGCACGGGTTGGCTATAATGACCCGTCATGCCATTTCCACCGGACGTTACCGTCGCCGCGCTTGCCGAGAGGCAGGGCCGCTTCCTGCTCGTTGAAGAACACATCGCGCGGCGCCTGGTATTCAATCAGCCGGCAGGTCACGTGGAGCCGGGGGAGACCCTGCTCGAGGCGGTCGCCCGCGAGACGCGCGAGGAGACCGCCTGGCGCTTCACCAGCGAGGCCTTTCTCGGCGCCTATATCTGGCGCCATCCGGGAACCGGCCGTGCGTCGCTGCGTTTCGCCTTCATCGGCAGCGTCACCGATCACGACGCCCAGCAGCCCCTGGATCACGGCATTCTGCGCACCCACTGGCTGACGCGCGAGCAGGTGCTGGAGCACGAGACCCGGCTGCGCAGCCCGTTGGTACTGCGCTGCATCGATGACTACCTCGCCGGTCAACGCAGCCCGCTCGAGAGTGTGGGCCACCTGGGCATGGACGCCGCCCGGGACATCCCGGCGGTGGAGGTTGCGTGAACGAGCCCGCGACCGGTCCGGTCATCGTCGGCCTCTCCGGAGGCGTCGACTCGGCGGTCGCCGCCCTGCTGCTGCTCGAGCAGGGCTACGAGGTCCAGGGCCTCTTCATGAGCAACTGGGACGAAGAGGATGTCTACTGCACCCAGGCGCAGGACTTCCAGGATGCGCGCGCGGTGGCGCGGGTGTTGGGCATCCCCCTGCATCGGGCAAGCTTTGCGGCCGATTATCGCACGCGCGTGTTCGAGTACTTTCTGGCCGAGCACCGCGCCGGTCGCACACCCAATCCGGACGTGCTGTGCAACCGTGAGGTGAAATTCGGGGTGGCCCTGAAGTATGCGCAGCGCCTGGGCGGGACCCACTACGCCACCGGACACTACGCCCGGGTGCACCATACCGGCTCGGGCGTCGAGTTGCGCAAGGCGGCTGATGCAATCAAGGATCAGACCTACTTCCTGCACGCGGTGCCGGCGGTGGGACTGCAGCGCGCCCTCATGCCCATCGGGGATTTCACCAAGGCCCAGGTGCGCGAGCGGGCCCGCAGCGCGGGTCTGCCGGTGTTCGACAAACCCGACAGTACCGGCATCTGCTTCATCGGCGAGCGGCCGTTCCGCGAATTCCTGCGCCAGTACATCGAGGAGAGCCCGGGGCCCATCGAGTCTCCCGCGGGTGAGCGGCTCGGCACCCACTGCGGACTGGCCTTCTACACCTTGGGGCAGCGCGGTGGGCTCGCCATCGGCGGCCGTCGTGACAGTGAGACCACGCCCTGGTATGTCGCCGCGAAGGATGCGTCCCGCAACGCGCTGATCGCGGTCCAGGGACACGATCATCCGCTGCTGTGCGCCCGCGAACTGTGGTGCGAACAGCTCCACTGGCTCATCGCCGCGCCCGTGGCTCCCCTGCGTTGCACGGTCCGGGTGCGTCATCGGCACACCGATCAGCCGGCGCTGCTCTACCCCGGCGCGGACGGCACGGCGCGGGTGGTGTTCGATGAACCGCAGCGGGCCCTGACCCCAGGCCAGTTCGCCGTTGCCTATGACGGTAATCTCTGCCTCGGCGGCGGCACCATCACCGCCGTGAGTTCGGCGCGCGCGTCCTGAAGCGCGCGCGACGCTCCAGCAGCAGCTCATAGAGCGTACGGGCCGCGGGGGACAGGACCGCGCCCTTGCGCGTCAGCAGGTTGAAGGTCCGTGAAACGGTCGGTGCAGTAAGGTCGATCACGCGCAGGCTCGGATAGGCACCGTCCTGCATCGCCAGGCGCGGCACGACGGCAATGCCGACGCCCTGGGCTACCAGGCCGACCGCCGTCGAACTGCGCTGCACCTCGTAGAAAATCTGCAGCGATTGATGCTCGACACCCAGCGACTGCGCGAGCAGCGACTCGTTGCTGCTGCTCGCACCGGGAAATATCAGCCGATGGCCCTTCAACTGCTGCCAGGCCACCCGGCGATGCTGCGCCAGCGGATGATCGCGCCGGCACACCAGCACGAAGCTGTCCTGCAGCAGCGGGGTGCTGTCGAGATCCGCATGACCGAGACGGGCGACGTTGATACCGAATTCCGCCTCACGGCTCAGGACCGCCTCGGCCACCGCGGAGGATGAGTGATCGAGCAGCCGGATCCGGTTGTCGGGGAAGCGGGCGGCGTATTCGCGCAGTACCTCGGGCAGGTAATGGACTCCCATGGTCGGCACGCAGGCCAGGGTGACATCACCGCGCAGCGCCTTGCCGGTCTCGCGGATCTCATTGAGCGAAGCGGCCAGTTCGGACAGCAGCCGGCGCGCCTGGGGCAAAAACCCCTCACCGGAGCGCGACAAGGCCACGGTTCGTGTTGTTCTCTCAACCAGCCTTACCCCGAGGTGCGTCTCCAGATTCTTCAGACGACGACTGAGCGCCGTCTGAGTGATGCCCAGGGCCGCTGCGGCCCGGTTGAAGGCACCGTTCTCGGCAATCGAAACGAAGGCCTGGACTCCAAGGGTGTCTATTTTCATGCAGAAAACGCATCAATAATGTATTTAATGTCATTTTACTCCCTACCCCGCCGGACGCAAAATAGGCCTCGCGGGAAATTTCCGGAGAAATTCATGACCGACAGCTTCAAGTCGCGCACCGAACTCAAGGTCGGTGACCGCTCGTACGAGATCTTCAGCCTGAAGGCCCTGCCGCAGGACAAACTCGCGCGCCTGCCCTACTCGCTGAAAATCCTGTTGGAGAACCTGCTGCGGTTCGAGGACGGCGTGAACGTCACGCGCAAGGACATCGAGGCGATCCTGGATTGGGATCCCAAGGCGAATCCGTCCCATGAAATCGCCTTCACGCCCGCGCGCGTGATCCTGCAGGACTTCACCGGCGTACCTTGCGTGGTGGATCTTGCCGCGATGCGCGAGGCCGTGGTCAAGCTGGGCGGTCAGGCCGAGAGCGTGAACCCGCTGGCACCCGTGGAACTGGTCATCGATCACTCGGTGCAGGTGGACGAGTACGGCACCAAGCAGGCGCTCGCGGACAACAACAGGATCGAGTTCGAGCGCAACGGTGAGCGTTATTCGTTCCTGCGCTGGGGTCAGACCGCCTTCGATAATTTCAAGGTGGTGCCGCCGAACACCGGCATCGTGCACCAGGTGAATCTCGAGTACCTGGGGCGTGTGGTGTTTGATCGCGAACACGGCAAGACCCGCCAGGCGTATCCGGACACGCTGGTCGGCACCGACTCACACACGACGATGATCAATGGCCTGGGTGTCCTGGGCTGGGGCGTCGGCGGCATCGAGGCGGAAGCGGCCATGTTGGGTCAGCCCATCACGATGCTGATTCCACAGGTCATCGGCGTGAAGCTCACCGGCAGCCTGCCGGCGGGCGCCACCGCGACCGACCTGGTGCTGACCATCACCGAAATGCTGCGCAAGAAGGGCGTCGTCGAGAAGTTCGTCGAGTACTTCGGCGACGGTCTGGCGAACCTGCCGCTGGCCGATCGCGCGACGATCGCGAACATGGCGCCCGAGTACGGCAGCACCTGCGGCATATTCCCGATCGATGAGGAAACCATCCACTACCTGGAACTCACCGGCCGGGCCAAGGAACAAGTCGAACTGGTGACCGCGTACGCCAAAGCGCAGGGCCTGTGGCGCGTGAATGGTGCGCCCGCCGCAGGCTACACCGATGTGCTGGAACTGGATCTGTCGGGCGTGGAGCCGAGCCTGGCGGGCCCGAAGCGCCCGCAGGATCGCGTGCCGCTGAAGAACGCGAAGAGCGTCTACCGCAAGAGCCTGGTGGCAATGTCCGAGGAGCGCACCAAGCGCAATGCCTCCGCCACCGGCAGCGCCCCGCTCACCACCGGCGGCAAGTCCGTGGAGTTGAAGGATGGCGCGGTGCTGATCGCCGCCATCACCAGCTGCACGAACACCTCGAATCCCTACGTGATGCTCGGCGCGGGCCTGCTCGCCCGCAATGCGCACAAGCTGGGGCTGAACGCCCAACCCTGGGTGAAGACCTCCCTGGCACCCGGCTCGCGCGTCGTCACCGACTACTACAAGAAGGCCGGATTGCTCGAGGAACTCGCGGCGGTGGGCTTTGACCTGGTCGGCTATGGCTGCACCACCTGTATCGGTAATTCCGGGCCGCTGCGGCCGGAAATCTCCGCCGCCGTGAAAGCCGGCGACATCATCGCCTGCTCCGTGCTTTCGGGTAACCGCAACTTCGAAGGACGGGTGCACGCCGAAGTGCGCATGAACTTCCTGGCCTCCCCGCCGCTGGTGGTGGCCTACGCCCTGGCGGGCACGCTCGACCTGGATCTCACGACCGAACCCCTGGGCACCGGCAGCAATGGCCGGCCGGTATTCCTCAAGGACATCTGGCCCTCCGCGAAGGAAGTCCAGGAGACGGTGCTGCGTTCCATCGATTCGAAGATGTTCCGCTCGAGCTACGCCACGGTGTTCAAGGGCGATGAGAACTGGTCCAGCATCAAGATCCCGCAGGGCAATGTATACGCCTGGGACAAGAACTCGACCTACGTGAAGAACCCACCCTACTTCGATGGCATGACGATGACCCCCGCCAAGACCGGGGACGTGCACGGCGCCCACGCCTTGGCGGTGCTCGGCGATTCGGTCACCACCGACCATATCTCCCCGGCCGGGAACATCTCGAAGACCAGTCCGGCGGCGCGCTACCTCATCGAACAGGGTGTGCAGCCGGTGGACTTCAATTCGTACGGCGCGCGGCGCGGCAATCACGAAGTGATGATGCGCGGCACCTTTGCCAACATCCGCCTGCGCAACCTCTTGGCGCCGGGCACCGAAGGCGGCGTCACCATTCATGTGCCGAGCGGCGAGCAGATGTCGATCTACGATGCCGCGATGAAATACAAGACGGAGGGCACGCCGCTGGTGATCCTCGCCGGTCGCGAGTACGGCACCGGCTCCTCGCGCGACTGGGCCGCCAAGGGCACGATGCTGCTCGGGGTGAAGGCCGTGATCGCCGAGAGCTTCGAGCGCATTCATCGCTCCAACCTGATCGGCATGGGTGTGCTGCCCCTGCAGTTCAAGGACGGACAGAACGCCCAGGGCCTGAAGCTCACCGGCAAGGAGACCTTCGACATCACGGGTCTGGGCGCGAAGGGCGCGACCACGGTCAGCGTCAAGGCGACACCTCCCGGGGGCGGCACGCCGATAACCTTCGAGGTCCGGCTGCGCATCGACACGCCGAAGGAGCATGAGTACTTCCAGCACGGTGGCATCCTCCAGTACGTGCTGCGGCAGCTCGCGGCGCCGCGCGCGGCCTGAGCGACCCGGGCCGCAGCAGTTCCGATGCGGCTCGTGGTCTTCGACCTGGACGGTACGATCACGTACCGCGACACCCTGTTCCCCTATGTTGCGGGCTATCTGGCCCGTGCGCATTTGAGCCGGGCGCGCATGGTGCGGGTGGTGCCGACGCTCGCCGCCTTCGCGCTCGGCGCCGCCGATCACGGCGCCGTGAAGGCAGCGTTCATCCGCGGCACCCTCGGGGGCGCGACGCGCGCGGAGCTTGCCGCTTGGACCGACGCATTCGTCCCCTGGGCCATCACCCAGGGCAGCAGCCCGGGCGCCCTCGCCATGGTGCGCGAGCACCGGGAGGCCGGCGATCTGCTGGTGCTGATGAGCGCGAGTACCGATCTGTATGTGCCGCAGATCGCTCGGGCGCTCGGGTTCAATGAAGTGATCTGTACCGGGGTTGCGTTCGATCCGGCAGGCCGCCTGGACGGTGCGCTCACCAGCCCCAATCGCCGCGGCCCTGAGAAGGCGCGCTGCTTCGCCGCACTCAAGTCGCAGCATCCCGGGCTTGAGAGCGTCGCCTATGGCAACGCCGGCAGCGATCTGGCGCATCTGAAACTGGCGGACCAGCCGCGGCTGGTGAATGCCTCGCACCGCACGCAGCGGCAGGCGGCGGCCTTAGGGATCAGACCCTTCGCCGCCTGGAACGCTACATCGAAGTCCGCAC
>Ga0302314_10007296_pt1 | contig 19884 bp, 19 predicted proteins | sample III_Palsa_N2_3_FD_200533 | JGI IMG/M metagenome (GOLD analysis project Ga0302314, IMG submission 200533) | Peat permafrost microbial communities from Stordalen Mire near Abisko, Sweden - III_Palsa_N2_3 | ecosystem: Environmental > Terrestrial > Soil > Palsa > Peat permafrost | place: Sweden...
CGCCGACAGCTTATGGGGGCGCCGCCAGCGTTGCAACGGCCCTTTGCCGGGGCGAACGAAACAGGTCCGGGTGTCGCCGGCGGCCGTCCACGAGTCTCTTGGTTGCCGCGGCCACCAGTCAATTGGCTAATTGCACGCGGTGACGGTGATGAGCGTGGAGACGTCGGTACATGCGCTTGGGCGGGAAGCGCGGCGGTGCAGCCGCGAATGATGGACGGCCGGCGCCGAATGGCTCAATGCGGTATTGTCACCATGCGAAACTCGCTGAGTCGCCGCCGCTTGCGCGTTGAGCGACGCATCCCCAGTTGGCCTATCAGCATGGGCGACGCTCTACGACGAGGCGCGGCGGGCAGAGCACTGGTGCTGAAGCGATGGCGCGGGATGCGTTAGTATTGCAGTATGGCGCAAGTTATCAAGTAGTCGAGATGTCGTGGTATGAGCACGGGAAGTGCTGGGACCGAATCGATCCTTGTGCTGGGCATGCATCGCAGCGGCACATCAGCTGTTGCCGGTGCACTCAGCCTGCTCGGCGCCACGCCTCCGGCAAAAATGCTTCCCCCCGCTTCCGACAACCCATCGGGCTTCTGGGAGGCGGAATCGGTCCTCGGCGTTAACGACTGGATCCTGCATGAGGGCGGTGCCGCCTGGTATGACTGCCTTGGGTTCGATGCCAACGCTTTCGCCGTGCGAACGCGTGCGATGGCTCTCACTTATATCATGCTGTGCATGACGTCAGAGTTTGGCTCGGCACCGCTGAAGTTGATCAAGGACCCACGGCTCTGCCTTCTGCTGGACCTATGGCTTCCGGCGCTGAGTGCCGTCGGGACGTCGCCGGCCGTAATCCTGGTGGTGCGCCCCCCCGGCGAGATCGTCCAATCGCTCGAAGTGCGCGAGCATTTGCCATTTGAGATCAGCACCGCGTTGTGGCTGCGCTACGTGCTCGATGCGGAGTATGCGACCCGGACCTGTCGGCGCCACGTTCTGGCCTATGATGATCTGCTGCGGGATTGGCGAGGCGCCTTGCTGAGTGCCGGGCGGCGCTTGGCGATCACCTGGCCAGTGGATCTGGAGACCGTGGCCCCGCGCATGGACCGGTTCGTTAATACCGGCCTGCACCACTTCACGCTCGCTGGATGGCAAACGAACACCGCCACGCCATTCGCCACCTGGCTTGAGGAAGCTCACGCGGCGTTGCTTGGCCTGGCACACGACGGCACCGACCGGCAGCAGTTGGAACGGCTCGATCGTGTGCGGGTGGCCTTTCGGACCTGGAGCCGTGCATATGGCGGCGGTTGGACGGAGACATTTCTGCGCGGGCATCGGATCCGGGCTACGCGTCGCTTCGAGACGCCGCCCGAGTGGGACAGCATTGCCGCCGCCATGCCCAACGCCATCACGTTGCCGGTTGCGTGAGCCTGCCGCGCGACGCCCCTGGCCATTCGTGCCGGCGAGTTGGCGCGCCGCGTTCAGACCGCGCCGACCGCAGCCAGCGCGGTAAGGCCCTGCCAGCCGATATACAGCCCGACGCAGATGATCGCGGCACCGGAGAAATAGGGCGCGCGCCTTGCGAAGGTGCAGAAACCCGACCAGCGACGGGACACGTGGCGGACGCGCGGCGATAATCCCCGCCGTCACCATCGTGATCGCAAGGCCGATGCTGAAACACAGCACCAGCGCCACGCCAAGCGTGAACTGCTTGAGCTGCAGGCACAGCAGCAATACGGTGATGGCGGCCGGGCAAGGGGATCCGGCCGCCGGTCAGGCCGAACACCAGAATCTGTCCGGTCGTCACGTTACGATCGGCGAAGCGCCGCCTGATGTCGTTGGCGTGCGCCAGTTCGGGGGCATCCTGGTGTCCACTGCTGGCGACGTCGATACCTGGCAGGGGCGGGGCGGCGGTTGCGTCCTGGCGGAGGCAGGCGGCGGCTGTATGGCGGTGCCGGCGGTGTTTCCAGCCTTGGCAGGCAGCGTGGGAGGCGGAGTGATTGGCGGGTTAAGGTCGCCGCCGAAGCATGGTTGATAGACAGAGACAGCACGTCCATTCGCGACGGCGGGAGTGCCGTCAGTTTTTGTCAGCCGGCCGGGAACAAGATCACCGACTGGATAAGTGAGTGTCAAAGTCAGTCAGGCCGGATCAATTAGCGGTCGACGCACCACCGCAGACCTTTGGAAGGGCGTTGGCAGGCGGTGGTTCAGCTGCTGTTCGGGAAACAGGCGGATGCAGGCACGGTCAAACCGTTCGTCAGCGAGGTCAGCAGGGTTGGCGCAACGGTCGTGAAGTTGTAGGTGATGGAGACTTGTGAAAAACCGCTGGCCCCGCCGCAGGTTGCAACGTTGTTCAGGGCGACCATCGCCGTGGTGATCACCACGCCGCGGGAGGTCGCCAGGCTCACGACGTAGCTTGTGGTGTTGGCGGCGCTGTAGACGCCCGACGCAGCGCAGGAGTTGGCGCGCAGGCCCATGCAGCGTGCGCCCTCGGACACCGCTTCCTGCAGGACCTCGAAGGTCCAGGCCAGCCGGCCAAACTCCGTGAAGCCGATGACGATCAATACCAAAGCCAACCCACAGACGGCGAACTCCGGCGCCGTGGCCGCCCGCCGCGATCGCATCAGGCCGGTTTGCGGGCGCGACCGGACCGGTGCGGGTGGCCGGTCGCGCGCTGTCGATCGCGGACCCGTCGGGAACGATTTCATTGCGCCTGGACTATCGTGGTTTGATGCAGGGTGGTGTTGCTGATCAGGCCGTAGTTGCCGAAGATCGCAGTGAACGCCCGTGTGCCACTGATCGTAACGAACTTGCCTGCGAATGTGCCGCCGGCACAGGACGTGCCGCAGGCGGCGGCGGTGCCCCAGGCGGCGGTGGTCGTACTGCCCGTCGGGCACCAGCAGCTGTTCGCGTTCGCTGCCGTGCCGCTAGGGGACGTCGTGCCATTGGTGATCGCGCTGGTGGCACCGTCGTTCACCGTTACTGTCGCGCCCGCCCAGGCGCTGCCATTGCTGTTGGCGACGATGCCACTGAGTGTGGCAGCCAGGCTCGCGGCACCGGTGGAATTGATGCTGGCGACATTGAGCAACGCATATTGCCCGGCGGCAGCGACGGCACTGGAGAGCTGGATCTCCTGGAAGTAGACGCGGCTGAAATCGATAATGCCGGCGAGCAGGATCATCAGCATGGGCGACAGCAATGCCAGCTCGACCGCAGCCGTGCCGTCCCGCCGCGCCACAAGGCGTGCCCAGGGACGCACCAGGCGGTGCATCAGGCGGCGCACCGAGCCGCGTTGTGGTACTCGCAGCTTATCGGAGCCCGGCCCGTACGCACGCCGGCTCATTGGACCAGCACCACTGTGCCAGCACTGGCATTGCCAGCCAGGCCCGTGCAGGTGGACGCGAGCGCCGACCCACCCGACAGCGTGATGGTGGAGCCGATCAGCTCCAGGCACTGGCCAGTTCCGTTGCCGACATTGCCGGCGCCGCTCAAGGTGATCGGCGCGCTCGGGAAGTAGAACACGCCCGATAATGAATTGCCGCTGGCTCCCTACGAGAAACTGGCGCCGCCCGTTCCGTTGCTGGCGACCACGAGGCCGGCGAGTGTCCCGGATGCGGGCGCGGTGAGTGTCACGTTGCTATAGCCCGCGGCGACGCTGAACGTACCTGACGTGATGACGCTGACCCCACTTCCGGTGACGCTGCCGCCACCGCCCGACTGACCGAGCGCGACATTGCCGGCAACTGTATAGGTCCCGGCACCCAGCACCGCGGTGCCGGCCAAGGTCAAAGCACCGTTCAAGTCATGTGCAGGGGCCGCGCTAAGTGTGAACGTGCTGCCCCCGCCGGTGGCGATGGTCCCGACGGTCTGGAACGTGCCGCTCGTCATGCTGCCCAACGTGGTCGTGGTGCCGCCGCTGACATTAATGGCGTAGCCGGCGTTGCCGGCGCCGATGTTGAAGCTGTTGGTGGTGGTGCCGGCGCCGATGCTCAGCGTCGAGCCACCGCCGTTGTAGACGCCGCCGGCGATTGTGTAGATGCCGGCGCCGAAGCTCAGGGACGTTCCGGTGTTGCAGATGCTGTAGAAGGAGCCGCTGCAGCTCACGGTGCCGGCGCCAATAGTGTAGGTGCCGGTGGAGAATGTTGTCGTCGAGCCGCCGCCCGTGATGATGCCGCCGGCGACATTGTAAGTGCCCGGGCCGAAGCTTGCCGCCGAGCCGCTGACGTTGATCGCGCTGCTGAAATTGTAGGTGTTCGCCGCGGAACCGTTGGCGCCCACTGCGAAGCTCAGAGTGATGCCGCCGCCCAGCGAGATGGTGCCGAAATTGTAGGTCCCTCCCGCAGGACAGCTGACCGTCCAGAGCGGCTGCGCCCAGAGGCCGCTGCAGCCGATCGCGGTGAGCTGGGCCTGCGTCGGGCTCGTGCCGTAGGTGAACACGATGCTACTGCTGCTCGACGGCACCGTTGGCCCGGGCGGCCCGCTCAGGCTCGCCACGCTGGCCAGATGGGTGAACGCACCTGCCACTGCCGCGTTGCTTGCCAACGGATTCGTTGTCACCGTCTTGACGATGCTCACCGCGGGGGTTCCGCTCGGCGGCGTGATGCCGGTGCATGGCTGACTCGGCACGGCAGCGGAATTATAGTCGACCGTCTTGGTGGTGATCGTCGTGCCGCACGGCACCGAAACCGTAGCGTTGGAGGCGACCGTGCACGTCGCGGCCGTTACGCTGGTGCCACCACTTAGGGTCACCCCAGTGGCGCCAGATTGCAACGCTATGATGCATGCAGGCGCGTTCGGCTTCACCTCGGCGTATGAGGTTGCGGTCACCGACAACGTCGTGCCGCTGCGGAATATCTCAGCCAGGTGCAGCGGTGAGGCCGTGGTGATGGTCACCTGCACGGCACTGTTGCCGTCACCACTGGGTGAGGTTACCAGGCTGGCGGCCGCTGCGCCGGCGCTGAAGCCGTTTAGCGTCGCGAGGTTGCCGACCGCCGAATTCATTGCCGCGGTCGTGGATTGGGAATTGTAGGCAAGCGCGCCGGCATACGCGGCACTGTCCGCCACGCGCTGGTCGTCCACTTTGGCAAGATAGGCGTTGCCGAGATCGACTGCGACCGCTGCCATCGTGGCGAGCATGGCAATGACCGCACCACCGATTATGGCGATGCTGGCACGCCGCTTGCGCGCCACCCCCGGCCCAAGCTTGCTGGTTATCCGCTGCAGGCGTGTCAGCAAGGCGGCGGGGCGCCCGGCAAGGCGCGCATGATCATTTTTGCCCATGATCACGTGTGTCCGTCATCATTTGTGCGGGTCATTGAGGGCTTGGTATCCCGCCAGCGCCGCCGCGGCATCGCCGGGTGACAGATCGGTGAGCAACAGTTTCTCCGCCTCTTTCGGGCTGCCGGACAGCGCCAACGCCAGGGCGAGGTCGTCGCGCACCCGCGGCGTTGCATCGGGCTGTGTGGCGGGGCCGCGCAGCATCGCGACCGACTGGTCGGCCTGGCCGCTGAGCGAGAGCGACAGCGCCAGATTGATCGACGCCGCCCGGTCGTCTGGGGCGAGATGCAGCACTTTCGCGTAAACCTCCTGCGCCGCCGCGTGGTGTCCCTGCAGGTCGAGCGCCACGCCGAGATCGTTCAGTGCCGTCCGGTCGGCGGGTGTCTTCACCAGCAGCTTCGAGAAGGTGTGCTCGGCGTCCGCGGCACTCCCACGCGCCAGCTGCAGCCGGCCGAGACCGAGCAACGCCGTGGGTGCGGCCGGATCCACCGCCAACGCGCGCTGATACGCTTCCATCGCGGCATCGGGCTGGTTCAGTTGGGTCAGCGCGATGCCCTGGCGCTCGAGCGCATCCACATTGTGCGGATCGGACTGCAGGATGGTCCGAGTGACGTCTAGCGCGGTCTGCGGCATGCCGCCGTCCAGCGCGGCATCGGCGATATTCACACCTGGCTTGCCGCTTTGCTGGTCTGCCGCGCCGCCGGTCGCACAGGCGGCCAGCAACAGCAGCAGACCGATGCTGAAGATCCCGTTTGTCCAGCCGTTCCTTGTCGTCCTTTGGGTCATTTCCGGATCATCCTTGGGCCGTCCTGGCCGAACTCTCGTGATCATTTCATCATCGCTCGGTACACATCGACCATCGCCGGGCCTGCTACGATCAGGAACACGCAGGGCAGGATGAAGATGATCATCGGCAGCGTCAGCAGCACCGGCAGTTTCGCGGCCTTGCTTTCGAACTTCACCAGCAGCTCCTGACGCTGCTCGGCCGAGAGGGCGCGCAGCGCCTGGGTCAACGGAGTGCCGTACTGCATGGATTGGATCAGTACTGCGGCCAGCCGGCGCGCGCTCTCCAGTCCGGTGCGGCTTCCCAGATTGACCAGCGCCGTTCTGATGTCGGCGTTCACCTGCATCTCGCGCGAGGTCCGTGTCAGCTCGGCGGCCACCGCCGGATGGGCGAAGGCGATCTCGGTCCCCACACGCTCGACGCTCGCTTCCAGGCCAAGGCCGGCCTGGCCGCAGATCACCATCATGTCCAGGGCATCCGGAAGCCCGGCCTCCAGCGCGCGCACGTAACGCTTGCGCAAGATCTGCACGATCCTGTCGGGCAGCAACAGGCCGATACCGGCGGCCACCGCCAGGACAACGGTCGAATGGGGCAGGTCGCGGTGCAGCAGCCATGGCAGCGTCAGTGCTGCCAGCGGAAACAAAATCACCATCAGCAGCTTGGTACCTATGAACAGCCCCAGCCCCGACCCACCGCGGAAGCCGGCGACATACAGCGTGTGGCGGAGCCCATCCAATGTCTTGGTGGAAAGGGCGCCACTGCGCGCGATGGTCTCACCGATCGCGGTGATGATTCGCAATGGCCCCGGCAGACCCTCGTTGCTATCCAGCGGCACCAGGCTGGCACCCGGTCGCACCATGCGCAGCCGCCGCGACAGCCGGTCCGCCTGGCGCTGGTCGCGGTAGAGCAGCAATCCCAGGACAAGGACGACGGCTACGCCAACGGCCAGTGCCGGGCCGAGCCAGGGGATCATGCCAAGCGCCGAGCCAGACATCATGCCAGCATCTTGCGGATCATGCCGCGCATGGTCAGCAGCCCGCAGCTCAACATGATGATCGCGGCCATCAGCACTTTCTGGCATCCATGTTCGGTAAACAGGCGGCTCAGGTACTGCGGGTTCATCACCGCCAGCGCGCCGCCGGCGACGAAGGGCAACGAGGCCAGAATAAATATCGAGGTTTTGGCCTCCGCGGCCAGCGCGTGACCGCGCGCCTTCAGCGCCAGGCGGCGACGCATCACGTCGGCGAGCCCTTCCAACGCCTCGGTCAATCCGCCACCGGTCTGGCTTTGCAGAGCGAGCGCCGTCGTGAAGAAGCGATACTCCGGCAGTTTGTTGCGCGCCGACATATCGCGCAGTGCCTCTTCCAGCGTCACCCCGATCGCCACGCGGTCATACAGCAGCGCGAATTCCGGCCCGGTCGGCGCATCGGCCTCGCGGGCGACCGTGCGGACTCCCTCGCCCAGCGGAACGCCGACGCGCAACGCGCGCACGATCATTGCCAAAGCGTCTGGAAATTGCTTGTACAGGGCCGTTCGCCGACGGCTCTCGCTCCAATGGAAGACAAAGCGGCCGAACATCACCCAGAGCACCGGAATGAGCAGCTGGGACCATGCCCCGGCAAAGATGCTCACCCCCGCAGCCACCCCGCGTGCCAGCACGAAGGTGATACTCAGCACCATCCACCAGCGCAGCGGATAATGCTCGGCGTGGGCCGGATCGTAACCGAACAGACGCGCTGCCACCGCGATCATCCGCTGCATCGGGGCGGACAGGATGACCGCGCTGCGGCCCATCACGCCAAGCAGGTTCACGCGCGCGTACGGCGCCGCCACCAGAGCCACTCGCGCGCGGAACAGCCGGCGCTGCTTCTGCTCGTTCAGGATCGCGCTGACGCCGAGGCCCGCCGCACCAATCACAAAAATGGCACCGAGCAGAAGTTGCAGCAGCAGCGGGCTCACTCTTCCGCCTCCTCCAGCGCGGCGCTCCAGGCGCGCTCGAGCCCGAAATATGACAGGCGCTGAGCGAAACTCGGCTTTGCGCGACTGACCCGATACCGTCCGACCAGACCGCCGGTCAGACTCTCGCCCTCGACATGAAAGCCGAAGATGTCGTTGAGGATCACGGTCTCGCCTTCCAGGCCGCAGACGTCCGTGACCTGCGTCACCCGGCGCTTGCCGTCGCGATGGCGTTCGACCTGGATGATCAGGTCGACGGCGCCGACGATCTGCGTGCGGATCGAACGTGCGGGCAGGCCCATGTTGCCCATCTGCACCATGTTCTCGATACGGGTCACCGCATCGCGCGTGGTGTTGGCGTGGACGGTGGACATGCTGCCATCATGGCCGGTGTTCATCGCCTGCAGCATGTCGAACGCCTCCGGCCCGCGCACCTCGCCGACGATGATGCGATCGGGGCGCATGCGCAGGGCGTTGCGCAGCAGGTCGCGCTGGGTGACCTCGCCGCGGCCCTCCAGGCTCGACGGCCGGGTTTCCATGCGCACCACATGGGGCTGCTGGAGTTGCAACTCGGCGGCGTCCTCGATGGTGACGACGCGCTCGCCATGATCGATCAACCTCGACATGGCGTTCATCAGCGTGGTCTTGCCGGAGCCGGTGCCGCCTGAAATGATCACGTTCAGCCGACACCGTCCGGCCACCTCCAGCACGCGTGCGACCTGCGCGGTGAGCGAACCGAAGCTGATCAGCTTGGCGAAGTCGATCTGCCGGCGAGAGAATTTGCGGATTGAAATATAAGGCCCATCCAGCGCCAGCGGCGGGAAGACGATGTTGACGCGGGAGCCGTCCTTCAGCCGCGCATCCACCATCGGGCTCGATTCGTCGATGCGCCGGCCGATCGCCGAGGCGATGCGCTGGGAGATGTTGGCAACGTGCGTCGCGTCGCGGAACCTGACCTCCGACAGCGTCACTTTGCCGCCGCGCTCGACGAACACGCGGTTCGGCCCATTCACCATGATGTCGGTGATGCTGTCGTCCTCGAGCAGCAACTCCAGCGGCCCGAGCCCGAGCATGTCATGGGCCAATTCGCCGGCCAATTGGCGTTGCTCACGCGCATTCAGCTGCAGGCGCTGTGCGGTTGCGATCTCCGACAGCACGCGCTCGACTTCGTGCGCCAGCCGATCCGGCGTCATATTTGCGATGGTGGCGGGATCGAGTTGCGCGAGGCAGGCCAGGCGCAACTGCGTGGTCGGCGCGGTCAGGTCGGGCCCGGGGTTCCGTGGCGGTGGTTGGTCCGCCTGGGGCGGCCCCGGCACGGCGACCTCGATTGAGGGCAATGCCGTCTGACCGGATGCCTTTGGGGCCGATACCGGGATCGTCGACTCCAGCCTGGGCGCGCCCGGCATGGGCGCGCCTGGCATGGCGCTCCCCGACTGGAGTGCATTCAGCATCGCCGCGTCCAGCTCTGACGTGGCCTGGTCCCGCGGGGCGCTGCGCCGGCCGAACGACGGGGTCACGATGCTCATGATTTCAGACCCAGCAATCGCCGTAGCCGCCCGCCGCCGGCAGTTGTCGGGCCGCCGTCCGGCGTGCCGCTGTCGAGCAACCGCACGAATGCCACCTCGCGCGCCAGCAGCAGCATCGCCGTGCGGAATTTGCCGGGCACCATCACGGCCGCCTCGCCCATGCTGGCGGCATGACCGACCACCTTCGGCATGTCGGGGATGACGATATCGGGCCGCATCTTCAGCCCTTCCTGCAGCTCGCGCTGGTTCAGCCCGCCTGGCAGGGCGTCTCGGTTCAATACCAGCACGCTGCGGCGCGGTTGCATTGGCCCGTTGGGCAGCGCCATCAGGCGCAGCGCATCGCGCACCGAGGCCAGCGTGGGGTCCATGACCAGCACACGCTGGTGCGCCATCATCATCAGTTCGCGGTGTAGCGGCAGCGCCGAGTAGGGCACGTCGATGACCACGAAATTATAGCGCCGGCGCAGCGCCTCCAGCAGTCGGGTCGCGGCGTTGGGGGAATAGTTGATCGTTTCGGTGAGCTTCTCCTCGCCGGCCAATACGTGAAGCCGCTTGCTCACCGGCTGTGCCGCACGCTCGACGAACAGTTCGTCGATACGTTCGGGCGCTTCAAGCGCGGTGCGCAGGCCGGGGCCGGTCTTGGCGCCAAGCAGCATCGCCGCGGTGCCGCAATGCAGGTCCGCGTCGAGCAGCACCGTGTGCCGCCGCGCCTCCACGCCGAAATGCCAGGCTAGATTGGCGGCGATGGTGCTTGCGCCGGTACCGCCCCGCGCCCCGGTTACCACCACGACGCGCCCGCCCTGTACGCCCTCGGTCTGCGGCGTGCGATGCAGGATCAGCGGGCCGAAGTGCCGCGCCACCATGTCGCGCATCAGTGGCTGGTAGAGATATTCCAGCACACCCAGCCCGCGGGTCAGCTGGCGATAGAAATTAAGGTCCTCGCGGTCGCCGATGACGAGCACACGCACATCCGGCTCGACCACATCGGACAGCTCGCTCAAAGCCGACAGCGGCTGATCCTCGCCGCTGACATCGACGATCAGCGTGTGCGGCGTCGGCATCTTGTGCAGCGCCGCCATTGCCACGCGCACCGTTCCGCGGCGAATTTCGAAGCCCTGCGGCACCGCCTCCTGCAAGCCCTCTCGCAGCGCCGTCTCGGTCTCCTGGTCGCCGACGAAGGCGATGACGCGCGGCCGGTCTGGCCGCTGCGCATTTTCGGCGGAGGCTGCCTCGAGGACGATTCCGTCGGGTGGCATCAGTTGGCGGTCCCCGAGGGCAATGCGGCCGCCAGCCCTGCGGCCGCGCCGTTGCCGACGACCTCGATCTGCGCCACCCCACTGTCGGGCAGCGAGCGCACGTGGTCGTGATGCAACCGGTCCACCGCCGCTGCCGCCAGGTCGCCATCGGCGCGACCAGGAGGGACGGCGGCAACCAGATCCGCGGGCACCACCACCATGGCGCGCAGATTGGCCTCGTTGGCGCCGTTCGGTCGCCATGCGCCGGCGCGCAAATAGGGGTCGGTCGTCTCGCAGGCAGTGAGGGCGAATAGCAGCAGCAACACGGTCAAGCGCGGCATCGTCATAGCCTCCTACTGCACGACGAAGCCGGCATCGCCGGGGATATGCGGCGTTGCCGCCTCCTGCACGCCGCCGCGCGCGCTCTGGCGCAGCAGCAGGATACGCTCTAGGTCGTTGGGTGGTTTCCAGTCGTCGGTGGGCAGCTTCAGCTGATCAGGATTGGCCACGCCGCCCACGAGATAGGGCGTGATGACGATCACCAGCTCAGTCTCGTCGCGCTCGAAACTGTCCGAGCGGAACAGCGCGCCCAGGACGGGCACCTCGCCGATGCCCGGTAGCGCGTTGCCGGTCATTGTCGTGTTGTCCTGCAGCAGTCCGGCGATAGCGAAGCTCTGTCCGCTGGACAGCTCCACCGTCGTCTCGGCGCGTCGCACGGTCAGTGCCGGTACCTGGATCGTGCTGTTGCCGACGCCGAGCGTCACCGCCCCCTGGGTGGACAGTGCACTGACTTCCGGACGCACTTTCATGTTGATGCGCCCGCCTGATTCCACTGTCGGCACGAAGGCAAGACTGACGCCGTATTGCTTGAATTCGATGGTGACCTGGTTGTTTTGCTGGGCGACCGGTATCGGAAATTCGCCCCCCACCAGGAAACTTGCGGTCTCGCCGCTCATGGCGGTCAGGTTCGGCTCGGCCAGCACGTGCACCAACTGGTCCTGCGCCATCGCGTCGATAATGGCGTTGATATCAAGCGTGTGGCCCAGTGTCGGGAAATTGTAGCCAACCGCTGCAGTGCTGGCGGCAACCGTTGTGATGGCCAGCGGGTTGCGGGTGACGACCCCGATTGCGGCGTATTTGCCGAGATTGGCCAGGTTGGCCCAATTGATGCCGAGCTGGCGGATCACGCTGCGGCTCACCTCGGCGATGCGCACCCGAAGATTGACCTGCTGGCTGCCGAGCACGTCGAGCCGGTTCTCCACCGTCTGGCCGGCGCCGACGAAACCGCGTGCGGTCTGCACCGCCTCTTCCGCCTCGGCCGCGGTCTGCAGGGTGCCGGTGATCACCAACCCGTTGGGCCGTGTTGCCACATGCACGTCGCGGCCGGGCAGCACCTTGCCGATCGCGCTGTACGCCTGAGCGGCGGCGAAGCTTGAGGGCTGTACAATCACGTCATACTGGGCAATAGCCGTGCCGTCGTCGCCGATCGCGGCGATCGAGGTACGCCCTGGCGCAACGCCCAGCACGAACAGGGAGGTGGGCGAGGCAGGACGCACCTCGGCCACGCGCGGATCGGCGGCGAAGACACTTGCCGCCGGTTCACCCAGCGACACAATTCGCCCTGTGCCAGCCTCCAGCGTCAGCCCCTGCACATGCGGTGTTTGCGGTTGGGCCGCGATCTGCCGGGTGAGCGGCCCAGTGACAGCGCGTCCGGTGGCGCCAGGCCCCGGCGCCATGGGCCCAATGGCGATCGGCTCAATGGCGATTGGCCCGGTGGTGTTGGGCTCATTCGTTTTAGAGCCGATGGCCGCGGTCGCGTTAGCCCTTGGCATCTGAACGACGACGGGCCCGATGGCTGCACCCGCGCCATCGCCGTTGGCATTCCCCAGGGCGACACCCGCCGCGGCGACCGGCGCGAAAGTCGCGCCCGCAAGGCCCCGTGCGATCGCTCCCCCCACATTGGCGCCGGCGGCTTGTGGCAACAACTGCGCCTGGGCGCCAACGCCGAGACAAAGCCAGACGGCCGGCCAGAGACTGCACGCGGCGAGATGACGTTTTGTCATTAAAACCTGAGCTCCTTGGCGTCGGATGTTCCTTGGTAGATCCGCATCATTCGCCCGGCGGTACGCCCCTGATTGAGTGCCGGTGAAACATCGCCGCCCCAAGTCGTTGACGGCGTGCCACCTGCCTTGTTGGGCCCGGCGTCGGCGGCGCGGACACTCAGCGAGAGATGGCCAAGCCGGGCGGCCAGTTCGGTGCGCTCGGCCTGCTCCTCGGTCACCTCCAGCGTTACCGTGCGCGCGGTGCTCTGGTCGGTGGTGGCGCCGGCGGCCCCCTGCATCAGTTGCTGGTCGATCGCGATGACGCGGACATCCGCCAACACCGTCTCGGCTGAAGCACGGTGCGCCGCAGACACTGCCGGGTCTTCGCTCACCTCGGTGAGGATCAGGTCGACGTGGTCACCGGGCCAGATCAGCCCGGCGGTACCACTGACTGCATCGACGCCGACCGTGGTCGCACGCATCCCCGGCTGCAGCACGGCGGCGAGGAAACCGTGATCGCCCGGGTGCAACAGATCCGTCGGCAGCAACGCTTCCTGCGGTTGCAGGCTGCGACGGATCATCGAGCCAACAAGCTCGGCCCGGGCCTGCGCGGTGTCGGTGCGGGCACCCGAGGGCATCGTGGAGGCCAGTATTTCACGCGGCTGGATGTCGTCATATTTCAACAGGCTGCCCGCCTGTACCGCGTGCGCCGCCACGAGGATCTGAGCCTTGGGCTGCGGGGCCGCGACCACGATCTCGACCGCCGCCTTCGCGGGCAGGTGCAGCCCAATCCATGCGACCATGCCGATCCCTGCGAGACCGAGCAGGATCGCTGCCATCAGGGCTGTACGGAGGGACATGGCGGGCTAACCGAGGGGAAGGGCGACGTTCAGGGTCAGCAGGACGCCGGCCGAGATAGCGCAGGCGTACGGCAGTGACAGACGGCGGCGAATTCGACGCAGTTCCGCGCGCCAGATGCGTCGAATCAGGCGGTCTGACCGCGGTGCGGCGTTGCCGCGTGACAGCCACGCCGGTAGCAGCCGTGCCAGGGCCAGATAGGACAGTGCGAGCACCCCACCGGCGATGGCCGTCGATAGTAACAGTTCGGGTACCAAAACGGGTGGCACCAGCAGGGCGCAGGCACTGAGCAACTTGACATCGCCGCCGCCGATCCAGCCCCGCCGCCAGCATTGCCAGGTTCCGGCAAATACCAGCAAGCAGCCGAACAGTGCTGGCACCAACTGCCGGTCAAGTATTTGCAATCCCAATCCCGCCACAGCCACGATCAGCGACACGCGGTTGGGGACGGTGCGCACGGCCACGTCGTGTGCTGCGGCAAATAGCAGGGCGGTTGCCGCGGCGGACAGGAGGATCGAGTGCAATAGACTGGGATAGGTCATAGGGGTCGGCGATCTCGCTTGGATTACATGGCGGTCGAGCCGCATTGGCCGGGCGCCACGACCGTTGATCAGGGCAGGGCGGCGGCAGTGGTGAAGGGGCGAATGACCCTGGTGCCGAGCGTGATCATCGAACCGACGATGACCTGTGCGCAGAGCCCCACGATCAGGCCGTATTCTGGTCCAGGCACGCCGCGCTGGTGCTTGGGTCGCGCGCGGATTGTGTCTGGGAGTGTAAACATCTCTGTTGCCTTGCTGCTGTCGCGCGGCGCCCCAGCGAGGGCGCCGCGCGATCTGGATGCAAGTGTCGTCTCAGCAGGTTGCCGTCAGGTTAACGGGCACTCCGATTGGCGGCCGCGGCGCCTTGCCGGGATACCACGGCGACTGAGCCATCTTGCCCGTCCGCCGTGACCGCTGATCAGAGGGCGGTAGCAATAGAGTTGAAGGTGGTACTCAGCTTAGTGGCAAGCGCGGTCACCGAGGTGACGATGGCAACCGCGATCAGAGCGGCGATCAGGCCGTATTCCAGCGCGGTGACGCCGCGCTCGTCTTTGGCCAGCGCACTGAGATTATTGAGGAACGTGAGCATCGTGGTCTCCTTGTTATTCGGCGCGCGCCCTTCGGCGTCGTCGCGCGAACATGAGTGGAATTGATGTCTCAGCATTCTGCCGGCGGGCTGACGGACACTTCGCTGTTGCGGCTCCGTCTCGCTTAAAAAGCGCTCGAAACGTGAACGCCTGGTTAACGGGATTACAGAAAATCCATATACCGTTGCAGGCGGGTGGTTGGTCTCGACGGAGCGTTGAGCGCAGCAGAAGCGTACCATCGTTTGCTGGTGGTTCGTGCTGCAGGCATGGCCCCATTTCCGTGTGGCGGACCGGTCCGGCGCCAATTCGTTGTTCGACGGTTGTGCCGCGGTCTCGTTCGACATCGGGGTAGACCGGATCGGCGCAGACCGAATTGGCGACGAGCCGGAACGCTCGCCGTGACGCCTGCAGACATCCGTGTGCCGATTGCCCGGGTATGCGGAACCATTACGTTCGGACGGCATAGATGGTAGGCACAACGCCTGTCGCGCGTCGTTCGTCGGGGGGCATCCTGGATCGGACTGAACCTATCGAGACCTGGGTCGGACGCTCGGTGCCGCGCGTCGAAGATGCCGCCCTGCTGAGCGGACGTGGTCGTTTCATCGACGACATCGCCGTGCCGCCGGCCACACTGCATGCCGCCATTCTGCGTTCGCCGCATGCTCACGCAACGATAGCCGGCATCGATGTGGCGCGGGCGCGCGCGTCGGACGGCGTGGCGGCGGTGTTGACCGGCGCAGATGTCCGCGCGCTGAGTGCCAGCCTCGTGGTTGGTGTGAAGGCGCCGATGGAATGCTGGCCGATCGCCATCGACCGCGTGCGCTATGTCGGTGAACCGGTTGCCGTCGTCGTCGCGGCCGACCGCTATCTGGCGGAAGACGCGCTGGATCTGCTTGAGGTGCGCTACGACAAGCTGGAAGCGGTGATTGATCCGGTCGCCGCGTTGGCGCCTGGGGCATCGGTGCTGCATGCCGGGCTTGGTGGCAATCTCGCGAGCGACCGACGGTTTCGCTACGGCGACCCCGACGCAGCCTTCGCGGCGGCGGCGCATCGTATCGGCATCGACGTGCGGTATCCGCGCAACGCCTGCACGCCGATCGAAACCTATGGGGTCATCGCGGAGTACGATCCCGGCGACGACAGTTACGATGTACAGGCCAATTTCCAAGGTCCGTTCAGCATCCACGCGGTGATTGCGCGGGCGCTGAAGGTGCCCGGAAACCGACTGCGGCTGCGCACTCCGCCCGATTCCGGTGGCAGCTTCGGCGTCAAGCAGGGTGTCTTTCCGTATATCGTTCTGATTGCACTGGCGGCCCGCGTGTGCGGCCGGACGGTGAAGTGGATCGAGGATCGGCTGGAACACCTTGCAGCCTCGTCCTGCGCGACCAACCGGGTGACGCGGCTGGATGCTGCGGTGGCGTCGGATGGCGTGATCGGTGCGCTGGCATGGGACCAGATCGAGGACTGCGGCGCACATCTGCGCGCGCCCGAACCTGCGACGCTGTATCGCATGCACGGCAATATGACCGGTGCGTATGACATCAGGAACGTGTCGATCCGCAATCGCGTGGTGCTGACGAACAAGATGCCGACGGGGCTCAACCGTGGATTTGGCGGTCCGCAGGTGTATTTCGCACTGGAACGCCTGATGCAACGGATCGCCGTGCGCCTGGGGCTCGATCCGCTTGAGGTGCTCCGGCGCAACCTGATTCCGGTCGGGTCGTTCCCGTATCGGACGGCTACCGGGGCACTGCTGGACTCAGGCAATTATCAAGCAACGATGGACACGGCGGTCGGGCAGGGGCGCGTCGCGGCGTTGTTGCGCATGCGTGATGCGGCGCGCGCGGAGGGCCGGTTGTTCGGGGTTGGCTACGCGGCTGTGGTCGAGCCGAGCGTGTCCAATATGGGCTACATCAGCACCGTATTGACGCCACAAGAGCGCCGGCGGGCCGGGCCGAAGAATGGTGCGCAGGCGACCGCGACAGTCAGCCTCGATCCGCTGGGTGGCGTTTCGGTGCATGTCGCGTCGGCGCCACAGGGACAGGGCCATCGCACCGTGTTGGCACAAGTGGTGGCCGACGTGTTTGGCCTGCATCCGTCGGACGTGCGCGTGGTGACGGACATCGACACCGCGAAGGATGCCTGGTCGATCGCTTCGGGGAATTATTCCAGCCGCTTTGCGCCTGCGGTCGCCGGTGCGGCGCACCTGGCCGCCGTGCAACTGCGCGATCGGTTGGCGCGCGCTGCAATGGGGCAGCTCAACGTCGCGGCCGAGGATGTGGTGTTCGCGGCGGGGGGCGTGCAGGCACGTGGCAATCCGGACAACGCGATTGCGTTTGGGCGGCTTGCGGCAACCGCGCATTGGGCTCCGGCCACATTGCCGGTGGGCGAACCGCAGGCGCTGCGTGAGACGGTGTTCTGGTCGCCGGAGGAGCTTGCCGCGCCGAACGAGGCCGATGAGATCAACGGGTCTTTGTGTTACGGGTTCATTTTCGACATCTGCGCTGTGGAGATCGACCGCGTGACCGCTGCCGTGCGTATCGAAAAATATGTGACCATGCACGATTGCGGCCGCGTGCTGCATCCCGCCATGGTGGCTGGGCAGATCACCGGCGGCTTCGCACATGCGCTGGGCGCGGCGTTGTACGAGGAACACGTCTATGCGCCCGACGGTAACTTCCTGACCGGCACGCTGGCGGATTATTTGCTGCCGACAGCAATGGAAGTGCCGGAGCCGTTGATTCTGCATCACACGAGCCCGTCGCCATTTACGCCACTTGGCGCCAAGGGGGTGGGTGAGGGGAACTGCATGTCCACGCCGGTCTGCATCGCCAATGCGGTGGCCGATGCACTGGGAATGGCGGACGTTACGCTGCCGTTGGTGCCGGCGCGATTGGCGCCGTATGTGCACGGCACGGAAGTTGTGCGCGCGGGCAGGGGGCGTGCTGAGCCACCGACGGGCGAGCAAGCTCCGTCGGGTGAGGGAGGCAGGCGTGCTGAACGCGCGGCGGGCGAGCGAGGTCTGTCAGGGGAGGGCAGCGTGCTCGTCGCTGCACCGCGCCAATCGGTGTGGACGTTGCTGCTCGATGCGGATGCGCTGGCGGGTGTTATCCCGGGTGCGCACTCGGTGCGGCGCATATCAGAGACGCATTTTCGTGCAGAGGTCACGCTCGGTATTGGCCCAATCAAGGGACGCTATCGTGTCGAGGCGCAGCTGTCCGATCTGGACCCGCCGCAAGCGGCGACACTGACCGGATCGGCCGACGGCGCATTGGGGTTCGGGCGTGGACGTGGCATTGTTACCCTGACGGGTGAGGGCGATGCCACGCGCGTCGCTTGGCGCTACGAGGCGGCGATAGGCGGCAGGATCGCGTCCATCGGCGGGCGCCTGCTGGACGGCGCGGCGCGGGTGATTATCGGTCAGTTCTTTGCCGCTCTCGCCGATAGCGCGCGTGGCGAACCTGCGCCGAGAGGGTTGGCGGGATGGTTGCGCCGGCGTGGGAGTGCCAGTTGGTTCCGCGTGCTGTCGTGGTGGCGACGATGAAGCCGCCAAAGTTCGACTATGTGCGCGCCGAAAACCTGCAGGAGGTGTTGGAGATCTTGGATCACGAAGGGGCTGAGGCGCGTGTGCTTGCTGGCGGCCAATCGCTGTTGCCGATGCTCAACATGCGCCTCGCGCGGCCGGGGACCTTGGTTGACATCATGCGCGTCGAGGCGTTGCGCGAGGTCCGCGATGAACCGGGCGGATTGCTGATCGGCGCCGCTGTGCGGCAGGCCGATTTGGCGCGCCATCTTGGCAGCGCGCGCGATGTTGCCAGGGAGCACCTTCTCGCCGGGGAGCACAAAATTGGCCGTCCGCGCGATGTGGGCTGTGCGCTGCGGCAGACGCTGTTGGCCATGGCGCTACCCTGGGTCGGCCACGCGCAGACGCGCAGCCGTGGCACGGTATGCGGGTCAATCGCGCATGCCGATCCCAGTGCGGAGTTGCCGCTGGTTCTGGTGGCGAGTGGTGGTGCGGTTCATCTGCGTTCGCGAAGCCGCGCGCGCCGTGTGCCAGCGGAACAGTTCTTTCTCGGCATGATGGTGACTGCTCGGCAGGATGATGAGCTGATCGAGGCAATATCATTGCCGTCGATCGACCTCGGCACCGGCGTGGCGTTTCGTGAAGTTGCGCGCCGCCATGGCGACTTTGCGATCGTTGCTTGTGCAGCGGTTGTCTCGGCCGATAGCGCGCGGCTCGTCGTGGGCGGTGTGGCGGATCGGCCGGTGGCGCGTGCGCTGCCGCTGCCCGGTGACTCTGCGTTGCCGGCGGCGCTGGATGATTTCGCCTGGGATCTGGGTGCGCGGGACGACATGCATGCGACGGCTACTTACCGCCGCGAATTGGTGCGCCGGATTGGCTACGAGGTGCTCCAGGAGGCCGTGCGATGCCGCGACTGACCGCGGATCGACGCCACCTCCTGCGTTTCACCCTGAACGGCAGGCCGGTCGTGGGCGAGGCCGAACCCAGGTTGCTGTTGACGGATTTCCTGCGACACGTGCTCGGCGCGACCGGCACGCATGTTGGATGCGAGCATGGCGTGTGCGGGGCGTGCACTGTGCAGATCGATGGTGCGCCGGTGCGGGCCTGCCTGACGCTCGCGGTGCAGGTTGAAGGCGCCGATATCCGCACGGTTGAGGGGCTGTCGCCGGCGCTGGGCGTGCTGTCACCCTTGCAGGCGGCATTTCGCGCGCATCATGCTTTGCAATGCGGCTTTTGCACCGCGGGTATCCTGATGTCGCTGGATGCACTGCTGCGTGACACGCCGCGGCCGACGGAGTTGGAGATTCGTGAGATGCTGTCTGGTCATGTGTGTCGCTGTACGGGTTATGCCTCCATCGTGCGGGCTGCGCTGGCGATCGCCAACGATGCGCCGGGGGATGCCGGCGAGGAGCCGCAGCATGCTTGACCTCGGCACCAGCCTGTTGGCGAGCGTCGCCCGCGATCCGCGTGCAATTGCCATCGTGGATGGTGAGGTTCGGCTGACCTACGCGGCATGGTGGCAGCAGATCACGGCCACCGTCACGGCATTCGACGGACTTGGTTTGCGGCCGG
>Ga0302314_10007299_pt1 | contig 19880 bp, 15 predicted proteins | sample III_Palsa_N2_3_FD_200533 | JGI IMG/M metagenome (GOLD analysis project Ga0302314, IMG submission 200533) | Peat permafrost microbial communities from Stordalen Mire near Abisko, Sweden - III_Palsa_N2_3 | ecosystem: Environmental > Terrestrial > Soil > Palsa > Peat permafrost | place: Sweden...
TTTCGTCTATCGCAATCTGTGGGGCGCGGATGCCACCCCGCCCATGGCGGTGATCCTGCGCAAGCGGGTCATGAATACCTTCATGCTGGATTATTCGGGCGAAGTGTTTTTCTTTCTCTGGGCGCAGGCGCATCTGAAGCTCAAGCCCGGCATGCTGATGCATGGTATCAAGGATTCCAATGTTCTGTCGGCGGGCGCAGGGCTAGCAATGCTCTATCTGATGACCCTGGTGCTGCTGGCCAGCGGCGGCCTGCACATTCCGGCAGGCGTCAGCGCCCATGGCTGGCTTTATCTGCTGATCGGTTCGGTGCCGCTGATCCTGTGCAGTGTGCTGGTGTTGGGGCGGCGCAAGCTGACAGCGCTGAGTACAGGCCAAATCGCGAGCACTTTCATGATCCACTTCGCCCGCGCGCTTTTGGTGCTGGGGGTGGAGTTCTTTCTGTGGCAATTGTCGGGCGCGCTGCCGTCGGCGGTGGCCTCATTGCAATTCGTGGCGCTCAGGCTGGTGGTGACGCGCCTGCCGCTGCTGCCCAACAAGGATCTGGTGTTCGTCGGCGCCGGCATCGCCGCCGCCGGCATGGCAAAGGTTTCGGTCACGCCTGTCGCCACGGTGCTGGTGATCCTGGCGGCGGCGGATTTGATTTTGGCGCTCGGTTTTGCTGGTCTGCCCTGGCTGCTGGAGCAGTTGCGTCCCAAGGATGCGCCATGAAACGGTGGCTGCATTCGCCGCTGTTCTGGATTCTGCTGGCGGCGGCCGGTTTGCGGCTGGCCGGCCTGTTCTGGGGCCTGCCTGCCGCGGATGGCTGGGACGATGACGGCTATGCGCCGCGCAATTTTCTCACCGCGCTGGCGCTGACCTGGAAGACGGGCGCCTATTTCACCTATCCGCCGCTGCATGCGCTGTTGCTGGCAATCCCAGCGCTGCCCGTCGCAGGGTGGGCGCTGGCGCATGCGCCGTCGCTGTCCCCGCATGACGTGATCGCCACCATCACCCAGCCCGCGTACATGACCTATTTCGCGGAGTTGGGACGGCTGGTGAACCTGGCGATGTCGCTGGGCATCATCTGGTGCGTGGCAGAGATGACGCGTCTTGTGGCGGGCCCGCGCGCCGGCTGGCTGGCGGCGATCGGCTGCGCGCTGAATTTCGGGCTGACTTACTATGGGCAGGTCAGCAACCTGGATGTGCCCTACCTGTTCTGGGCCTGCCTGGCGCTGCTGTGGTGCATGCGTGCAGGTGTGGAGCAGGAACCGCGGCGCTTCTGGCCGGCAGCGCTGTTTGCCGCCGCCGCCGTCGCCACCAAGGATCAGGCCTATGCCCTGTTCCTGCTGAGCCTGCCGCTGTTTCTAGTGCTGTGGTTCGCCACCGATGCCCGGCCGCGCGCGCACAGACGCCGGATCGCGCTAACTTTGCTGCCGGCCGCGGCGGTGGCGCTGCTTTTGCTGCTGTTGGTAGACGGCGCCATCACCAATCCGTCCGGCTTTGCCCATCGGGTTGCGTTCCTGACCGGCCCCGCCAGCCAGGATTATGCCGAATATCTGCACGGGGCCCGGGGTTGGCTTGCGCTTCTTGGCGACATGGGCGGCACTTACGCGCAAGGCTTTGGCCTGGCCGCCATGGTGCTGGCGCTGCTGGGCATGGGCGCCCACATCGCGCGCAGCCGGGGCGGCGCGCGGGTGGCGGGGTTGCTGCCACTGCTTGCCATTATCTCCTTCACGGTCTGCTTCAATTTTGCCGCCCTGCGCAGCGATGACCGTTTCCTGCTGCCGCAGGCGGTGTTGTCCTGCATCTATATCGGCATCGCGGCGGAGATGCTGGCTTTCCCCGCGCGGGACGGTTTGCGGTTCGCCGGCCGCGGCGTCCTGGCGCTGGTGGCGCTGGCGGCGCTGCATCAGGCCTTTGCTGTCGATGCCGCACTTCTGTTCGATCCGCGCTATGACGCCGAAGGCTGGATGACGGCCCATGTCCAGCCGGGCGATGTGATCGAAACCTATGGCCAGAACTGTTTTCTGCCACGGTTTCCGCAAAGCGCGCGGGTGATCCGGGTGGGGCAGGGCGATCTCAAGCTGCGCAATCCTCTGCCCGGTGTCACCGAAGTGCGGGAGGCTTTCATCGCGCCACGCAACCCGCGCTTCATTGTGCTGAGCCTGGCCTGGGCCCGACGTTATCTGCGGCCGCCCATTCCACTGAGCGGCGGTCATATCTATTCCCGGCTGCAACAGATGGATTTCCGCAACACCGATGCGCGCCTGTTTTTCGCAAGGCTCGTGAACGGGACAGGAGGTTACCGGCTGGTCCATGCCGCGCGCCCGTCCAGCCTTTGGCCCATTGTCCATATCCATGACAGTCTGGACGAGCCGGTCTGGATCTTCGAGCGCGCGCCATGACGGCCCGGCGCATCCTGATCTGCCTGCATGATTTTGCACGCGGCGGCACCGAGCGCATCGCCATCGGACTGGCGGCGGACTGGGCGGATGCCGGGCGCGATGTCACCATCCTCTGTGGCAGTATAGAGGGCGGGTTGCGCGACACCGTGAGCCCCAAGGTGAAGGTGGTGGCGCTGGAGCCACAAGTCGCGCGCGGGTTCCTTTCCCGGCGCCGGCTGGCGCGGGCGATGGGATTACATCTTCCCGCGCTTCAACCCGACGTGATTTTCCTGCCGGGAAATTTTCACGCCCTGCTGGCCAATGGCCTGCGGGCGGCCGATCCGCACGTCGCGATCGCGCTCAAGATTTCCAATCCGCCCGTGCCAAGGGCGCCGTTCGCGAACATGATCTTCCGGCACATCACTCGCGCAGTGGACGGCTTTGCCGCGATGAATTCCGGCCTGGCGCGCGAGCTGAAAGCCATGCTCCCTGGGCGCAATATCGTGGCGTTGCACGACCCGGTCTATCTCAAGCCAAAGCCGCGCGTGGCGCGCCGGAGCGAAAAACTGCGCCTTCTCTGGATCGGCCGCCTCGAACCCCAGAAGGACCCCGAGTTGGCCCTGGCGGTCATGGCGGCGATGGATGCGCTGTCGCATCTCACCATGCTGGGCGATGGCGCCTTGCGCGATGTGCTGCAACAGCGGATTTCCAGCCTGGGCCTGCAGGACAAGGTGACGCTGAAAGGTCATGTTCCTGAAATCGAATCCTATCTGGCGGATGCCGATGCGCTTCTGATCACCTCCCGCTATGAAGGCGGGCCCGCCGTGGCGGTGGAAGCGCTGGCGCAGGGTGTGCCGGTGGTCGGCACCGATTGTTCCTTTCTGCTGCATGACATCCTTGCGCGCCCCGAGGCCGGCCGCATCGTGACATCGCGCGAACCACGCGCCTTGGCGGTAGCGCTGTCAGCGGTATGTGCCGCACCGCCCGTGCCGGAGACATTGCAGGCCCTGGCGGCGCCGTTCGAACCGCGCGCCTGTGCCAGCGCCTATCTGGATTGGCTCGATAGTCTGGTCCGTCATGGATAAGGCGCTTCGTCGCAGCCTTGTGATCCTGACCGTCGTCGTCGTCGTGACGGCCTGGTTTAGTGTGCTGTTCTATTTTCCGGACGAGCACTATCAGGTGCTGGAGTTCATGTCCTTCAAGCTGGGCATCACGCCAGCGTCGGATTTGCCCTGGGAATTTTCCGCCCGCATCCGGCCCTGGTTCCAGCCGCTGGTCTATTTCCTGATCGCCAAGCCTTTGGTGTCGCTGGGCCTGAAAGACATGTTCGCCATCGCCTTCCTGCTGCGGCTGGCGACTGGCATGTTTTCGCTGCTGGCGCTGGCGCAGTTCGCCAGGGCCGTGCTGCCCACCATCGAAGGCGAGGGAGAGAAACGTGCCTTTGTGCGCTATCTGCCGCTGTTCGGCTTTCTGCCCTATCTGTTTGTCCGCACCGCGTCGGAAACCTTTTCCGCCGCCTTTTTCGCGTTGGGATTGGCAATGGCGCTGGGCGAAAAATCGGCGCGGCGCATGGCGCTGGCCGGCCTGTTGTGCGGCCTGGCGTTTGAAAGCCGCTATCAGACCGGCCTGCTGGGGCTCGGGCTGTTTGCCTGGCTTGCCGTCATCGCGCGCGTCCGGATGCCCGCGCTGGCGGCCTTCCTCGGCGGCGGGTTTGTCGCGCTGGCGATTGGCGTGCTGGCTGATCGCTGGGGCTATGGCCAGTTCGTGTTTCCGCCGCTGGGTTATGTCGATGTCAATCTGGTCCAGGGCGTGGCGGCGCACCAGTTCGGGCGCGAGCCGGTTTTCGCCTATCTCTATCTTCTGCCGGCGCAGATATTCTTCGCCATCACCTTGGTCTTGATGGTGGGCATGGTGGCGATGTGGCTGCGCAATCCCCGTCATGCCGTCACCTGGGTAACGTTGCCTTTTGTGCTGGCCCATATCGCCATCGCCCATAAGGAGGCGCGCTTCTTCTTTCCGCTTGTCATCCTGGCGACGGCTTTTCCGGTACTGGGCTTTTCGCCGCGCTTGGCCCGCTGGCACAAGACTTTCGCGCGGGTCTGGCAATGGCGCCGCTCATGGGCGGCGAAAATCGTCACCGCCATTTCGGTGCTGGCGATGGCCTATTTCGCGTTTTATCCTTTTGGAGTCAGGCCGCACATGCCCATGGCGGAATATCTCTATCGCCATGATCCGGGCCCGCTCTATAGCTTCGCCGCGCCGTTCCCGTCCTATCCCATGTACAGACCGGCGGGCTTTCGCAGCGAACAATTGAAAGACAAGGCGCAATTGGGCGCGTTATTGGACAAGGGACCGGTGTTTCTGATGTCGCAAACTCCGGTGCCGCCGGCGCTGCCCGCCGGCGCCCACGCGAGCCTGCTTTATTCGGAATTCCCGCTTGCCCGCTTCGGTTATGGCCAGGTCGGCGCGGATTATATCCGGGGCTATACCGCTTTCGCCGCGCGCCACGGCTTTCTCAAGCTTCTGCCGCTTTACTGGTACACGCTTTACCGGGTCGAGCGTTCCGCGACGATCCGCTCATAGATCTCGAACAGCCTCTTGAAATGCTGCTCGACATTGAAGACGCGCGCATCGGCCGCGGCCAGTGCGGCGCGTGACTGGGTTTTGCGGTCGCCGGATAAGAGCCGCAGGATCGCCGCCGCCCCGTCGGCCGCGTCGCCGGCGCGATACGTCTCGGCATAGCCGGGTCCGGCGAAGGTCGCACTGGCGCCGGAATCGGGTACCACCAGCGGCGTGCCGGAACACAAGGCCTCCGCCAGCACCAGGCCGAAAGTCTCCGCCGCCGAACCGTGGATCAGCGCATCGGCGCTGGCCATCATCCTGGCCAGTTGTTCGGGATCGTTGATCTGGCCCGCGACATAGACGTTCTGCGCGTTCAGCGCCCAGCGCTCCACCCAGGCGCGCAGGAAGCCGTCGCCGGCGATGTAAAGCCCGATCTTGCGCGAACTCTGCGCCCGGCTCACCGCCTGGATGATGGTGCGCAGGCGCTTTTCGGGATGATGACGGCCCACCGCGATCAGAAGGCTCGCATCCTGGTTCAGGCCGCAGGTCGCCAGCATCTCGCGCCGCGCGGTCGCGTCATAGAAATCGGGCGAGAATTTGCTGCGTTCCACGCCAAAGGGCGCGACCTGGATATTCTCCAAGCCGAAGCCGGCGAAGCGTTCGGCCAGCGCCGGATTGGTGACGATGGCGGCGTCGTAATTGCTGTTGAGCCGGTTGAGGTATCTCCAGAAAAAGCCGAACAGCCGGTCCACGCGTTCGGGTCCCAATAGCCCGCCCAGGAAGGTCTGGGGATAGACCGCCACCGGATCGGCATGCATGAAGAACACTTTCACTGCCTTGCCCGGCCAGCGCGCCGCCAACCAGCCGCCGCGCCAGGGCGAGGAGCCTTCCACCAGGTCCGGCGCGATGCGGTCCAAGGTGCGCCACACCTGCTGGTGGTTCCAGAACATGCGGTAGTTGCGGTCGAAGGGCAGATGCGGGCTCTTGATCCAGGCGATGGTGCCGCCATGCGCCGTTTCGGTGCGGGTTTCCGCACCGGGCGCGATGATGGTCAGCTCATGGCCGAACTTGCCCGCCAGCTCCAGCTTCTGGTTGATATAGCGGCGCACGCCGCCGCCGGTCGGCGAATAGAACTCGCAAACGTCAACGATCTTCAAGCTGGTGCTCCCAGAAGCGCGCGATAATAGCCCAGCATCCGGGCCATCGTCTCCTCCCAGGAAAAGGTCAGGGCGCGGGCGCGGGCGGCCGCACCCATGCGCTGGCGCAAGGCAGCGTCCTGGGCCAGCGCGGAGATATGGGCGGCGAAGGCATCGGCGTCATCGGCCGGCGCCAGAAAGCCGGTCTCGCCCGCGACCACCAGCGAACGGCTGCCGGTGGCATTGGCGCAGACGCTGGGCAAGCCCGACGCCATAGCCTCCAAAGTGACATTGCCGAAGCTTTCGCTGTCGCTGGGGAAGACGAAAATGTCGGACGAAGCATAGGCCGTGGCCAAGTCTTCGCCGTTCAGAAAGCCGGTGAAGATGGCGTGGGGCAATTCCCCTTCGGTAAAGCCGCGATCGGGCCCATCGCCCACGATCACCACCCGGTGTGGCACGGTCAGGCGATTGAGCGCGGCCGTAAGCGTATCCAGCCGCTTTTCCCGCACCAGGCGCGAGACATGCAGCACCACCAGCTCATCGGCGCCGATGCCGTGGCGGGCGCGCCAGTCCGCGCTGCGTCTGGCAGGCGAGAAGCGCTGTGTGTCGATGCCGCGCGGCCAGGGCTTGAAATTGTCTTTCAATCCATCGGCCAGCAACGCGTCGCGTGTGGAATCCGACGGCACATAGACTTCGCGGCAGCGGCCGTAGAAGCGGCGCAGGATGGCTTTGAGCGTGCCTTCCAGGCGTGCGAGATACCGGTAGTGCTTCAGATAGGTCTCATAGCGGGTGTGATAGCTCGCCACTGCCGGAATGTTATGGCGCTCCGCCAGCGAGAGCGCGGCCTGGCCCAACAGGTCGGGCACCGCGATGTGGATCAGGTCGGGCGCGAAATCCAGCAACTGGCGCTTCAGGGCGCCGGGCAGGCCCAGAGCCAAGCGATATTCGGGACGGCCGGGCAGGGGAATGGACGGTACCGAAACCAGTCGGCCCTGATGCGCCAGCGCGGGCGTGGCGGCGGTGGGCGCGAACACCAGCACCTCGACGCCCTGGCCTAGCAGATACCCCACCAGACGGTTCAGGGTCAGCGCCACGCCATCGGCGATATAATTGTAGGAACTGGTGACCAGCGCGACCCGCAAGGGACGGCTTTCGTCCTGAGGCACGCGCTATTCGGCGCCGCGGCGCAGCTTTTCCAGTTCCTGGGCCACCGCCGGAACCGTTTCCAGGATCTGTTCCTCGGTATGGTTGGCGGTGAGGAAGAAGCGCAGGCGTGCCGTGGTGGCCGACACGGCCGGGCGCACGATCGGCTGCACCTCAATGCCCCGTTCCAGCAGTTTCTGGGAAAGCAGCATGGCCATCTTGTCGTCGCCCACGATCAGGGAGGCAACGGGGGATTCCTCGTCGCCGCCCACGGTCAGTCCGTTCTCGCGCGCGGTCTGGCGGAAGAACCTGGCGCGCTCGCGCAACCGGCGCGGGCGATGGGGTTCGCGTTCCAGGATATCGAGTGCGGCGATGGCCGCGGCGGTGTCGGCGGGCGACAGGCCGACGCTGAAGATCAGGCCGGGGCAGAGGAAGCGCAGATATTCGATCAGCCCACGGTCGCCGGCGATATAGCCGCCGCCCGAAGCCAGCGTCTTGGAGAGCGTGCCCATATAGACGTCGATGCTGTCCACCGGCATGCCGGCGGCTTCGCAGACGCCGCGGCCGGTCTTGCCGACGATGCCCAGGCTGTGGGCTTCGTCCACCATCAGAAGCACGTTGTTGCGCTTCTTGGTTTCCACCGCACGCTTCAGGTCCAGAATCTGGCCGTCCATCGAATAGACGCCTTCGGCCACGATCATGCCACGGCGGAAGCCGGAGCGTTCCTTGGCCAGAAGCGTGTCCAGCGCGTCCCAGTCGCCATTGGGATAGGTAAAGGTCTTGGCGCCGGAAAGGCGCGCGCCGGTGATGATGCTGTTATGGGCGCCGGAGTCGTAGATCACCGCATCCGGACGGGCCAGGAGGTGGGAGATCACCGTCACATTGGTGAGATAGCCGCTGATGAAGACCAGCGCGTCTTCGGTGCCCAGGAAATTCGCGAGCTTGCGCTCGAGTTCGACGTGCAGATCGATCTGGCCCGCGACGATGCGGCTGGCCGAGGCGCTGGTGCCATACTTATCGATGGCGTTCTTGGCGGCGGCGGTGACGGCGGGATGGCCGTTCAGGCCGAGATAATTGTAGCCGGAGAAACTGATCAGGCTTTTGCCGTTGCGGCGGACGACGCTGTGGCTGACGCCATCGCGCGGCTGGAAGAAGGGCACTTCCTGACCGCTGTTTTGCACATCCTCGATGCGGCGACGAAGCGCGCGATAGGGCGCGAAGTCGTCCACAACGCTCTTGCGCTCGGGCTGATCGGTTTCGGCCACAATGGCCTTTTGCTCGGCGGCCGCAGAATGGGTCGTCATTGCCCCTCGGTATACTCGCTAAAAATGCCCCTCACGACCGGGCTGGCCGTATTACAGGAGCATAACCAGAAACCTGTATGCCACAACCTTCGCCATCACGGTAAGTCCATATATTTGCCGTCAAAAATGGCACGGTTCGGCGCGTGAAAATCCTGTCTGTATTCAACGGGCCCAAACGCAAAAATCCCGGTTTTTCCACATTTCGGGCGCAGCCAATACGTAATAATTAGTAGCATTTCTTCAAGCGCGATCGCGCGATTAAAGCCCCGGACCTGCGCCTGTACAGGCCAAAACCCCCGTCATAATATCCGTGTAAGGGTCAAATGCGCGGCCTGGAGCCGACTCGGGGCCAGGATCGTTTCGCAAAGGCGCCGCATATCTAAAGTCTCAAAGAGTAAGGCATGCTTTCAGCACAGCATCTGGTGAAGTCTTTCGCCGGGCGCCGGGTCATCGAGGACGTCACGCTCGCGCTCGATCGCGGCGAGGTCGTGGGCCTCCTGGGTCCCAATGGCGCGGGCAAGACCACGACCTTTCAGATGCTGACCGGCATGCTGCATCCCGATGCCGGTGCCATTGTGCTCGACGGCCATGATGTCACCGGTATGCCTTTCTATGACCGCGCCCGCTTCGGTATCGCCTATCTTCCCCAGGCGCCGTTCGTGCCGCGCGGGCTTACCGTGGGGCAGAATATCCAGCTGGTGCTGGAGGCGCGGCTGCCGGATGCCGCCGCGCGCAAGATCCGGATGGAAGAACTGATCGAGGAATTCCGTTTGCAGGACCTGCGCAAGAAGCGGGTCGGCGATCTGTCGGGCGGCCAGCGCCGCCGCTGCGAGATCGCCATCACCTTGGCCTGCGAGCCCAGTTTCGCCATGCTGGACGAACCCTTCGCCGGTGTGGATCCGCATGCCACCGACGAGATCGGGCAGATGATCGACCATCTGGCCGATCGCGGTATCGGCGTGCTGATCACCGATCACAAGGCGCGCGAACTGCTCGCCATCGTGGACCGCGCCTATGTCATCGAAAGCGGGCGGGTGCTGGCGCAAGGCAATGTCGAGCAGATTGTGGCGGACCAGGAAGTCCGCCGTGTCTATCTGGGCGAGGAATTCCGGCTTTGACCGTCTTCTCCCTCGGCGATGCGCCTGCGATCGGCGGCTTTCGCGCCACGCTTTCGGCTTTTTTGCGCGGCGATTATGTCCGCGGATTTTTCCACCGCGTCTTCACCCAGGCGCTGGCGGTGGTGATCCTGATTGAGGCCATTTTCCTGGCCGAGCATTTCACCTGGGTGTTCCGCGACGCGGTGCGTCACGAAGCCGACCTGTCGGGCATCGGCCTGGTGCTGGCCTGCACCTCGACCGAGATTTTCGATCTGGCGCTGGCCATCGCCATCCTGATGGCGTCCTATGTCACCCTGCTGCGCATGCGCGAGAACCGCGAGATGCTGGTCCTGTTCGCTTCGGGCCTGGGGCCTTATCAGCTGGGCGCCCTGGTTCTGATCGTGGCGCTGGCGGGACAGGTGATCGGCATCACCGGCTCGGGCCTGATGGACCCGCTGTCGCGCTATGCCCAGCGCTCCATCCTGTTCAGTTCCGAACTGCGCTCGCTGAAGAAGGGCGTGGCCAAGAACGAGTTCTACTATTTCCCCACCTATATCGCCTATGCCCTGGATCATGTGCAGGGCGGGGCGCCGCCGCCCGCAGCACCCGGCGAAGTGCCGGTGATTGACGCCAGCAGCGACGTCAAGCCGGCGCCCGCACCGGCCAAGGACCGCACGCTTTTCGTCTATCAGCAGATCGCCCCGCACACCTCCCGCATCATTACTGCGGCCCAGGCGCGGCTGGACGGTCCCGATCTCAGCGGCCGGATTGTGCTCAATCTCAGCGATTTCACCTCCCACACCTTCGCCGATGCCCATCCGCTCGCCGCCGAGGACGGCAAGCCCCATGCGCTTCCCGGCAAATGCTTCAATTGCCCCGACACGTTCAGCGACAATCCGCCCATCGCGATGAAAGTGCGCGACATGAGCCAGCTGATGATGGTGGATCAGCTTCTGCCGTTCACCGCGCGCACCAGCAACACCGACGAGCAGACGATTTTCGAACAGCTGTTCGTGCCGGACTATGAAACCGCCGTTTCCCGCGCCGCCCAGATGCGGCTTCTGGCGGAACGCTTGTCCCGCAGCCTGTTGTCGTTCCTGGCGCCGCTGATCGCGCTTCTGGGCGTGGCGCTGACCAGCCGCATGACCAACTGGTTCGCGCTGCCGCTGTCATGCCTGGCGCTGATGTCGGTCAATCTTCTCTGCGAATGGGTGATCACGACGGTGGCGCCGACAAGCGTGGCAGGCGCGCTGTTGCCGCCGCTGCTGCTTTACGGCGCCATCGCCTATGCCGCCCTGACCGCGATTGTGTGGCGTCACAACGATTTTGTGCGGCCGCAACTGGCCCGCTCATGAGCGCGCCCGCGAAAACCGGCTCCTGGCGCGGCGGTGCCCGGCCCATCTTCCTCGCGCCGCTGGGGCTTTATACGCGCTACATGCTGGGCGCCTATCTGCGCCACACCGTGATGGTGTCCGCCGCCCTGATGACCATCGCGCTGACCATAGATCTTTGGCCGCAGATATCCCTGTTCAGCGGCAGCCCGTTGCATGTGGCGGGGAGCATTGGGGAACTGACAGTCTTGCGGCTTTCCGATCTTCTGCCGCCGTTCATTCCTTTTGCCGCTTTCCTGGGCGTGGTCTGGAGCGAGAGCGCCTTTACCGAATCGCGCGAGCGCCTCCTGATCTGGAACAGCGGCCGCTCGCCGCTTCTCTGCCTTGTGCCGGCGCTGTTCGCCGGCCTGTTGATCGGCGCATTCCTGTTTGTGGTGGACGCCTGGCTGAGGCCCGTCGCCATCCATATCCAGATCGCCGAGGTGCTGGGCCGCGAGGGCATCAGGCTCGACCGCGGCAAGAGCGGTGGCACGCATTGGATTGCGTTGCCCGACGGCCTGCTCAAGGCCGAAATCCAGTATGGCCCGCCGATCGAACTGCACGATGCCACCATCTACAAGCTGGACAGCGACGGCCATCTTGCCGAAGTGGATACCGCGGCGGTGGCCACGCCGGCGGGAAATGGCGTCTGGCGGCTGAGCGGCGGGCATTACTGGCGCGCCGATTTCGCCGACCAGGGCAAGGTGCTGACCACCGGCGTGCGGGAGGAGAACGAAGTCCCGTTCCAGACCCGCACCATCGCCATGAGCCTGGACGAGTTGTGGCTCAGCAACCTGGGCCTGTCGCCGCAATATCTGTCGCTCTCGGATCTGCACACCCTGGCCCATGCCCAGATCATGTCGCGCGATATCAGCGGCTACAAAACCCGGCTGCAGACCGTGTTCGGCGAGATCTTGTTCACCTGCCTGATGACCGTGCTGGCGGCGTCGCTATCCATGCTCTACTTCGCTTATGCCACGCGCTGGTTTGCGCTGGTGACGGTGCTGCTGGCCGGCTATCTCGCCCATTTCGCCTCCAAGGCGTTCAGCCTGATGGGGGAGTTCGGTTATATCTCGCCGTTCCTGGCGGGCTGGCTGGCGCCCTTGCTACTGATCGTGGCGGTGGGTTGGACTCTATTTGTGATCCAGAAAAAGCGCGGCCTGGGCGTGAAACTGAAAGACACGCCGGACTTCACCGATGCGGTAAGCGCGGACGCTAGCGCTGAATAAGATGTTCGTGGGTCGCTTTGCCGCTTTCGGTATCGGTGCCGAAGATGTCGAGTGACGGCACGCTGGGCATAAGGCCGCCCTCCACCACCTGCAGATAGACGTAAGCCAGCCTCACCGTACGGCTTCCAACCTGCATCAACGCTTCGGGATGATGCTGGGCGTCCATCGTCAGGGTCAGCTTGCGGTCGGGCAAGGCGGCGACGCTGAAGGTGATGGGCTGGCCCGGCTTGACCGTGTCCATGCGCACGCCATAGGCCATCATCCGTTCCATGAAGTTCAGCGGCTGTTTGCTGCCGTCTATGTTGAACTTGCGCCAGAAGGCTTCCACCGGCGCCTTGAGATCGAAGTCGCCGTGACGGTCGAGTGCTGCGGCATAAATCACGGTGTTCGAGTTGGGCGAACGCTGGATATAGAAAAGCTGATTGGGTTCGTCCGGCGTCTTGAACTCCGGCCGCAGGTGCACGATTTCGCCCGTCTCAACGACGCTGCTGGCGAAATCGCGCGCATCAGCAGGCAGCACCATCACAAGAACCAGCGAGGCAAGAAGACGCTTCATCGTCAGCCCAGCTTGCGCAGTGCCTGGGCCGCAAGGGCTTCGGCTTTGGCGGAATCCTCAACCACGCCGCCCAGGGTGAAGAAGGGATGGATCATGCCGGGGAAGCAGACATATTCGGTTGGCACGCCCGCTTCGCTCAGCCGCCGCGCATAGGCTTCGTTCTCGTCCACCAGGGGATCGAATTCCGCACTGATCACCAGCGCCGGGGCCAGGCCATCCAGGCTGGGGCGCAGCATGGGTGACGCCATCGGGTTCTTGCGATCTTCGCGATCGGGAATGTAGTTGTCCATGAACCAGTGGAGCGCCGCGGTCGTCAGCATATAGCCCTTGGCGTTGCGTTCATAAGACGGATATTCGCGGCTCTGGTCGGTCATGGGATAGATCAGGATCTGCAAGGCCACGGCGAATTCCCGTGAATCCAATGCCATCTGCGCGATTACCGCGGCCAGATTGCCGCCGGCGCTGTCGCCGCCCACCGCGATCTTGGCCGGATCGATGTTCAACAGCTCGGCATTGTCCGACACCCAGCGCGTGGCGGCATAGCTGTCCAGCACCGCGCCGGGAAATTGGGTTTCCGGTGCCAGGCGATAATCCACCGACAGCACCGCACAATCGCCCTGGACCGCCAGGCGGCGGCAGGCGGTGTCGTACAGCGCCAGGGTGCCCAGCATGAAACCGCCGCCATGGAAGAAGACCAGCAACGGACAGGGCTTTCTGTCCTTGCGCGCCCGATAGAAGCGCGCCGGGATGGGGCCATAGTCGCTGGGGATGGAAAGCCGGTAGGTAATGGCGACGGCGGGCTTCTCCGGCAGCAGGGTCAACCGCTGGCGTTCATAGGCGACGCGCAGTTCGTCGGGCGGCAGGTTGGTCGGCAGGTCGCCGGCACGTTGAATGGCCAGGGCGGCCTGGGGATGAAGTGGCATGGGCGCGACTTTACGGGAAGTGTCCGGCCTGTGCTAGTTTCGCGTAAAGCGCAGGGAGGGCTGGAAAAACCAGCCGCAAAAATAATGACAATCGATTCCGCGCCGTTCAATCGTGGCCGTATTTTCGTGCTTTCCCTGCTGGCGCTGTTCACCGCCGGCGCCGCGGTCTCTCTGCGCGCCGCAACCGCGGTGCATATGCGTGCCGACTATCTGGATGCGCTGGATCCCGTCCATGCCGGCGAGATGGTCGGTTCGGTGCTGGGCGCGGCCTTCGCTGGCTTTGCCGTCACCCTGTTCCTGGTCAGCGCGGTCCTGGCCAAGATCGGTTTCGGCCGCGCCCTGGCCGCGGCGGCGACGCTGCTGATCGCCGGTTTCATCCTGGTCGCTTTCGCTGGTTCGTTGGGCGCGTCGCCTTACACCGGCCTTCTGATCGGCATGGTAGTGCAGGGCTTCGGCTGGGGCCTGGTGGAAACCGTGATCAATCCGCTGACCAGCGCGCTATACCCTGAGAACCGGGTGGCGCGGCTTTCCATTCTCCATGCCTGGTATCCGGGCGGACTGGTGGCGGGCTCGATGCTGGCGCTGGCAACCGATGGGCTGGGATTGCCTTGGCGGCTGGACCTAGTGGTGCTGGGTGTACTTGCGCTGGTGTTCGGTACCCTGGCGCTGCGGGAAAATCTGCCGGATGTCAGCCTTTCCACCGACGCGCCGGTGACGCCGGGCGAGATGATCAAGGCGACCTTGCAGCATCCCACCATCTTTCTCTGGGTGCTGCTGATGACTTTGACGGCCTCCACCGAATTCGCGCCCGGCCAATGGGTGGATGTGGCGCTCTCCCAGATCGTGGGCATGCGCGGCATCCTGCTGCTCGCCTATGTCAGCGGCTTGATGTTCGTGATGCGCCATTTCGCCGGCCCGCTGGTCAAGCGTCTCTCCAATGTCGGGCTGCTGATCTTCTCCGCCGCCTTCGCGACCGTGGGGCTTTATGCGCTGAGCCGGGCGCATGATCCGGCCAGCGCCCTGATCGCCGCCACCGGCTGGGGCTTTGGCGTCTGCTATTTCTGGCCGACCATGCTGGCCACCGTGGCGGAACGCTATCCGCGCAGCGGCACCATGGTGTTCGGCCTGATGGGATCGGCGGGCGCGCTTGCCACCTATCTGGTATTGCCCCAGCTGGGCGCGATCTATGACAGCGCCAAGCTGGCAGCGGCCCATGGCGACGCCCACCTGGCGGCCAATGCCCAAGGCGCCCAGCTGCACGACATTTTGACGGCGGCGGCGGCGGCTTCTTTCCGGGCTGTGGCGGTTATTCCCCTCTGTCTGGTGTTCATCTTTGCCGCCATTGCCGTGGCGGATCGCATGCGCAAGAAGAAATAGCTATATTTATCATTGCCTTACGGCAGAAAAGCCTCTCCTCCGTAAAAGCCCGGATTGGGAGAGCGCACCTCTCTCAGTAACCTTAAGAAAAGGCGAATCAGGCGAAGCTGGCCGCCGAGTTATGCCGGGGATGAGATTGAACAGGAGCCAGGCCGCCGCACTGTTTCTGGCGTTGCCGCTTGTCGGCTGCGTGGATGCGCCGCCGACCACGCCCTCCCAAACGGAAATCGCGTCCCAGACCCTTGGCCTCTCCGCCGAACCCGCGCCCCAGCCGGCGGGCGACTGGTGGAAGGCGTTCAACGATCCGCAGCTCAACGGGCTGGTGAGCAAACTTCTGGCCAACAATCCGTCTCTGCAAAGCGCGCTGGCGCGCATCCGCGCCGCGGAGGCCCAGCTGTCGACCGAACGCGCCTTGTATTATCCCAATATCAACATCGACAGCACCGAAACCCGCGAACTGGTCAGCAACGACTATCTTTATCCCAGGCCGTTCGGTGGTTCCTGGCAGTGGGTGGGCGACACCGAAGCCCGCTTCCGCTGGTCGCTGGATTTCTGGGGCAAGCAGGAAGCCCAGATCGAGCGCGCCAGAAGCGCCAGCCAAGCCGCCGCCCTGGATGCAAGCGCCGCCAGGCTGGCCTTGGCCGGCATGTTCGCCCAGTCCTATGTCCAGCTGCTTTTGGCCTGGCAGAATATCGACATCGCCCATGAGACGGTGGCCGAACGCCAGACCATCCTGGATCTGACCCAGAGCCGTGTGAAGGCGGGGCTTGAGAACGAAGCTTCGCTAGAACAGGCCAAGGCGCTTCTGGCCATGTCGCGCATGGAAGTGCGCCGTTCCGAGGCCCAGCGCGACATGGCGGTCCATGCCATCGCCGCCTTGATAGGCGAGGGGGCCAGGGCCTATCCCGATATTGTGCGCCCCGCCGCCGTGGTGGAAAACGCGCTGCCGTTGCCGGAGCACTTGCCGGTCGATCTTCTGGCGCGGCGCCCCGATATATTGGCGGCGCATGCGCGTATCCTGGCAGCGATGCACGGGCGCGAGGCCGCCCATGCCGATTTCTATCCCGATATCGATCTGGCGGCGGCGATTGGTTTCCAGTCCATCGGGCTGGACAAGATCTTCTCTGGTCAGGCGCTGGTCGCCGGCGTCGGCCCCGCCATTCATCTGCCGGTATTCGACGCCGGCCGCATTCGCGCCCAATATGCCCGCGCCACCGCCGATCTGGACGCTGCAGTGGCCGACTATAACGGCACGGTGGTGAGCGCGGTGCGACAGACTTCCGACGCCTTGACCCAGGTCGAGAGCCTGGCCGACGAACGCCAGCAGCAACAACTGGCGCTGGACAGCGCGAGCCGCGCCTTCGATCTCGCCAAGGAACGCTATCGCCTGGGCCTGTCGGGACAAATCCCCATGCTGACCGCGGAAGCGACCCTGCTTTCGGCGCGCCAGCAGATGGCGGCGCTGATAGCCCAGGCCGCGGTCCAGCGCGTCACCCTGCTGCTTGCGGTGGGCGGCGGTTTTGAACCTCTTGTCAAACAGGATGCCACGCCATGAGCGATAGCACCGACATTCGCAGCCAGCGTGCCATGCGCCGCCGCAAGGGCTTTCTGGTGTTCGGGGCCGTTATCGTCATCGCCGGGCTGGCCTATACCGGCTGGTGGTTGTTTGCCGGCCGCTTTACCGAATCCACCGACGACGCCTATGTCGCCGGCAATATCGTGGCGGTCACCAGCCGCGAGACCGCCACCGTCACCGCTCTTTACGCCGACAATACCCAGGGCGTGCATCGCGGCCAGCTGCTGATCGAGATGGACCCTTCGGCGGCGGAAGTGAATATGCGCAGCGCCGAGGCCAATCTGGCGCGGGTGGCGCGTTCGGTGCGCGGCACTTTCGCCAGCGCCGATTCCTATTCCGCCCAGCTGTCCCAGGCCGAAGTCGCCCTGGCCCAGGCCAAAAGCGATTATCAGCGCCGCCAGGGCGCGCTGGCCGGCGCAGTGTCGGGCGAAGAGTTGGGCCATGCGCGCGACGCGATCCAGGCGGCGGAAGCGGCGGTCAATTCCGCCCGCGGCGGCCTGGCCCAGGCGCAATCCGGCATCTCTGGCCTCGATATCGCCCATAACCCGGATGTGCTGGCGGCGGCGGCGCAGTTGCGGTCCGCCGCCCTGATGCTGGCGCACATGAAGGTGGTGGCGCCGGTGGATGGCGAGATCGCCCAGCGCACCGTGCAGGTGGGTCAGCATGTCAATGCGGGCGCGCCGCTGATGGCGGTGGTGCCGCTGTCGGACGTGTGGGTGGACGCCAATTTCAAGGAAGGCCAGCTGGCGCGCATGCGCATCGGCCAGCCGGTGACGATCACCACCGACCTTTATGGCAGCAAGGTCGTCTATCACGGCCACGTCGCCGGGCTTGGCGCGGGCGCCGGCTCGGCCTTCGCGGTGCTGCCGGCGCAGAATGCGAGCGGAAACTGGATCAAGATCGTGCAGCGGGTGCCGGTGCGTATCTCGCTTGATCAGGCAGAGTTGAAGGACAACCCCTTGCGCGTGGGCCTCAGCGTCAGCGCCGATGTGGATGTGACGGACCAGAGCGGTCCGCGTGTGGCCGGCTCCCCGGTGACGGGAGTGATGCGCGGCGACACCGGCGAGGATGTCGGTCCGGAAGTGGACGCGCTGGTGACCAAGATACTGGCCGACAATGGCGTGCGCGGCCGGTGAGCGAGGCGGCGCACGAGACGCCGCTTAAAGGTGGCGCGCTGGCGATCACCGCCTTCGCGCTGGCCATGGGCACCTTCACCCAGGTGCTGGACACGACCATCGCCAATGTCTCGCTGCCCACCATCGCGGGCGATCTGGGCGCCTCGACCGACCAATCCACCTGGATCATCACCGCCTTTGTCGTCGCCAATGGCATCGGTGTGCCGCTGACGGGCTGGCTGATGAGCCGCTATGGCGTGGTCAAGGTCTTTGTTCTCTCCATGCTGGGTTTCACCATTGCCTCGCTGTTGTGCGGCATCGCCTGGAGCCTGGAATCCCTGGTCTTCTTCCGCACCCTGCAGGGCGCGCTGTCGGGACCGATCATCCCGGGCTCCCAGGCGCTGATGCTGTCGATCTTTCCGCACAGCCGGCGCACCACTGCGCTTGCCCTCTGGTCCATCACCACCCTGGTGGCGCCGATCTGCGGACCGTTGCTGGGCGGCTATATCTCCGATTCCTTCCACTGGGGCTGGATTTTCCTGATCAATGTGCCGGTCGGATTGCTGGTGGTGGCGTTGTGCTGGGCCAATCTGGCGGCGCGCGAAACCCCGGTGCGCAAGCTGCCGATAGACCTGGTGGGCATGGGCCTTCTGATCATATGGGCGGGCGCGCTGCAGGTGATGCTGGACAATGGCAAGAATGACGACTGGTTCGCCTCCGGCTGGATTGTGACCCTGGCCATCGTCTCGGTCATCGGCTTCGGCGCCTTCCTGCTGTGGGAGCTGACCGAAGAACATCCTGTTGTGGATCTGTCCCTGTTCAAAAGCCGCAATTTCGCGCTTGGTACGGTTGTGTTCTGCCTGGGCAATGGCGTCTTCCTCGCCAACATGCTGCTGATCCCGCTGTGGCTGCAGACCCAGCTGGGTTATACGGCGACCTGGGCGGGGCTGGTCTCCGCACCCACCGGCGTGATCGCCGTGCTGTTCACACCGGTGGCGGCCCGGATGATGACGCGCTTCGATGCCCGCTGGGTGGCGACCATCGCATTTGCCGCTTCCGCCATCTCCTATTGGATGCGCGCCGGCCTGACGGCGGACGCCAGCTTCATGGCCATCGCCATTCCGCTGATGGTGCAGGGCATCTCGTCGGGGTCTTTTTTCATCGCCACCATCTCCATCCTGCTGGACGGTCTGCCGCCATCGCGCATTCCGGCGGCTTCGGGCCTGTCGAATTTCGCCCGCATCATTGCGGCGGGCTTTTCGGTATCTCTGGTCACCACTTTCTGGGACCGGCGCGAGGCTTTTCATCAAAGCCGCATGGCGGACACGACTTCGGCCTATGCGCCGGCGTTCAACAATGTGCTGTCATCGCTGCATGACTTGGGATTTTCGGAGCTGGCGGCCAAGAGTGCGGTGACGCGCAGCATGATCGGCCAGGCCTATCTTCTGGCTTCGGTGGACATATTCACCGTCTCGGCTTGGCTGTGCGTCGCCGCCATCGTCTTCGTCTGGCTGTGCCGCAAGGCCGCGCCGCACGGTCCGCTGCCGCCCGTCGCGGACTAATCCCAGCTCAGGATCAGAGATAGCGCGCCGCGATCGCCTTGCGGTCGATCTTCATATTGGGCCTGAGCATGCCGTTCTGGGTTGTGAACGGCGCATCGGCGACGATGACTTCCACGAAGGGCGCGGCCTTTTTTGCCGCCGGCATGCTGTTGATGTATTTCGTAACCCGGGCCTTGGCGTCGTCGGTGGCCGGCTGCACCAGTTCCACCACGCAGGTGAGGTGGGCCGCATCCGGGCGCATGAAGATCACGGAATGGACCACGTCGGGGCTGTTGTTCAGCTCCTGCTCGATGCTTTCGGGGTGCAGTTTGACACCGCCCGGTGTGATCAGCAGCTCCTTCTTGCGGCCCAGCAGATAGAGATTGCCGTCCGCGTCCATCCGGCCCATGTCACCGGTGGCGACCCTGCCGGGCGCCACGAAGGTGCGTTCATTTTCGCCTTCGGTGCACTGGAAATAACGCAAGGTCATGGGCGAATCGCGGCAGACGATGATTTCCCCATCGGCCTGGATCGCGACGTCGATGCCCTTCAGCAATTTGCCCACCGAGCCATACTCGCGCGATCCC
>Ga0302314_10007300_pt1 | contig 19879 bp, 16 predicted proteins | sample III_Palsa_N2_3_FD_200533 | JGI IMG/M metagenome (GOLD analysis project Ga0302314, IMG submission 200533) | Peat permafrost microbial communities from Stordalen Mire near Abisko, Sweden - III_Palsa_N2_3 | ecosystem: Environmental > Terrestrial > Soil > Palsa > Peat permafrost | place: Sweden...
CGGCGTGCTCAGCCAGACGTTGGCCGGGTCGAAGTTCTGCCACTGGGTCATGAACACCGCGTTGTGCACGTAAGCGGCGTGCTCGGTGAGCTGCAGCGGCTCGGTGATCGGGTAGATCGCCGCCTCCGACATGACCTCCTCGTCAGCCTTCGCCCAGTACACGTCGGCCGCGGTCTCCGTCGGCTGGGCCAGCGCCTGGGTGATCAGGGCGTTGACGGCCGGGCTTGAGAAGTAACCGAAGTTGCTTCCGCCGTTTTCCGGGAACCCGCCCGGGCTGGAGAACAGCGGGTTGAAGTAGGTCACCGCGGAGTTCCCGAACCAGTCCGGGCCCCAGCCAGCCAGGGCCACGTCCCAGACGCCCTTGGAGGCCGGGCTCGGTGCGCCGGCGTACAGGTACTTGCCGTAGAAGTCCGACTCGTTGGTCGGCACCCCGGTCACGTTCACCGAACCAAGGGAGTCCAGCTGGCTGCTGATGTTGTTGAAGCCCTTGGTCGAGCCCTGGCTGTCGCTGCGGTACAGGAACTTCAGCTGCAGCGGGTGGGCCGCGGTGAAGCCGGCGGCCGCCAGCATGGACTTGGCCTTCGCCGGGTCGTACGGGTACGGGTCGTAGTTCGCGGGCACGTCCTGCGCGCCGTCGATTCCCGGCGGCAGCACGTGGGTAATCGAAACGTTCGTCTGCGGCCCGCCAAAGGTCTTGATCAGCTGCGACCGCTCGAGCGCGTACGACAGCGCCTGCCGCACCGCCGCCTTGCCGAGCGCGCCGGTGTTGTTCGGCGAGATGGTGTTGAAGACCAGGTACGGGTTCGAGCTGAAGGTGGAGCCCAGGTTCACCGTGTCGCCGCCCGACTTGATCACGTTGATCATTCCCGGCTCGGCCGCGGGCGGCGCCAGCGCGTCCCAGCTCATGCCCAGCGACGCCGAGTTGGTGCCCATCTGCTGGTAGATCGTGGTCTGGTTGCCGGTCTCGTCCACGTTGATGGCATTGACGTACGCCTTGCGCAGCGGGTCGGTGGACGCCTTCCACTCCGGGTTGCGGGCGAAGGTGATGGACTTCGCCGGGGTGTACGAGGTGATCTCGTACGGACCGTCGGAGTACATGTGGTCGTAGACCGTCGGGGAGCCGGGAAGGCCGTTCTCCGCCTCGATCGGCACCGCGCTGAACGGCGGCAGCGTCATCGCGCCGGTAAACCACGCGGCCGGCTCGGTCAGCTTGAACGTGATGGTGTTACCGGAGGTCGTGATCCCGGAGACGTTGTGGCCCTCGATGTACTTCTTCATCACCGCCGCGCTGGTCGCCGAGGCGGCCGGGTAGCCGGCGCAGAACTGCGTCAGGCCCACGATCGTGGCCTTGAAGTCCGACATGCCGCCGAAGCTGACCGGGCTCGGGTTGCAGGCCCGCTTGATGCCGCGCACCACGTCGGCCACGGTCACCGGCCGCGCCGGTGTCGTGTTCCACATCAGCCCGCTGCGGATGGTCACCGACACCTTCAGGCCGCCGTCGCTGACCACCGGCATGCCGGTCGCGAGGTCTGGCTCAGGAGTGGTGGTCTTGCCCGGGATGGCCGGCCAGCTGTACAGCTGGCGCAGGGTCAGCCGCAGCACCTGGTAGTCGGTGGTGTAGTAGCCGGTGTCGTAGTCCATGTGGTCGACATCGCTGATGCCCACCATGTTGAGGGTGCCGCCGTACTTGGGCGCTCCCGTACCCGGGTTAAGCCCCTGCCAGCCAGGCGCCACTTGCTGCGTGGCCGGCGTGGTCGTGCCGCCGCTCGATGAGCTGCTGCACGCGGCAGCCAGCGCAGCAAGGGCCACGGCACCCACAATTGAGCCAACGGCTCGCAGACGGAAGTGTCTCACCACCCTGCTCCTCCTCAATATGCTCGGCGAAGATCGTTCGCGAGGGATCAACCGACGGGCACCACGCCCCTCGGTACCAGCGCTGTCAACGGGTCCAGGCACGACCGCGACCGGCCATGGCCAACCCAGGCTTACTAAGCCGATGTCAGAGTAAGCTTGATTAGGTGAATTTGGAATCACAGTGATTCTGACGGCACGTAATCGTGATGCGACGGTGATCTTTCGATCATCCGGGCTGCGAGCGGCAGATTTTCCCACGTTAACGGCCATACACAGTAAAACCTATCAACAGCCACGCTGGATGCGTGTCAATGTACACCCGTCAGGTTTCAGGGCGATCAACTACCCGTCACGATTACGGTCAGCTGCCACTGGGTCATCCGAACGCTAGGCGTGGCTGCTCTCGCCTCCTTCCCCGACAGCAATCTCTGGTTCATATACGCGGACTAGTCGGGTTTTGGATTCAGCGGCACTGCCGGACGGCGGGCACGTGACGGAGACCGCGGGCCCCTGGTGGGCCTTCGAGCTGACCGGCTAGCCGAGCAGGCGTTCGACCCGGTCCAGAGTCTGGCCAAGGTTGTTGGCGCCGACCAGGGCGCGGCCCTCGTCGATGGTGAGCCAGCGGAGCGGTGAGTGCTCGTCCTCCGGGCTGATCGCGTCGGGGTCCTGCGTCGCGAGGACGTAGCGGAGATCGGCGTGCTCGTGCGCCGGCTCGGCCGCGGACTTTCCCACCTGGCAAATCACCACATGCCGAAGCTCCGCGTCCGGCCAGGGCACCAGATCGGTCAGGCCGGTCTCCTCGCCTGCCTCCCGCAGAGCGATCTCAAGCGGATCGGTCTCCCCCGGGTCGCCGTGCCCGCCGACCTGTAGCCAGAGCCCGTGCCTGACGTGCCAGCGCAGCAGCACTCGGCGGCTCGCCGGGTGCACCACGAGCGCCGATCCGGTGAAGTGCAGCCGAAGCGAGCGGGACCAGGGGTCGCGCACGTCCGCAGCCAAGCGCCGCATCCGCTCCAGGTCCGCGGTCTCGGTCTGCCCAGCCGCCTGATATCTGGTTAGCACCCCGTTCAGCACCGGTCCATGGTGCCACGCGCCAGGTACGCTCGCGACTCAACCTCTGGCGCTAACCGCCGCACGGGCCGGGAGTTACGTTTCGTAGCTGGTCGTGCGGGTCGCATGCGAGCGGCTTGGGGAATGCTCCTGCGCCGGAGGCTACGCCACACTGGTCACACGGGTATCATTAGCACGTATAATCGAAACTTGCATAACAAAACCAGCGACAGTTCGCAAATGCTTTCCATCATCCTCGCATCTGTGTTCTAATACTAGCCATGAGAAAGACCCGTGGGACGACGATCGCCGCGGTGACCGTGGCGCGCTTCCCCGCGTCACGGCCAGCCGCCGTCGCATGGGGCGCGACCTGGCGACACCACCGGTAATCGCCGGGTACGGCAAGGCGACACACCGCCAACCAACGGTAGGCATCGAGGGGTGACCATGACGCAAGATTTCGAATACATTAGCTATAATGAGACCGACCGGATCGCCATGCTAGAAAGCAGGGCGGCCGAACTGGAACGGCGTCTCCTCGAGGTCACCCCTCCCGGCGGCATGCCGCGCTGGGGCGCAAACACGGGAGAGGAGGGGCGCGCGGTGAGCGAGGAGGTGGCTCCCCCGCCCGCCGACGAGGACTCCGGTGGCGGGTCCCGCGGTTCCGACGGCCGGACCGAGGCGCTCATCAACCGCGGCAGGCAGCGTGCCAAGCAGCCGCGGACCAGGTGGCTGCGCGCGCACTGGCGTGCGGCCGGCCTCGGCGCGGCCGTGGTGTTCCTCGCCATCGGGATACTCGCGCTCGTCCTGCCCGGTGGCGGCGCGTCCTGGCCCGCCAGCGTGGCCCAGGTCCAGGCCGAGATCACCCAGGCCTGCCAGAACCCCAACGAACCGGCCGAGCCGAGCCAGGTCAACTTCGCGTGCGCGAAGTCCACCCAGTCGATCCTGTGGGTCTTCTCGCTGCTGACAAGTGGCGACAACCCGAACTTCGTCGACCCGCCGACCGGCCGCAAGGGCCTTGAGCCGATCCAGCCGAACCAGGGCGGCGACATCGCCTGGTCGCTCAACCTGCACCATCCCTACGACCCGTCCAACCCGATCGACAGCCTGCAGGTCGCGGCGCGGGCCATCAACAACATCATCGGCGGCGCGACCCTGACAAGCTCAAGCGGCGCACCGCTCGTCGAGCCTGGTCTTGAGAGCAAGGCCGCGAACTGCCTGCGCTACACGGGCTCCGCCCTGGTCCTCACCAGGCAGGGGTTCCCGGCGCGCTGCGCCAGCCCTGTCACGAGCCAGGCGGGCCAGGCGGCGCTGGTGAGCGACGTCTTCCAGCAGTGGATGGGTGGCACCCCCACCCAGATCGCGGCGCAGGCCGGAGTCCTGTTCGAGAACGCGGACAACCCGGGCGACGCGCGAGTGCAGGCGATCCTGACCGGCCTGACCGGCGCGGGGCTTTAACCGTCGAGATATTGAGGACTGTCAAGAACGAAGGGGGGAAGAGTACCCGTGCATCCCGTACGGAAAGCATGGTGGCAGCAGGCTACGGCGCTTGTGACCGTTACCACGGGCGGCGTGATAACCGGGCTTACCTTCGTCCCTGGGGCGGCAGCGACCATGACCTCGCCGAGCAGCGTTCCGCTGCACCTGCTCGCACTGGAGCAGGCCGCCCATAACGGCGACGCCGCCAATGCCCGGGCCTTCGGCGCCGACGGTCCAGGCAGTGCGGCAAGCGACCAACTGCTGCGCTCCGCGATCGTCAACGTGGCCAAGTACTACCTGCAGCTCGCCAAGATCAGGACGCCTGCCCAGATGGAGGCGCTGATCTGGGACAACACCAGCCTGAACGAGGCCGACCACGGACCGTCGTGCGCCGCGTTCGCCAGCCTTACGCTCGAACTCGCCGCGCAGGCGGTCGGCCAGAGCTCGTGGGTGACCGGCGGCTCGACGTACCCGTGGCCGGTGGCCGACTGGGCCGACGTGCGAGTCAACCCCAACCCTGCCTCGCTCGCCATCACGTCCATCGTGCAGGACGCGCAGCAGCACGGGCGGTGGCATCCGCTCAACGACGGGTACCAGCCGCAGCCCGGGGACTGGGTCGTGTTCGACGGGCACACCGAGGTCGTGACCGGCTACGCCAACGGCACCCTCCGCACGATCGGCGCCGATTCGCTGCCCGACCTCACGGTCAACGCGCACTCGTTCCGCGGCCCGCTCGGCGACGACGGCGTCGAGGGGTTCGTCGACAACGGTAATCTCAAGGCCGCGGGCGGTGGCTCCGCCACTGCTGGTTCCGCGGCGGCTCCGGCCTCGGCCGATCACGCCACGACCAGTCACGCTGCGGCGGGTTCTGGCGCGAGCCAGCAGTCGGTCGCGGCGATCCCTGGGGTCATCAGTCCGGTCTCGAGTCCGGTTGCGGCTGCCACGGCTCCCCCGGCTCCCACGACCGCGCCGGCTACCACACCACAGGCGGCGGCGAGCAGGCCGACGACCAGGCCGACGGCCAAGGCGACGGCCAAGGCGACGCCCACCCCGGCGCCCGCGGTGACAGCTACGGCCACTCCGGCGGCGACGGCCACGTCCGCACCGGAAGCTACGGCTACACCCACACCCGCGGCGACGGTTCCTCCCTCGACCGAGCATTACCGCAAGTACACCGCGCCGGAGTCGACGACGTCGCCGGGGACACGGGCACAGCAGGCGTTCATCAACCTGATCGGGCCGGGGGCGATCGCCGCGCAGCACCGGTACGGTGTGCCCGCCGCGGTGACGATCGCGCAGGCGATCGAGGAGTCCGCCTGGGGAGACAGCAGTCTCGCCGCGGACGACCACAACCTGTTCGGCATCAAGGGAACCGGACCGGCGGGCAGCGTGAGCCTGCCGACCTCCGAATACCTCAACGGCCAGTGGGTGACGATCAACGCGGCCTTCCGCGTCTACCACAACGTCGCGGAGTCCATCGCCGACCACGCCGAGCTGCTCGCCACCAGCGGCTACTACCAGCGGGCGATGGCCGACCGCGCCTTCCCCGACGCCTTCGCCAACGACCTGACCGGCGTCTACGCAACCGACCCGAATTATGGCGCCAACCTCATCGCGCTCATGCGGCTGTATAACCTGTACCGCTTCGACACCACCAGCGCCACGGCAACGCAGGCGACGCCGACGCCGACGCCGACGCCGACGCCGACGGCAATGCACCAGGCGCCGACGGCAATACACCAGGCGGCGAGCCACGCTCAGGCCACCCACGCCGCGGCGGTTCCTGGCGTGGCGGCGCCGGCGCTCGCTCCCACGTCAGCGTCCCCGACCGCGGCACCGGCCGCCACGACGTCCACGGGATCCGGTGGCGCTATTCCTGGTGCGGTCAGCCCGGGTTCGTTCGGGCTCGGCGCTTTCACGCCCGCGACTGCCGCGCCGGCCGCGCCGCCAGCACCGGCGGCACGCAGGGCACCGGCGGCGCCAAGGGCATCGACGGCGGCGTCCACGGCACCGAGTGCGTCCGTCGTTACCCCTGTCCGCGGCGCCGCGCGCGTCCCCGGAGTGGTCGCGCCCACGGTCGCCGCGTACCGACCGGAGCTCCCCTCCGCCGTCACCACCGCGTTCTTCACCACGGCGAAGGCACCGCTGATGCACGCCGAACAGCTGTACAGGGAGGTGGCCGGGCACGCGGGCATACGCTGGGAGCTGCTCGCCGCGTGCGACTGGATGCAGTGCAAATCGCACCCGAGGTATTCGCCCGTGCACGGAGAGAAGATCGGCAGCCTCAACGCCGACGGAACCGCCTACCGGACGAAGTCCGAGGCGCTCGCGCAGTGTGCGAGCGATCTCGTGGCGCTCGCCTTCGCCGTGTACGGGATCGACCTGACGGCACCGCGGCCGGTGTCGGTGCGCGCACTCGCCGACGCGTTCGCCGCCTTCCGGTGGGGAGCGCTGCTGAAGCGGCACCGCGTCTCCGCGATGGAGTTCCCCTACTCCGTGGCTGGGCTCACCGAGCAGCACGCGAAGATGCACTGGCCCGCCATCGACGACCAGGACGCGCCCGACCGTCCGGGTGCCAGGTTCCGCGAGCCGTTCGGCGCGGTTCCCGTTGTGCTCTCACTCGACTACCCGGCTACCGTTTTAACCGATAGAAAGCGCAGGTAACCCCCGTGTTCCGCTTCGCGATCTGGCTCGCACGCCGGTTCAGGTCAGCCGGCCAGTCCCCGCCGCCGAACGACATCGTGACCGTGCGGTTCGCCGACGGGCAGTTCGCCCAGGGACAAGCCGTGCCGGGTCAAGCCGCCGGTGGACAGTCCGTGCTGGGACAGTCCGGTCAGGGGCCAAACAGTTCCACGGTCGTCCTTGTCGCGCAGCCGGGCGGGCCACAGCAGCAGCCCAGGCGAGGAAGGTTCTCGCGCTGGGCGGTGTGGGCCGCCTTGATCGTGGTCGTCGGCCTGATGTTCCGGCGTGTCGTCGCGTGGGCCGTCACGGGCGTGCTGTCCGCGGCGCTCGGCCTGTTCGGCGTTCACCTTCCGCACGTGTCGTTCGGCTGGCCATGGTCGTCGAGCAGCACCACCACCAACATCCTGGTCGGGCCGATCGTGTTGCAGAAGATCCAGGGGATCGGCAAGCCCGCGCTCGGCACGGACAACTTCGACTTCATCTTCACCCGCAAGGTCACCAAGAACATCGGCTTCTGGCCGTGCTGGTACTCCGCCACGTTCTCCGCGGTCGGGCGGGCCTCGGCGACCGTCGACCTGAACCCAGGTCCTTCCTGGTGGAAGTCGGCGACCGGCCATTACACGCTGCAGACCCTCACGAGCAAGACCAGCACCACGCCCGGGCACGTCGCCATCACCATGGCCCTCCCGCTCCCCCAGCTGCCGCAGTCGGTGCACGACGTGTCCGTGGACAACACCCTGTCCACGCCGATCGCGACGGATCACAGCTGGACCTATCCTGGTCTTGGCTGCGGTGTGCTCATCCGGCCACAGTTCGCCCAGTCGGTGCTTTACGCCCAGGCGCAGTCCGAGGCCTTTTACCAGGCGACTCACCTGACCAGCGTCACCGGTCCGCTGATCGCCACGGCCGAGCAGGAGGCCGTCACGATCATTCGCGATAACTTCATCGTGCCCACCGTTGACGCGCTGGGGTACACCGTGACCCGGTTCACCATCCGCTGGGTCGCGCCTACCTCGGGGATTGGGTAACATGCGCCCCGCTTAGCGCCTACTATTCGATTATGCCGGGGGTTGCTTCACTTGATGCTTTGCAACGGGCTGTCAACGAGTTTGACATCACTGCCTTCCATCTCGACGTCGAGCCGGCCGCGCTAGCGGCGGCCCGACAGTCGCTCGACGAGTCTGGCCTGCTGCTGCTGGGCGAGGCGCACGGGGTGCGGCAGAATCCGCTGATCGCCCGCGAGCTCATGGTGGCTCTCGACGTGACCGCGCTGGCGCTCGAGTGGCCTGCCGGACTTGCCTCCGCGGCGAGCGGGTTCTTCGGCAATGGCTACGTGCCCGACCACCCGCAGCTGTGGGGCGGTGACGGCAGGATTACCGTCGGCCACTTCGCGCTGCTCCGTGAGCGGTTCATGGCCGAAGGACTCGAGGCGCTCACCCTGTTCGACGGCGTGAACGAGGTGGGCTGGTCACGCCGTGAGGCCGCGATGGCCGACCGCATTCTCAGCGCCCAGGCGCCCCGCTCCAGGACGCTGGTGATCGCGGGGAACGCGCACACCGCGCTCTCGCCGACCGGCCTCGGCATACCGCTCGGCGCCCGGCTGGCCGAACGGCGGCCCGGCGTGCGCGAGATCCGCATCAATTACGGCAACGGCAGCTACTACAACCTGAGCCCGCAGCGGTTCAAGCGTCAGTGGACGCTGCGCCGCCGAGCCCGGCTGCGTACCGATGGCACCGGCCTCGTACTCGACCTGCCGAGCCCGGTTCAGGCGCGGGTGCCGCATCGGATGCAGTCCAACCAGCCGCGGCGACCAAGCCCGGCGGGCTACACCGGCTACTTCCCCGCGCAGAACACCGGTGGGTTCCCCGCGCAGAACACCGGGGCGATCCCCGCGCAGAACACCGGGGCGATCCCCATACATGACAAACCGCGCGACGCCCGCCAGCCCGGCAGCGCGGGACGCTCGCGCGACCGCAGGCAGTCCGGTCAGCACGGATCCCCCGTCCGCTCCGTCCCGCCCAGCTAGCGGCAGTGTCTCCACACACCAGGTCTCCACACACCAGCCGCCGCACCCCATATGAGGCCGAGCTACCCCCGGAGTAGCCTTACCTATATGAGCCTCACATATAGGTACATCGAAGCGGCCCGGGCGGCGCTGGGCGGCGGACCAGGCTCGCGATGACGGTGGAGGGCTTCCGGGAGGCGCACGGGATCGCGCCCGCGGAAGGTAACGGCCTGTTCCGGAGCGGGGCTGCGGCGTTCGCCGCCAGCGTCCCCGACGAACCCGCGGACGACGGCTTCTTCGGGCCGGAAAGCGTCACGTGGCGGCTGCATGCCGACCTGTCCGTGCCGGTCTCCGGGCTGCGGTCGCTGCTGCTCCAGGCCCTGCACCCGCTCGCCATGGCCGGGGTCGACCAGCACAGCCAGTGGCGCGCCGACCCGGCAGGCCGGTTCGCCTCCACCGCGGCGTATGTGCTGACGACCACCTACGGCGACCGCGCCACGGCGCGTGCGGCCGGTGACCGGGTGCGGAAGATCCACGAATGGGTGCGCGGCACCGACACGGTGACCGGACGCCGCTACGAGGCGGGCGACCCCGACCTGCTCATCTGGGTGCACGCGGGTCAGGTCGACTCGGGGCTCGTCGCCGCGGATCTGTATGGCATGCCGCTGAGCGCCGCCGACAAGGACGCGTACGTGGCCGAGATGACCGCCGCGGCAGAGCTGGTCGGGATACCCGCGGGCCGCGCGCCCTCGTCTGTGGCCGAGCTCGACGCCTATTTCACCGCCGTCAGGCCCGAGCTGACGCTCAGCCCTGGCGCCGCGGCGACCGCCGCGTACCTGATCGAGATGCCAGCCGTGGAGCCGGAACTCGCCGACATCTGGCGCGATCTCGCCGCGGCGTCGGTCACCTCGCTCCCGGCCTGGGCCAGGCAGATGTACGGCCTCGACGACGTGGTTCCGCCGCCGCGCGAAACGGTCAGGCAGGTACTCGGGGTCCTTGACGCGATCGCCCTCGGCGAACCCGGGGTACTCGAGGCCCGCCAGCGGCTCACCCTGCGGATGCGCGCGGCTGGGCGGTGAGCGAGCCTCTGCTGCGGGTCAGCCGGGGGCTGACCGCGATGCGGCTCGCCGCAAGGGGCGGCGCCAGGTATGCGGTGAACGCGCCGCGGCTGTTCGCCTCGGCCGGGGAGCACCGCCAGCGGCTCCGCGATGATCTCGCGCTGCGCACGGCACAGGACGTGGCCGACACGCTCGGCACGATGAAGGGCGTCCTGATGAAGATCGGGCAGTTCGCCAGCTACGTGGATGACGGTCTCGCGCCGCAGGCCCGCCGGGTTCTCGGCCGGCTGCAGGACAGCGTGCCGCCGATGAGCCCCGAACTGTCCGCCGGCGTCATCGAGGCCGAGCTCGGCGCTCCTCCCGATGAGGTCTTTGCGGAGTGGGACCCGCTGCCCATCGCCGCCGCCTCGATCGGCCAGGTGCACCGCGCGATCACCACCGACGGCCGGGCGGTCGCGGTCAAGGTGCAGTACCCGGGCATCGCCGAGACGATCGCCGCCGACCTCGGCAACGTCAGCCTGCTCCGCTCGCTGCTTCGGATGGCGGCGCCGAGCCAGGACGTGAACGAGCTCGTCGAGGAGCTCACGATGCGGATCGGCGAGGAGCTCGACTATGTGCGCGAAGCCGAAAGCCAGCGGCAGTTCGCCGCGTACTTCGACGGCCACCCCACGGTCACCGTGCCGCGGGTCGTCGATGAGTTTTCCACCGCCCGGGTCATCACGAGCGAGTTGTCCACCGGAGCGCGGTTCAGCGAGATGCTCGACTGGTCGCAGGAGGAGAAGGACCTAGCGGCCGAGACGATCTACCGGTTCACCTTCCGCAGCCTCTACGAGCTACAGTCGTTCAACGGCGACCCGCACCCGGGAAACTACCTGTTCCAGCCGGGCGGACAGGTCACGTTTCTCGACTTTGGCCTGGTCAAGAACTTCACACGCGCCGAACTCGAACCGCTGGAGCAGATGATCCGCACGCTCTGCGTGGACAGCGACCCCGAGGCGTTCCGCCGGGCGATGGAGGATGCCGGCTTCCTCGAGCGGGCCGCGCCGATCCCGACCGACCAGGTCATCGAGCACATGTCGCTGTTCTACGACACGGTCAAGATCCCCGGCCCGAAGACGATGACCAGCGAGTACTCCTCGGCGGTCGCCCGCAGGTACGTCGACTTCAAGAGCCCGCTCGCCGCCTACGCCAAGATCCCGCGCTCCTACGTGATCGTGCAGCGGATCAACCTCGGGGTCTTCTCGATCCTCGGCCAGATGCACGCGACCGCGGACTGGCGAGCGATCTCCGAGGAGATCTGGCCGTTCATGCAGGCCCCGCCGTCGACGCCGATGGGCGAGGCGGAGGAAGGCTGGCGCGCGCTTGTGCGTCCCTGACCGTCCCCGCCAGGCGTGCAGACCGAGGATACAGAACGGTCCCAGCCGTCTCCGTTCCGACCGCGCCTCGTGCTTTGGCTCACCCGCGGTCCCGGCGGGGTTCGAGCGTCTGGCCCCAGCGGTCGATCAAGGCGCCGTGCACAGCGACGCCGAGGGTTCCGACGCTCATCGCGGCCGAGCAAGTTTCGGAGCCGCGCGCCTGTTGTTCCGCCGCGCCGCAGCGTTATTCCTGCCTGTCCTGGGTGCGGCTGTCCTCGTCGTGCCTGGAAGTCACGGCGGTCATGGCGAGGAGCTGGTGGGCGTGGGAGTCTCGCAGCTCGGCGACAAGGCGGCGTTGCCACGTGCGGGTGATCAGGCCGTGCGTCAGGCGGCGGGCAGTGCGGGGGCTGTCCATGATCTGGGTCGCGAGGTCAAGGGCCCTGGGCAACAGATCGCCACGCGGCAGGACCTCGTTAACGATGCCAAGACGCTTGGCTTCCTCAGCGGTGATTCCCTCGCCGGTATAGACCACGTGGCTGGCACGCCTGACGCCGGCCAGTTCCCTGAGCACCAGGAACATGCCGTCGCCGGGGACGGAGCCGGCCCGGAAGTTGCCGTCGCCGAAGACGACGCCCGGAGCGCACAGCGTCAGGTCGCACAGCAGCGGTAGCTCAAGTCGAGGGCCCGGACCGTTGATCACCCCGATGAACCCGCCTCAACCCCGGCCAGCCAGTAGTCACCGGTCCCGGTGATGACGATGAGCTCGTTGTCCCGGTCGGCTCCTGCCTCGGCCAGCAGCAGATTCCAGGCATTCAGCAGTCCCCTGGACCACAGCGCCGCCCGCCCGTCCCGGTGCGCGCGGATGGTGAGGACCCCATCACGGCGGTCAAGCTGAAAATGTCCGGCAAACCGGGCCCGGTAGCTAACCAGCGACGGTCCCGGGATGAAGTTTCCCAGGTCATGGTCCCTTTGCATGATCGCGTCGGACACCTGGTCTCCTTCGCCTTGACTGCTTCGACTTACCCGTTAACCGGGGTCTTACCCCGGATATGATGGCAAGCCTAGCCGGAGGAGGGGTGGTGACGGACAGGAAGCGCCGGGTCCGGTCGGACTCGCTGGTCAACCGGGAAAGGATCATGCGGGCCGCGGCACGGCTGTTCGCCGACCGCGGCATCGACGTGCCGCTGGATGAGATCGCGGCAGCGTCGGGCCTTGGATCGGCGACGTTGCACCGGCATTTCCAGGGCCGGACCGATTTGGTGCACGCCGTCCTCGACGCGGAAGCCGCGCGACTCGCCGCCAGCGCGGGCCGCTTGTCGTCAGGACGCGACCCGGCCCAGGCACTGCATGCCTGGCTGTCGGACCTGATCGGGTTCAGCATGTCCTACCGCGGCCTGGCGGTACTGCTAGCAGCCCACGACGTGGACACGACCCTGAATGATCGTCACGAGACGCTGACCCGAGCCTGCCAGCAGCTGTTCGACGCAGCCCAGGCTGGTGGGCGCGTCCGCACCGCCATCGACGCCACCACCCTGCTCAGGCTCGCCCACGCGATCGCCGTCGCCGCGGCGGGATCAGCCGAAACGGCCGACCTCCTGGCCGACGTCATCATGAACGGCCTTCAGGCCAACCCATGCCAGTTCACCGATGGGTTCGAGATTCCCCGCGGGGAAACCGATCACCGGCGTCCACGGACCTGATCATGTCGCGTGGGGACGGTGTCTTCCGTGCCCGAGTCGGGTCTGGTCGGCGGGCAGGTCGAAGCCGCCCAGGCCGGCCGCACCGGACTGCTCGCGCCACAGCCGGACCCGGGCGTGCTTCTTCTCGGCTTCCTTGCGGCGCCGCTCGGTGCCGTCGGGGTCGGCTTTGGCCGCGGCCATCCGGGCGAGGTGCTGGACCTGGAGCCAGGTCTTGCCCTTGAGCCGACCGAAGATGAGGGCTTCGGCGTGGGCGGCGGCGTCGGTCAGATCCTTGAATGCTTCCGCGATCTCCTTGGCCTTGCCGTGGGTCAGGGTGCCGTCTTGGAGGAGGGCGCCGTCTTGGAGGAGGGTGCCGTCTTGGAGGAGGGCGCCGTCTTGGAGGAGGGCGCCGATGCCGGTCAGCCGGGTGCCCAGTTCCCACGCCAACCACTCGGTCCGCTCGGCGGCGCCGGCGGAGGCGGCCAGGGCCAGCGACAGGTTGTGGGTGAGGGTCTCGGTCCACGGGTCGGGCCCGTCGCCCGCCTCGTCTCCCGGTCCCCGGCGCCATACCATGCGAACATCTCCATCTAGACAGAGACTAATTCATCTAGCACTCGAATTTTATCACGTACATTCGCAAATTTCTCCTTGCGAGCCTTAGGAAATAGTCATTTTTTTTCGACCAGATAAATGACTTAAATATCTGAATTATCCGGACATATGCGGTCAAGGCTTCAGCACTATCGGATCGTGCCACGTCTCGGCAGCACGACCGCGACGCGCGGCCCAAACGGGCAGGCACAAGCCCCGAACGGCCAGGTACAAGTACAGCCGCTCGCCACCCGATCCGCGGACAGGGATGACTCGCCTGCGGCGGTATCAGCTGGCGGCGCGGCGGGAGCGGTAGGCGGCTACGTTGACGCGGTTCGCGCAGGTGAGGCCGCAGAATCGGCGGGAGCGGTTCTTGGACAGGTCGACGAGCACGTCGTCGCAGTCGAGGGCGGCGCAGACCCGGAGCCTCGCCAGCTCGCCGGAGCGGATCACGTCGGCGAACGCCATCGCCGCGTCCACCGCCATCCTGTCGGCGAGCGGCACGTCCGGCGAGGTCGCGTGCATGTGGTAGTCCCAGCCGTCATGCCTGACGAGCTGCGGTAGCGCGCGACCGTCGCGCAGCAGTTCGTTGACGAGGACCACCGCCTCGTCCGCGGTCATCTCCCAGAGCCCGGCCAGCCTGGCACGCAGCCGAAGCACCGCCGCGAGCTCACCTTCATCGTGCGTCCTGCTGCCCGTCCATTGCCATTGCGCGATGAACTCGTCGAGAGCCGCGACGTCAGGCAACCCCTCGATCGCGTCACGACCGGTGTTCACCAGAGCGGCGGTCGCCGCGAGCGAGACTTCGGTGTCATGAGCAAAAGCCATTTGACCCCTTTCGCCCAACGTGAGTAGCGTCATGGTCGTACCCAATTTTTACCACTTACAGCAGTGCCTGTGACAAGCACCGTAGCCGATAAGGAGAGCGTGGATGACCACCGTGCGGACACTGGACGGGGCGATCGCATCGTCGGGAGCGGCCCCGGCGGGTCAGGGGCGGTCGTCGCGTGCCGGGCGGTCCGCGGGGATCGCGTTCGGGCTGGCGTCGGCGATGTTCTTCGGCACATCGGGGACGTTCGGGTCGGCGCTGATCGGGGCCGGCTGGTCGCCGGGCGGCGCGGTGCTCGCACGGGTCGCCATCGCCGCGCTTGCGCTGACCATCCCGGCGCTGATCGCGCTGCGCGGGCGCTGGTCGCAGCTGCGCCGGTCGGCCTGGCGGGTGCTCACGTACGGCCTGGTGGGGGTCGCGGCCTGCCAGGTGTGCTACTTCAACGCGATCTCGCTGATGCCGGTCGGTATCGCGCTGCTGCTTGAGTACATGGCCGTGGTGCTGATCGTCGGCTGGCTCTGGCTGCGCCACGGTCAGCGGCCGAGGACGCTGACCGTGGTCGGCGGCGTCGCGGCCCTCTGCGGACTCGCGCTGATGCTGAACCTCTCGGGGTCGGGCGGCGCCAGCCCGGTCGGCGTGGCCTGGGCGCTGCTCGCCGCCATCGCCTTGGCTGTCTACTTCTTCCAGTCCGCCGACGACGACGCGGACGCGCTCCCCGCGGTGGTACTGACCTGGGGCGGAATGGTCACGGGTGCGGCGGCGCTCGCGGCGGGCGGTGCGGCAGGACTGGTGCCGCTACGGGCGAACGCGTCGGACGTGGACCTGTTCGGGCACCGGGCGAGCGTGCTTGTGCCGGTTCTCGGCCTGTCCATAGTGGCGGCGGCCGCCGCGTACGTGTTGGGCATCGGCGCGGCGCGACGGCTCGGTCCCAAGCTCGGCTCGTTCGTCGCGATGGCGGAGATCGGGTTCGCGGTCGTGTTCGCGTGGGTGCTGCTGCACCAGGTGCCGACGACCACGCAGTTCCTCGGCGGCGCGCTCATCCTGGCCGGCGTGATCGCGGTCCGCCTCGACGAGTTCTGACCGATGGCGTTAAGGACTGTAGATCCCGCCGGACTGTATGCCCACGATGGCGTTGAGCAAGGGGCCGTAGACCAGGGCGCCCCCGACGACGAAGACCGCGGTCCACGCGTAGACGCGCCACTGCCCGGTCCGCCAGGCAACCAGGGCAAACAGCAGCACGCCGATCACGAGAAAGATCACGACCGCGGGCTGGTAGTGCAGCCGGAGCCCGTACGCCCCAATGCCCTCGGCGATGAACGTGCCGGCCGGGAAGGCCGGGCCGGCCGCGCTCCCCCATCCGGTCCCCTGGCGCCAGGCCCAGCCGGCCCAGCCGGAGACCGGTCCGCCGGTGAGCGCGCATGCGATCCAGAACAGTACATAGCTATGCGTGACCGGAATATTGCCTATCGTCGCGACCGCGTAATAGGCGGCGACCTCCGCCAGGCAGACGGCGAGGCCAGCCGCCACGGCCGCGCGGCGCCGTTGCCGCGCCGACAGGGCTCCGGCCACGAAACCGCCGAGCAGCCAGGGGCTCGACGAGTTCACCAGGGCCGACCATGGCTCCCTGACCCACGGCTGCATCACCGCCGTGCCACCGCCGATCAGGGCACCGATCACGAGGCCAGCCACGATCGGGGCCCAGCGGGGGAGCCGCACGCGCGTCACGTCGCGAATCTGGCTAACCACGGCAGAGGTCGCATGTCGCGCTCAACAGGTGTGCTGGTCGCAGGTTACGGATGTTAAACAGTTTAACGGAAGCAGACTCTAATTAACGCAGTTCAGCACCGCGACCCCGCCGCTGTCAGCCGTTATGACCGCGGCGCGACATGCACGTCAACCGCGGGCGCCGCCGGGGTGACATGAGGGGACCAGTCACCGCGAGCGCCAGGATGGGTGAAGCCCGTCTTGGCCTGCTCGGAGTGATACCGCTCGTGCCGCCACGCGAGAGTCCGGTTCCAGACGACGCGAACGCAGCCGAACGTGCGGGACAGCATCTGCTGCTGCACCTCATCCGGGTACGCCCGGCACTTGTGCGCCACCCTCACAGCAACCAAGCTTATCTGATCGCACTGAATCAGATAAGCACGACACACCGAAGGGGGGAGCCGCGTTTCCTCACCGGCCTGAAGGCCGGGGTCTCCACGCCGCAACTCTGATGAGACGCCGCCGGCCCGCGTCTGGTTCCGGCCGACGAAAGTCGGTGGCGAACCGTAGGATTGCCGAGTGCCCTCCCCCAGCGACCAGAGCGACACCAGCGCAACCGCTGGCGCGTCCGGCGCGGGCCTGATCGCGCCAGAAGCACCAGGCACGACCAACGCGCCCGGCATGTCCGACGGCAGCAAGCGCGCGGCGACCGTGCTGCACCGCGTATTCGGCTACGAGTCCTTCCGCGATCGGCAGGAAGAGATCATCAGCCACGTCATCGGCGGCGGCGACGCGCTCGTGCTGATGCCGACCGGCGGCGGTAAGTCGCTGTGCTACCAGATCCCCGCACTCGTCCGCGGCGGGACCGGTGTGGTGATCTCACCGCTGATCGCGCTCATGCAGGACCAGGTGCAGGCGCTGCGCCAGCTAGGCATCCGCGCCGACTTCCTCAACTCCACCCAGGATCCAGGCACCAGGCACGTCGTCGAGCAGCAGTTCAAGGCCGGCGAGCTCGACGTGCTCTACCTAGCGCCCGAGCGGCTGCGCACCGAGAACACCCTGCGATTGCTCGACGCCACGAAGATCTCGGTGTTCGCGATCGACGAGGCGCACTGCGTGTCGCAGTGGGGTCACGACTTCCGCCCCGACTACCTGGAGCTCCAGGTACTGCACGAACGCTGGCCGGACGTGCCGCGAATCGCGCTGACCGCGACCGCCACCCAGTCGACCAGGGAAGAGATCGCGATCAGGCTCAAGCTGGCGGGCGCCAAGCTGTTCGTCTCGTCCTTCGATCGTCCGAACATTCAGTACCGCATCATCACGAAGAATGACCCGAAGAAGCAGCTGCTGCAGTTCCTGCGCACCGAGCACGCGGGCGACGCCGGGATCGTCTACTGCCTCTCCCGCGATTCCACCGAGCGGGTCGCGGCGTTCCTCACCGAGAACGGCATCCCGGCGCTGCCCTACCACGCGGGCCTCGACAGCGGGGTGCGGGCCAACCATCAGGCGCGGTTCTTGCGCGAGGACGGCCTGGTCATGGTCGCGACGATCGCGTTCGGTATGGGGATCGACAAGCCGGATGTCCGGTTTGTCGCGCACCTGGACATGCCGCGCTCGGTCGAGGGTTACTACCAGGAGACAGGCCGGGCCGGGCGCGACGGCCAGCCCGCGACGGCGTGGCTCGCCTACGGGCTCGCCGACGTGGTACAGCAACGGCGGATGATCGACTCGTCCGAGGGCGACCTCGCGCACCGGCGGCTGCTGCAGAGCCACCTCGATGCGATGCTCGGCCTCTGCGAGACCACTGACTGTCGCCGGTCGCAGCTTCTTGCCTATTTTTCCGAACGGACCGTGGCCTGCTCTAACTGCGACACGTGCCTGTCACCGCCGCAAACCTTCGACGGGACGGTCCCCGCGCAGAAGCTGCTCTCCACGATCATCCGGCTGGACAGGGAACGGGACCAGCGGTACGGGGCCGGGCAGATCATCGACATCCTGCTCGGCAAGAAGACCGAGAAGATCTCGCAGAACGCGCACCATGAGCTCAAGACGTTCGGCATCGGGACGGAGCTGACCGACATGGCCTGGCGCGGCGTCGTGCGGCAGCTTCTCGCGCAGGGACTGCTCGCCGTGCATGGCGAGTACCAGACGCTCAAGATAACCGAGGCGAGCGGTGAGGTGCTCCGCGGCGAGCGGCAGGTCCTTCTCAGGCAGGACACGCCGACGCCGCGGGCGTCGCGTGCCGCGGGGGGCAAGGGGGCCGGTGCCGGGGCGGCGGAGTTGGCGGCCAAGGCCCAGGTCCAGGCCCCCGACCTGTCCCCCGAGCAGGAAGCGGTCTTCGAGATGCTGCGCGGCTGGCGCGGTGCCACCGCGAAGGAGCAGGGCGTGCCCGCCTACGTGGTCTTCCACGACGCGACCCTGCGCGCGATCGCGGTGGCGGCGCCATCGACGCTCGGCGAACTCGCCGAGATCAGCGGCGTCGGCGAGTCCAAGCTGGCCAAGTACGGCGAGGCGATCCTGGCCGCCCTCGCCGCCCCCGCCTAGAGATGAGCCGATGGTCAAGACCATCGCGGAACATGCCTGCAATCTAGGGCCAGCCGATCAGCTTGCGTAGCTCACGGGCGATCTGGCCGGGCGCTGTCAGCAGCGCGAGGTGGTGGCTCAGCCGCCGCCTGACCGGCCAGCCGAGTTCGCGAGCCCGCGCCGCCTCGTCCCCGTAGGCCTCGCTGAGCTGGAGATAGCTACCGGGAGCGTTTGGCCACCCTGGCGCGGGCGGGTAAATCTCCTCGAACATGGCCATCGGCAGCCGGGGGCACCCGGCGGCGAAATGCTGCCGGACATCCGGATCGGGAAGGAGCGCCGCCAACTCCCCGTCGCCCCACCATTGGGGCCACGGCGGCAGCCAGCCCCGCGGGTCGGTCATCTCACGCATCCGGGCCGCGAGACCGGGCGACACGGTCTCCATCCAGGAGCGCCCCGGCGCCGGCAGCCGGGCGTCGACGAAGATGTAGCCCAAGGCTCCCTCTCCCAGCATCGTTCCCACCGTGGCCAGCAGCGGTCCCGCGCGGCTGTGCCCGATGAGGATCGCGGGCTGGCCGGCCGCGCTGTCGGCGATCATCCGAGCCTGGCGCAGGTGATACGGCGGCACCGCGGCGACGGTGCCGGCCAGGTCGGGAACGGTGACCGTGTATCCGTCCGCAGCCAGCTCCCTTGAGATTGCCTGCCAGGTTCCGCACCCGACAAGTGGGCTATGAACCAGCAGCAGCCGAGCTCGCATGCCCTCATTCGTATCACCCACGCGACCGACGTCCGCGGTCCGGAGGCCAGTAGGCGTAGGCCTTGCTCGTGTTGTCCGCCCGGTTCCGCATCCTCGGCGACGAGAGGAAAGCGTTCACCCGCTCGTCCGGGCGGCCGGCAGCCTTGACTCTCACCTTGGGGGAGCCCGCACACTCATCTTGCCGGGTCGAATCGTTATCCACGGGACCTGACCCGCCCTCATTAATGTCTTCAACGATCGTGACGTTCACTCTCTGTCATCGTTGCTGCGGTCTTATCCACGGGGATTCAGCAGCGATAAGGAGCGAGGAACGTGGCTT
>Ga0302314_10007301_pt1 | contig 19877 bp, 15 predicted proteins | sample III_Palsa_N2_3_FD_200533 | JGI IMG/M metagenome (GOLD analysis project Ga0302314, IMG submission 200533) | Peat permafrost microbial communities from Stordalen Mire near Abisko, Sweden - III_Palsa_N2_3 | ecosystem: Environmental > Terrestrial > Soil > Palsa > Peat permafrost | place: Sweden...
ATCGCCATGATGTTTCCTTCCTAGATGCTGTTGCAGTTGCCTGTGCCAAAAACCTGTACCCCAAATCCCAAAGAACCTGCGACTCGATCGCGTCGTGCGCGCCGGGCCTTATGTGGATGACGCCTCTCAAGGAAACGCCGGGCCGCCCCAAGTTTCCTTGCCCCCCGCTGGGGGAGGGCCGGGCGTAGCCCGGCCCAGGGGGTCGTCGATCCTTCGTCATCAGAAATTCCCCATGAACCAATCCCGCGCCTTGCCGAAGAACGTCTGCATCGAGCCGGCCTGGGCCGCGGCCTTGTGGCCCCGGCTGTGGGCGACGCGGGCTTCCTCGAGCAGGCCCATGACGGTCGCCGAACGCGGGTTCGCGACCATGTCGAACAGCGCGCCCGAATAGGTCGGCAGACCCTTGCGGACGGGCTTGAGAAAGATGTCTTCGCCGAGCTCCACCATGCCCGGCATCACCGCGGTGCCGCCGGTGAGCACGATGCCGGAGGACAGCAGTTCCTCGCAGCCCGACTCGCGGATCACCTGGTGCACCAGCGAGAAGATCTCCTCGACACGCGGCTCGATCACGCCGGCCAGCGCCTGGCGGCTGAGCATGCGCGGCGGGCGGTCGCCCAGGCCCGGCACTTCCACCTGCTCGGTGGCGTCGGCCAGCATTTGCTTGGCCACGCCGTACTCGACCTTGATCTCCTCGGCGTCCTTGGTCGGCGTGCGCAGCGCCATCGCGATGTCGCTGGTGATCAGGTCGCCGGCGATCGGGATCACCGCGGTGTGGCGCACCGAGCCGCCGGTGAAGATCGCCACGTCGGTGGTGCCGGCGCCGATGTCGACCAGCGCCACGCCCAGGTCCATCTCGTCCTGCGTCAGCACGGCCTGGCTCGACGCGCTCGGGTTGAGCACCAGCTGGTCGACCTCGAGCCCGCAACGGCGCACGCACTTGACGATGTTCTCGGCCGCGCTCTGCGCGCCGGTGACGATGTGCACGCGCACCTCGAGCCGGCTGCCGCTCATGCCGATCGGCTCCTTCACCTCGTGGCCGTCGATCACGAACTCCTGCGGCTCGACCAGCAGCACGCGCTGGTCGTTGGGGATGTTGATCGCCTTGGCCGTCTCCACCACGCGCGCCATGTCGGTGGGCGTGACCTCGCGGTTGTCGCGCACGATCACCATGCCCGTGGAGTTCTGGCCGCGGATGTGGCTGCCGGTGATGCCGGTGTAGACGCGCGAGATCTTGCAGTCGGCCATCATCTCGGCCTCCTTCAAGGCCTGCTGGATGGACTGCACCGTGGCGTCGATGTTCACCACGACGCCGCGCTTGAGGCCGTGCGTCGGCGCGACGCCCAGCCCGGCCAGGCGCAGTTGGCCGTCCGGCAGTATCTCGGCGACGACGGCCATCACCTTCGCGGTGCCGATGTCCAGGCCGACGACGAGATCCTTGTATTCCTTGGCCATTGCTGTCCGTTTCCTCTTTCTAGTGAGCAGGTTGCGGTTGCTTCGCGTCAGCGGCGACCGACAAGCCCTTCAACTTCACTGCATAGCCTTCGGCATGCCTCAGATCCGCGCTCTCCAGCGGCGCATGGAACTTCTGCAACACCTGCGGTACCGTCCTGATGAAGCGCGTGGTGCGCTCCGTCACCTCTTCCTGCGTGCCGCGACCGAGCTCGACGGTCGCGCCGTTGTCCAGATCCACCTTCCAGCTGCCGCGGCCCGACAGGCGCAGCGCGGTCACTTCCGCGTCCATGGTCGCGAACATCGGCTGCAGGCGGCGGTACATCTCCAGCACCTGCGCCGACGTGCCGTCCGGCCCGGCGAACTGCGGCAGGCTGTCGTCCTCGACGTCGCCGACGTTGGCCTCGAACACCTCGCCATGGCTGTTGACCATCTTGTCGCTGTTCTCGTCGCCTTCCCACAGTGCGACGGGCTGGTGCTCCTCGAGCGCCACCACGAGCTGGTTGGGCCAGACGCGACGCACGACGGCGTGGCGCACCCAGGGCACCTGCTCGAAGGCCGCGCGCGTGCGGCCCAGGTCCATCGTGAAGAAGTTGCCGGCCAGGTGCGGCATCGCGTTGGCGCGCACGGTGGTCACGCTGTTGCGCTGCAGGTCGCCCTCCAGGCGGACGTCGCCGAACTGGAACTGCGGCCGGCGCGCGGCCCACGCCACGCCCGCGGCCAGCAACGCCACCAGCGCCAGCGTGAACACGACGACGGCGATCGCGTTCATCAGCCGCACGTCCACCGGCATCGCGCTGGCGGGCGCGATGGACGGGGCGGCGGGTTGGCGCAGCAGCATGATCAGGCTTTGGCGCCCGGTTGTTCATTGGCAGCGGCCTTGCCGCCACGGCCCACGGGGTCGAGCGCCGCGGTCGCGATCAGGTGCGCGCACAGCGCCTCGTACGACAGGCCCACGGCACGCGCGGCGATCGGCACCAGCGAGTGCGTGGTCATGCCCGGCGAGGTATTCATCTCGATCAGGAACGGCTTGCGATCCGAGTGGCGGATGATCAGGTCGGCGCGACTCCAGCCGCGGCAGTCGAGCGCGCGGTAGGCGGCCACGGCCAGGCGCTGCACGTCCTTCTCCTCGGCCTCGGGCAGGCCGCTCGGGCAGTGGTACTTGACGACGTCGGTGAAGTACTTGTTCTGCAAGTCGTACTTGCCTTCGGGCGCGACGATGCGCACGACGGGCAGGGCCATGATGTCCATGCCCTCGCCCACGAGCGCCACGGTGACCTCGTCGCCGTCGATGAACTCCTCGCACAGCACGTCGACGTCGTAGCCGGCGGCCAGGTCGACGGCCTCCTGCATCTGTGCCCAGCTCTTGACCTTGGTCACGCCCACCGACGAGCCTTCGTGCGGCGGCTTGACGATCAGCGGCAGGCCGAGTTCATCGGGCACCTTGCTGATGTACTTGTCGACCTGCTCGTCGCGGCTCAGCACGCGGCCGCGCGGCGTGGGCAGCACCTCGGCGCGCCAGACCCGCTTGGTCATCACCTTGTTCATCGCGATGGCCGAGGCCATCAGGCCCGGGCCCGTGTACGGGATGCCCATCAGCTCGAGCGCGCCCTGGATCGCGCCGTCCTCGCCGTGGCGGCCGTGCAGCGCGATGAAGCAGCGCGCGAAGCCGTCGCGCTTCAAGTCTTCCATCGGCCGCTCGGCCGGATCGAACGCGTGCGCGTCGATACCCTGCGACTTCAGTGCGGCCAGCACACCGTTGCCCGAGAGCAGCGAGATCGCGCGTTCGGCCGAGGTGCCGCCCATCAGCACGGCCACCTTGCCGAGCTTCTTCGCCTGGTCGCCAGTCAATGAAATGAAGTTCATTGCGCGCCTCCGTTCATGGTCTGTGCCTTCATGTCCGCCACCCGTTGCGGTACCGCGGCGATCGAGCCCGCACCCATCGAGATGACGACGTCGCCGCCACGTGCGTGATCGACGATGGCCGCGGCGAGGTCGCCGACGTCGTCGATGAACACCGGATCCACCTTGCCCGCGACGCGCAACGCGCGCGCGAGCGCGCGGCCGTCCGCGGCCACGATCGGCGGCTCGCCGGCCGAGTACACCTCGGTCAGCAGGATCGAATCGGCCTGGCCCATCACCTTGACGAAGTCCTCGAAGCAGTCGCGCGTGCGCGTGAACCGGTGCGGCTGGAACGCCAGTACCAGCCGACGCTGCGGGAATGCACCGCGCGCGGCGGCGATCACCGCGGCCATCTCCACCGGGTGATGGCCGTAGTCGTCGATCAGCGTGAACGCGCCGCCGCCCTTGTCTGCGTCCACCGGCAATTCGCCGTAGTGCTGGAAGCGCCGGTCGACGCCGGTGAAGCCTTCGAGCGCCCGCTGGATCGCGTCGTCGGGCAGCTCGAGTTCGGTGGCGACGGCGATCGCGGCCAGCGCGTTGCGCACGTTGTGCTCGCCGGGCAGGTTCAGCGTGACCTGGAAGTCGGGCATCTCCACGCCGTTGCGGCGCTGGCAGGTGAACGTCATCTGGCCGCCGGCCAGCGCACGCACGTTGACGGCGCGCACCTGCACGTCTTCGTTCAGACCGTAGGTGATCACCGGACGCGAGATCATCGGGATGATCGAGCTGACGCCGGGGTCGTCGCCGCAGACGATGGCCGCGCCGTAGAACGGCATGCGGTGCAGGAACTCCACGAACGCGGCCTTCAGGCGGGCGAAGTCGTGGCCGTAGGTGTCCATGTGGTCCGCGTCGATGTTGGTGACCACCGCCAGGATCGGCATCAGGTTCAGGAACGACGCGTCCGACTCGTCGGCCTCGACCACGATGTAGTCGCCCGAGCCCAGGCGCGAGTTCGCGCCGGCGCTGTTCAGGCGGCCGCCAATGACGAAGGTGGGATCGACGCCGGCCTCGGCCAGCACGCAGGTGACCAGCGACGTCGTGGTCGTCTTGCCGTGCGTACCGGCGATCGCGATGCCCTTCTTCAGGCGCATCAGCTCGGCCAGCATCACCGCGCGCGGCACCACCGGGATGCGCCGGGCGCGTGCCGCGATCACCTCGGGGTTGTCGCCCTTCACCGCGGTCGACGTGACCACCGCCTGCGCATCGGCGACGTTGGCGGCGTCGTGGCCCACATAGATGCGGATGCCCAGTTCGGCCAGGCGGCGCGACGTGGCGCTGTCGGACTGGTCGGAACCGGAGACGGCGTAGCCGAGGTTGTGCAGGATCTCGGCGATGCCCGACATCCCGGCGCCACCGACGCCCACGAAGTGGATGTTCTTGACGGCGTGTTTCATGCCACGAGCCTTTCTAGTTCATCGGCCACGCGCGCCGCCGCCTGCGGGCGCGCGAGCGAGCGCGCGCGTTCCGCCATCGCGAGCAGGTTCGCGCGCGTGGCCGCACGCAGTTCGGCGGCGAGGCGTTCCGGCGTCAGCTCGGTCTGCGGCAGGTGGCGCGCGGCGCCGCGTTCGGCCATGTACATCGCGTTGTCGCGTTGGTGCGAGGTGGTGCTGATCACCAGCGGCACCAGCACGCTGGCAACGCCGGCGGCGCACAACTCGCTGACGGTGATCGCGCCGGCGCGGCAGACGATCAAGTCGCAGTCGGCCAGGCGGCGTGCCATGTCGTCGATGAACGGGATCACCTCGGCTTCGATGCCGCGGGCGGTGTACTCGGCCTGCACGGACTCCCAGTTCTTCTCGCCGGTCTGGTGCGTGACGCGCGGGCGCTCGCTTGCGGGGATCAGCTTCAAGGCCGCCGGCAGCGTCTCGTTGAGCACCTTGGCGCCCAGGCTGCCGCCCACCAGCAGCACGCGCAACGGGCCGGCACGCTGGGCGAAGCGCTCGGCCGGCGGCGCAATCGCCTCGATCTCGGCGCGCACCGGGTTGCCCGTGACGAGTGCCTTGGCCGTGCGTTGCGCATCCGGGCCATCGAAGCCGAACGCGATGCGGTCGCACGCCGACAGCAGCGACTTGTTGGACAGCAGCAGCGCGGCGTCGGCATTGACCAGCACCAGCGGCTTCTTCATGCGGCGGGCGATCTTGCCGCCCGGCACGCAGACGTAGCCGCCCATGCCCAGCACGGCCGAGGCCTGGCGCGTGGCGAGGATGTGGCGGCACGCGCCGAATGCGGACACGAGCTGCAGCAAGCCCTTGAACGTGCCGAACAGGCCCTTGCCGCGCACGCCGGAGAAGTTGATCGTGTCCAGCGGGATTCCCGACGGCGGCACGAGGCGGTTCTCCATGCCCGTGCGTGTGCCCAGCCAGCTCACGGTCCAGCCGCGGGCCAGTACCTCGCGTGCCACGGCCAGGCCCGGCATCACATGGCCGCCGGTGCCGGCGGCCATCACGACCAGGTGGCGCGGTCCGCCCACGCGTGTGACGAGTTCGCCGCTCATGTGCGACCTCCCCGCATCAACGCGCGGCTTTCCATGTCGACGCGCAGCACCAGTGCCAGCGCGACCAGGTTCAGCACCACGCCCGAGCCGCCGTAGCTGAGCAGCGGCAGCGTCAGGCCCTTGGTGGGCAGCACGCCGAGATTCACGCCGAAATTGATGAACGACTGGGCGCCCATCCACAGGCCGACGCCCTGGCACATCAGGCCGGCGAACACGCGGTCGAGCGCGATCGCCTGGCGGCCGATGATGAACAGCCGCCGCGTCAGCCAGAAGAACGTGCCGACGATGACGAACACGCCGACGAAGCCCAGCTCTTCGCCGATGACGGCCAGCAGGAAGTCGGTATGCGCCTCGGGCAGGTAGTGCAGCTTCTCGATCGACGAACCCAGGCCCTGGCCGAAGATCTCGCCACGACCGAATGCGATCAAGGAGTGCGTCAGCTGGTAGGCCTTGCCTTGCGCGTAGGTCGGGTTCCACGGATCCAGGTACGCGAAGATGCGCTGGCGGCGGAACTCGCTGAACACGATCATCAGCGTGAACGCGCCCAGCAGCACGGCCACGCTGACGAGGAACATGCGGCCGTTGACGCCGCCCAGGAACAGGATGCCCAGCGCGATCGCCGCGATCACCATGAACGCGCCCATGTCCGGCTCGGCCAGCAGCAGCACGCCGATGGCCGCGAGGGCCACCGCCATCGGCCACACGGCCTTGACGAAGTGTTCCTTGACGTCCATCTTGCGCACCATGTAGCTGGCCGCGTACATGCACATGCCCAGCTTGCCGAGCTCGCTGGGCTGGAAGTTCAGCAGTCCCATCGGGATCCAGCGGCGCGAGCCGTTGACGCCCTTGCCGATGTGCGGGATCAGGACGAGGAACAGCAGCAGCATCGCGAGCGCGAAGATCCACGGCGACCACTTCTCCCACACCGCGATCGGCACCTGCGCCGTCGCGAAGGCGCACACGAGGCCGATGGCGATGAACACCGCCTGGCGGCTCAGGAAATGCGTGGGCGTGTACAGCGCGAAGCGCGGGCTGTCGGGTAGCGCCACCGACGCCGAATAGACCATCACGAGGCCGAACGCCAGCAGCGCCGCGATCACCCAGATCAGCGCGGAATCGACGCCCATCACGCGCGCCGGACGGCCTGCGTCGACCCAGTCGCGGATCGGCACGCGCTCGTCGGCCGTGGCGGCCGGTCGGCGGTTGCGGAACCACTCGGCCGGACGGAAACCCGGCCATTCGGGCAGGTGCTGCTTGAGCATGGCCATGACCGTCATGCGAGCACCTCGCCAGCATCGTCGGCGAGCGCATGCACGGTGGCGACGAACACGTCGGCGCGGTGCTTGTAGTCGCGGAACATGTCCAGGCTCGCGCACGCCGGGCTCAGCAGCACGGCATCGGTGGGCTCGGCCTGCCGGTGGGCCCAGCGCGTCGCCTCTTCGAGCGTCGCATGGCGCTGGAAGCGCACGCTCACCGAGCGCAGGATCTGCTCGATCGCCTCGGCATCCTTGCCGATCGTCGCGGCCGCGCGCGCGTGGCGGCGCAGCGGTTCGGCCAGCGGCGCGAAGTCCTGGCCCTTGCCGTCGCCGCCGAGGATCACCACCAGCTTCGCCGGCGCGCGATCCTGGCCCAGGCCGTTCAGCGCGGCCACGGTGGCGCCGACGTTGGTGCCCTTCGAGTCGTCGAAGAACTCGACGTTGCCTATCATGCCGATCGGCTCGACGCGATGCGGCTCGCCGCGATACTCGCGCAGGCCGTGCAGCATGGGTGCGAGCGGGATGCCCACCGATGTCGCGAGCGCCAGCGCCGCCAGCGCGTTGGATGCGTTGTGACGGCCGCGAATGCGCAACGCATCGGCGGGCATCAGGCGCTGGATCACCAGCTCCTCGACGTCGCTGGCCTTGCGCTTGATCGTCTCGTCGCGCTCCATCGCGCGCACCAGCCACGCCATGCCCATCTCGTCGATCAGGCCGAAGTCGCCCGGCTCGCGCGGCGCGTCCAGTCCGAAGCGGACGACACGGCGCGACACCAGCTTGCTGCGCTGGCCGCGTACGGTCGGCTTGACGACGACGGGCGCCGGGATCATGGCCTCGGTCGCCGCGTCGTCGCGATTGATCACCATGACGGTATCGGGCATCGCGCCCGTGCCGAAGATGCGCGCCTTGGCGGCGCCGTAAGCGGCCATCGTGCCGTGCCAGTCCAGGTGATCCTGCGTCACGTTCAGCACCGTGGCGGCGCTGGGCGTGAAGTCCTGCACGTCGTCGAGCTGGAAGCTGGACAGCTCCAGCACCCACACCTGCGGCAGGTGGCTGAAGACGGGATCGGCCGGCGGCGGCGGGATCAGGACGATGGACGGCGCGTCATCGTCGGGCAACCTGGCGCTCGCATCGGCGTCCGGTTCGTCGTCCGCATGCGCTTCCTCGACATCGTCCGCGAGCTGCGCGGGCACGTCGGAGCCATCGAGCGCAGCGAGTTCGCGCAGCTCGTCGGCGTCGTCCTGCACGTCGATCAGCAGTTCGTCCGTCGCTGCCGGCTCGGCCTCGACCGGCATCTCCAGAGCCGCGTCCGGATTCGCCTTGGCCGCTGCCTTCGCCGCCTTCGCCTCGGCGCGCGCCGCCTTCTGCGCGGCGGCGTCGGCCTTGGCCTGGGCGGCCGCGGCCAGCGCTGCGGCCTTCGCCTCGTCGGCCGCCGCCAGCTCGGCGGCCAGCTTGGCCTTGTTCTCGGCGGCCACGCGCGCGGCCGCCTCGTCGATGGCGGCCTGTGCCGCCTTCGCGGCCGCTTCTTCGGCGTCGATCATGGCCTGCGCAGCGGCCTCGGCCGCCGCCTCGACGTCGGCGATGGCCTGCGCGGCGATCGCCGCGGCCAGCGTGTCCAGCATCGTCGGGCCGATGTTGCCGGCCACGGCCACGTTGCGGCCCGCGCGCTCCACCAGCTGGCCGGTGAGCGCCGTGGTGGTCGTCTTGCCGTTGGTGCCGGTGATCGCCAGGATCTTCGGCGCGTAGCCGCGCTGCGCCTTCAACCGGGCGAGCGCCTCGGAAAACAGGTCGAGCTCGCCGCGCACGGGAACGCCGGCAGTGCGCGCGGCCTGCAGCAGCGGGGCGAGGCGCGCATCGGTGGGGCTCAGGCCCGGGCTCTTGTAGACACGTGCCATGCCCTCGAGCGCGGCGGCCGTCAGCGCGCCGGAAAAGAGCGAGCTGCCTTCGACTTCGGCAGCCAGCGCCGCGGCCTGCGGCGGGCTCTCGCGCGAATCCCACACCCGCACGCGCGCGCCCTGGCCCGCGCACCAGCGCGCCATGGCCAGACCCGAGGCACCCAGCCCCAGGATCAGCACGTTCATGTCGGAGAGATCGCTCACTTGTTCAACTTTTCAACGCAGCTTCAGGCTCGCCAGGCCCACCAGGCACAGCAGCATCGTGATGATCCAGAACCGGATCACCACCTGGGTCTCGGTCCAGCCGGACTTCTCGAAATGGTGGTGCAGCGGCGCCATCTTCAGGATGCGCCGGCCCTCGCCGTACTTGCGCTTGGTGTATTTGAAGTACCCCACCTGCGCCATGACCGACAGCGCCTCCACCACGAACACGCCGCCCATGATCCCGAGCACGATTTCCTGGCGCGTGATCACGGCGACGGTGCCGAGCGCGCCGCCCAGCGACAGCGCGCCGACGTCGCCCATGAACACCTGGGCCGGATGCGCGTTGAACCACAGGAACGCGAGGCCCGCCCCGGCGATCGCCGAGCAGAAGATCAGCAACTCCCCGGCGCCCGGGATGTAGGGGAACAGCAGGTACTTCGAATACACCGCGTTGCCGACGATGTAGGCGAACAGGCCCAGCGCGCCCGCGACGAGCACCACCGGCATGATGGCCAGGCCGTCGAGACCGTCGGTGAGGTTGACCGCGTTGCTGGCGCCGACGATCACGAAGTAGGTCATGGCGATGAAGCCGAACACGCCCAGCGGGTAGCTCACCGTCTTGAAGAACGGCAGCATCAGGTCGGCCTTGGGCGGCAGGTCGTTCGCGAAGCCGCTCTGCACCCAGCGCACGAACAGCTCCAGCACGCGCAGGTTCGAGGTCTCCGACACGCTGAACGCCAGGTACAGCGCGGCGACCAGGCCGATCAGCGATTGCCAGAGGTATTTCTCTTTCGACGGCATGCCGTCGGGATTCTTTTGCACGACCTTGCGCCAGTCGTCGGCCCAGCCGATCGCGCCGAAGCCGAAGGTCACCAGCATCACGATCCAGACGAAGCGGTTGCTCCAGTCGCTCCACAGCAGCGTGGCGATGGCGATGCCGATCAGCACCAGCACGCCGCCCATCGTGGGCGTGCCGCGCTTGACCAGGTGCGCCTGCACGCCGTTCTCGCGGATCGGCTGGCCGATCTTCAGCTCCGTCAGGCGGCGGATCACCCACGGGCCGAAGGCCAGCCCGATCAGCAACGCCGTCATCGCGGCCATGACCGCGCGGAACGTGTGGTACTGGAACACGCGCAGGAAGCCGAACTGTTCCGGGTAGTGGCCTTGCAGCCAGGATGCGAGGCTAAGCAGCATCGGCGGCTCCCTTGTCGTTCTCGTCGTGCGCGATCAGCAGCGCCACGACGCGCTCCATGCCCATGGAGCGCGAGCCCTTGACGAGGACGGACTCGAACACCGGCTCGGCCGCCGTCGAGTCGCCCAGCGCGGCCAGCAGTGCGGGCGTGTCCGTGAAGTGGCGTGCGCCCGCGCCGTACGCGCGCGCGGCGTGCGTGCACAGCTCGCCCGCACACCAGAAGGTGTCGATGCCGCGCGCCTTCGCGTACGCCCCGACCTCCTGGTGGAATGCCGACCCCTGGTCGCCGACCTCGGCCATGTCGCCCAGCACCAGCCAGCGCGGTGCGGCCAGGCCGACCAGCACGTCGATCGCCGCGCGCACCGAATCGGGGTTCGCGTTGTACGTGTCGTCCACCAGGGGAATCGTTCGTCCGGCGCGTTGCAACGACTTCAGCTGCGAGCGGCCCTTGACCGGCGCGAAGGCTTCGAGCCCGCGCACGATGTCGGCCAGCGGGACGCCGGCGCCGAGCGCCGCGGCGGTGGCCGCCAGCGCGTTGCGCACGTTGTGGCGGCCGGCCACGCGCAGCGTCATGCGGGCCGAGCCTTCCGGCGTGGTCATCTCCACATGCCAGGCGTCGTCGGCCCAGCGCGCGCGCGCCGAGATCTCGGCGCGCGGCCAAGTGGGGTCGGTTTCCTCGGCCAGCGCGAAACGCAGGCAACGGCGGCTGCCGGCCTGGGCCTGCCAGACGTCGGCGTACTCGTCGTCGCACGGGAACACGGCGACGCCGTCGGCGCGCAGTGCCTCGATCGCGGCACCGTTCTCGCGCGCCACGGCCTCGACGGTGCCCATGAATTCCTGGTGCTCGCGCTGCGCGTTGTTGACCAGCGCCACCGTGGGCTGCGCGATGCGCGCCAGCACGGCGATCTCGCCCGGGTGGTTCATGCCCAGTTCGACGACCGCGGCCTGGTGCGATGCGCGCAGCTGCAGTACCGTCAGCGGCACGCCGATGTGGTTGTTCAGGTTGCCGGCCGTCGCATGCGCCGCGTCGCCGAACGCGGCACGCAGGATGGACGCGATCATCTGCGTGACGGTGGTCTTGCCGTTGCTGCCGGTGACCGCGATCACCGGGCCCGTGAAGCGCTGGCGCCAACCGGTGGCCAGCGTCTGCAGCGCCGCCAGCGAATCGTCGACGACGATCCCGGCGATGCCGGCCTCGGCGATGCCATGCGTGGCGATCGCCGCGACGGCGCCGGCAGCGCGTGCCTGCGGCAGGAAGTCATGCGCATCGAAACGCTCGCCCTTCAGCGCCACGAACAGGTCGCCCGCGCGCAGCGTGCGCGTGTCGGTGTGCACGCGCTCGAACGCGCGCGCACCGTCGCCGACGAGTGCCGAACCCGGCACCATCGCAACAGCCTGCGCGAGCGTCATGAACGAGCTCATGCCGTGAAACCTCGTTTCTTCAGGCCGGCCAGCGCTTCCTCGACGTCGGAGAACGGCAGGCGTTCGCCATTGATCTCCTGGTAGTCCTCGTGGCCCTTGCCGGCGATCAGCACGACGTCGTTCGCACCGGCGCCCGCGAGCACCTGCGCGATCGCCACGCGGCGGTCGACGATCTTGGCGACGGGGTTGCCGTCGAATGCGCCGTCGGCGACCTGGTCGACGATCTTCTGCGGATCCTCGGTGCGCGGGTTGTCGCTGGTGACGACCACGGCGTCGGCCAGGCGCGCGGCGATCTCGCCCATCAGCGGACGCTTGGTGGCGTCGCGGTCGCCGCCGCAGCCGAACACGCAGTGCAGCTGGCCGCCGCGCGCCGTGGCGAGCGGGCGCAAAGCGGCGATGACCTTCTCGAGCGCGTCGGGCGTGTGGGCGTAGTCGACCACCACTTCCGGTTGGCCCACCGAGTTCGCGGCCACACGCTGCATGCGACCCGGCACCGGCGTGACGAGTCCGGCCACGCGCGCGGCGTCGACCATCATCACGCCGAGTGCGCGCAGGCCGCCGATCACGGCCAGCAGGTTGCTGACGTTGTAGTCGCCGATCAGCGCGGTGACGACCGGCTCGCGGCGCGCGCGGCCGCCCACGGCCACATCCTCCACCAGCGTGAATGCGAGGCCGCCGTCGCGATAGGCAATGTCCTCGGCGATCAGGCGGGCGCCGGAATCGGCGCGCGTGGAATACGTCCACGAATCGATCTGGCCGCGGCGCAGCTCGTCGGCCAGCAGCACGCCGGCGTCGTCGTCGAGGTTGATCACCGCGGACTTCAGGCCGACCCAGCCGAACAGCAGGCGCTTGGCGGCCCAGTAGCTGTCCATGCTGGCGTGATAGTCCAGATGGTCGCGCGTGAAGTTGGTGAACAGCGCCACCTCGATGCGCGTGCCGGCGAGCCGTTGCTCGACGATGCCGATCGAACTCGCCTCGATCGCGCAGGCGTCGAAGCCGTCGTTGGCCATGCGGCGGAACGCAGCCTGCAGCAGCACCGGGTCGGGCGTGGTGAGGCCGGTGGCGCGAATGGTCCAGTCTTCGGTGGAGTCCCCGGTAGCCACGGGCAGGGGCAACGGCGGCACACCGATGCCCAGCGTGCCGACGAAGCCGGCGCGACGGCCCAGCAGGTTCAGCGTCTGCGCGGTCCACCACGCGGTCGACGTCTTGCCGTTGGTGCCGGTGGTGGCCACCACCTTCAGCGACTGGCTGGGTTCGTCGAAGAACGCGGCGGCGATCTGGCCGGTGGCGTTCTTCATCGACTTCAGCGTGGCGATGCGCGCGTCCTCGAAGCCGAACGCGTCGACTTCCTTTTCTTCCACCAGGCACGTGGAGGCGCCCGCGTCCAGTGCGCCCGCGACGAAGCGGCGGCCGTCGTTGGCGTAGCCGGGCCAGGCGATGAACGCATCGCCCGGTTGCACGGCGCGGCTGTCCGTGCGCAGCGTGCCGGTGACCCAGGACTTGAGCCAGCGGGCCGCGGCGGCGGGGGATTTCAGGCGCGTGAGCGGCATCAGCGACTCCCGACCGCCCGAAGGCGCTGATGCGCCCCCTCGGGGGAGCGAAGGGGGCAAAGGACTCGCGCAGCGAGGCCCCGCCGAAGCGGCATCCGGCCTGCAAGCCGGATGCTTCTCGAACAGAGTGAGCGTGGGGGCATCATTTCTAGTTTTCCGGCGTTTGGACGACGTTGACTTGCGTGATCTGCGTCTTCACGTCGAGATCGGGCGCGACGCCCAGCAGCGGCAGCGTCTGCGAGACGATCTGGCTGAACACGGGCGCTGCGACGTCGCCGCCGTAGTGCAGGCCCGCCGTGGGCTCGTCGATCATCACGGCGCAGACGATGCGCGGATGGGAGATCGGCGCCAGGCCGACGAACCAGGGCCGATACTTGTTCTGCGCGTAGCCATGGCCTTCGGCCTTGTAGGCGGTGCCGGACTTGCCGCCGACGCTGTAGCCGATCGTGCGCGCCTTCGGCGCCGTGCCCCCCGGCGCCGTCACCATCGCCAGCATGGTCAAGATCTGCTTGACCGTCTCGGGCTTGAACACGCGCGTGCCCTCGCCGGGCGAGGCCTGGCGCAACATCGACACGTTCTCCAGCACGCCGTCGTTGGCGAACACGGTATAGGCGCGCGCAAGCTGGAACAGCGAGGCCGACAGGCCGTAGCCGTAGGCCATCGTGGCCTGCTCGATCGGGCGCCAGGTCTTGTACGGACGCAGCCGGCCGGTGACCACGCCGGGGAAATTGATCTGCGGCTTCTGGCCCAGCCCGATGGAGGAGAACTTCTCCCACTCTTCCTTGGGCGTGAGCTTCATCGCGAGTCGTGCGGCACCGATGTTGCTCGACTTCTGGATCACCTGCTGCACCGTGAGCATGCCGTTGGGCTCGGCGTCCTTGGGTGCGAAGCCGCCGATCACGAGCGAGCCGGGCGTCGCGTCCACGAGCGTCGTGGGCGTGACCAGGCCCTTTTCCAGCACGGTGCCGACGATGAAGGGCTTCATCGTCGAGCCCGGCTCGAAGACGTCGGTCAGCGCGCGGTTGCGCAACTGGCCGCCCGACAGGTGGCGGCGGTCGTCCGGGTTGTAGCTCGGGTAGTTGGCGAGCGCGAGGATCTCGCCCGTCTGCGTGTCGATCACCACGACGCTGCCGCCCTTGGCCTTCTGCGCGATCACCTGGTCGCGGATGCGCTGGTAGGCGAAGAACTGCACCTTGGAATCGATCGCGAGCTCGATGTCCTCGCCATTGATCGGGCGCTGCGGGTCGCCGATGTTCTCGACGATATGCCCCAGGCGATCCTTGACCACTTCGCGCGAGCCGTCGCGCCCCTGCAACTGCTGCTGGTAGCCGAGCTCGATGCCTTCCTGGCCCTTGTCCTCGTCGCCGGTGAAGCCCACCACGTGCGCGGCGGCCTCGCCTTCGGGATAGCGGCGACGAAACTCGCTGACCTGGTGGATACCCTTCAGATCGAGCTGCTTGATGGCCGCGCCCACGCCGTCGTCCACCTGGCGCTTGAGCCAGACGAAGTTCGGGTTGCCGTCGAGGCGATCGTTCAGCTCGGCCGCCGTCATGCCCAGTGCCTGCGCGAGCTGCTTCTTCTCGCCGGCGTCGGCATCGACGTCCTTGGGGATCGCCCAGATCGAGGGCGTGGGCACGCTCGTGGCCAGCAGCAGGCCGTTGCGGTCGACGATGCGGCCACGGCTGGCCGGCATCTCCAGCGTGTGCGCGTAGCGCGCCTCGCCCTGCTTCAGGTAGAAGTTGGTGGCGAAGATCTGGATGTAGGCGGCGCGCCCGATCAGCACGAGCGAGCCGATGCCCACCAGCACGACCAGGAAGCGGCTGCGCCACAGCGGCGTCTTCGACGCCAGCAGCGGGCTGTTGGCATACGTGACGTTGCTCACCGCGCGCCCGCGCGAGGACTGCGTGCGCCTGTTGGGCTTGTTGGGCTTGTTCATTGCGAAGCCCCCGCATCGGGAGCGCTGGCGGGCGGGCGTTGCTGCGTCAGCGGCGCGGACATGGGCGCGGCGGCCAGGCCGGCATCGACCACGTACTGCGTGTTGGCCGGCGTGGCGGCACGCATGGCGAGCTTGTTGCGCGCCGTGGCCTCGACACGCAGGTGCGTGGCCTGGCCCTGGCGCTCGGCCTCCAGGCGACGGCGATCGGACTCGAGCTGGCGCTCGGCGACGTGCGCGTTGTCGATCTCGGCGAACAGGCGGCGCGATTCGTAACTGACCTTGACGAGGTACAGCCCGCTGACGATCAGCAAGATCGCGAGCAGGAAGTTGATGCGCACCATGAACGAACCCGAGCTCATCAGAGTCGCTCCGCCACGCGCAGGATCGCCGAGCGCGCGCGACCGTTGGTCAGCACCTCGGTGGGCCCCGGCTTGATGCGGCCGAGCGCGGCCAGGCGCAGCGAGGTGGACGGCGGCGCCATCGGCGCGCGTCGGTCGATCTCGTCCTTGCTCTCGCGCGCGATGAAGGTCTTGACGATGCGGTCTTCCAGCGAGTGGAAGCTGATCACCGCCAGGCGGCCGCCCTGCTCCAGCAGGTCCAGCGAACTCTTCAGAACCTGTTCGAGCTCTTCAAGCTCGGCATTGACGAAAATCCGAAGAGCCTGAAAGGTACGCGTGGCGGGATCCTGGTTCGGCTCGCGGGTCTTGACCGTACGAGCCACGACGGCGGACAGCTCGCGCGTGGTTCGCACGGGAGCCCCGCTTTCGCGGACAGCAACAAGCGCCTTTGCAATCGACACAGCAAACCGTTCTTCCCCGTAGTCACGAATCACCTCTGCAATGTGACGCTCGTCGGCGCGAGCGAGAAAGTCCGCGGCGGTCTCGCCGCGGGTGGTGTCCATGCGCATGTCCAGCGGACCGTCGAAACGGAAGCTGAAGCCGCGCTCGGGCGTATCGATCTGCGGCGACGAGACGCCCAGGTCCAGCAGCAGGCCGGCGATCTTGCCGATGCCGCGCTCGGCGAGTGCCGCGGGCAACTGGGCGAAGCTGGCGTGGACCATCTCGAAGCGCGGATCGGCGATCGCGTCCGGGCCTTCCCTGGCCGCCGCGACGGCCACCGGATCGCGATCGATGCCGATCACGCGCGCGCCAGGGCCCAGGCGCGACAGGAGCTCACGCGTGTGTCCGCCGCGGCCGAAGGTGCCGTCGACATAGATGCCGTCCGGTGTCGTCACGAGCGCGTCGATCGCTTCGTGGAGCAGGACGGTGGTATGCAACCCCGAATGTTCCACGATGGTCAGAAGATGAGATTGTCGAGAGCGGCGGTGGCCTGCTCCTGCATCACGCGCGCTTCGTTCGCGGCGTATGCAGGCGTCGCCCACAGTTCGAAGTGACTGCCCATGCCCAGCAGCGTCACGTCTTTTTCGAGTCCGGCCCAGGTGCGGAGTTCCGGGCGGATGAGCACGCGCGAGGTGGCGTCCCACTCGACGTCGTCGGCGTGTCCGAGGAACACGCGCTTGACGCCCACCTGCGAGAACGGCAACTGTGCCACCTGGTCGCGAAAGTTTTCCCAGTAGGGCCGCGGAAACACCATCAGGCAGCCGTGCGGATGCTTGGTGACGGTGAGGCGGCCGGCACACAATGTCTGGAGGTCGTCGCGATACCGGGCCGGCATGGAGACTCGCCCCTTGCCGTCCAGCGTCAACGCAGAAGGACCTTCAAAAATCAGAGATGCCACAAACCACCACAAAAGTGCACTTTGATGCACTTTAGCGAATCGCTAGGGGTGGGTCAACGCGTCATCTTCTAAAAAAATCAATCAAATCAAGTACTTAGATGACGTTTTGCAAGCGAATTTCGTTCTAAATGAAGGACTTGCGAGTGGCTATGAAAGTGAAGTGTTAGCAGACTTCACACGGTCTCATTCGTGGGGGATTTCCCGCATGAAGCTACTGCCGAGCGAAATTCGGCCGATAAGCCCGACCGGCGCGCTGGACGAGGAATGCACCGTCCCGCATCGTGACCGGGCAAAAGCTCATGAGGTGAGCCTGTCAGGGGCCGGACGCACGCCTGAAAAGAAACGGGGGCGGCTCCCACCGCCCCCCAAGGACAATCCCGAACGACGCCGGCAGGCAGGCGCCCGGGAAAGGCGGGTCTACAGCTTGGCGCTGAATTCGACCTGGATCTTGCGCGGGTCGCTCACCGACGCGGTGTACGGCACGCCGACGGACGCCGACAGGGTGCTGAGCGAGGTCACGTAGCGCTTGTCGAGCAGGTTGTTGACGATCAGCGCCATGCCCCAGCGGTTGCCCGGCGCCGACCAGCCAAGGCGGGTGTCGACGCGGTCGTGCGCCTCGCCGACCCTGAACGCCGGCGTCGTCAGGCAACTGCCCTGCGTGGTGGAGTCGGCGTTGCAGCGCGTCGCGCCGATGTGGCTGCCCTGCAGCGAGAAGTCGGCCATCCCGCCGGCCAGCGCCACGGTGTAGTCGAGGCCGGCAGCCATCGACACATGGGGCGTGCCGTAGGGCTGCCCGGTGAGGTCGTTGCCGACCGGGTTGCTCTGGCCCTGGTACTTCTGGTCGATGTATTCGCCGTTGGCGAACACGCGCAGCGGCGCCGCGACCTGCCATTGCAGTTCGGCGTCGAGGCCGGTGGCCTCCACGTTGCTGACCGTGATGGCGTAGAACGGCACGGCGGCGCCATCGGGCTGCACCAGGTTGATCGACTGCAGGTTCTTGAACAGGTAGTGGAACAGCGACGCGCTGTAGGTGATGCCGGCTTCGGCGAAGCGGCCCTTGGCGCCGAGCTCGTAGCTGGTGATGGTCTCGGGATCGAAGCGTCCGCCATTGGCCTGCGTGCTGACGGAGTTGAAGCCGCCGGCCTGGTAGCCGCGGGTCACCGAGCCGTAGACCATCGTGTCCGGGGTCAGCTGGTGGTCGAGCACCAGGCGCGGGCTGGTGTTGTGCCAGGTCTTGCTGGTGTAGACGGGCGCGGCGGCCCAGTCGGGATTGGTGAACTCGATGTTGGTTTGCTGCAGCCCCTGCGCCAGCCCGGTCAGCTGCGCAGCGGTGCCGCTGTCGAGCGCGCCCGCATCGACCAGTTGCTGGAGCACCGGCGGCAGCACCGCAAGTTGCGCATCGAGGCCCGGCGCCGAGCGCAGCGGGTTGTACCAGCTGAACTTCTTGGTGTCCTGCGTGAAGCGCACGCCGGTGGTCAGGTCGGTCTGGCTGCCCAGGTGCCAGATGATGTCGCCCATCAGCGCCTCGGAGTGCGCCGAGAGCGTGTTGTGCATCCCTTCCTGCCAGCTCTGGCCCAGCAGGTTGAAGCCGGGGATGCCGGCCATCTGGCCGATGCCGGTCAGCAGGCTGAATGGCGGCGCGGTGAGGCCCGCGCCCTCGCTGTTGAGGATCTGGTACAGCACCGGGTCGAGCGTGGTGGTGTTGGTGTCGACCTGGCTCAGCTGCGAGGCGTGCTCGCTGGCGAAGCTCGCGCCGACCAGCCAGTCAGCGGTCTTGTTCTTGCCGTTGAGACGGAACTCCTGCTCGAACGTGGTGTTCTTCTCGAAGTTGCCTGTGGCCAGGTAGGTGGCCGGATTGGCGGTGCCGTCGTTGTCTTCCACGTTGACCGAATTGAAATGGCGCCAGCCGGTGGTCGACGTGAACAGGATCTTGTCGGTGAGTTCGTGCTCGATGCGCAGGTTCAGGCCGTTGAACGTGCGCGCCTCCTGGCCGCCGATGACATCGTTGGCGAGCGCCTCGTTGCGCGGGTCGATGTAGGTGATCGAGCCATCGGCGTTGTACGAACCGGCGGCCCAGATCGGACGCGGCCGCTCGTCGAGATCTTCGTGCTCCCAGGTGAGCACGGCGCTCGTCGCGTCGGTTGGCGACCAGCGCACGCCCATGCGCGTGCCCCACGTGTGCGCCTGCGGGTTCTTCTTGCCGTCGACGGTGTTGGTGGCCCAGCCGTCGCTCTTCTCGCCCACCGCCGAGATGCGCAGGCTCAAGTCCTCGCCGAGCGGCTGGTTGACCACGCCTTCGACGTGCACCGTGCCGTAGTTGCCGGCACGCACCAGGCCCGAGACCAGTTGCTGGCTGTCGGGATCGTTGGTGACGATGGAGATCGCGCCGCCGGCGCTGTTGCGGCCGAACAGCGTCCCTTGCGGGCCCTTGAGCACTTCCACGCGCTTGACGTCGTTGAAGTTCAGCAGCGCGCCGCCGGTCTTGCCGGTGTAGACGCCGTTGACGTACACGCCCACCGGCGCATCGGTGCCGATGCCGAAGTCGCCGTTGCCCAGGCCGCGCAGCGCGTAGCTGGGCTGCGTCGGCTGGCTGGCGTCGATCGTCAGGCCCGGCACGAAGTCGGCGACCTGGGCCAGGTTGACGGCGCCGATCTTGGCGATCTGGTCCGGCCCGATCAGCTGGATCGAGATCGGCACCTTCTGGACTTCCTGCTTGCGGCCCTGCGCGGTGACGACCACCACCGTTGCATCGTCAACGGGTGCCGAGGCCGCCGCGTCGGGCGCAGGTGCGGCCGCCTGCGCGCGGGCGCCTGTGCTGGCGAGCACGCCCACGAGCGTGG
>Ga0302314_10007303_pt1 | contig 19876 bp, 16 predicted proteins | sample III_Palsa_N2_3_FD_200533 | JGI IMG/M metagenome (GOLD analysis project Ga0302314, IMG submission 200533) | Peat permafrost microbial communities from Stordalen Mire near Abisko, Sweden - III_Palsa_N2_3 | ecosystem: Environmental > Terrestrial > Soil > Palsa > Peat permafrost | place: Sweden...
TTGGCTCGACCCGCAGAGCCGGGACGACCTGCGCGGGTCCGGCCTGGCGCACATGCTGGCCATCGCCGGCCTGCACACGGCGGCGGTGAGCGGCTTTGTCTTCTTCGCCCTGCGCCTGCTGGTCGCCACGTGGCCGTGGCTTGCGCTGCGGGTCAACGGCAAGAAGGTGGCCGCCATCGGCGGCCTGATCGCGGTGCTGATCTACCTGACCCTGTCCGGCGCCCATCCCCCGGCCCGGCGGGCGGCGGTGACGGCCAGCGTCGCCTTCATCGCCATCCTGCTGGATCGGCGGGCGGTGAGCCTGCATTCCCTGGCCATTGCGGCGATGGCCATCCTGCTCATCGAGCCGGAGGTGGTGATCTCTCCAGGCTTCGAGATGTCTTTCTGCGCCACGGCGTCCCTGGTAGCCCTGGCCGAGGTCTGGCCGCAGCGGCATCGAGCGACTGGCCTGCCCTGGTATCTCGCGTCCCTGCAGACCGCGCGAGACTGGACCTTCGGCATGCTGATGGTCAGCTTCGTGGCCGGCGCGGCGACGACGCCGTTTTCGATCCAGCATTTCAACCGGGTCGCCAACTACGGCATGTTCGCCAACCTGACGGCGGACCTGCTGGCCGGGGTCGTGCTGATGCCAGCCCTGACGGTGAGCGTGCTGCTGCAGGCCTTGGGGGTCAGCCACGCCATCATCGCGCCCCTGCTGGCCCTGGCCGGCGTGGCGGCGCGGGGCATCGTCGCCATCGGCCACCTGTTCTCCAACCTGCCCGGCGCCAAGCTGACGATTTCAAGCGCCCCGACTATCGCCCTGATCGTCTCCTACCTGGGCATTGTCTTCGCCTGCCTCTGGCGCGGTCGGTTGCGCTGGATCGGCGTGCCGCTGTCCTGCGCCGTGGCCTTCTGGCCGAGGCCGGCGCTGCCCGTCGCCTGGATCGCCTCGGATGGCGGGGATGCGGCCGTGGCGATCGCCGGCAGGGTGGTGGCGCTCAAACCCAACACCCGCGCCTATGCGGTGGGGACCTGGGCGCAGCGGCGGGGGTTCGATCTGCCGGCGGACCCGGTCAAGGCCGCAGCCGCCATCGCCGACTGCAACCGTCTGCACTGCGCGCCGATCGGCCCGACAAAGCCCGCCATCGCCGCCTGGTGGACCCGGCGCAAACCCAAGCCGGACGCCCTGGCCGAGCTCTGCAAGGGCGCCGACATCCTGATCCTGAAAGCCGACGTCACCCCGCCCGACGCTTGCAAACAGGCGGTCCTGCTCGGCCCGAGCGATTTCGCCAAAGGCGGCGCCGCCGAGGTGTTCCCCGGCGGCGGGATTAAGGGCGGCGCGAAATGGAGGCTGGTCTGGTCGCAGCCGCTGCGGGGGCAACGGCCGTGGAGTGTCAGCGGCGAGTGAGCGGACTGACCTGCGATTTTAACCGCTCATCCCGGCATTCGCCGGGATGATAGATATTTATTAAAAGATTGTTTTTTCATACAATTATTGCTAGATTTCTCACGCACAAACCCTGCACGGCTACGGCAAATCAATGACTTAGCGCCTGCGATCTGCACGAAACCTGCACAGCGTGAGGATTTCGCCATGGCGTTCGTCACCCACAAGGAAGAGATCAAGCCCGGCCTTATCATCTTCCGCCGGGCCGATGTAGGCCACCGCAACTGGTACTGCCGCGTCAAGCTGCCGAAGGCAGACCGCTATAAGACGGTCTCGCTCAAGACCGCCGACATCGGCGTGGCGCGCCACCTCGCCGCCGAGCAAGAAATCGGCGTCCGCGTCCGGCTGGAAAGCGACATCCCGATCTTCAACCACCCCTTCCGCGCGGTGGCGAAAGAGTACTTGGCCAGCCAGGAGGCGCGCGCCAAGCGCGGCGAGATCAGCAAGGAGCGGCCGAAGAAGCTCAAAGCCGTGATCGAAGGCGCGCTGGAGGATTACGTCGGCTCGGTGCAGGTGCATCGGATCGGCGACGATCTGTGGGGCAGCTATCCGGCGTGGCGGCGCGAGAACGGCGCCGGGCGCAACACGCGCAACGGCGTGCGCGAAGTCTCCGCCAAGGAAGCTGCGGAACTGGACGCGCGCGACGCCGCCGCGCGCGCCAGGGCGATGGCCAAGCGCGGCTTCACCAAGCTGCGGCCCGTGGAGTCCAAGCCGGCCAAGGCTCGCACGGTGGCCTTCATCAGCGACAGCACCATCCGTTTCGAGATGTCGATCTTCGGGGCGGTGATGAACTACGCCATCAAGAAGCGCTACGCCCCCGCCAGCCAGCGGTTCGAGGACCGGCCGAAGCTGAAGATCATGCGGCGGGATGAGTTCACGCTGGAGGAATACCGCCACCTCCACACCACGGCGCGGGGTTGGGTGAAGGACGCTATCCGGCCCTCCAGCACTTGGTATCGGACGGTCGCCTACAACTTCATCCTGATCATGTGCAACACGGGGATGCGGCCCTCCGAGGCCAAGAACCTGCGCTGGCGCGACATCACCACCGGCAAGGACCGGGAGGGCCGCGAACTGGTCATCCTGTTCGTTCAGGGCAAGGGCAAGTCGCGCCAGCTTGTCGCCCCCAAAAGTGTCGGTGACTATTTCGAGCGCATCCGCGAGGCCACCCGCGACTACCGGCACCAGGCGGCCCAGGCCGAAGGGATCGCGGCGCCGGAGGTGGAATTCTGGCCCGAGGACCGGGTGTTCACGACCGTCACCGGCGAGCCGGCCAAATCGCTCTATCAGGCGATGATCGAAGACCTTCTCATCAAGGCCAAGCTGCGCGAGGGCGCCTCCGGCGTCCCGCGCTCCACCTATTGCTTCCGGCATACCTACGCCACCTTCCGGCTCGCCGAAGGCGTGGACGTGTATTTTCTAGCCGAGCAGATGGGGACCTCGGTCAAGATGATCGAGGAGCACTATGGCCACGTGAACACGGTCAAGCACGCCGACCTCGTGCTCCAGGGCATGGGCGGTTGGGATACAGGCGCGGCCGAGGACGAGGCCGGCGTCGCCAAGGCGTCGCGCACACCACGGGCGAAGGTCAGAACGGCCGAGCCGGGCGGCAAGCTGCGTCGCCGCAAATCCTGATCCTCAAGGAATGATCTGCGGCGTCGGGCTCCGACGCCGCTCCGCCGAGCCTCCTGCTTTGTCCGGCGCGCCCGAGGGCGCTCTTAGCCGGACATCGCCGCAGGCTGGCGGGACAAAGCTGCGCCGAGATCGGCGCGGCCCCGCCATACCCCCGGCCCGTCAGGCCCCACCTTGAATTGGGTAGCACCTGGTGCTATTTTTACTAATGACTGATGCTGAGCAGACCGCGCGGGCCTTCAAGACCGCCTGGTTCTCCAAGACGGCGCGCAAGGCTCGCATCAAGGACGACGAGCTATGCGAGGCGTTTCGGGAAGTGATGAAGGGCCAGGCCGATGACCTCGGCGGTGGAGTCTTCAAGAAGCGTCTCAACAAGAACATGCACCGGAGCATCATCGTCGCCAAAGGCGGCCGATACTGGATTTACGAGTACCTGTTCGCAAAAAAGGATCGCGCTAACATCGAGGACGATGAGCTCGAAGACTTCCGAACGCTCGCCAAGAGTTATGCGGCGCTAAGCGAGAAGCAGATCGCCCGGCTTTTGGATGACAAAGACCTGACGGAGATATGCCATGGCGGCGAAGAGTAAGTTCAAGAGCGATATTTCCGAGGCGATCCACTCGTCTGCGGCCATGCTCCACAAGGTGGGCGTGCTCGACAAGGCGACGATGCGGGACTTCGACGCGCGCCACCTGGCTGTGCCGAGCGATATCGAGCCCGCGCAGATCAAGCAGTTGCGGGAGGCCAACAACGTCAGCCAGCCCGTGTTCGCCCGTTATCTCAACACCAGCGAAAGCACGGTGGAGAAGTGGGAAACCGGCGCCAAGCGGCCGAGCGGCATGGCCCTCAAGCTGCTGATGGTCGTGCAGAAGCACGGGCTACAGGTTCTTGCGTGACGAGCGCTCTTGGGTAGCGCCGGCACGGCTTCCGGACACCAGTTGAAGTTCGAGACAAATGCGAATGATCCGGCGCAGAGTGTGTCACCAAATCAGCCGTCAGCCGTCAGCCGACTTGCTGCAAGAAAGCCATCATATGAGGTGAGAGCCGTGGCCGAACCGCTGGCTGCACAGCTAGAGGCGCTTGTCGCTTCGCCCAGGGAAGACCTGGGCGTCGAGATCAAGTCGTGGCTGGACCTCACCAACAAGGACGACTGCGCCACCCTGGCGAAGTCCATCATCGCCCTGGCGAACCACGGCGGCGGGTTCATAGTCATTGGGATGCGCGAGACCGAGGCCGGAAGGTTCGAGGAGGCCCCTGGCCGGCCGCTTACCCTCAGCGGCTACAAGCAGGATGTCGTCGCCGGCATCGCGGCGTCCTATGCTGAACCTGCTATCCAGGTTGGCGTCTACCAGATCGACGGCGGCGCCGGCGTCTTCCCGGTCGTCCAGGTCCCCGGCGGGCATCGGACGCCGATCCAGGCCAAGAAAGGCAGTCCGGACCAGAAGACCCTCCTCGTCGGGCGGGTCTATATCCGCCGGCCGAAGCCAGAGAGCGCCGAGCCCCAGAACGCGGCGGAATGGCGAGAGCTGATCGACCGATGCGTCCGGGCCGGCCGTGACGACCTCCTCGACGCCATTAGGGGTATCCTCGACGGGCGGGAGACCCAATCCGTCCCGCCGCCGCCCAGCGAGGAAGCCCAGCTCGCCGCATGGGCCGACGACGGCCTTGAGCGCTGGGTTGCCCGCGCGCCGATCTCGCCGACGATGATCAAGCGCTTGCCGCCAGGCTTCTATCGGGTGGCCTACAAGCTCGTCGGGCCGATGGAGCCCATTGCGTTCCCGGAACTGCTGGCGGCGATCAACACCGCCACCACCCGCCACACCGGCTGGTCGCCGTTCTGGGTGCCGACCCGCGAAGGGATCAGGCCGTATGTAAAGGACGGCGCGGTTGAGTGTTTCCTGGCCGGTGAGGACCCGGAACGCATGTTGGATGATCCGGCACACGCTGATTTCTGGCGGGTCGGTCCCACTGGAGAGGCCGTCCTTATACGTGGGTTCGACGAAGACAGCCGGCCCGAACACATCAAGCCTGGCACGGTGTTCGACATCACCCTGCCGGTCTGGCGGATCGGCGAGTGCCTGTTGCAAGCCGCGAAGTTCGCGGCGGCGGTCGGACGGCCGGATGCGGAGATCGTCTTCTCGGTGAAGTGGAGTGGTCTGGCAGGCCGCCAGATAGTCCACGTGGAAGGGCGTCGCTTCATTCCGGAAGCGCACGTCGCACAGCAAGACACCTTGGACCGGGTCATCACGGTTCGGGCGGATCAGGTCGCCGACAGCTTGCCGGAAATCCTGTTCGAGCTGCTAAAGCCGCTCTACGCGCTGTTCGACTTCATGGAGCTGCCCAAGAGCCTCGTGGACGAAGAAGCCCAGCGCCTTCGCCAGGGTCGGTTCTGACTTGATGACCGATCCGACGCCCGAAGGCTTGCAAGGGGCGATGCTGTCGGAATCGGCTCGGCCGGTTGTCGAGTTTCCCAGCGTGAAGTCGCTGCTGCTCGAACTCTATTGGGGCGACATGCGGCTCGCGACCGCGACGGGAACATTGCTGGCGCGAGACCAGCAATCGCACTGCTCGGTCATCACCAATCGACACGTCGTCACCGGCCGCCACCAAGACACAGGCCAGGCGCTCGACAAGAACGGGGCGATCCCTGACCGGATCACGATCCACTTCTTCGAGCCCGTGGACCACGATTGGCGCTGGAAGGCGATCACGCTGCCCCTTTATCGCGACAACGGCGACCCGTATTGGATCGAGCATCCGACACTCGGCGAGGCCGCCGACATCGTCGCCCTCAACCTGACCTGGGCAAGCGACGTCGAGAAGTTCCCATACTACCTGGACACGGCCCACGACCGCGTCGGCATGATCCTGCGGCCAGCCGAGCCCGTTAGCGTGGTCGGCTTCCCCTTCGGCCTCTCCTCCAGCGACAAGTTCCCCATCTGGGCGACGGGCTTCCTGGCGCAGGAGCTATCGCTGGTGACGCCGCAGAAGCCGGTGTTTTTGATCGACTGCCGGACGCGGGCCGGCCAGTCAGGATCGCCGGTCCTGGCTTTTCGGACGGGCTCCTATCGGAAGATCAAGGGCACGAAGGCGACCACGACCATGAGCGCCACCGAGACCGCCTGGGAATTTCTCGGCATCTATTCCGGCCGGGTGAATCCGGAATCGGATCTCGGTCGGGTGTGGCATGTCGATGCCCTTGCCGAACTGCTGGACGCCGCCGCCGACGACGACGAGCGACGCAGGAAAGCCGCCGCTACCGCTTAGAGTTCGGCTCGCGTTCGGGTCGCGTTCGGGGCGTTCGATAGCCATGGATGAGACCTTCGCTTGGCAACAGAGCGGAGCACTCTCATGAATATCGAAATGGACCTCGACCTCGCCTTCCTCGCGGAACGCCTGAAGTTCCTCCGGCGCATCCACGAGCTGACGCAGGACAACGTCGCCACCATGTGCGGCATGACCACGCGCACCATCGAGAAGCTGGAAAGCGGACGCCACAACCCGTCCGAACAGACGATGCGCAGCCTGTGCCGGGGCCTCTCCATCGAGCGCAGCTACTTCACCAAGCCCACGCCGCAGGAGGAAGCCCGACAGAAGGCGGAGATGCTGAAGGCCGCCCGCACCACGGCAGTCGTTAAGACCATCATCGTGCGCTCGGCCCAGGACGTGATGAAGAACCTCGGGGGCACCCACGCCTGGAACCTCGACATCGGCGAGGTCGGCCCCGAGGCGATGGCGGACGCCGCGTCGGTGACGGACCTGTTCACCGACTGGAGCGAGGTGTGGGACGACATTAACATGACCGACCGCGCCGAAGCGGCGGTCCGGGTCGCGCAGGCCTGCCGCGAGCTGGAAGCGGCGGGCTACCTCGTCCACGTCGGCCGCTATCGCGCGCGCAAGCGCTTCATCGAAGGCCCGCCGCTGGTCTTCACCATCGGGCTGCTGTCCATCCGCCCGACCGCCGAAAGCGAGAACCAGTCGGTCGCCCTGGTGCCGATGGAAGGCGGCTGGGAGCGCCTGAAGGAGGACGTCGGCCAGTTCGCCGACGAAATTTTCCCCGACTAGCGGTCCAACTCGGCCAGGAACTCGCAGCCGATCTCGTGGACCGTGCTGAAGTCGGCGAGCAACTGCCCGTGGAAGATCACCCGCCGGGCGGTGTTCAGGGAATGGGTCATGATCGGGGCGAAATGCGTGAGCGCCTTCTGTTGCTCACGCAGCTGCATCTCCCGATCCAGCTCGCCTTGGAACAGGGCTGCGTCAGCTTCGGCGCCAAGCGCGGTCCACTGTCCCGCGTTCGCCGGGTCCACCGAGAACGGCGGGATATAGAGCGGTATGCGGTGGGCCAGCGCGTCACGGAAATCTTTCAGTTGGTCGAACCAGGCGCGGCGGGTGTCCAGGTAGTCGCGGAACGCTTGCGAGAACGACCCGCGCACGACGTCGTAGTCCGGGCCAAGGCCGATTCTTCCTTGGGATAGCATGGCGCCGTTGGGACGGCGGATGTCGCGCTCGATCACCCAAAGCCAGGCCAGGTTCTCGCAGCACCCGAAGGCGTTCACGACGAAGGCCTGGATGTTGATCGTCGCATCGTCCGTTTCATCCCCAGTCGGGATGTCGACCCGGTCGGGCGGCAGGATGTCGTAGACGTTCTCGATGCACCGGAGCATGGACCCTAGCCGGCGGGCGAACCCATGGTCGGCGTGCTCGCGCGCGCCGGCCGTGTTGAACTGGCGGAGGACGAACCGCTCTCGGAGCGAACGGTAGTTGTCGGCGGCCTCGTCGAGGCCAACCCACAAGTCGTCTATCTGGGCCTGACTGAAGAACATTGCCTCACGCTAGGGTACGCCGCGTTCGACATCGAGCCGGTTCGGCTAGGTGATGCCATTGGCTGGACAGACGCTAGGTCTCCGGAGGCTCCAGCGGAGGCTTCGGCTGGAACGTGAAGCTAGGTGGCGCGATCTCATTGAGGACCGCCATGACCAGGCCTTCGAGGACACCAAACGTGTTCGTTGCCGCATTCATGGTCGCCTGCCGCTCCGCCTCCGTCGCCCGGTCCGCCAGCAGTGCATGGGCCATCAAAGCGCGGACCTCCTCGACGTAGCTGTATCGGGGCTGCGTTGGCCTCTTGAAGGCGTCGAGCCCAGCGCCATGCTGATCGAGAAACGTCCGATAGGCGGCGTTCCGTTGAAGGCTCGCCGCGCCGCGCTCGAAGTGCCACTCCAAAAATCGGTAGCCCTGAAGCCAGCGGATATCGGCGGGCAGGTTCGGATTCAGGAACTTGGCGAGGAAATGGAGGTGGTGGGCCAGCTCAGGCGGCCAGGCCGCCATCATCATCGCCGCTGCCTGGTAGTCCGCCGGAACGGGCTTGGCCCATTGAAGATCCAATGTGATGAACGGCGTCTCCGCACCGCCGTCGCCAAGCCAAACCATGTGCGCGCTGGAATTCGCGCCGAGTGTCGCCGCCGCCGTGTAGTGGGACGTCGCCATGACTGAAGTGACGGTCACGGCCTCGCGCCAAAGCGCGATGTTTAGCCCGACGATGGCCTGAGCCTCTTCCGCATCGTCGGCGTCGATTATGACCCGGAGGTGATTGAGCGCCTCGCCGTCGCCGTAGAACAAGAACTCGACGGGCCGACCCCGGCTGTCGATGTTCGACGCGCGAGCCTTGGGCTCGGGCACCTGACCGCCGTGCGCAACGATCCAAGCGAGATCGAGGACGATATCGACGTGCCAGAGGCTCATGACTTTCCCTGCCATCGGGATAGGAGAGCGTCGGTATCCGGAAGCTGGCCAGCCTCTATGGTCGCGATGAAAGCTGCTCGCGCCAACTGTAACGCAGTCTGAAATTCCTTAGCCTCGGGGGAGCGACCCGCGTGGGCTGCGCCTCCACGGGCCTCATAGCTTTTGACAATGACCGCGAAGGCGCGGTCGCGAGCTGAGCCCGGCGGATGCAGGTGCGTCGCTAAGGCCCGCGAAATCCGATCTGTGATGCGCTGTGATCCGGGCCGAAACAGCGCCTCAATCGCTGCCCAAGCGATGACAATTCCTGCGCCGGGATTCGAGATGGCGACGGCCTGGTCTAGAGTCCGGAATGCTCGATTGAATTCGGGGACCGTCATCAGCGTGTCGGCTGAGCTGATATGGTCCTTGATCCACTGCAAGTCCGCCGGCGTGACGGCGCGTCTGGGGGCCGTGATGGGGCGGCTTAAGTCGAGTTCCATCGGTAGCAAGTTCGCGCGCTCGACGTCGGACGGCACGGTGTTCAGGGCTCGATCCGCCAAGAGCACCACCTGGAGCGGTTGCGACAACCGAAGCCGGAGGAGCGCCACAGCAATGGCCCGCATTTCCTTGTAGGCAATCACAAGGAAGTTTCCCGAGCCGCAGGCAGGGTCAAATACCCTGATCTTGGCCATTCGCTTGCGCAGATTCAACAAAGCCCGGCCATTGTCCCCAGCGGCGTCCAGTTGCTGGCGGAGGTCGTCCAGGAATAGTGGATTGAGCACCTTCAGGATATTGGGCACGCTGGTGTAGTGCATCCCGAGCGCCCCGCGCTCGTCGTCGTCAGCGACGGCTTGGATCATCGAGCCGAAGATGTCCGGGTTGATCTCTTGCCAGTTCAGCGCCGCCGCACGAAGCAGGTAGGAACGCGCGATCTTGCTGAAGCGGGGGCAGTCCGGTGAGCCGGAAAACAGCCCGCCATTCACGTAGGGCATGGCGTCCGCCCAGGGGCGGAAATTGGAGGTCGCCCGTTCGGCGATCTTGGTGTTCATCGCCCGGAACAGCTCGGAAATCACCTCGTGGGTGTTGATCGACTGGCTGTCACTCATCCGCTCGACGGTTGCGGAAAAGAGGCTACTTCCGAGGAAAATGCCGGTGTCTTCGGCGAACAGGCAGAAGATCAGCCGGGCCATGAAATGGTTGAGGTCGTGCCGGCGCTCCGCCGTCGCCCAGTCGGGATTGTCCTTGAGCAGTTCGATATAGAGCTTGTTCAGCCGGCCGGTGGCCTTGATATCGACCGGGTTGTCCTTGATCTGTTTGATCGTGGAGATGCCTGCCAGCGGCAGGAAGAACGCGAAATGATCGGCGAATTCGGGGAACGCGCAGGCCAGCGGCTCGCCGGTCACCAACTCCTCGGCTTCTAGCGTCAGACCGTCCGTCGCCAGGATGAATTTGACCTTGTTGGCCGCCGTCTTCGGGCTGGCGCGAAGGGCTGCAAGGGTTTCGCTGACCCGGCCTTCCGCGCAGACGGCCATGTGGATGTTGTTACGCTGGAGGACGCCGCTCGCGACATCCGAGGCGTTGCCCGAGCCAGCGCGCAACCGCTGCACCGTCACCGGGCGATTCCCAAACGCTTCCAAGAAGGCGAACGGAAACTCGCGGGCATCGAACTGTGCGCCGGCTAACTCCGAAACGGCTTCTTCGATCTCAACAGCGTTCATAAACTACTCGGCTCCGAGACCGGCTCGGCACGATATTCATGTTGGAATACGGCAGGTGCCCTGGTCTGGTGGAGGCCGCTGCCGCGACTCTTTTAGCACTCCCGCCGCCACACGCTACCGTCCCGCCGGTGACGTTCAAACCTGATGCGGCCCCGCGAACTCGCCTTCTTCGTAGTACCGCACCTTCCGCGCGCACACCGGCGCCTGCCCCTGGCGTAGGAGGATTTCCAGCCTCGCGTCGAGCCGCATCACCTCGTCGGGCGTCAGCAATTCGCGCTTGGCCAGATGGTCGGCCGTGGAGGTGCTTGTCGTCGTGGCCGGGAACAGGAGCGGTCCCGGCCCCTTCGACACGCTGGCGCCGGCGGTCTGATAGGCCATGGTCGCCGACCCAATCGAGCGCGACACCCAGCTTGCGGTCTCCACGTCACCGACGTTGAAAACCTGGATCAGCCCGGCGTTGGACAAGAACGTCCCGGCGCGCTCGCCATAGACGCTCCAGAGCTGATGCAAGTCCTGGAGGATCGGCCAGAGCTGCAACCCATAGCCCGCCATCAGCCCGAACGCCTGCTCCAGCGGCTCCAGGCGCCCGAGCGCGGCGAACTCGTCGAGCAGCAGGAGGACCGGATTGTCAGGCCGTCCCTTGGCCCTGGCGAGCGCGCCGATGGCCTGGGCGACCAGCAGCCGAAGCCAGCGGTTATGCGTGGCCAGCCGCTCCGGCGGCAGCACCAGGAACACGGTGCAGACCCGATCCTTCAAATCCTCAAACCGGAAATCCGAGCGCTCCAGAACCGCGTCCATCCGGCGGCTATCGAGGAAGTGGGTGTGGCGCTGCGCGGACGACAGGACGCCGGCCGCCTCCCGGCCGGTCTTGCTCAGATGCCGGTTGGCGGCGCGGGCGACGAGGCCCCCGGCGCACCGGGACTTCTGCATGATCCCGAGCATGGCCGCGAACACTTCGGGCGTATCGGTCAGCAGCTCACGCACGGTAAAGAGGTTTCGCCGCTCCGGCCCCTCATGACAGACGACATAGAGGATGACGCCCGCGATCAGCGCCTTGGCCTCCTCGTTCCAGTGCGCTTCACCGCCCTGGCCGGGTGGATCATGGACCAGGGCGTCGGCCAGGAGCGCCGCGTCTTCGGCCAGATCGGGGCTGTCCTCGTCCAGGCCGTCGAGCGGATTGAAGGCGCCGGACGGCACGCCCGAGACGCCGAAGGGATCGAGCACATGCACTGGCCCCATCCGCCGCCGCGCCTGCACCGCGACGCGGGCATTCTCGCCCTTGGGGTCGATACAGAGGATCGACCGCTCTGCGGTCAGCAAGTTGGGGATGATCGCCCCGACGCCCTTGCCCGAGCGGGTGGGCGCGATGGTGATCAGATGCTGCTCACCGGCATAGCGTAGAAGCTGACCGCGTTCGCGGTTCTCGCGACCGACGATCAGCCCGTCCGTACGGACCAGCGCCTTGACCTCCGCCGGGCTCGCCCAACGTGCGGAGCCGTGCACACCCCAGGACGCTCCGGTATCGAACCGCCGGGTCCAAACATTCAGGGCGAAGAATGCCCCGATGACGCCGACGAAGATGCTGAGCCCGTTGGTCAAACCGACCTGGCTCGGCTTCACACCGGCCAAGGGGACGAGCGCATAGTGTCCGAGCGCCCAGCCAAGGCCGTAGCCGAGGGCGACCCAGAAGATCGCGGTCAGAAAGTAGCGGGCCCGCCGCATCACACTGCGGCCTCCCGCCCTACGACGCGCTAGCCGATTGCGAATGCCCGTCCGATCCACCGCTTTTGGGCGCCGGCTTGCCGATGAAATCGGCGAACAGGGCCGCGTCATCCTCGCGGGTGATGAACCCCGGCAGCTCCTTCTTCAGCCATGCCGGCAACGCTTCCTTGGAGAAGGCGTCCTGGCCCTTCTCCAGCCGGTGCAGGATGAAAGCGCCCAGCAGGACCTTGCGCCGCGTATCCTTGGCGCGCTCCTGCTTTCCGAGTTTGGTCTGGAGGTCTTTCCGCTGGGCTTCCAGTTGCGCCAGGCGCTCCGCAATCGTGCGCTTTGCCATCGTGTCCTCCGATGCGCGCCCCCATACGGCGACCATAGCCTTTCCGCTTCGCGTCGTCACCCGACTCACAGCATTCAGATGGTGTTCGCAAAGAATGCCGCACCGAACGACAGGCATTGACGCCCTGTTTGCCGTGATGTGGATGGCGCTAAGTCGGTCTCCAGGGCGACGCCGAAATCTCTTTAACAGTCTCCACTGCCAAGCTTGTTCATAAGCGGGCCACCCCGAGCCCATCGAACGAAGTGAAGATTGGCGAAGGGCGCACTTACGAGTTGCTGCGCAACTCAGTGCTTGATAGCGTCGGATAGACGGACTGACGGCCCCATAGGGAGCTTGGCGCCCGAGGCCCGCCGAAATGGCCGCTGTACGGCGGCGCATTTGGGTGTTCGTCATGGCGATCTACCATCTGGCGATGAAGCCGATCAGTCGCAGCGGCGGGCGCAGCGCCGTGGCCGCCGCCGCCTATCGGTCGTCGGAACGCCTGATCAACGAGCGTGACGGCCAGACCCACGACTTCACCGCCCGGCGCGGCGTCGAGCACACCGAGATCGTCCTGCCTGAAGGCGTGGACGCGGAGTGGGCGCAGGACCGTTCGACCTTGTGGAATGCGGCGGAGTTTGCGGAGAAACGCAAGGACGCCAGGGTCGCCCGCGAGATCGAGGTCGCCTTGCCGCACGAGTTGTCGGCGGAACAGCGCCTGGAGCTGACGCGCGAGTTCGCCCACGGGCTGGCGGATCGCTACGGCGTGGCGGTGGATTTTGCGATCCACAGCCCGCACGGCGACACCGACGTGCGCAACCATCATGCTCACGTCCTGCTGACCACGCGGAAGGTTGGCGCGGACGGCCTTGGCGACAAGACCGACCTAGAGCTGGAGAATAAGACGCTCCTGGCGCGCGGCCTGCCGACCTCGCACGATCAGTTGCGCGACATCCGGCTGGACTGGGAAGGCCGGGCGAACCGGCATCTGGCCCTGGCTGGCCATGACATCCGCATCGACCATCGCTCGCATCGCGACTGCGGTCTGGAGATCGAGCCGACCCAGCATATGGGCGTCCATGCCACGCAGATGGACCGGCGCGGCAAGTCGGTCGTCCGGGCGCGCCAGGACGCCGACCAAGCCCGCCGGAACGCGGCGCTGATCCGCGAGCGGCCGGAGCAAGCGCTGACCCTCGTCACCAACGAAAAATCGGTGTTCGACCGCACCGACGTAGCGCGCACCCTGCACCGCTACATCGACGATCCCGACACTTTCCAGGCGGCCTTTCTCAAGGCGATGACCTCACCCGCGCTGGTGGAACTGCGGCCAGAGCAACGGGACGAATTGGGCCGCACCGTGGAGCCGGCGCGCTACTCGACCAAGGAGATGATCGAGATGGAGCGGCGGATGGCCGAGAGCGCCGACCGGATGGCGCAGAGCCGCGCGTTCCCGGTGGGCCGGGGCAAGGTCGATCAGGCCATCGCGGATCGGCCGTTTTTGGCGCAGGAGCAGCGGCAGGCCATTCGCCATATCACCGGCCCCGAACGCATCGAGGCGGTGGTCGGCATGGCCGGCGCCGGCAAGAGCACCATGCTCGGGGCGGCGCGTCAGGCCTGGGAAGCCGAAGGCTATCAGGTGATGGGCGCGGCGCTGGCCGGCAAGGCGGCCGAAGGGTTGGAGGAATCCTCCGGCATCCGGTCGCGCACTCTGGCGAGCTATGAGCGCAGTTGGGAGCGCGGACGCGACGCCCTGAATGCTCGATCCGTGCTGGTGATCGACGAGGCCGGCATGGTTGGAAGCCGCCAGCTTTCGCGGGTGCTGGTTGAGGCGGATCGCGCCGGCGCCAAGGTGGTCTTGGTGGGCGATCCCGAACAGCTTCAGCCGATTGGACCGGGCGCGGCCTTCCGCGCCGTCGCCGAGCGGGCCGGCTTCGTGGAGCTTGGCGAAATCCGCCGGCAGCGTGAAGGCTGGCAGCGGGACGCCTCCGCAGACTTCGCGCGCCATCGCACGGCGGAGGGGCTGGGCGCCTATGCCGAGCGCGGCGCCGTGCGCTTCGAGGACACCCTTGGCGCGGCCCGCGAGGCGGTCGTGCGCGACGTGATCGCCGACATGGACGCGCGGCCTGACGGCTCGCGTCTGGTGCTGGCGCACCGCCGCGTGGACGTGGCCGAGCTGAACGATTCGATCCGCGCCGCGCGCCAGGATCGCGGCGAGTTGAAGGGCGAGCATCTTTACCAGACCACGGAGGGCGAACGCGCCTTCGCGGCCGGCGACCGCATCCTGTTCCGCGAGAACAATCGCGACCTCGGGGTCAAGAACGGGATGCTGGGGACGGTGGAGCGCGCCGAGCCCGGTCGCCTGGAGGTGAGCCTGGACACCGCCAACGGCCCAGGCGCGGGCCGCGCAGTGTCCGTGTCGATGGCCGATTACGCCGCCGTGGACCACGGCTATGCGACGACCATCCACAAGGCGCAGGGGGCGACGGTGGATCGCGTCCATGTCCTGGCGTCCGGGACAATGGACCGGCACCTGACCTATGTCGGCATGACCCGCCATCGCGACGCGGTGACGCTCTACGCCAGCCGCGAGGAGTTCAAGGACATGGACGCCTTGTCGGCGCGTCTGTCGCGCGCCGGGCTGAAGGAGACCACGCTGGACTATGCGGCCCGGCGCGGGATCGAGGAGAGCATCGTCGTCCCGGCCGCCATGCGGCGCCCGGCGCCGGAGCGCGGCGTCGAGCCTTCCGCGAGGGGGCGCATGTTTGACGGGCTGAAGTTGGGGGCGCGTCGGCCTTCGCCGGACATGGGCCGCGTCAGCGGCCTGCGATCATCGGCGCCGGATCGGGCCATGGCGGCGCCTGCCGTTCCGCTGGAGCAGGCGGCGGAGCGGTACGCCCGCGCGCTGGACGCTGCCGAGCGGATGCGCGCCCAAACCTTGCCGGTGCTGGAGCATCATAAGCGCGAGTTGCGCGAGGCGGCGCGGGGCCTGGACGGCGCGCGGCCGGGTGCGACGCGCGATCTGCACAACGCCCTTCGCCACGAGACCACGGCATGGCGGGCCATGCGCGATCTGCGCGGCGCCGAGCGCGGGGTGGAACTGGCCGGGGCTATCCGCCACGAGGCGCGGGTGCGGCGTGATCCGGCGCTCAAAGCAGACCGCCTGGTGAAAGAGTTCTCGCGGCTGGAAGCCCAGCATGACCGGCTCGCCGGCTGGCGCCACGGGGCGGCGCGCAAGGGCCTGGAGGGGCGCATGACGGCCATCGCCGGGACGCTGAAACGCGACCCGCAGTTGGAGTCGCTGGCGCGATCACGGGCGCCGGCGCTGGGCGTGGGGACCGGCTCGACGCTTGGCCGTGTGTTGGCCGCGCCGAGCCTACAGCGGGCGACCATGGAAATTGGCCTAGGTCGAGGCCTGGGACTATCGCGATAAGGCCGGGAGAGCAGGATGGCGGAAGACCGTGCGGGCGATCCCGCCCAGGCGTTCGAGGACTTGCGGGCCGAGGTGTCGGTGTTGCGGCGGGCTATCGAGGGCCTTCCGGCGACGGTGCGCGAGAACCGGCCGCCGGACTACAGCGCCGACCTGGGCGTGCTGGGCAAGGGTCTGGACGAGATCGGCGAGCAGCTTGAGAAAATCACCGCATCACCAGCCTTGATGATGACCCCGGCGCAGCAAGGCGAGTCCATCGCCAGGGCGGGGAACAATCTGGTCCGCGAGGCGGCGCAGCGATTGGACCGGGCCGCGCAGACCATCGAGGACGAGCGCGGGCGGTTGGCGAACATCGTGGGTCAGGCCTGGGCGCAAGATCGGCAGTTCAAGCTCATCTGCTGGACGGCCGGGATTGCCGTCGCGGTCGGACTGGTTCTCTCGCCGCTGATGGCCAGTCTCTTGCCGTTCGGGCTGAACACGCGCATCGCGGCCCTGGTCATGCGCGATGACCGTTGGGCAGCCGGCGAGGCGTTAATGCGGGCGGGCAATCCGGCGGGTCGGGCTCAGCTCGACGCCGACACCCGCTTGGTCAGTGACAACCGCGAGGCTGTTGAGGCCTGTCGGGCCGCGCTGGCCAAGACGGGGAAGGCCCAGCGGTGCGTCGTGAACCTCGCTCCGCCGACGCCGGCGTCCGCCCGATGAAGCCGGCTCAGCCAGTTGCAAGAATCATTAGGAATTGCCAAGCTTGGCGCTCTTCCGCCCGCCTGTGCGGAAATTTTCCTGCACAATCTCTACACAGCCGGAAAAGACCCCTTTTTATCTTAGGATTTTCAAATCACTGGGGAAATGGGGTCATTTCGCCGGGATGAGGGATTTAGGGTCAGTGGTAGCGGCGAATGAGCCCGACCAGCTTGCCCTGAACCTCGACCTGGTCGGGACCATATATGCGGGTCTCATAGGCCGGGTTGGCGGCTTCCAGGGCGATCGAGCCGCCCTTTTTGCGCAGGCGTTTCAGGGTGGCGTGCTCGCCCTTGACCAGGGCCACGACGATCTCGCCGGAGTTGGCGGTGTTGCCGCGCTTGATCACCACATGGTCGCCGTCATGGATGCCGGCGTTGATCATCGAGTCGCCTTCGATCTCGAGCACGAAATGCTCGCCGGCGCCCAACATGGATTCCGGCACGATCAGCCGGTCCTTTTCATGCTGGATCGCTTCGATGGGCGAGCCGGCGGCGATCTTGCCCAGGACTGGCAGGTCGCGGACATCATTGGCCGACGACATCTGGGCAGGCTTGGCGCCTTCCACGACCTGCGGCTTAAAAGCCTGGCGGCCGCCCGCTGGCGCGGAGCTGGTCGCCTGCTGCGGCAGCTTGATCACTTCCAGCGCCCGGGCCCGGTGCGGGAGCCGGCGCAGGAAGCCGCGCTCTTCAAGCGCGGTGATCAGCCGGTGGATGCCGGACTTGGACGCCAGGTCCAGCGCTTCCTTCATTTCGTCAAAGGACGGGGAGACCCCGGATTCCTTGATCCGCTCATGGATAAACATGAGCAATTCGTGCTGCTTGCGGGTGAGCATGGGGAAGAAGACCTTCGCGGAACAAATCAACAACGTTCGCTGATGTTCTCTAGGCGTTCTTTCTTAATGTCAAGATAACGGTGCGTGATCGCCGAGCAAAGACCGCGTCGCCGCCGTGACATCGGCCTGCCGCATCAGGCTTTCCCCCACCAGCATGGCGCGGGCGCCGGAGGCCTCCAGCCGGGTCATGTCGGCCGGGCCGGAAATCCCGCTTTCCGTTACCAGTAAAGCAGTTAGCGGGGTTTTGACCGCCAGTCGCTCGGTGATGGAGAGGTCTGTGGCGAAGGTGCGAAGGTCGCGGTTGTTGACCCCGACCAGGTCCCCGCCGAGGGTGCCGGCGCGGTCCATTTCAGCCTCGTCGTGCACCTCGATCAGGGCGTCCATGCCCCACCGTTTGGCCTCGAAAAGCAGCTCGCGGGCCAGCGAATCGTCGACCATGGCCAGAATCACCAGGATCGCGTCGGCGCCCAGCGCCCGCGATTCGGCCACCTGCCAGGGATCCACCAGGAACTCCTTGCGCAGGGCGGGCAGGGCGGTGGCCTCCCGCGCGGCGGTCAGGAAGGCGTCCGCACCCTGGAAACTCGGTCCGTCGGTGAGCACCGACAGGCAGGCCGCGCCGCCGGCCTCATAGGCGCGGGCGAGGGCGGGGGGATCGAAATCGGCCCGGATCAGCCCCTTCGACGGTGAGGCCTTCTTGACCTCTGCGATCAAGGCCAGGCGGCCGGGGGCGTGAGCGCGTTGGAGGGCAGGGCGGAAGCCTCGAGGGGGAGATGCGAGCTTCGCGGCGGCGTCCACATCGGCCTGCGACCGCGCGGCTTTGCGAACGCGAACCTCCTCGCGCTTGTAGGCGGCGATGTCCGCCAGGATATCAGCCATGCTCAACCGCGCTCGTGATCGCGATCAGCTTATCCAGCGCACCCTGCGCATGACCCTCGTTGATAGCGGCCATCCCCGCGGCGACGCCTTCGCGCAAAGTCTCGACCTTGCCGGCGATCAGCAAGGCGGCGGCGGCGTTGAGCAGGGTGATGTCGCGGTAGCTTCCCTTAGCGCCTTTCAGCAGATCGGAGAGAGCCGCGGCGTTTTCCGCCGGATCGCCGCCGCGCAGATCGGCCAGGCTGGCGCGGGGCAGACCGACGGCTTCCGGGGTGATGGTGAAGAGCCGGATCTGACCCTCGCGCCATTCCGCCACATGGGTCTCGCCGGTGGTGGTGATCTCGTCCAGGCCTTCGCCGTGCACGACCCAGGCGCGGGCCGAGCCCAGGGCGCCCAGCACCCTGGCCAGGGGCTCGACCCAGCGGATATCATAGACGCCCATCAGCTGCCGCTGAGCATTGGCGGGGTTGGACAGGGGTCCCAGCAGGTTGAACACCGTGCGGAAGCCCAGCTCCTGGCGGATCGGCAGCACATGGCGCATGGCGCTGTGATGAGCTGGAGCGAACAGGAAGCAGACCCCGGCGTTTTCCAGCGCCTTCCTCTGCTGTTCGGCGCCGGCGTTGATATTGACCCCCAGGGCCTGCAGCACATCGGCGGTGCCTGACCGGGATGAGACCGCGCGGTTGCCATGCTTGGCCACCCGCACGCCGGCGCCCGCGACCACCAGGGCCACCGCCGTGGAGATGTTGAAAGTATGGGCGCCGTCGCCGCCCGTGCCGCAGACGTCGATGACCTCGAACGGATGGTCCAGGGTCACCGCCATCCGCCGCATGGCGCGGGCGCAGGCGGTGATCTCGCCCGTGGTCTCGCCGCGCAGCCGCATGCAGGTCACCGCCGCAGCGATCTGGGCCGGGGTCGGCTCGCCGCGCAGGCAGGCGGTAAAGAAGATTTCCGCGTCGTCCTCGTCCATGGTCTGGCCGGAGGCCAGACGGGCGAGCAGCGGCTTGAAGACGTCAACCACGCCTCAGACCATCGCCAGACGCTTGACCCCGGCAAGGTCGAGGAAGTTGCCCAGCAGGGCGTGACCGCCCTCCGTGGCGATGGACTCGGGGTGGAACTGCACCCCGTGGATCGGCCGGGTCGTGTGACGCAGGCCCATGATCTCGCCGTCCTCGGTCCAGGCGGTGACCTCCAGCACGTTGGGCAGGGTCTCCCGCTTGACCGCCAGGCTGTGATAGCGGGCGGCGATAAAGCCGTCGTCCAGGCCCTTGAACACCCCGTCGCCAGCGTGGCGGATCGGGCTGGTCTTGCCGTGCATGATGGATTTGGCCCGCACCACCTCGCCGCCAAAGGCCTGGCCCATGGCCTGATGGCCCAGGCAGACGCCAAAGATCGGCAGGGCGTCCGGGGCCGCGGCGAACAAGTCCAGGCAAATGCCGGCGTCATCCGGCGTGCAGGGACCCGGCGACATCAG
>Ga0302314_10007304_pt1 | contig 19875 bp, 17 predicted proteins | sample III_Palsa_N2_3_FD_200533 | JGI IMG/M metagenome (GOLD analysis project Ga0302314, IMG submission 200533) | Peat permafrost microbial communities from Stordalen Mire near Abisko, Sweden - III_Palsa_N2_3 | ecosystem: Environmental > Terrestrial > Soil > Palsa > Peat permafrost | place: Sweden...
CTCGACGAGGCCGTCAAGACCGCGGTCAAGGCGCGGGTGCAGAACAACGGTCAGTCCTGTATCGCCGCCAAGCGGTTCATCGTGCACACCGACATCTACGACGCGTTCGTGGACAAGTTCGTCGAGACGATGCAGGCGCTCAAGGTCGGCGACCCGACCGACCCGGACACCGACGTGGGCCCGCTGGCCACCGAGTCGGGCCGCGACGAAATCGCCAAGCAGGTCGAGGAGGCCGTTGCCGCGGGTGCGAAGGTCCGCCTCGGCGGTAAGTCTCCCGACCAGCCAGGCTGGTTTTACCCGCCGACGGTGGTCACCGACATCACCAAGGACATGGCGCTCTACACCGAAGAGGTCTTCGGACCGGTCGCTTCCATGTACCGCGCCTCGGGGATCGACGAAGCCATCGAGATCGCCAATGCGACCACGTTCGGTCTGGGATCCAACGCCTGGACCAACGACGAAGCAGAGCAAGAGCGCTTCATCGACGACATAGAGGCCGGACAGGTGTTCATCAACGGAATGACGGTGTCCTACCCCGAACTCGGGTTCGGCGGCGTCAAGCGATCCGGCTACGGTCGCGAACTCGCAAACCTGGGCATCCGCGCGTTCTGCAACGCCAAAACCGTCTGGGTCGGTTAAATCGGTTCAGCCGCAACGAGATTGACGCCAGCGCGGATACTTCTCGACGTTTCCCGCGCTGGCGTCGATCTCGACGAAGTCAGACAGACGCGGCGATCGCAAGGGCGGCGTAGCCGGGCGCAGCGGGTCGGTTAAACGGACGCGCCGGCGAGAGCCTTCTCGTCCTCGTCGGCGAACGCGTCCTCCAACTGCACCGGCGAGTAGTCGAGGTCGATCTCGGCGAGCGGTCGCCCGCGAGCGCTGCTGATCGTGCCGAACCGCCGCATCCCTTTGTCGGCGGCGTACTGCATGAATTCGTCCGTCGAGAGGCCGAAGGGCATCGGGTCATACAGCGCGAAGCCTTCTTCGATCATGCGCAACGCAAGCGGCATCAGCTCGTTCATCCGCGTTTCGAAGACGCCCCAGTTGGCGTCGTCGGCGGCGACGTGGCGCCGACAGGTGAAGGTGCCCCACGCCATATGGCGCCGCTCGTCGTCACCGATGCGCCGGACCAACTCCTGCATGCCGGGGAGGATGCCCCGTTCCACGCAGATCTTGTGCCAGCCGAAGTAGCCCGTCAGTGCCAACATGCCTTCGACCATGTGGTTGTACGTGACGGACGCGCGGACCTGGGCGGCCGGCGAGGCGTCGGTCTCAAGCGCGCTGAGGCTCTTGGGCAGCTCCTCGTAGAAGATCGTGCGGTAGGTCGGAACGTCGTCGAGATATGGGTGCAGGTCGTCGGTGACGCCGACCGCGTCGAGCCACATGCGGAACACCTGGACGTGCTTGGCCTCCTCGAAGGCGAACTGCGTCAGGTACATCTCGTCGCCGAGCCGTCCCTCGGCCCGCATTGCGGACATGAACGGCTGGATGTCCTGGGTCACTGATTCCTCGCCGGCGATGAACTCGGCGCACAGTCGGGTGGCGTAGTGGCGTTCGTCGTCGCTGAGCCGCTCCCAGTCGGCGCGGTCGCGGGAGAAGTCGATGTCGGCGGGATTCCAGAATTTCGCGTTGCCACCAGCGAACAACTTCAGCGGCAGGCTGTCCCAGTTGAGCCCTCCCGCGGCGAGTGAACCTAGCTGTGTCCGTGTCATGTGACCTCCTCAGATCTTGTGCGGCTGAATTGTTCTGCTGGCGAGCGTGTTTCGGACGACGTTGTTTCGGAGAACGCAGCGGCCAGCACGGCGACCAACCGCCGGACCGCCAGTGCCGGCTGTTCCGGAGTGGGATCGTCGAGCCCGAGCACCGGGTCTAAGCCACGCATGTAGGGCGCCAGCGCCAGGTGCGGAAAGATCAACATCAGCAACGACAACATCGCGTCGATGTCGGCGTCCTCGCGGAAGTCGCCACGCACCTGCGCATCGCGGACCAAGGGCCGCAGCACTTCCAGGTAATGACGATGGATGACGCTGCGCACGCTGATGCGGGCGTCGGTGTCGACCTCCAGGGTCGCCGCGGCGTGCAGTGCGCGTTCGTGCGGATGGTCGGCGAAGTAGGCCACCCACACGTCGAGCCAGTCGGTTAGGAAATCGAAGAATGGACGGCTCGGATCGAGTTGGTGGATGCGCTCCTCCATGTACTCCCGCACCCGCTGGCTGGCTACGTCGGCGATGAAGCCGTACAGGTCACGCTTGTCGGCGAAGTATTGGAAGAGACTGCCTTTGGCCACGCCGGCGCGCCGAGCGATGACGTTCAAGCTGCCGCCCGAGAAGCCGTGCGCGCCGAACTCCGCCTCGGCGGCTTCGATCACCGCCGCACGTCGCGCCGGGTCGACGCGGGCCCATGTCACCGTCGGCATCAAGCCTCCTCAGTTGGATGACCACTGGTCACTCTACTGTGAGCCAAGTCACTTCTCAAGGGAATCAGGCTCACGAATTCTGATTCGATCCCGTCTCCCCGATCCGGACACCTGACGCCGTCGGAGTCATAGCATCGGCTACGTGTCGTTACTGAATACCGCTCAGGGACCTATCAATACCGCTGACATCGGCGTCACGCTCATGCACGAGCACGTGTTCATCATGACCACCGAGATCGCGATGAACTACCCCGAAGCCTGGGGCGACGAAGACAAGCGGGTGAACGATGCGATCGCCCGGCTCAACGAGCTGAAGTCGCGCGGCGTGGACACCATCGTCGACCTCACCGTGATCGGGTTGGGCCGCTACATCCCGCGCATCGCCCGCGTCGCCGCGGCCACCGACCTGAACATCATCGTCGCGACCGGTCTGTACACCTACAACGACATACCTTTCCGGTTCCACTACGAGGGTCCCGGCGGCATGCTGGGCGGCCCGGAGATCATGTCCGACATGTTCGTCCGCGACATCGAGGAGGGCATCGCCGACACCGGCGTCAAGGCGGGAATCCTCAAGTGCGCCACCGACGAACCCGGCGTCACACCGGGCGTCGAGCGCGTGCTGCGCGCGGTCGCCCAGGCGCACAAGCGGACCGGGGTGCCCATCTCAACGCATACCCACGCCGGGCTACGGCGCGGGCTCGAGCAGCAGAAGATCTTCGAGGAAGAGGGCGTCGACCTGAGCCGAGTGATCATCGGGCACTCCGGTGACAGCACTGACATCGGCTACCTCGAGGAGCTGATCGCTCCCGGCTCCTACCTCGGGATGGATCGTTTCGGCCTCGACGTGATCTCGCCGTTCGAGGACCGCGTCGACATCGTGGCGAAGATGTGCGAGCGCGGGCACGCCGACAAGATGGTGTTGTCCCACGATGCCAACTGCTACTTCGACGCGCTGCCCGAAGAGCTGCTGCCCGAGATGGCGCCGAACTGGAATTACCTGCACATCCACAACGACGTCATCCCCGCGCTGAAGAAGCGCGGGGTCACCGACGATCAGTTGCACACCATGCTCGTCGACAATCCACGCCGCATCTTCGAGCGACAGGGCAGCTACTCGTGACCCAGCCGGTGCCGCCGATCGGCGCGCAGATCTCCGCGCTGGCCGCGCTCGCGCCCGACGAACCGGCCGTCACCTGCGACGGGCAGACGTTGACCCGCAGCGAACTCGACCGCTCGACGAATCGACTGGCTCGCGCGTACGCCGAGCGGGGTGTCGGCGTCGGCGACTACGTGACGATGGTGCTGCCCAACGGGATCGAATGGATTCAGGCCGCGGTGGCCTGCTGGAAACTGGGCGCGGTGCCCCAGCCGCTGTCCGCACGCCTACCCGATGCCGAGCTGGCCGGTCTGTTGAGTCTGCGACCGCCGACGTTGTTAGTCGGCCGCGAACACTCTGAGATTGCCAGCGTTGCAGCCGATTTCACGCCTGATCCGGAATTGTCGGAAGAGGTGCTCCCCGAAGCGGTGTCGCCAGTGTGGAAGGCGATGGGGTCCGGCGGCAGCACCGGTCGCCCCAAACTCATCGAATCCGGGGGCGACAGTCGCATCCCCGCCGCGATCGGCTATCCGCTCGGCGCCCAAGAGGGCGACACCACGTTGATCCCGGTGCCGCTGTCGCACAACACCGGTTTCACCACCGCGACCATCGCGCTGCTGATGCATCACCACCTGGTGCTGATGAGCCGGTTCGAGCCGGAGAAGTTCCTGCGGCTGATCAGCGATCACGGTGTCACATTCCTGACGACGGTGCCGACCATCATGCAGCGGTCGCTGCCGGTCTATCACGCCGATCCGGATGCCTACGACCTGTCCTCGCTGCGACGGTTCTGGCACCTCGGGGCGCCGTGTCCGCCCGCCGTCAAGCAAGCCTGGATCGACATCCTGGGTGCGGAGAAGGTCTGGGAACTGTACGGCGGCACGGAGTTACAGGCGTTGACGTTCATTTCCGGTGACCAGTGGCTGGCCCACCGCGGTTCGGTCGGGGTTGTGGTGGCCGGCGAGATGAAGGTCCTCGATGACGACGGCAACACGTGCCCGCCAGGCGAGGTCGGTGAGATCTACATGCGGCCGAGCCCGGGTAGTGCGCCCACGTACCGCTACGTCGGCGCCACCGCGAAATCACGCGACGGCTGGGATTCGCTGGGTGATCTCGGCTACTTCGACGCCGACGGGTTTCTGTACATCTCGGACCGCCGGGTGGACATGTTCACCGTCGGTGGCCGCAACGTATACCCGGCCGAGATCGAGAGCGCCCTGGCCGAGCATCCGGATGTGTTGTCCTGCTTGGTCGTTGGGGTGCCCCACGAGGATCTCGGGCAGGTGCCCTACGCGTTGGTTCAAGCCGGATCGGCGCTGGACGAGCAGACGGTGAAGGATTTTCTGCTCGACCGCATCGCCGGATACAAGGTGCCGGCCATCGTCGAATTCGTCGACACCCCGCTGCGCGACGACGCCGGTAAGGCACGCCGCTCAGCCGTCCGCGCGGACGTCATGGCGCGACTGCATCTTCTTGACGCCGGCTGACTGAACCGTCATCAACAGGTTGCTTCTTCTCGCGTTTCTCCCAGCGCCGCAACGCGTCCCGGCATGGCGATTCGACGAGCGCGTAGCTGACCGCAGCAATCGCGATGCTGAACACCAGCGTCAACGTCAGTACTTCGACCAGGTGTCCGGCAAACGAGAACTGGCCGATCAACGGGAACACCATCGTCATCGCGGCCAGATGCCAGACGAAGATGCCGTAGGACCAACGACCCAGCGTCACCATCGCGGCGTTGCCCAACAGCTGATGGCTGTCGTCGGGGCGGTCCAACACCAGCGGCGCCACCAGACCCGCCGCCACCAAAGCACCCATCGCGGTCTTCACGGTGAACTGTGCGGCGGTGCTGGGAACCAATCCGGGCGGCCCGGCCAGCGGTGAGGCTGCCACCAGATATGCCACCACCACGACGACGGCCATCAGCACCCGGTGTCGCGCCAACCGGTGCGGCCAGCCGAACGGGCTGTGCACCCACTCGGCGAGCAACATGCCCGCAGCGAACCACGAGAAGAAGGCCGGCGGCCAGGTCAGCGGATTCAAATCCGGTGGCGCATAGAACGGAATCCAGCCCCACAAGAAACTCGCGACAGCCAGCGAGGCGATCGCAGGCACCCGGCCGCGCACCGGTAGCCGAGTGGCCAGCAAGGCCAGGATCGGCAGCGCCAGGTAGAAACTCACCTCGACCGACAAGCTCCACATCTGCGTCAGGCCCGCGGTCAACGTCAGCGGCACGTACACCTGGGTGAGCGTCAGATTCGCCAGCCACACCGTCGGACTCGCGTGATTGCCGTCGGGCAGCAGTGTCAGAATCGCCACGACCGCCACCACGTAGGCCGGCATGATGCGCACCACCCGGGAACGCAGATAGTGGCCGGTGGCCGGTCGTGGCGCCAGTCCGCGTGCCGCCGCCGCCTGGCTGCGCCACAACAAGAACCCCGACAGCGCGAAGAACACCGCGACGGCCAGATCGAAGCGGCCGAACAACCTGCCGTCGATACCGGCGGAGTGACCGGTCTCGAACGCGACGTGGGTGACGACGACGCCGATCGCCGCGCAGGCCCGCATCCCTTCGACGGCGGGCAGGAAGCTGCGGGTGCCGCCCACCGCCTGCTGCTCGACCATGCTCAACAGTCTGCCCGCGACCCCTGATCCGGCAAATGGGGCACGCCCGTTTTACCGACCCGGGGACATAAAACGCGACCTTAAATAATGCTGTTAGGGTCGAACGAGTTTTGCTTCGCTGCGGCAGCGTAAGCGGGCAGAACCCCAGGTCGCGCGGGTTCAGGGCGGAACGGGGTCAGTGCCCCGAACGAGACCAGAAGGAGGTCACGGCAACGTGAACCGAGCAGTCATGTTGCGGATGGCCGCGTGCGGGATCATGGGACTCGGAGCCGCGTTGCTGATCGCCGCGCTGCTGTTGTGGACCTACACCGGCAGCAGGATCACCAAGATTCCGCTCAATCTGGACGCCACCTTGATCAGCGATGGCACCGGAACCGCGATGGACCCCGGTTCGATGAGCACCATGAAAATGGTCGTCAACAAAAACGTGCCGCTGGTGTCCCAGCAGCAGATCGACGTGGAGTCCCCGGCCAACGCTGACGTCGTCACCCTCCAGGTCGGCACCTCGGTTCGACGCAGCGACAAGCAGAAGGACTCCGGTCTGCTGACGGCGCTGGTGGACACCGTCACCCTGAACCGCAAAACCGCAACGGCGGTCTCCGACGACACCCATCCGGGCGGCGCCGTGCAGAAGCCGCGCACGTTCAACGACGAAAACCCGGCCACCAATATCGCGCTGCCGCACGACGGGCTCTCCTACCGGTTCCCGTTCCACACCGAGAAGCGCAGCTACCCGTACTTCGACCCGATCGCGCAAAAAGCCTTCGACGCCAACTACACCGGCGAAGAAGACGTCAACGGACTGACCGCGTACAAGTTCACCCAAGACGTCGGTTACGACGCGGACGGCAAGCTGGCCGAACCGATCAGGTACCCGTCGCTGTACGCCAACGACGAGGACAGCAAGGTCACCGAGACCGCGTCGAAATGGGATGTCCCGGGAGATCCCGAAGAGAAGGTCACGATGACCCGCTACTACGCGGCGCAGCGGACCTTCTGGGTCGACCCGGAGTCGGGGACGATCGTCAAACAAGAAGAGCGGGTCAACCAGTACTTCGCCCGCGACGCCCTCAAGCCAGAGGTGACGCTGGTCGACTACAAGATCACCTCCAACGAGGAGACCGTCGAGTCGCAGGTCAACGCGGCGCGCAACGAGCGCGACCGGTTGGCGCTGTGGTCGCGGGTACTGCCGATCACCTTCACCGCGGCCGGCGTGATCGCGCTGATCGGCGGGTTGCTGCTCGGCTCATTCAGCCTGCGCACCGAGACGGCGTTGCTCGACCCGGGCTCAGATGACGCCGACCACGGTTTCTTCGGTCGCGGCGAACCGCAGGTCGAACGCGAGCGGGTGCCCGGCGCCGAAGCCGTCACCGAAAAACTTCCCACGCCGCCCAAGGACGTTCAGCGAGAGTCCGGTGAGGACTCGTCAGGCTCAGGCCCGTCGACGTCGAGTCCTAGCTAGCCAGGCACGTGCGGGCGGTACCGCACTGGATTCTGCGGTGGTCCCGCCCCGGTTACCCGCTGGCGCTGGCGCTGGTGGTGGTCGCGCCGTTACTGCCCCCCGGTTATCTGCTGCTGCGCGACGCGGTGTCCACACCGCGGTCCTACCTCACCGATAGCGCCCTCGGGCTGCTGTCGCCTCCCCGGGCTACGCCACAGGATTTCGCGGTCGCGGTGGCCTCACACTGCGTCGACGGCGGCATCGTGGTGAAAGCGTTACTGGTCGCGGGACTGTGGCTGGCCGGTTGGGGCGCGGCCCGGCTGGTCGTAACCGCGTTGCCGAAATCCAGTGTGGGTGGTCAGTTCGTGGCGGCCACGCTCGCGATCTGGAATCCCTACGTCGGTGAACGTCTGCTACAGGGACATTGGAGTCTGCTGCTCGGCTACGGCTGCCTACCGTGGGTGGCGACGACGATGCTGACACTGCGGTCAGCCGAAAGCGACTCGTGGCGAGGCCTTTTCGGCCTAGCCTTCTGGATCGCGCTGGCCGGGCTGACCCCGACGGGACTGCTGCTGGCTGCGACGGTCGCGGTCGCCTGCGTCTCCGTGCCGGGTACCGGCCTACCGCGCCGACTCTGCGCCGCCGCCGCATCGGGCATCGCGGTGCTGGCGGCGCTGCCGTGGCTGACGTCGGCGATGCTGGGTTTGTCGTCGGTCGACCACATCTGGGCGCACGTTCCGGACGTCGCCGCGTTCGCGGCCCGCGCCGAGCCCGGCCTGGGCACGCTGGGCAGTCTGGCCGGCCTGGGCGGCATATGGAACGGTGATGCCGTACTCGATTCGCGGGCAACGCTGTTCGCGGTCATGTCGGCCCTCGTGCTGTTGACGTTGGTCGCTGCCGGCGTTGCCTCGCTGGTGCACTGTCGCGCGGGCCTGCCGTTGTTGGTGTTGGCGGCCGTGTCGGTGGCGCTCACCGCTGCGATGGCCACCGGACCGGGATTGGCGGCACTGCGTGCTGCGGTCGAGGCCGCGCCCGGCCTGGGCGTGCTGCGCGACGGGCAGAAGTGGGTCGCCTTGGCGATGCCCGGCTACGCCTTGGCCGGCGCCGGTGCGGTGCTGACGTTACGACGCTGGCTGCGGCCTGCGGTGGCTGCTCTGCTGTGCTGCGCCGCGTTGCTGCTGTCACTTCCCGACTTGGCTTGGGGCGCAGTGGGGAAGGTCGAATCGGTGCGCTACCCGTCCGACTGGGCGACCGTTGCGACGGCGATCAATCGCGAGCCCGCCGAGGTCGCGGTGTTGCCGGCCGACACCATGCGGCGCTTCGCCTGGTCCGGGCCCGCGCCGGTATTGGATCCGCTGCCGCGGTGGCTGCGCGCCGACGTGCTGGCCACCGGCGACCTGACGATTTCGGGAGCAACCGTTCTCGGCGAGGGAGGCCACGCCCGCGATGTCCAGCGGCTGCTATTGGAAGGCGCTGAGCCGCAGCAGCTTCGGCGTGCGGGCGTGGGCTGGCTGGTCGTCGAGTTCGGCACACCCGGCGACATGGGGCTATCCGCAAGGACATTGGACCGATTGCCGGTGACCTATCGCGGGCGGGATCTCGCGCTGTATCGCGTGGGCGGCACGACGGCCGGGGCGTCGGCCAGTCAGCGGTGGCTCGCCGTCATCGCCCACCTGGTGTGGTTGGCGATGCTGGTCGGCGGAGCCGTCGGCATGTCCGCCGCGGGTCTGCGCCGGCGCAATCACACGTCGCCCGCGGACGGTGCCCACTCTGGCGAGCGGCCGAGATAGGCCAGGATCCGGTCGAGGTCGTCGACCGACTCCGTCGGCGGGACGGCCGGCCCGAAGAAGGCATTCGCGGCGGTGCGGAAGTCTCCCTCGGGTACGACGAAGGCGATGGGTAGCACGGCAGCCACCACGTCACCCGGAAGCTCGAAGGGACGACCCAGCGTGCGCGCGACGTCCCAGCCATGGACGACGTAATCCACGAAGTGAAAGCTGATCGCCACCGAACCTGGGAACGTTTCCCCCGGCCCGAAATCGGGCAACGCGAACGTCGTCTCCAGCACATCGGCGCAGGCAAACGCGTCGATCACGTCGGCAGCAGCCGCAGAGTAGGTCGCGACAGGGTCAGATGCGACCGCGTCTGCGACGGTCGCGGGGTCCCACACCGCCGGGTCGGCGCCCCGGCCCCCTGCGGCGGCGGCGAATCCGCGGTGCTGCGCGGTCATGTGTGCGAGCAGGTCGGCGAGACTCCACCCGGCGCACGGCGTCGGTCTCGACAGGTCGTCGATCGTCACGGCCGAGACCACATCCACGGAAGCGAGTACGGCAGTCCGGTGCATCGCCCGGAGATCCAGATCAGTAATCATTCGCTTATCATGTGCGCTTACTTACGATAAGTCAACCACTACCATCACGGCATGGCACGGAGGTCAAGGCGACCCGATCTCGCGGCGATGCTTGCCCAGTTGACCCGGGAGACTGTGGCGGCCGAGCAGCCGGTGCTCACCGCGCACGGCCTGACGATGTGGGGCTACATCGTGCTCAGCGCCCTCGACCAGTCGGCGATCCGCACGCAGGCGACGCTCGCTGAATCAATCGGCGCCGACAAGACCCGTATCATTCCCGTGCTCGATGCGTTGCAGAACCGCGGCTACATCGAGCGGATTCCCGACCCCGACGACCGCCGCGCGCGGCTGCTGGAAATCACCGAGTCCGGTCGCTCGATCAAGAATGCCACGCAGGCAGATATTCAACGCGGCGAGGAACACTGGCTCGCGCAGTTGTCGGCCGGCGACCGAGAGGTCTTTCTCCGCGTGCTGCAGCAGCTCACGTTCGGCTGAGCGCTACACCACTCCGCTGACGTGGTCGCCGACCATGACCGACTCCAAGACCGACCGCATCGCTTCTGCGCTTTGCTGCCAGGAGAATTCGGCACTGCGCGCTTGCGCCTTGGCGCCGAGTTGATCGCGCAGCACCGGATCGGCCAGCAGCTGCTGTAGCCGATTCACCAGGTCGTCGTGGCTGTCGGCCAACACACCGGTGACCCCGTCGATAATCGAGTCCGCCAGCCCGCCGGAGGACCGGTAGCCGATGGTGGGCACTGCGTGCTGCGCAGCCTCGACGACGGCCAGACCCCAACCCTCTTTGCGAGACGGCAGGATATGAACCCAAGACTGTTGAATGACTTGGTGTTTGGTCGCATCATCGACATGACCGTGAAATGTCACCGCGTCGCTGATGCCCAGCCGCTCCACCTGGTCGACCAAGCGCTCAGACCACCACCCGCCGCCCACGACGTCGAGATGCAGATCGGGAATCGCCGGCCGCAGCTGCGCCACCGCCGCCAGTGCGTCTTCGATCTGCTTGTGCGGCACCAGCCGGGACAGCACCAGCACCCGCGGCGAGGCCGCCCGCGGACCACCCAGCGACGGCGCAGGCACCTCGTCGAGTCCATTGCGCACCACGGCAATTCGCCCGTTGTCGATACCGAGGCCGACCAGGTCACGGGCTGACGGCAGCGACACCGTCACATACTGATTGCCGCGATGCAGTGTCGGCGACAGCCAGGATTCGATGAACCAGCCGACCCGGCTCAACGCCCACCCGGCGACCGGCCACTGCTCACGGTGGCAGTGGTGCACCAGCACCACTGCTCGCCTGCCGTACATCAACCGGGCCAGAAACGGTATGCCGTTCTGGGTGTCGACCACCGCGTCCGGCCGAACGTTCCGCAGCGGTCCGAGACCCAGCCGGGCGGCGGCCATCGCGAGCATCGCCCACACATATACCGAGTAGCGCCCGCCCGCACGAATGATCCGCACGCCGTCGACGACCTCACGGCGCGGCGCGCCGCGGTAGCGCGCTGTGCGCAGTGTGACCGCGACGTCGGATGCGGCCAACTGGGCGCCGATGCGTTGCAGGTAGGTCTCGCTGCCGCCGCCCTGAGGGTGGCCGGTGTCGCGCCAGCACAGCAGCAGCACCGAGCGCAGACCAGACATCGTGCCAGCCTAACGATGCCCCGGCTTAGGGTTGGCCGGTGGCCGTGACGGAAGTGTTTGCCCAGCGGGCCACGCTGTCGCGTTCGCTGCGACTGCTGTCGGAATTCCGCTACGAACAACCTGATCCCGCCCGCTTCTACGGTGTGCTCGCGGCCGATACCGCCGCGATGGTCGGCGACCTGTGGCGCGGAATCCACGGTGGGCCTGCCACGGGCCGGTCGTTGCTCGACATCGGCGGTGGGCCGGGCTACTTCGCGACGGCGTTCGCCGAAGACGGTATCCGCTACCTGGGGGTCGAACCGGACCCGGCCGAGATGCACGGCGCTGCAACGACACTCGTCGAGCCATCCGTGACATTTGTCCGCGCCTCGGGGATGGCATTGCCGTTCGACGACGACTGCGTGGATATCTGCCTGTCCTCCAACGTCGCCGAGCATGTGCCTCGGCCCTGGCAACTGGGCGCCGAGATGTTGCGGGTGACCCGGCCGGGCGGTCTGGTGGTGTTGTCCTACACCGTCTGGCTGGGCCCGTTCGGTGGCCACGAGATGGGCCTGACGCACTACCTCGGCGGGGCGCGCGCCGCCGACCGTTATGCCCGCAAGCACGGCCATCGAGCCAAGAATGACTACGGCTCGTCGTTGTTTGCGGTGTCGGCGGCCGAGGGACTGGACTGGGCCGCCAGCACCGGCGTGCTGGTTGCCGCGTTTCCCCGCTACCACCCGCGATGGGCGTGGTGGCTGACGTCAGTGCCGGTGCTACGCGAGTTCTTAGTGAGCAATCTGGTACTGGTGCTGCGGCCTTGATGAGTCGGCAACAGCTCTTGACTGAAACCTGTTCTCGTTTTGGATCAGCTTGGGTAGGGTGGCGGCCATGAGCGACGACGCCAAGACCGAATACGACCAACTTTTCATCGGCGGCAAGTGGACCGAGCCGTCGACGTCCGATGTCATCGAGGTGCACTGCCCGGCCACCGGCGAGTACGTCGGCAAGGTCCCACTGGCGGCCGCAGCCGACGTCGATGCCGCGGTCGCCGCGGCCCGTAATGCTTTCGACCACGGCCCGTGGCCCTCGACACCGCCGAAGGACCGCGCGGCTGTCATCGGCAACGCGCTGAAGCTGCTCGAAGAGCGCAAGGACGCATTCGTCAAGCTGCTCGGACTCGAGACCGGCCAGCCGCCCCTCAGCGTCGAGACGATGCAGTGGATGAGTGGAATCGGGTGCCTGAACTTCTTCGCCGGCCCTGCCGTCGATCAGGTCAAATGGCACGAGATCCGCAACGGCGGCTACGGGCAGACCATCGTCCATCGTGAGCCGCTCGGTGTGGTCGGCGCGATCGTGGCCTGGAACGTGCCGCTGTTCTTGGCAATCAACAAGCTCGGCCCGGCGCTGCTGGCCGGCTGCACCGTGGTGCTCAAGCCGGCCGCCGAAACACCGTTGAGCGCCAACGCTTTGGCGGAGGCGTTCGCCGAAGCCGGGCTGCCCGAAGGTGTGCTGTCGATTGTTCCGGGCGGAATCGAGACCGGACAGGCGCTGACGTCCAACCCCGACATCGACATCTTCTCGTTCACCGGCAGCTCGGCCGTCGGCAAGGAGATCGGCAAGCGCGCCGCGGACATGCTCAAGCCGTGCACCCTTGAGCTCGGCGGAAAATCGGCGGCCATTCTGCTCGACGACGTCGACCTGGCCGCCTCGGTCCCGATGCTGGTCTTCTCCGGGATCATGAACACCGGGCAGGCCTGTGTGGCCCAGACCCGCATCCTGGCGCCACGCTCGCGCTACGACGAAATCGTCGACGCGGTAAGCGCTTTCGCCCAATCACTACCGGTGGGACTGCCGTCCGACCCGAACGCCCAGGTCGGGTCGCTGATCTCGGCGAAGCAGCGGGAACGTGTCGAGGGCTACATCGCCAAGGGCATCGACGAGGGCGCGCGGCTGGTCTGCGGCGGCGGACGCCCCGAGGGGCTGGACGACGGATTCTTCGTGCAGCCCACGGTCTTCGCCGACGTCGACAACAAAATGACGATCGCCCAGGAGGAGATCTTCGGCCCGGTGCTGAGCATCATCCCCTATGACACCGAAGCGGACGCTATCGAGATCGCCAACGATTCGGCATACGGTCTGGCCGGCAGCGTGTGGACCGCCGACGTGCCGCGCGGCATCGCGGTCTCGGAGAAGATTCGCACCGGCACCTACGGCATCAACTGGTACGCCTTCGACCCGTGCTGTCCGTTCGGTGGCTACAAGAACTCCGGGATCGGCCGCGAGAACGGCCCGGAGGGCGTCGAGCACTTCACCCAGCAGAAGAGCGTGCTGATGCCGATGGGCTACACGGTCGACGCCTGAGGCTTCTTGGCCGCGAATGTGCGGCTGGCTTCCTCCTCGCGCTCGAGTGTGCGTCTTGCCGCACACTCGAGCTCAGAATGCGTCTTCGCTCAGCTGCATGACCGCGAGATCGACATTCGCCGCGATCTCGCGTTCTGCGGTCAGCCGCGGTAGCACGTTCTTGACGAAGAAGTTTGCCGTGGCGACTTTTCCGGCATAGAACGCGCTGTCAGCCGGCCCGGGATCATCGTCGAGCGCGGCCAGCGCGATCTCCGCCTGCCGAAGCAGCAGCCATCCGATCAGCAGGTCGCCGACCGCGAGCAGGAATCGCACTGACTCCAGACCCACCCGGTACAGCTCGCGGGCGTCTTCCTGCGAGGCCATCAGATAACCGGTCAGGGTGGTGACGAAGGCTTGCAGATCATCGACCGCCGTGGCGAGTTGCTTGCGGCCGTCGGCGAGTTCGGGCCGGGCTTCGGTGCTGTCGACAAATGCCTGGATCTGAGTGACGAGATAGTTCAGCGCGACACCGTGGTCACGGACGATCTTGCGAAAGAAGAAGTCCTGCGCCTGAATTGCGGTGGTGCCTTCGTAGAGGCTGTCGATCTTGGCATCGCGAATGTACTGCTCCATGGGGTAGTCCTGCAGGAAGCCGGAACCACCGAGCGTCTGCAGCGACTCGGTCAAACATTGATAGGCCCGCTCGGAGCCCACCCCCTTGACGATCGGCAACAGCAGGTCGTTGACCTTGTCGGCCAGTTCGGCGTCGGCGCCGGATACGACGGCGGCTACCGACGGGTCTTGGTGTGCCGCGGTGTAGAGATACAGTGCACGTAACCCTTCGGCGTAGGCCTTCTGGGTCAGCAGCGCGCGACGCACATCGGGGTGGTGGATGATGGTCACCCGCGGCGCGGTCTTGTCGGTCATCTGCGTCAGGTCGGCGCCCTGGACACGGGTCTTCGCGTAGTCCAACGCGTTCAGGTAGCCCGTCGATAGCGTCGCGATAGCTTTGGTGCCCACCATCATTCGGGCATATTCGATGACCTTGAACATTTGGGCGATGCCGTTGTGGCGGTCGCCGACCAGCCAGCCCGTCGCAGGGACGCCATGCTGACCGAACGTCAATTCGCAGGTGGCCGAGACCTTCAGGCCCATCTTGTGTTCCACGCCGGTGACGAACGCCCCGTTGCGCTCACCGGGCTCGCCGGTCTTCGGGTCGAGCAGGAACTTGGGCACCACGAACAGGCTCAGCCCCTTGGTGCCCGGCCCCGCTCCCTCGGGGCGGGCCAGCACCAGGTGCAGGATGTTTTCGAACACGTCATCGCTGTCGCCGCTGGTGATGAACCGCTTGACGCCGTCGATGTGCCACGTGCCGTCGCCCTGATCGATCGCCTTGGTCCGCCCGGCTCCGACGTCGGAGCCGGCGTCGGGTTCGGTGAGCACCATGGTGGCGCCCCAGTTGCGGTCAATGGCGAGCGACGCCCAATGTCGTTGCTGCTCATTGCCGATCCCGTAGAGGATGTTGGCCATGAACGGCCCGGCCACGTACATGAAGACCGCAGGATTGGCACCGAGCACCAACTCGTTGACGGCCCATTGCACCATCGACGGCGCCGGCACGCCGCCGACGTCTTCGGCGAGCCCGACGCGGAACCACTCGCCTTCCCGCCACGCGTGCAGCGACTTCTTGAACGGATCCGGCAGGGTCACGACGTGGGTGTCCGGATCGAATGTCGGCGGATGACGATCGCTGTCGGCGAACGACTCGGCCACCGGTCCTTCGGCCAGCCGGGCCGCCTCGGACAGCATCTGCTGCACCGATTCGCCGTCCAGGTCGCCGAATGCCTCGTCGGCCAGCACCTTGTCCAAAGCCAGCGCTTCGAACAGGTTGAATTCCAAATCGCGGACGTTGCTTTTGTAGTGCCCCATGGCTACGCCTCCCGCATTGATCGGCTGCGCCGAGCCTAGCCCGACCAGGTGTTAAGCGCCGTGGGAATCTCGCCCGGCAGCGCTCGGCGAACGAGAGCCCGTCCCGGTCTCGAGTATGCAATAGGGCATAAACCAGAATCCGGCGGCGCGCCGGACATGGCTCATTAGCGCGGGAAACCCCGTTGACATGCCGCGATGCGCCAGCGGTTGCTTGCTGGACGTGAGTCTTATATGGTTCATTGCATAGACATGTGTCGGCAGATCCGGCGCAAGAGGGCACCATGCCCCAGGAGAAGATCATGCTGATCGTCGAACTCAATCTTGCCGGCTATCGGTTCAGCGGCCAGATGTCCGACCTGCGACGCAAGCCGCTGCGCTCCATGCGATTCAATCCGCGGGCGCTCCAGTGGAAGATTCCGCAGCTTCGCGACTCACGCGTGGCCTGACACGCGCACCGAGAACTTATGACGCTAGCGACGCATGTCCGCAAGAAGCGCGGCGACACCCGAACCAAGATGCTGATCAGCGCTGCTGAGGTGATGCGGGAACGCGGCGCAGCCGGTGTGACCATCGACGAGGTGCTCACCCGCAGCGGCGCGCCCCGCGGCTCGGTCTACTACCACTTTCCCAACGGACGCAACCAGATCCTCGCCGAGGCGCTGCACTACGCCGGCGATGCGATCACCGCCGACATCGACAACGCCGCGGGCCGGGGCGCGAAGGCGCTGTTGGGGCAGTTCGTCGAGTTCTGGGAACGAGTGCTTGCCGACAGCGATTTCAGCGCCGGCTGCCCGGTGGTGGCCGCGGCGATCGGCTCGGCCGAAGACGAAGTCCCGCTGGCCGCTGAGGCGGCGCGGATCTTCGCGCACTGGCGCACGGCGCTCACGTGGGCGTTCGTCGCAGACGGCTTCCCCGAGCCGGATGCCGAGTCGTTGGCGGTGATGTCGATCGCCGCCTTGGAAGGCGCCGTCGTGCTGTGCCGGTCCAGCCGCAGCAACGACTCGTTGCACAAGGTGTACGAGCAGCTTGAATTCCTGGTCAAGGCAAGGGAATTCGTCCGTCGCAATGGACTGACGGGCTAGCTCAAGCTAATCGCTGGCGGGCAGCGGCTTGGCCTCTTTCAGGCTGAGCACGGCCTGGCCCACAGCCAATGTTCCGGCGCCGGCTTTGGTCACCAGCACCTCGGCGCCGGTCTCGTCCACGTACCGCTTGCCCATCACGCTGCCGTCGGCGAAAGACGGATCCAATTCTCCCGAGCGTTCGGCGTTCAACTCCACCATCGGTGCGCCGCCGCAGCGCAGATCGTCGAGGCTGTCCGCGCTCCGCACGACGATGACCTGGGTGTCACACACCTGGCTGGCCAGACGGGTTCCGTTCTTGATCATGATATCGATCCTCGGTTCGGTTACTGCTCGGCCGGTGCGGCGCGAAGCTCTTCGACGATGTCGCGGCGAAGCACTTTGCCCGTCGCGTTGGTGGGCAGCTCGTCGCGAAAGACTACCCGGTCAGGGGTGCGTGACCCGCGCAAACTCTTGCGGACGTATTCGCGCAATTCCTCGGGGTCGGGGTCGGCGCCGAGGGCAGGCACCACCACCGCGACGATGGCCTGTCCCCACTGCGGATCCTCGACACCGACCACGACGACGTCACGCACATGCGGGTGTTCTACCAGCACCTCTTCCAGTTCGGCGGGCGCGATGTTCTCGCCGCCGCGGATGATCGTGTCGTCGCTGCGCCCGCCGATGAACAGGTAGCCGCCCGCATCGAGGGTGGCGATGTCCTTGGTCGGAAACCACCCTTCGGCGTCGAGCACCGAGCCGATTCCGGTGTAGCGGCCGGAGACCTGCTCGCCACGAACGAACAGCTCCCCGGTCTGGCCCGCCGGCAGAACAGCGCCGCTGTCGTCGCGGATCTGCACTTCGATGCTCGGCACCGGCTGACCGACCGAAGCCAGCCGCCGGACCACGGCCGGATCCGCGGCGCCCTGTGCCTCGCGATGGTCATCCGGCGTCAGCACGGCGATGGTCGAACTCGTCTCGGTCAGACCGTAGGCGTTGACGAAACCGACATGCGGCAGCAACTCCAGGGCGTTGCGTACCAGCGGCAACGGCACCTTCGATCCGCCGTAGGCAAGGTTCCGCAGCGACGACAGCCGGTGACCGCCCTGCTGCAACACGGTGACGATGCGGTCGAGCATGGTCGGCACCACCGTCGCGCTGGTGACGTGCTCGGCGTCGACCAAGGCCACCCACTGTTCGGGGTCAAACACCGGCAGGTAGACCATCTTTCGTCCGGCGTACAGGTTGGACAGCGCCGCGCTGACTCCGGCGATGTGGTACGGCGGCACGCAGATCAGCGCCGCATCGATCGGCTCGGCCGACCCGAACTCGACGGTGCCGGTGACGTAGCTGGTCAGATTATTGTGGGTGAGCTCAACGGCCTTGGGTTGCGACGTCGTGCCCGACGTGAACAGCACGATGCCGACCGAATCCGGGTCGGCGAACTCCGCGGCCGGCTCGGCCTCGCGAGCCTGGACCAGAAAGTCGTCGGAAACGATGACCCGCGTGGCGCCGGCCAAGGCGTCCAGCCCGTCGAGGTAACGGCTGTCCACCACCACCAGCGGGTCGGGCAGCCGGGCGATCAACGTCGTGATGCCCTCGGCGGACAGCCGGTAATTGATGGGCGTGAAGGGCACCCCGGCCCGCGCCGACGCGAACATCAGTAGCGGCAGCATCGCCCCGCCGAGTCCGACATAGGCGACGTGCGATGCCCCTGAGCGCGCAATGATGCCGGCTCCGCCGTCGGCGAGATCGCTGAGCTGCTGAGTCGTCAGCCGGACATCGCCCGAGACGATGGCCGTTCGGTCCGGATCGCTCGACGTCGCCATCTCGAGCAGTAGCGAAATACTCACGCTCGCACTTTCTGTGGTGTCAACGCGTTACAAAGCTCGTCAAAAGTGTCATGTCGAGTTTAGATCACGCAACTACGCGGCCACCGGGGCGTGGCCTACGCCACACCCACAAAGGCGTTTACGTGCCATTCGATCGGTAACCCCGCTCCGAGGCCGCCAGAAGAAGTCCACACAACGACGAAAAGTTCGGGGATTTAACGATGACGACCTTCGCAGCTGACACGCTGCCGAAACACAGCACTTTGACCAGGGTGCGCGCCGGAATAGCGGGCGCGATGCTGGCCGAGTTCTTCGGCACCTTCGTGCTGTTGCTGCTGGGCCTCGGCACGTGCGCCGTCAATACTGTCGGCCTGCCCGGTTCCGGCAGGCAGACGGTGCCGTTCGGCCCGGACAACTGGTTGATCAACATCTTCGGCTGGGCGTTCGCCGTGATGCTGGCGGCCTACGTATCCGGCGGTATCAGCGGTGCGCATTTCAATCCGGCTGTGACACTGGCGTTCGCGGTGGCACGAAAGTTCGAGTGGCGCAACGTAATCCCCTATTGGGTATCCCAGCTCGCCGGTGCTTTCTGCGCTGCGGCCGCGGTGTACGTCGTCTACCGGCCCGCGATTGACGGCTTCAACGCCACGAACCATGTGTCCCGAGCGGATTCGATGGACACCTACGGGATCTTCGCAACTTCACCCGCCTCGTATTTCCACGGCGGTTACGTCGGACCAGTCATCGACCAGCTTGTCGGCACAGCGATCCTGGTGTTGCTGATCGCGGCGTTGATCGACAACCGCAATCAGGCGCCGGCCGGCAACTTGGCTCCGTTGCTCATCGGCTTCGTCATCGCGGTGATCGGCTGCTCCTACGGCACCAACGCCGGCTATGCGCTCAACCCGGCCCGCGAACTCGGTCCGCGCATCTTCGCGTGGTTGGAGGGTTGGGGAAAGTTGGCGTTGCCCGGTAACTACGGGCAGACGAACAACTACTGGTGGATCCCGGTGTTCATCCCGCTGTTCGGCGCGGTCGGCGGCATCCTGCTGTACGACTTCTTCATCGGCAACGTGCTGGAAGCTCGCGCCATGATGATGCGCACCCCTGAGCCGGGGCTGGCGCCGGTACCTACCACCGACGCCTCGGC
>Ga0302314_10007305_pt1 | contig 19875 bp, 18 predicted proteins | sample III_Palsa_N2_3_FD_200533 | JGI IMG/M metagenome (GOLD analysis project Ga0302314, IMG submission 200533) | Peat permafrost microbial communities from Stordalen Mire near Abisko, Sweden - III_Palsa_N2_3 | ecosystem: Environmental > Terrestrial > Soil > Palsa > Peat permafrost | place: Sweden...
GGGTGTTGACACCGGCATCGAATTGCACGGCCACACCACCGGTGCCGGTGATGGTGCCGTTGTTGGTGAAGCTGGCACCGGTGCCGGTGAAGATCACGCCGGTGACGCCGCCGACCCTGCCGGTCGAGGCATTGCCCATAGTGGCATTGCTGCCGAGCGAGGCGCCGGCCCTCGCATTGTCAAGGATGGTGCCGGCATTCGCCACCGAACCGCCCGCGCCGACGACGATGCCGTACTGGCCGCCCTGGATCAGGGCGCCGACCTGGTTGGTAACAGTGCCGGAGCTGGTGACGCCAGTGCCGGTCGTGCCGACGATCGTGCCGCTGTTGTCGATCGCGCCGCTGCTGGAGACACCGTCGGCATTGCCGACGACCGTACCGCTGCCGGTGTTGGTGAAGGTGCCGGCGTTGCTGAACGTGCCAGCTCCAGTGATGGCGCCGCTGTTGGTCAGGTTGCCGGTGTTGCCCAGGCTGCCCGAGTTATTGATGCTGCCGGTGTTCGCCAAGCTGCCGCTGTTGCCGAGACTTCCGGCATTGGCGAGCGTGCTGCTGTTGGCGAAGGTCCCAATGTTTGTGACGGCGCCGCTGTTGGTCGATGCGGTCGTGGAAGTGACGACGCCGCTGTTGGTGAGCGCCGTGCCGCTCGACACCGTGACCGAGCCGGTCACAGTCCCGTTGTTCGACAGCGTGCCTTGGGTGACAGTCGGATCGGTCAGCGTCGTGCCCGGCGCGACGGTTTGCACTGGCGGCGATGTCGGCGGCGACACCACAGGCGGCGAGACCGGAGGTGAGACTGGCGGCGAGGCGACTGGAAGCTGCGCGAGCGTCACGATCGCGTCATTGCCGTCGTAGCTCAGCCTCGGCACCAGCAGCGCCGAGGCGACGGTGACACCGCCGGCGAAGCTGCCGGTAACGCCGCCCGACGCGGTCAGGATGGTATAGGGCGTGCTGGCTGCCAGGAACGTGCCCGCCGCGGGTCCGAACCCGCGACGCGGCCGCCCTTCAGCAGCCCGCTGATCCCGGCGATCAGTGCCGCCGGCGCCTTCGTCAGATTGGCGATCATGCGCTTTTGCGCCTTGCCCGCCTCGCCGCGGTAGCTCTCACGCAGCAGCACGGTCGGGGCGGCACCCCGATTGGGGACGAATTCGATAAACATGCCAGAATCGCAAACCGAGCCGCCACGCAAGCTCATCCATGGACACAAATCGAGAAACAAATTCAGCAAAAACCCAAAGCCTGCATGAAGATTCCGCTAAACCGCGTTCAAACTTCGGATTAAACCCGATAATAGAGCCCATCGACCGAACCTCCGCCGATCTTATCCTGGACGGAGCGGATTGCGGCAAGCGTCGCGGAATCCTCGTCGGCCCCCTGAGGGAAGATCCCATCGGCGGGGAACCATTCGCGAAAGCGAAGTCGCCCGAGTGCTTCAGCGAGGTCCGGCCGCACCCCGGCGAGCAGCACCGTCACGCCTCGTCGTTTGGCAATCCTCAGGAAATGCTCCAGATGCTCCAAACAGACGACGTCCGGATTGCGGACCCGCTTCACGCGCAGAATGACATGATCGAGCCCTTTCGCCTCGACCTGTTGCATGACGCCGGAGAAACAACGGTCGAGCTCCGGTCCGGCGCCGAAGAAGAGTTCGCCCTCGAGGTCGTAGAGAAGGAAGGACGTTGGCGGCGGATCCGCGGGCAGCCGCTCCCGCACGACACCGTCTCGATCGACCATCAACTCCACGACCTTCAGCTTGGCCGCACGCGGCACGAACAAGAGGATCGATAGGCCGACCCCCACCAAGATCGCCATATCGAGTCCAAAGCCCACTGCGGCCAAGATCGTGATCACCAGCACAGTGGCATCGGGACGCGAGGCGCGGATCGTGTAAACAAGGCGCGTCGGATCGATGAGCCGGGTTGCTGTCAGCAGCAGCAGGGCCGCCAACGCCGGCCGCGGCACATAGCGGGCGAGCGGGGCGAGCGCCAGGACCGCGAGCGCCACGGCAACCGCGGCGATGATGCCCGAAAACCGCGTCGCGCCGCCGGCCTGAAAGTTGATCGCGGAGCGTGACAGCGATCCGGAGCCCGGCAGGCAACGGAAGAAGCTGCCGGTCAGGTTGGCGATCCCCTCGGCGAGGCACTGCCGATTGAAATCGAGCGTCTGCCGCGTCTCGTTGGCGATCGATTTCGCGATGGCCAACGCTTCCAGCAGCCCCAGAAAGGCAATGGCCAGGGCATCCGGGGCAAGTTGCCCGATCCAGCTGAATTTGATCGTTGGGATATGCGGCGTCGGCAATCCGGCCGGCACCGTTCCGGCAACCGCAATCATCGTCCTGCCGCCGATGCCCGGCACGCTCCAGCCGGCCCAATAAGCCCCGAGCGCCACGACGATCAGCACGACCAGCATATCCAGCTGGGGCAAGCGATAGTGGCGGACCAGTCTGCGGGCGATCTGGGCGAGCGTCAGGGTTCCAGCGCTGATGGCGACGGCCTTGAGATTGACCGGATCGCCCTCGGTGAGCGTGAGCCAGAGCCGGTAGAGCACGTGCTGGCCACCCGTCCCCTTGTCGCGCACCCCCAGCGCATTGCCGATCTGCCCCACGGCGAGCAGAAAGGCCGCGGCGCTCATGAATCCCAGAATGACCGATTCGGAAATATAGCGGGTGAGATCGCCGAGCCGGAACACCGCGATGAAGATCTGGATCGACCCGACCATGGCGCCGAGCAGGAACATGCCTTCCGCCGCCTCGACCTTCTGGTCGGGGTCGAAGAACGCGAGCGCGCTGAACACGACGAGGGAAATGGCACTGGTCGGCCCGTTGATCAGATGCGACGAGGAGCCGAAGATGGAAGCGACTGTCGTCACCACGATCGCAGAATAGAGGCCGAACCGCGGATCGACGCCGGCGAGCAGCGCATAGGCCATGGCCTGCGGCAGGGAAATGGCCGCGACCGTCAGGCCCGCCAGCAGGTCCCGGCGCAGGTCGCCCGAGGCATAGCGCATGCCGAAGGGCAGCTTTCGACCGAGCGCTGTCGGCGCCGACAGCGGTGGAGTGTCGCCGCTCATGACGGCCTTTGCCTGAGCACGCTGTCGATGATGCCGTTCTCCCCGAAGAATTTCTCTTGGGCATCGTCCCAATCGCGGGCCACGGCGGTGATCGGGAACAGTGTGATCGCGGGCAGATCGAGCCCCGCTCGCTCCAGGATCTCGCGCTTGTAGGGGCGGTAGCCGAGCCGCGCCATGGCTTCCTGGGCCGGATCGCTGAACAGAAATTCGAGATAGGCACGCGCCGCCGCGGCGGTTCCGTTCCGGGCAACATTCGCATCGACCCAGGCGACGGCGGGCTCGGCCAGGATGCTGACCGGCGGATAGACGATCTGCAGCGCGCCCTTTGCGTCGGCGACTTCGCGACGCGCCTCGTTCTCCCAGGTCAGATGGACGTCGCCGATCTCCTTGACGGCAAAGGTCGTGGCGGCACCGCGCGCGCCCTCGTCCAGGACGGGAACATGCTCATAGAACGTGGTGAGATAGGCCCGTGCCGCCGCCTCGCCGCCACCGCGCGAGACGATGGCACCCCAGGCCGCGAGCGCGCTCAATTTGCCGTTGCCTGACGTCTTCGGACTGGGTGTCACGATCTCGACGCCGGTCTGCAGCAGGTCGGGCCAATCCCTGATGTTTCTGGGATTGCCCGCCCGCACGACGAACACGATGGTCGAGCTGTAGGGCTGCGAATGATTGGGCAGCCGATCGGCCCAGCCGGCCGCGATCAGGCCGCGCCGACGCAGCGCTTCGATGTCCGAGGACAGCCCGAGCGTGACGACATCCGCCGGCTCCTCGCCGCCGATGACAGCGCGGGCCTGGCGCGACGACCCGCCATGGGACTGGATGATGGTGAAATGCCGACCGGTCCGCTGCGCGTAGTCGGCGACGAACAGCGCGTTGAGCGTGGCATACAGCTCGCGGGTCGGATCGTAGGAGACATTCAGCAGCCGGTCGCCGGCCGCGACCGGCATATTCGCGGCGATGATCAGACCGAACGCGGCGAAGACCGCCGCGACCGCCGCAAGATTGAGGCCCCATTGGGATCGGCTCATCGCGAGCATTTCCTTACTGGCGCTCCTGTCGCGCCATTCGTTTTTACGAATAGAATTCGCATATTGCATAGACAATACAATATAATTTCGTTGTAAGCTGATGCTTGCGCCGCGACCGGACCGGCGATGTCATCCCAAGCATCCCAACCGAAAGGCATCGCGCATGCGGCGGAATATTGCCGGGATCGACCATTGCTTTGCGCTCGTCCGCGACCTCGACGCTGCGCGCGATACCTATCGCCGGCTCGGTTTCACGGTCTCCGCGCGCGGCACGCACAGCGCGCACAAGGGAACCGCCAACCACACGATCATGTTCGAGCGCGATTACTTCGAACTGCTCGGCGTGGTGGCGCCGACGCCGGCCAATGCGATCCAGCGGGCACTCCTCGACGCGCGAGAGGGGCTGGCCGCCGTGGCGTTGCGCACGATGAACGCCGACCAAGCCGCTGCCGAACTGCAGTCGGCAGGCATCGCCCTCAGCGATCCACGCGGCTTCTCGCGGCCGGTCGAGTTGCCGGATGGCCGAAGCGGGGAAGCCGCCTTCCGGACGACGCAATTCCCGGACGGTGCTGCGCCCGGCTTTCATCTGTTCTGCTGCCAGCATCTGACGCCGGAGACGACCTGGCTTCCGGAGCTACTGCATCACGATAATACGGTTTGGGGCCTCGACCATCTGGCCGTGCTTTCGCCGCAGCCCTTGGCGGATGCGCGGGTTTTGGCGCAGCTCCTGGCCGAAGCCCCGATCGCAGAGGCCGGCGGCAGCGTCCGCATCGAAACCGGGACGGTGCCGATCCGTTTTCTTAGGCCCGAGCTGCTCGCGGCCGCCTATCCCGGGATCGAGCTTGCCGACCTGCCCTCGCGTGGCCTGGTGTCCCTCGCGCTCAAGGTCCACTCGCTCAAGGTGGCCGAAGCGGTCCTGGCCGCCAACGGCGTGCCCTTCGTGCTCACCGGATCGAGCCTGGCGGTCGGGCCGCGCGAGGCGTGCGGCGTGCTCGTCCAATTCCTGGAGCGTTAGGAACCCAAAGGTTACGAGGCACCCCGCTTCGGGAACTGCAGCGGCTGGCTTGGGCGCCACTCGTCGCCCAGCAGTTCCGGCGTCTCGAAGGCGACCATGCGCTGGAAATGATCGTCATAATCCTCGGCGAAAAACGCCCGCGCCAAGCCGGCGGCCAGCCGTTCGGCGCCGATGCTGATGCCTGGAATGTCGCCGGTGACCTTGCCATGGCTCAGCATGCCGCCGAAATTGAAGCAATGCACCAGGCCGACCCAGGCGGCCTGGCCCGGCTCCCGCTCGATGAACTCCAGGGCCGGCCCCAGAAACGGCTGGCTGGCGAAGCTATGGGCCGCGCCGCCTTCGGGCAGGAAGTGATCGCGCCACAGCGCCACGGCAGGCGCCAGCCGCGCCAGTTCCGGCCGGCGCGGCCAATCCACGGTGAACCCGGTCCCAAGGATAACGAAGTCGGCGCGGACGACGCCGTGCTTGGTCTCCAGCACGACCTGTTCGCCCTCGACCCGGGCCCCGCTCACGGGACAGTCGGTCCAGAGCGCGAAATTCTCATGGCGACCGACCCGCCGCATCGAGCCGCGCGGCGGCGGCACCTGACAATCCGCCACGTATTGCGTCAGCGCCCAGCGCCGGGCGGGCGGCAGGTCCTGATAGCCGAGCGTCATGCCGGCATGGCCGGCAGCCAACCCCTTGTTGACGCGAGGAAGCTCGGGGCGCCGGGCCAGCATGACGACCTGGGCCGCGCCGGCCTCGAGCGCCTCCGCCGCATTCTCAGCCGCCGAGGAACCAGCACCGACCACCACGACCGACAAGCCGGCCAGGCCGGCGAAATCGATGGCTTCAGCCGTGTGGGCCCAACGAGCCTTCGGCAGGGTTTTGTAGATCTCCGGAACGAAGGGGCCGCCCAACCCGTCGCGACCGGTGGCCAGCACCAGCCGGCGCGCGGCGACGCGGCGTTCGCCGCCGGCATCCTTGAGCGTCAGCAAAACGGTCCCGTCGCCGGCGGGGCCGAAATCCACCAGCGAGACGCCATTCTCGATCGGCAGATCGAGCATGCGGCGATACCAGCGCAGATAGTCGAGCCATTGCAGGCGCGGAATCTTGTCGAGATCAGCCCAGGCCGTGGCGCCGAATTGCGCCTCGAACCAGGCGCGGAACGTCAGGTTCGCGAAACCCAGGGCCGGCCCGGTCAGCTGCTTGGGCGAACGTAGGGTCTCCATTCGGGCATAAGTCCCCCAAGGCCCCTCGAGGCCGGGCGGCGCCGCGTCGAACAGGCGGATATGACGGATCCCGAGCTTGACCAGCGCGAACCCTGCCGCGAGGCCAGCCATGCCGGCGCCGATGATCGCGACGTCGAGCACGGCACCATGGTCGCCCGGCGCTCGCGGCACGACCCAGTTGACCGGCGGGAGGTTGAGCAGCTCGAAATCCCGTTTCAGGAGCTGTTCCAGGTCGTCGAGCGAAGCGGGGAAGCGAACGGTCACGAGTGGCGGCTTTCGAGCTGTTGGAACGGGATATGCACAGCGATGCGGCGGGGTTCAGCAGCCTGGGCGCCGTGAATCATCCGGCGATAGCACAGTATATAATCATTTAGATCAATATATTGACCATATTAATAGAATCCGTTAGAGCCAAAGATCCTGCAGCGGGCCCGACGGTCCCAGACCTGCGCCGCACAATGGAGCCAGCGATGCCGATCGATCGACGCCCGTCTTTCCTTTCTCGCCGGGGTTTTCTGGCCATCGCCGTCGTTGTCGCGGGCTGCTCGGGTCTCGTGCCCTCATTCGCCGACGCACAAACCGCTCATGCAAGCGGCGAGCCGATCCTGCTCGGAGTCAGCGGTCCCCTGACCGGGCAGAATGCCCAGTACGGCGCCCAATGGAAGGCCGGCTTCGACCTGGCGCTCGATGAGATCGACGGCGCCGGCGGCATCAAGGGCCGGCCGCTGCAGTACGACTTCGAGGATAGCCAGAGCGACCCGCGCCAGTCGGTCGCGATCGCCCAGAAATTCGTCGCCGACAAGCGGATCGTGGTCGAGGTCGGCGACTTCTCCAGCCCGGCCTCGATGGCGGCCTCGCCGATCTATCAGCGCGCCGGTCTGGTGCAGTTCGGCTTCACCAACTCGCATCCCGACTTCACCAAGGGCGGCGACTATATGTGGAGCAATTCGGTCAGCCAGGCGGACGAACAGCCGCTGCTGGCCGAATATGCCGTCAAGGATCTGGGCCTGAAGCGGCTGGCCGTGCTCTATCTCAATACCGACTGGGGCCGGACCAGCAAGGACGTGTTCGTCAAGACCACGCAGGATCTGGGCGCCACGGTCGTCGCCACGGAAGGCTACCAGCCGGACGAGAAGGACTATCGCTCGACCTTGGTGCGCGTGCGCGAGGCGAAACCCGACGCGATCATCCTGATCTCCTATTATTCCGACGGCGCGCTGATCGCCCAGCAGGTCCGCACGACCGGGATCAAGCTGCCGATCGTGGCGGTCAGCTCGGTCTATTCGCCGAAGTTCCTGGAGCTGGGCGGCGACGCGGTCAACGGCGTCTATACGACCTCGAATTTCTTTCCGGGCGATCCCCGGCCCGAGGTGAGGAATTTCGTCGAGCATTACCAGGCGAAATACGGCAAGGAGCCGGACGCCTTTGCCGCCCGCGCCTATGACACCATCATTCTGCTGGCCCAGGTCATCCGCGACAGCGGCACGGACCGCAAGGCGATCCGCGACGGGCTGGCCAAGGTCAAGGACGTGCCGAGCGTGGTGTTCGGCAAGGTCGAGTTCGATCCGCAGACACGCCGGGTGACCGGCGCCAAGCAGACCGACCTGGTCGTCAAGGACGGCCAGTTCGCCGTCTGGGACGGCACCAAGCCCGTCGTCTCGAACTGACCGGTACCCAGGCCGTGATCAGCTTTCCCAGCGCGGACGCGTGGCTCGACTACACGATCAACGGCCTGATCGTCGGCAATATCTACGGGCTGCTGGCGATCGGACTGGCGCTGATCTTCGGCGTCTCGCACCTGATCAATTTCGCCCATGGTTCAGTCTATACGGTCGGTGCCTATATCGGCTGGGCAGCGATCACCTATCTGGGCACGCCGCTGCCGGTGACCATGCTGCTGGTCGTGCTCGGCTGCGGCTTGCTCGGCATCGCGATCGAGCGGATCGGCCTGCGCCCGCTGCAGGGATCGGCGCGGATCGCCCCCCTGCTCGCGACCATCGGCATCAGCTTCGTGCTCGACCAGATCGTGCAGCTGGTGTTTTCGCCCGATCCGCGCGGGCTGGCGACCGACCTGCCCGATTGGCGCATCCAGATCGGCAGCGGCACGATCGGCCCGCTCGACCTGCTGATCGCCGCGATCGGCATCGGCAGCGCCGCCCTGCTGTTCGGGTTTCTGCGCTTCACCAAGCTCGGCTGGGCGGTCCGCGCCACCGCGCAGGACCGCGATGCGGCCAAGCAGATGGGCATCGACGTCGATGCGGTGAACCGGACCGTCTTCGCCATCGCCGCGGCACTCGGCGGCCTCAGCGGGCTGCTGGTCGGCCTGTACTACAACCACATCGACCCGGGGATGAGCTTTCAGGCGACGCTCAAGGGCGTGGTCGCCCAGGTGATCGGCGGCATGGGCAATGTGCCCGGCGCCATCGTCGGCAGCCTGCTGCTGGGGCTGACCGAGAGCTACGGCGTCGCCCTGTTCGGCACCAGCTATCGCAATTTGTTCGCCTTCCTGCTGCTGATCATCGTCCTCGTGCTGCGGCCCAACGGTCTGTTCGCCAGCCGCCGTCAAGCGCCGCCCGAGCCGATGACCGGCACCTTCATCGCGCCGAGCCGCCCGATCGCCCTGCCGCGCTGGCTCGTGCCGGGACTGACGCTGGCAGCCATCGTGCTGCCGCTGCTGGTCGACGCCCCCTATCTGCTGCAGACCCTGACCAACGCCTGGCTCTACGCCATGCTGGCCCTCAGCCTGACGCTGGTCGCCGGCACGGTCGGCCAGATCTCGCTCGGCCATGCCGGCCTGCTGGCGATCGGCGCCTATGCTTCGGCCCTGCTTGCCTTGCGCCTCGACCTGCCGGTCGGTCTCTCGATTCCGCTGGCCGGCATCGTCACCGCGGCCCTCGGCACCCTGCTGATCTGGCCGGCGTTCCGTCTGCGCGGCCACTATGTCTCGATCGCGACGCTCGGCATCGGCGAGATCGTGGCGCTGGTCATCCTGAATTGGGAGAGCCTGACGCGCGGGCCGATCGGCCTGAGCGGCATTCCGCCGCTGGAGCTGCCACATCTGCCGCTTGAGTCGACGACGGCGACCTACTGGTCGGCGCTGGCCGTGCTCGTCGTGCTCGGCCTGTTGCAGTCGCGGCTGCTGAAGTCGCATCTGGGCCGAACCTGGCGCGCGGTGCGCGACGACGATATCGCTGCCCGCGCCTATGGCGTCAGCCCGGATCGCTACAAGGGCCTGGCCTTCGCGGTCGGTGGCTTTTCCGCCGGCATCGCCGGCGCCATCACCGCGCATCTCTATTCCTACATCAATCACGAGACCTTCACCTCGCAAGTCTCGATCCTGGCGCTGACCATGGTGATCCTGGGCGGTCTCGGCAATCTGGTCGGCGCGGTGCTGGGCGCGGTCCTCCTGGTGGGATTGCCGGAGCTGTTCCGCGTCACCGTCGAATTCCGGGTGCTGATCTATGGCGTCGCCCTGCTGCTGCTGATCCGCTTCAGGCCTCAGGGCCTGCTGGGCACGGTCTAGATGGCGGCACTGCTCGAAATCGAGGGGCTGACGCGCCGCTTCGGCGGACTGACCGCGATCGACCGGCTCGATCTTGCGGTCGAACAAGGCGAGCTGGTCAGCGTCATCGGCCCGAACGGCGCCGGCAAGACCACCCTGTTCAACCTGATCACCGGCCATGACCAGCCCGATGCCGGGCGGATCATGCTTGGGGACAAGTCTATCGCCGGGTTGAAGCCGGAGCGCGTCGCGGCCCTGGGCCTTGCCCGGACGTTCCAGCACGGGCGCGTGTTCGGCAATCTGAGCGTGCTCGACAACGTACTGATCGGTGCCCATACCCGTTTGAAGGTCGCGCGCCGCGGGCTGCCGATCCTCGGACCGCTGGTCGAGCTCGGCCTGGCCTTGCTGCAGCCGCGGTTCGTCGAAGCACAGGAGCGCGCCTTGCGCCGGGAGGTCCAGGAGATCCTGGGGCTGTTCGGCGAACGCCTGCTGCCGCGGATCGACGAGCCGGCCTACGGCCTGTCCTACGCCAATCGCCGGCGGGTCGAGATCGCGCGGGCGCTCGCCCTTGGCCCGAAGCTGCTGCTGCTCGACGAACCGACCGCGGGCATGAACCCGACCGAGACGGCCGAGATGCTGGTCCTGATCCGGCAATTGAAGGCCGAGGGCCTGACGATCCTGCTGATCGAGCACAAGCTCGACATGGTGATGCAGCTATCGGACCGGGTCGTGGTCATGGATGACGGCCGCAAGATCGCCGAAGGGCCGCCCGATCGGGTCCGCCAGGATCCGGCGGTGATCGAAGCCTATCTCGGCCATCGCTCGGTCGGCGGCGACACAGCCGCCCCCGTTGCCGCGTTGAGCTAGGGGGAGTCGTCGCCATGTCGCCGCCGCTGCTGACCCTCGGCCGGATCGATACGTTCTATGGGGTGGTCCAGGTGCATTTCGGGCTGAGCCTGACCGTGGGGCGCGGCCAGATCGTCTGCCTGCTCGGCGGCAATGCCAGCGGCAAGTCGACCACGATGAAAATCATCCTGGGTCTGCTGCGGCCTGCCGCCGGGTCCGTAGAGTTCGACGGCAGCTCGCTCCTTGGCCTCGGCACGCCGCAGATCATCGCCCGCGGCATCGGCTCCGTGCCGGAAGCCCGCCGGCTGTTCCCCGCGATGACCGTACGCGAGAACCTGCTGATCGGCGCCTATCGCCGGCGCGATGCCGGTGCCGTCGCCGAAGACTATGAACGGATGCTGGAGCTGTTCCCGCGGGTCCGTCAGCGCCTCCATCAGCGCGCCGGAACCCTGTCGGGCGGCGAGCAGCAGATGGTCGCCATGGCGCGCGCGCTCATGGGGCGGCCGAAACTGATCTGCATGGACGAGCCGACGATGGGGCTGTCGCCGCTCTATGTCGATAAAGTGCTGGAGCTGATCCAGGCGGTCAATCAGGCCGGGACGACGGTGTTCATGGTCGAACAGAACGCCAGTCTCGCCCTGCAGATCGCCGACTACGGCTACGTGCTGCAAACCGGCCGCATCGCGCTCGCCGGCCCTGCCCGCGAGCTGCTGCACGACGCCCGCATTCGCGATGCCTATCTAGGCGGCCAAGCGGCCTGACGAAAGGACCAAGCATGACAGCTTCAACCGATGTGATCGACGCGCTCGCCGGGATCGAACCCGGTTCGCCGACAGCGGCGCTCCGCGAGCGCCGTCCCGATTTCGTGCGCTATACCCAAGGCAGCCACGATGTCCTGCTGGCGCCTGCCGACCCGGCCGGCGTCAGCCTCGCCGAACGCGCCCTGATCGCATTGCGGGTGGCAACGATCGAGCGCAGCGACGCGCTCGCGGACCACTACCGGGCGCAACTCCGCGCCGTGCTCGGCGACGGTGATGCTCCTGCCGTCGGCACGCCGCGCCTGCAGGCCGTGCTGGATCACGTCGAGCGGGTGACCACCGCTCCGCGGACGGCGACCAAGGCCCATCTCGATGACTTGCGCACGCACGGCCTCAGTCCGCGCGACATCGTTACCATCGCCCAGCTTGTCGCCTTCGTCAGCTATCAGGTCCGTGTTGCCGTCGGGCTGCGGTTGCTCGCCGAGGAGGCCCGGGCATGACCGAGCGTCCCTTCACCCTCGATCCGGTCGAGTGGGCCGCCTGGTTGCCGACGGTGGATGCCGCGACCGCGACGCCCGAACAACTGGCGGCACTCGACAAGAGCCCCGCTTCGGCGCGAACCTCGCCCTACTTTCTGACCTTGGCTCACGATGTCGAGGCGCTGGCCCAGCGCTCACCCCTGTTCAACGCGGTCATGTATGCCTCCGGTGGCCTGCCACGTGCCGAACGCGAACTGGCAACCGTCGCGGTCTCCTATATCAATGGCTGCGTCTATTGCGCCTCGGTCCATGCCCGGCGCTTCAGCGAACTCACCAAAAAGCCTGAGATCATCCAGCGCCTCTATGACGAGGGGCTGGGCACCGCGCTCGAGCCTCGCCACCGGGCGATCGTCGACTATGCCGAGAAGCTGACGCGGGCGCCCGACGCAGCGACCGGCGCCGACCTCGCTGCTCTTCGTGCCGCTGGGCTGACGGATCCGGAGATCGTCGATCTAACCCATGCGATCGCCATGTTCGCCTGGGCGAACCGGCTGATGCTGACGCTGGGCGAACCGGTTGACGCAATCCGATCGGGCGAATGAACCGATATTTCGCAAAAACGAGCCCGTCGGGCGCCGACATCCAAAATGTGAAACCCCTGGCCGCTATCTTCGGTCCCATTCGACCTTCACCGCGCGTCGAAACCGGCGGCATCGATATGGAGCAGCCATGACTCTCGCAATCCTAGAGGCAACCAGTGCGGACGCGGTCGACGCCGTCATCGGCGCGGGCCGGTTCAGTGCCGCGCGCGGCTGGGTCCCGGCGACGAGCGGCAACTTCTCCGCCCGTGGCCAGGACGGCCGCATCGCCATCACCGCATCCGGCGTCGATAAGGGCGCGCTGACCGCCGCGGATGTGCTTGTAATCGCCCTTAGCGCGCCGCCGCCGGCCGGAAGCTCCGCCGAAACTGGCCTGCATTTGGCGCTCTACCGCCGGCATCCGGTGATCGGCGCCGTCGTGCATATCCATTCGACCCACGCGACCGTGCTGTCGCGGCGCCATGGTGCCGCGGGCGAGATCCTGCTGGAGGGCTACGAGCTGTTGAAGGCGTTTACGGGTGTCCGGACCCATGCGACGAGGTTGACCGTGCCGATTTTCCCGAACAGCCAGGACATTGTTACCCTTGCCGACCAAATCGACCGGCGTCTCGACCTCGGCACGCAGGCGCCCGGCTATCTGCTCGCCGGTCACGGGCTCTATGCCTGGGGCACCACGATGCGCGACGCGCTGCGCCATGCCGAGGCGTTCGAATTTCTGTTCGGCTGCGAACTGGCGGGAGCCGTGGCATGACCCGTCTGACCGTGTTCGATCTGGAGCAGCCGGTACGCCGGCTGGAAGATACCGAAGAGGTCCGGCACATCGAACGGGCGCTGAGCGCCATCGGCATCCGGTACGAGCGTTGGTCGGCCGCGGCGGCCCTCGCGGCCGACGCGAGCGAACCGCTCGTGCTCCAGACCTACCAGACCGAGGTCGATCGGCTGAAGGCAGAATGCGGCTATCAGGCTGCCGACGTCGTGCGACTGCGCCGCGGCGTCGAGAACGCGGCCGTGCTGCGTGCGAAGTTCCTCGACGAGCATATCCATGACGAGGACGAGGTGCGGTTCTTCGTCGAGGGTCGCGGCGCATTCTATCTGCGCTCGGACCGGGGCGTTCATCGGGTGACCTGCGAACGCGGCGACCTGCTGGGTGTGCCTGCCGGCACGCGGCACTGGTTCGATATGGGACCGGATCCCGAATTCACCGCCATCCGGCTATTTACCAACCCCGAGGGTTGGGTCGCGCGCTTCACCGGCGATCTGGTCGCCAGCACCGTGCCGGAGATCGACCGCTGACATGATCAAGTCCGTCGTTACAGATATAGAAGGGACGACCACGCCGATCGCCTTCGTCGCAGAGACTCTGTTTCCCTATGCCCGCCAGGCGTTGCCGGACTTCGTCCGAGCGCACCGGGATCTGCCCGAAGTGGCGGAGCAATTGGCGGCGACGCGGGCGCTGGCCGGCGACGCGGGCCTGAGCGACGCCGCCGTGACGGCCATTTTGATCCAATGGATCGACGAGGACCGCAAGGCGACCCCGCTGAAGCTCCTGCAGGGCCTGATCTGGCGCGAGGGGTATGAGGCCGGCGCGTTCCAGGGCCAGCTCTACGCGGATGTGCCGCCCCTGCTGCGTGCCTGGCACGCGGGCGGGCTCAGGCTGTTCAGCTATTCCTCCGGCTCGGTCGCGGCCCAGCGGTTGCTGTTCGGCCATAGCCCGGCCGGCGACCTGACGCCCTTGTTCGAAGGCTTCTTCGACACCCGCCTCGGTGGCAAGCTGGAATCGGCATCCTATGCGGCGCTGGCTTCAGCCGTGGCGCTGTCACCCGACCGGATTCTGTTTCTGTCGGATCATGAAGGCGAACTCGACGCCGCCGCCGCGATCGGCTTCGTCACTGGCTGTCTCGACCGAGACGGCATCGGCAGATCGGGCCGTCATCGGATTCATCGCGACTTCCGGTCTGTCGCGGCGGATTTGGCGGGTGCCTGATCCCCCGCCGCCCACCGGGCCGACGGAGGATCCGTATCTGCCATTCTTCTATGATGATCATATCGGCACGCTCTGCACCCGGCCACGGCTCAGGCCGCCCGGCGGCCCGCCTCGTGAAATCGGCGTCCCCAGTTCGACCGGGGAGGATGGGGCCGTCTGAATTGGGCAGCGCGCTGAATCTCGTCGATCGCCCGATGCAATTCGCCGAAACCGGAAAAGAGCCGACCTTCCAGGGCGAACAGCGCGGGGAGAGAGGCGAAGAAATGGAAACCGCCCGGCTCGCGGACGATGATGCCGGCGGTCTGCTCGCCGGCATGGATGACGTAAGCGTCGGTCATGAGAATGCTCCTGGGACGGTCCGGCGGTGCCATTACGGGCACTCGCTCCGAAACCGGCGGGGATGGCCGGGAAGCGGCAAGCGCCTCCCACGTTCTAGAAATTCGAGCGTCTCGACGATCGACAACAACGCCGCACATGCAGACGTCCAGGATCGGTGACAAGCGAAGTTTTCATCGAACGGTCTCCCGGCCTTGTGTCGGGCCCACGGGAACCAACCCGTGACGCTTTAGCCATTGGTGTCGCGGCGCAAGCTGCCCTCAAATTCCGCGGCCCATCATCCTGGACATGAGAAGCCTAGGCGGGGCGCGCCATTGAGTCAATATATGATCTATTCGTCCGTTATATTGATCATATTGGGCGAGTCATTGACATCGGGCCTACGCCTCGGCGAAGCCGAGAAGATCGAAGATTTCCTGCCGCAGCGCCTGCAGCGCCGGGTCGTCCCGATGCCGAGGATAGGGTCGATCGACCGTCAATGAGGCCGTGATCCGGGCGGGCCGAGGGCTGAAGACGATCACCCGGTTCGCCATCAGCAGCGCTTCCTCGACGTCATGCGTGACCATCAGCGCGGTGAAACCGGCGCGCTGCCACAGCCGGACCAGTTCGCCTTGCATGGTGATGCGGGTCAGGGAATCGAGCTGGCCCAGCGGTTCGTCGAGCAGCAGCAGGCTCGGGTCGTTGACCAGAGCGCGGGCCAGGGCCGCACGCTGCGACATGCCGCCGGACAGTTGGTGCGGCAGCGCCTTGGCGAAAGCCTGCAGCCCGACCAGTTCGAGCGCCGCATCGACGCGGCGGTTTTCGGCCGGCAACAGCCCGCGCGCCTCCAGCCCGACCGCGACATTCTGCCGGACCGTGCGCCAGGGATAGAGCGTCGGCGCCTGGAACACGAGGATGCGCGATGGATCGGGCTTGCCGATCTCGCGCCCATCGACCAGCAACCGGCCCTGCGTTGGTCGATCGAGCCCGGCAACCAGCCGCAGCAAGGTCGACTTGCCGCAGCCGCTCGGGCCCAACAGCGCCACGAACTCTCCCGGTTCGACATGGAGATCGATCTGATCGAGCACGGGCAGCGGCGCGCCATGCAGCGAGAACCGATGGCTGACCTGCTCGATATCCAGCGTCAGCGCGCGCGGCGGCGGCACCTCGACATGTCTCCGGGCGGCTACCATCGCAGCAATCCCTTCTGCCAGGCGAGCGCCCGGTCGCGAATCCGGAACAACAGGGTGATGAGACCGGAGCACATCAGCGCCATCAGCAGCAGTGCGGCATACATGTTGGCGTAAGCGGCCCAGCCCTGGGCCCATTGCAGATACCAGCCCAGACCGGACTTCACGCCCAGCATCTCGGCCACGACCAGGACCGAGAAGGAGGCGCCCAGCCCCATGAACAATCCCACGAACACATGGGGCAATGCCGCCGGGATCGCGACCTTGAGCACGAGAAACCGCTCGTTGGCGCCCAGCGTCCGGGCGATGTCGTAATAGGCACTGTTGACGCCCGCGATGCCCGACCAGGTCAGCACGGTCACCGGAAAGCCGGTCGCCAGCGCGATCAGGAAGGTGCTGGCACTCCAACTCGACGGAAACACGAAGAAGGCGAGCGGCAGCCAGGCCGTCGCCGGCAGCGGCCCGACCAGGCGCAGCACCGGATGCACCCAATAGCCCACGACGCGAGACCAGCCGATCGCAACGCCGGTGATGAAGCCGCCCAGCGCCCCGATCAGATAGCCCGTCGTCAACAGCCAGAGCGAATGCAGCACGCTGCCGCCCAGGGGCGGCCAGTCATCCAGATAGACCTCGACGAAGGCTTGAGGCGGGGCGAAGAACGGCCGAGGCAGCAGCTCGAGCTTCGCGGTCGCGACCTCCCAGGCCGCGAACACGATAGCGAGCAGACCGAGCCAGGGCGCCAGATGCCGAAGTCTAGCCGAGAAGCGCGGCACCCAGGTGCCAAGCAGCAAGATGCCGCCCAGCACGCCCTCCGCCGCGGCCAGGCCATCGGTATAGGCCCAATCGTCGGCATTCGGCCAAAGCACGGTCAGGCTCGCGGTGCCGAGCCAGAGCAGCCCGGCCAGACCGGCACCCCAGCCGGTCCGATCGTCGGCCCGCACGCGGGGTCGATGGACAAGCGATGCGTCAGCTAGTGAGGACATCGGCATAGACCTTATCGGCGAACTTATCGGGATCTGTGCCCGGCTTGATCACGTCGACCCGCTTCAGCTCATCGGTATAGGCGGCGATTTCCTGACGGAAACTGCCCCCGATCGGATGATGGTGATGGGTATGGCTCTGCAGCATCGCACTCAGATCCTGCACCGAGGCGGTCGAGTATTTGGCGAAGATGCCGGCCGCCTCGTCCGGATTGTTCGCCACCCACTCTCCGGCTTCGAGCAGCGCCCGGGTCAGAGCGCCGGCCGCCGGCCGGTCCTGCCGGATCAGGCTGCCGCGCACGCCCAAGACGCAACAGGAGCGGTCGCGATATTCGCCGGACAGATTCGTCGCGACCTCGACCAGATCGAAATTCTTGCGCAGCAGCCAGGTATTCGGATCGCCGTCGGCCAGCGCTTGGGCCTCGCCCTTCTGGATCGCCAGCGCCAGCAGGTCGGGCGGGTATTGCCGCCACTCGACATCGCTGGTCGGATCGATCCCCTGCTTCTTCAGCACGATCGAAAAGAAATTCTTGGCCGGGCTCGCCATGTCGGACACGGCGATAGTCTTGCCCTTCAGGCCGGCGAGATCGGAAATGCCGGTCTGTTTCGACGTCAGCAGCCGGATGCAGCCGCCGTGAATGCCGCTGGTCAGCTTGACATCGAACCCCTGTTCCAACGGCTTCAGCCAGCGCAGGGCCATGCCGACGCCAGCATCGGCCTTGCCCGTGGCGATCGCTTCGAGCAACTGATCGGTCGAGCCGCCGAAATTGATCATCTCTACGGCCAGGCCGTGCTTGGCGAAGATACCCTGCGTGTCGGCGGCCGGGACCGCGACCGTGCAGATCGCATTGGCGTTCCAGGTCAGCTTGAGCGGCTTCAGGGCACCCGTCGCGGCATCGGCGACCTGCTCGATCCCGGAACAGATCGGCGCGTTTGCAGTGGGATCGGTTCCGGCGAAGACGCGGGAGCCCAGCAGACCCAGCGGTGCGGCCAGACCGACGGCACCGGCCGTGCGCAACAACGTCCGGCGCGACAGGGTCGCCCCGTCCTTGGCGTCCGCGCCCTCTTCACCTTGCGACATGATCCCAATCCCCGTGGCAGATCGACGCCCCAACGGCATCCGACCCTAGCGTTTGCGAAGGACTCGAATGAGTCAATATAATGGATTATTATCTTTTATATGGCCCTCTCCGTATCGACCGGCCGAAGCCAAGCGGCGCCTCGAAAACGGCATCGCACGGCATTGAACATGACTGATATGCGCTTTTTTCCTGATTGACGAATATTTTTTGTGTTTTAGGTTTGATCAACAGCGCCGATTTGAACAACCAGATTGCGGGCGCTTAACAAATGCGGCTAAAGCGGGGCGTGCCGCCCCGGAACGACACCGGCTCTCGACCCCCGTCGAGAGCCACACCAGGAGCGCGGTCCATGAAGCACCCTACCGATATTCGTCAAAGTGGCCCCGCTTGCCGTCGGCCTGGGAATTGTTGTCGCGGCTGACGTCGCCGACCGGCGCGGTCGCCCGCGCCCCTGCCCTTTCGCCGACCCGGCGCCACGTTTCGACCGCCCTTATCCAGCCGCTGTGCCCGCCCGCGCAGTCCTGACGGAGCCCCCGCCATGTCCTTGATGACCAACCGCTTCGCCGCCGTCGAAGACACGATCGCCCAAGTCCGCGCCGCCGAAGCCCACCATGGCGTGAGTCCGGCCGCCCTCGCCGAGATCAAGCGCGCGCTGATCGACCTCGCCCGGCGCGACGACCTGTTCCCACCCGAGGAATTCACCATCCCGGATGGCGCCCCCTCGCGGCTTTATCGCCTGGCCGAGGATGCCGATCATCGCTTTGCGCTCTATGCCGCCGCCAACCGTCCGGGCCGATCGGCGCCGCCCCACAACCACACGACCTGGGCGGCGATCGCCGGCGTGCGCGGCCAGGAGCACAATGTATTCTATCAGCGTATCGACAATGGCGAGGTGCCTGGCGAAGGCCGTTTGCGCGAGACCGGCGCGCTGACCGTCGTTCCGGGCAATGCCGTCTCGTTCCTGCCGGATGATTTCCACACGATCGAGCTGGTCGGCGACGAGCCGGGCCTGCATCTGCACCTGTATGGGCTGAGTCTGGAGCGGTTGCCGGCGCGCGTGACCTTCGAAAGCCCGGCCGGAGGCGCCTATAAGGTCTATCCGGCCAGCCCCTTCATCGCGACCCTGTCGATCCCGGCCGAAACTCTGAAGCGCTTCATCGGCGACGAAGAGGAACTGGCGATCCTCGACGTGCGCGAGGAAGGCGTCTTCGCGCAGGGCCATCTGCTGTTCGCGGCCTCGGCGCCGCTGAGCCAGCTCGAACTGCGCATCGACCGGCTGGTGCCGCGCCACACGACCCGCCTCGTGGTCGTGGATGACGATGGCGGCGATCTGGGCCAGCGCGCGGCGCGGCGCCTGTTCGATCTCGGCTGGAAGAACATCGCGACGCTGCGCGACGGCATCCAGGGCTGGAAGCGCGCCGGCTACGAGCTGTTCAGCGGCGTGCATGTCCCGTCGAAGGGTTTCGGCGAGGTGGTGGAGCAGATCGAGGGAACGCCGCATATCGAGGCGCTGGAGTTGAAGGAGCGCATCGATGCCGGCGAGGATGTGCTGATCCTGGACAGCCGGCCGCTGGATGAATTCGAGCGGATGAGCATCCCCGGCGGCATCGCCTGCTCCGGCGCGGAACTGGCCTATCGGACCCCTGGTCTGGTCACCTCGCCCGACACCCTGGTCGTGGTCAATTGCGCCGGCCGGACCCGCTCGATCATCGGCGCCCAATCGCTGATCAATGCCGGCCTGCGCAATCGCGTGGTCGCGCTCAAGAACGGCACGATGGGCTGGCACCTTGCCGGGTTGGACCTCGCGCACGGTCAGACCGAGCA
>Ga0302314_10007307_pt1 | contig 19873 bp, 16 predicted proteins | sample III_Palsa_N2_3_FD_200533 | JGI IMG/M metagenome (GOLD analysis project Ga0302314, IMG submission 200533) | Peat permafrost microbial communities from Stordalen Mire near Abisko, Sweden - III_Palsa_N2_3 | ecosystem: Environmental > Terrestrial > Soil > Palsa > Peat permafrost | place: Sweden...
TATCTGGCTGATTCGGATTTCGACGCCTTCACGCCGGATGTGCGCGAAGAGACGGACGGCGTCTTCGCGGAAATCACCGAACGCCGCGCCCAGCTCGAAAACGCCGACATCCTGCGCGGCGCCAGGGCGCTCTAGGCTAGGCCCTAGCGACCCTACCGCCAACGCCTAGCTTGCCTATGCTCGGCTAGGACAGCGCCAACCCTTCCAGGCGCCCGTCAGCCCGCCACGCCTTCAGCTTCTCGAAGAAGCGGAGCGGGCCAGCGCCGTACATGTCGGAGAAGAAGCCGTTCTTGTTTCCGGCCGCGCCTTCGCTGTTGTAGTAGCCCGGCGTGCATTCCCGGTAGAAGCGCTCGCCCAGCCGGGCGAGGCTGCGCACCTCATCCACATAGGCCTGCTCGGCCTCGGCGGTGGGCTCCAGCAGCCCGCGCCCCTGAGCGCGTGACTCAGTGACCATATAGGTCACATGGTCGGCCTGCTCGCTCAGCGCCTGGGGCACGCTGATGGTGATGGCGGTCTGGGTGAAGCCGAGGAAGAAACAGTTGGGGAAGCCGTGGGCGGTGAGCCCGTGCAGCGTGCGCAACCCGCCGGACCAGTGCTCTGAAAGGGTTTTGCCCCCGCGCCCAACGATGTCGTAGCCGGCCCGCCGCGTATAGGAAGTGCCCACTTCGAACCCGGTCGCGAAGATCAGGCAGTCGAGTTCGTATTCCCGCCCGTTCGCCACCACGCCGTGCTCGGTCAGCCGTTCGACCCCTTTGCCGTGGGTGTCGACCAGCGAGACGTTGGGCCGGTTGAAGGTGTGCAGGTATTCGTCGTGGAAGCAGGGACGCTTGCAGAACTGCCGGTACCAGGGCTTCAGGGCTTCGGCGGTGATGGGATCCCTGACGATAGCCTCCACGCGGGCGCGGACCTGGTTCATCTTGCGGTAGTCCCACAGCACTAGCAGTTCCGCGCGTTCCTCGCTTGTCAGCCGGCGGCCGAGCTTGCGGGCGGCCTGTTTGGCGGCGCCGCCCATCAGATTGCGGAAGATGTCCGTCCAGCCGTCGTGCACCAGGTCCTCGTCCTGGTCGCCGCCGCTGACCAGAATGTTGAAATTCGCCATGCGCCGCCTTTGCCAGCCGGGCTCCAGCGACGCGGCCCATTTTGGATCGGTCTCGGCGTTGTTGCGTACGTCGACGGACGAGGGCGTGCGTTGGAAGACGTACAGCTGCTGAGCGGCCTCGCCCAGATGGGGAACGCACTGAATGGCGGTGGCGCCGGTGCCGATGATGCCGACGCGCTTGTCCTTCAGCCCGGTGAGGCCGCCGGCGCTGTCGCCGCCGGTATAGCGATAGTCCCAGCGGCTGGTGTGGAAGGTGTAGCCCTTGAACGCGTTGATGCCGGGAATCCCCGGCAGTTTCGGTCGGCTGAGCGGACCGTTGGCCATGGCGACATACTGGGTCTTGAAGCGGTCGCCGCGATTGGTGCTGATGATCCAGCGTTGGTCGCTCTCGTCCCAGCGCAGTTCGGTGACGCCCGTCTGCAGCAGCGCGTCGTCATAGAGGCGGTAGTGCCGCGCGATATTGCGGCTGTGCTCGAGGATTTCAGGCGCGAAGGAATATTTGTGCTTCGGCATATAGCCGAGCTCTTCGAGCAGCGGCAGGTAACAGTAGGACTCCACGTCGCACATCGCGCCAGGATAGCGGTTCCAGTACCAGGTGCCGCCGAAATCGCCCGCGCTCTCGACCATCCGGATCTGTTTGATCCCGGCCTCGCGCAGCCGCGCGCCCATCAAAAGGCCGCCGAAGCCGCCGCCGATGATGGTGAACTCGACCTCATCGAATACCGGCGCGCGGGTGAAGCCAGGATCGACATAGGGGTCCTCGACATAGCGCGAGAACTCGGCCTTGACCTCGACGTACTGCGCATTGCCGTCCTCGCGCAGGCGTTTGTCGCGTTCCGCCAGATATTTGGCGAGCAAAGCGTCAGGATCGAATTCGATCTCACCGACAACCGTGGCGATTTCCGGATGGATATTCATGGCGTCATCTTCCGCGAGGTCTTGGCGTAGATTGTACGCGGACACGGCGAGGGACAAGCTTGCTAGAGCCTTTTTGCTTCACACGGAATCACTTGAAGCGTGTAGAAGGAGCCTAACGCTTTGATTCTATTGCGCTACGACGATGATCGGCAAGTTCAGATCGGGTAAGTTTCGGGACAACAGCTTTAGCGCGGGGTAGGTCAGGTCAAGCGTGTCCAGCCTAACGCGCAGCGATGTACTCCGTATTGAACTCCCCGCCTTCTTTGAACCGTTTCGCGATCAGGGACAATCTGCGGGCAAGACGGCTCACGGTTTCGCAATCGCTGGCGGGGGGCTCAGTACTGTCATCGCTGTCACCATTGCTCTGCGCCATCGCGCCCACCCATGTGCCCAAGCGATTAACGTCATTCCTGCTGCCGCCGCTCCAGTTGTTCCCCGGAGGGTCTCCAACCCCAACCCAGATCATGCCCATCTGCATCGCGAAAACGCACAATGATTGCAACGTGTTCAGTTTATCTCCGCTCTGAGAGGCCGAGTTGGTAAATGCGGCGGCGAATTTGTCTTTCCATGCCTGCTTTAACCACGGATCGAATGCCCATTCCAGGAACATCTTGAATACAGCGGAGGTATCGCCCATAAAAGTTGGTGATCCAAACATGATCGCGTCAGACGTATTCAGGATTTCAATCGCTGTTGCATTCTTCCAGCGCCCGTCTTGTACATCTTCTTTACGAATTTCAACCAAATTGGCTGTCACCCCCTCTATTGAGTCGCATCCTTCTGCAGCGGCGTGGGCCAAACGCGCCGTGTGGCCGTTAATAGAATGATAGACAATGGCGACTTTAATCATCCGACACTTTCCTTGCTGGATTTACACAGTACACTACAGATCAAATTACAACTCCCGCCAGCACTCTCGGAGTTTTGAGCCAGCAACAAAAATATAAGTGTTTATCCGCTGGCCACAAGGCGCAGGGGCGGCGCGTTCCACAAAGGGTGCTCGGCGCTTCTGGTCCTGCAAGGTGCGAACGCCGATGCGACCTTGAGGGTTAGTCGTCATAGCCCAGGGTCAGACTGCAAGCGCGCGGGGGGAAGGTTGTCGAAGTAACGAGAACAAAATGGAAACAAAAACACTCGACCCTCCCGGCGTGTGGCGCCACTGTGGCGCCATGACACCCGATTCGAAAACAGCGACGGTCCGCACCCTTGACCGGATCAACTTGCGCCTTTCCGGCGAGACGTTCGACGCCATTGACGACGCCCGCATGGGGCGGCCAGGGAACATCTCGCGTAACACTTGGATAACCGAAGCGGTCGAGGAGAAACTGGCCCGTGATCGCGCGGCGAACGGCCAAGGAAAGGGCGGCCCGGACCATGCCTAGCTTCTACGAGTTCTTCGCCGGCGGCGGCATGGCGAGAACCGGGCTCGGCAAGGGCTGGACCTGCCTGTTCGCCAATGACTTCGACGCCAAGAAAAGTCTGACCTATCAAGCCAATTTTCCAACTCGCGGCGAGCTAAAGATCGGCGACGTCCGCAAGATCAAGGCCTGCGAGTTGCCGGGCCAGGCGGACCTGATCTGGGGCTCTTTTCCGTGTCAGGATCTTTCGCTCGCCGGCGGCGGCGCCGGCCTGAAGGGCGAACGCTCGGGCACGTTCTATCCGTTCTGGAGTGTGGTGAAAGGCCTGATCGCCGAGGGCCGCGGGCCCAAGATCATCGCCCTGGAGAACGTGCTTGGGACCCTGACCTCGCATGACGGCAGGGACTTCGAGGCGATCTGCAAGACCTTCGCGGACGCCGGCTATCGCTATGGCGCGCTGATCATCAACGCCGCGTTCTTTGTACCGCAGTCGCGGCCGCGCCTGTTCGTCATCGGGGTTCGCGCCGACGTCGAGATCGATCCGGCCCTCTTGTCGCCGGAGCCGTTGGCGCCGTTCCATACCACCGCCCTGCAGCGCGCGTTCGGGCGCGTCTGCAAGGCCGCCCAGAAGAACAGGGTGTGGTGGAACATACCGGCGCCGGCGCACCGGAACACGACCTTCGCCGACATGATCGAGGAAAATCCCACCAGCGTCAGTTGGCATACGGATGTTGAGCGGGATCAGCTCATCGCCAAGATGTCCGCCGTCAACAAGGCGAAGCTGGAGGCCGCCAAACGCGCCAAACGGCGGATGGTGGGCTGCGTCTACAAACGCACCCGACTGGACGAGCGCGGGGTAAAGGTCCAGCGCGCGGAGGTCCGGTTCGACGACGTGGCCGGATGTCTGCGGACGCCGGCCGGCGGCTCAAGCCGCCAGGTGATCATCGTCGTGGACGGCAGCAAGGTGCGCAGCCGGCTGATCTCCGCCCGCGAGACCGCCCGCCTGATGGGCCTGGGCGAGGACTACAAGCTGCCCAAGACCTATAATGAGGCCTATCACCTGACCGGCGACGGCGTCGTCGTGCACGTGGTGCGTCATCTGGCCGAGCATATCTTCGAGCCGCTTCTGGGCCTCGACGATCGGGCGCGGGCGGCCGCATGAGCGTCATCGCTCGCGGGCAGGATCCCAGGTTTCGCGCCGCGCCATCTGCTCAAGCAAGGCGCGAACGATGATGCGGTGGAATGGCAGGATAGCCGCCAGATAGGTGCGGCCCAAAAGGTTGTGCAGCCGCACCAGGGTGGTCGCCGTCACCTGGCTTGTCCCGCCGCTTTCCGCCACGTCGACCACCACGCGGAAATCCAGGTGTTTGTCTTCAAAGCCCAGCACGGCGCGGCGGGGCGATAGGGACTCGATCGGGAAGATGCCGATCGTCTCCAGATGGCCGGCCGCGTCGTGACCGGTCTTCAGGCCGAACGGTCTGACGATCGCGTTGCGCAAGGCCATCAGGCCATCGACCCAACCCGGCTGCTGGGCGAACATCCGTCGCGCCGCGTCCGCTGCGTCCAGACCGACGCCGGCGACGCTGACCTGGTAGGCGTCGATGAACTGGGCGCCCGCGAGGATCTGGCCGATCGCGGCCTCGGGTTCGACGGCGTGGGCCTTGGACATGCGCGCCATCAAAATCCCACCGAGAGGCCGGCCAGCACCGCTCTTGGCGCATCATAGGTCTTGACGCCCGGCGAAGTTTGTCCGGTTTCGATCGGTGCGTCCGCCAGATTGTCCACCCTGACGAAAACCTGGGCCCGGCCGACCAGCCGCCAGTCCGCGCGGGCGTTGATCGATACGCTGGGCGCGATGCGCAGCGTGTTCAGGTCGTCGTCGAAGCGTTCGCTTTCGTAGCGCAGGTCAGCGCGCAGACTCAGCCGACCCGCGGGACGCCAGGCCAGTCCCGAGGTCGCCGTCAGCCGCGGGGTCTGGGCCGGCCTAAGCCCGGTCAGCTGCGGGGCGGCGGACCCGCCGTCCAACCGGGCGTTGGTGTAGGCGCCGGCGAGCTCGAGCGTGACAGCGTCGCCCAGTTTTTGATGCGCCTCGGCCTCGACGCCGGTCGCATCGACGCTGCCGGCGTTTTCGCGCATGAACGTCGTGCCCGCGGGGGTGGCGCTGAGCGTGACGTTGGTGACCGCGTCGTCCAGGCGGTTATAGAACAGAGTCGCGTCCGCCGCGCCGCCGCGCCAATCCACGCCGACCCCGGTCTCGACGCCGTAGAGGCGCTCGGGATTCAGCTCCGGATTGGCCAGGGTGTTGTTGTTGCCCACGCGAAACGGCCGGTAGAGCTCGTTCAGGGTGGGTTGGCGAAAGCCGGCATAGGCCGCGCCGCGCCAGTAAAGGCCGCCGGCGAAATCGCGCCGCAGGCCCAGGCGCGCGGTCGGCAGCACGCCGCCGCGATCGGACGGGTGCTGAGCCAAGCTGACGGCGCCGGTCTTGATGACGCTCTCTACGCGTTCGCCGTCAAAGGTCTGCCAGTCGTCCACCCGAACGCCGCCGGTGAACAGCCAGGCGCCGGCGGTGTGGCTGGCCTCGGCATAGAGGCCACCGGTGAAGGTCTGGCCGCCGGCGACGCGGTCGTGGGTTAAGGCGCCGGTCTGGAATTGAAACAGCTCCTTGCTCTCGCCGCGCGCGCCGCGCAGATCCAGGCCCACCTCCCAGCTGGTCGTGGGCGTCGAGCGCCGCAGCGCCGCGCTGAAGCCGTAGCCGGTGGCGGGGGTCGCGTACTGGTCGTCCGCCGGTGTCGCGGTCGCTCGATTGGCCGAGACCGAGGTGGAGTCGTTGGCCAGGTCGGAAGCCTGCAGCCAGCCTTGCACTCGCCAGCCGAAGTCCTGAGCGGTGGGCTGGGCGGACAAGGTCAGGCTGGCCTGGCCGCCATAATCCTTGGAAAGGGCGCCCAGCGTGCCCGCGCCCCGATCCTCGTTGAAGCCGGCGATGCGGGCGCTCAGCAGCGCGCGGCCGACGTCGACCTGCAGCTGGGTTGAGGCGCTCTGGTCGCGCAGGGTCAGGTCGGTGTCGGCGGGGCCGCGCACGCCGCGCACCGGGACCCAGCCGTTGCTGGACTCGCTGGAGGCGCTGACCAGGACACGCGCGCCGTCGATATCGGTCGACGCCACGGCCGCGCCGCGCACTTCGTCGAGGCCGCCGCCCGCGACATCGCCGATGAAGTCGCCCGGCGCGCTGGAACGGCCCTCCAGCGACACCACGCCCGTCAATGCGCCCGCGCCGTAAGGCCCCGCGCCAGCGCCGCGCACGATGCTCGCGCCGTCGATGGTCTCCGGCGGCAGGCCGGTCCAGATCACCCAGCCGCCGAAGGGATCATTCTGTGGCACGCCATCCAAGGTCACCAGAGCCCGGCTGGCGCCGGACCCCGCGATGGCGCGCAGCGAGATGCCTTGTGTGGTCGGATTGGCCCCCAGGCTTGAGGTGCGGCGAAACAGCGAAACGCCGGGCGTGGTCTCGAGCACCTGATCGAGCATGGGCGAGGACGTCAGGTCGTCCGGACTGACGCGCACGATCGAAAACGCGGCGTCTCCGGCGGCCGGCGGCAGGTTGATGGCGCGCACCACCACGGTCTCGACGCTCGGCGCCTGGTCGATCGGCATGCTGGCTCCCCGTGCTCGCTGACGCCGCCTGGTTTCGACTGCCGCGAGCTTGGCTACACTATTGCCCGCCCGCGGCGGTCGAGGCCAGATAGGCGATCAGGTCGCGCCGTTCGGCCGCGTCCGGCACAGTCGCCGTCATGGCCGTGCCGGGGACCATCTTTTCCGGACCGGTCAGAAACAGGTCCAGCTTGTCCGGCGTCCAGACGACGCCAGAGGCCTTCAGGGCGTCGGAATAGGCGACGCCGGGGACCGACCCAGCCTTGCGCCCGACTACCCCGCCCAGGCGCGGGCCTTGCGTATTGTCCTTGATGGTGTGGCAGAAGCTGCAGCGGTCGTCGAACACCGCCGCGCCCTTGACCGGATCGCCGGCGCTCGCTTGCGCCGCGGCGACCCCAGCCGCAACCATGATGACGCCGGCGGCGAGCCAGCCGATAAGCCGGCTCATTGACCGCCCTTGCCAGTATAGGCCACGCGCCAGACGGTGTCGCCGCCGTCATCGGCAACCAGCAGGGCGCCGTCATGGGCCACGGTCACCCCCACCGGCCGGCCCCAGACCGACTTGTCGTCGACCACGAAGCCGACCAGGAAGTCCTCGTACTCGCCGGTCGGAACCCCGTCCTTCAGCTTCAGGCGCACGACCTTGTAGCCGGTGCGCTTGGAGCGGTTCCACGAACCGTGCAGCGCCACGAAGGCGTCGCCGCGATATTCCGCCGGAAAGGCCGACACCCCCGAACGGGCTGTATAGAACGTCATCTCCAGGGGCGCGGAATGGGCCTGGATCAGGACATCCGGAACCACCGCCTTGCCGGCCAGGTCCGGGCGTTCGCCCTTGCGGCGCGGGTCCTCGTTGTCGCCGATATAGTACCAGGGCCAGCCATAGAAGCCGTGCTCGCGCACCCGGGTGACATAGTCGGGCGGCAGGTTGTCGCCGAGCAAGTCCCGCTCGTTAGTGGAGCACCAGACGTCCTTGGTCGCCGGATGGATCGCCAGGCCGACGCAGTTGCGGATGCCGGTGGCGTAGATCTGCCGATCATGGCCCTCGGGATCGAAGGACAGCACGTCGGCCCGGTCGCGCTCCTTGCCCCAGGCGGCGCCCAGCACATGGGCGTCGGCCCAGGCCTTGGTGTCCTCGGGCGTCTTCTTGGTCATCTCCTCGGCGACGTTGGAGCCGGAGCCCACCGAGACCAGCATGCGGCGGCCATCGGGGGTGAAGACCACGTCCCGGGTCGAGTGACCCCGCTTGTCCTCGGTCAGGCTGGGTACAATCGTTTCGGCCGGCCCGCGCGCCTCCAGATCGCCGCTCTGATAGGGAAACCGGACCACCGAATCGATATTGGCCACATAAACCCACTTGGGATGCGGCCCGGCCGGATAGAAGGCGACGCCGAAGGGCCGGTCCAGCCCCTGGGCGAACACCTTGACCTCGCTCGGCTTGGCCGCGCCGTCGGTCGCTCGCAGGACCTCGATGCGGCCCGCGTCCGTCGCCGCGACGAAGATGTCGCCGTTGGGCGCGGTGCGCAGCAGCCTGGCCTTGTCGACCTTCGCGAACGCCTGGACCGAGAAACCCGGCAGCGTCTTCAGCTCGGCGCCGGCGGGCCGCGGCGCCAGCGCCGAGGGCGAGACCCCGAACGCGCCGGGCTTCGGGACATCCGTGGCGGCGATCTTGCGCACGACGCCAGGCGCATCGGTCCGCCAGTCGCCAAAGGCCGCGTCGCCGGTGCGAGTCTGGCCGATCGCCGCTCCCGCCAGCGCTGAACCGGTGAGAGCAAGAAAGGCGAGGGGGGCGAAGCGGGGCATGGGACTATCCTGGGGCGTACGAGCTGGCGACAGTTTGTAGGAGCCTGCTTCGGGCTCGGTCAATCGGTTGCTGGCGGTTGTCGCCCCGCGCGCCTCAGGCCGCGCGAACGAACAGTCCGATGGTCAGCGCCAGGCCGACGACGACCACGAAACCGCGCAAGAGCTTCTCGTTGACGCGCTTCAGCAGCCAGCCGCCGACCACGCCGCCGACGATGGCGCCGGCCGCGACCACCGCGACCCGCGGCCAGTCCAGCTTTGAGGTGAAGACGAAGATCAGCACCGCCGAGAAGTTCATCACCGAGGCCAGCATGTTCTTAGTCGCGCCCGCCGCGCGAACGCCCAACCCCGCGATGGTCAGCGCCGCCAGCATCAAAAAACCGATCCCGCCGCCGAAATAACCGCCATAGATGGCGATGGCGAACTGAACGCCCCCGGCCGCGATGGGCCCCAGATGAGCATGGGTCTCGGTCGGCTTGCGGATGAAGCTGCCCCAGGCGAACACCGAGGTGGCGAAGAGCACCAACCAGGGCAGCAGCCGAGCAAAGAACGAGGCGGGGGTAGCCAGCAGCAGCACCGCCCCCAGCGCGCCGCCGGCCAGGCTGATCAGCACCAGGGCGCGAAACGACAAGGCGCCCGCGCCGGAGACCAGCTTACGCCCGACCAGGCCGGTGGTGGTCTGGCCGGGAAACAGCGCCACGGTCGAGGTGATGTTCGCGGCGCGCGCATCGAGACCCGAGAACATCAGCGCGGGCAGGGTGATGAACGATCCGCCGCCGGCCAGGGCGTTCTGCGCGCCCGCCCAAAGGGCGGCGAGGAACAAAATGATCAGTTGGACCGGCATGCCTGCATCCCTATGACGGTCCTGCGGCGCGATGGCTACGCCAAATTAGCGCCGGATAAGGACCAGGGGATGGCGGACGCGCGCGGCATCGGCGAATTCGATTTCATCATCATCGGGGCGGGTTCGGCCGGCTGCGTGCTGGCCAACCGGCTGAGCGCGGATCCGCGCCATCGGGTGTTGCTGTTGGAGGCTGGCGGCGACGACAGGCTGTTCTGGGTGCATGTGCCGGCCGGCTATCTCTACACTCAGGGCAAGCCGCGCACGGACTGGTGTTTCCGAACCGAGCCGGAGGCGGGCCTGGGCGGCCGGGCGCTGAACTATCCGCGCGGGCGGCTTTTGGGCGGCTCATCCTCGATCAACGGCATGATCTATATGCGCGGTCAGGCCGCCGACTACGACCATTGGCGCCAGCTGGGCGCGGTCGGCTGGGGGTGGGACGACGTGTTGCCGCTGTTTCGGCGCTCCGAGGACCACTACGGCGGCGGCGACGAGATGCATGGCCAAGGCGGGCCGCTGAAGGTCGCGCGCCAGCGGCCGTATTGGCCGATCCTGGACACGTTTGCCGACGCAGCCGAACAGTGCGGCATCCCCAAGACCGCCGACTTCAATCGCGGCGACAATTTCGGCAGCGGCTTTTTCGAGCTGAACCAGCATCAAGGCCTGCGCTGGAGCGCCGCGCGGGGGTTTCTGCAGCCCGCGCTGGGCCGCCCCAATCTGTTGCTGCGCACCGGCGCCCAGGTCGAACGGCTGGTCATCGCGGACGGCCACGCCAGCGCGGTGGCCTATCGTCGCCATGGCCGCGTCGAGACGGCCAAGGTCCGCGGGGAGATCATCCTGGCGGCCGGCTCGATCGGCTCGCCGCACATCCTCCAGCTCAGCGGGATCGGACCGGGCGGCCTTTTGCGGGAGCACGGGCTGGAGGTGATCGGCGATCTGCCGGCTGTGGGCGCCAATCTGCAGGACCATCTGCAGATCCGCGCCGTTTACCGGGTGACTGGCGCGGCCACCTTGAACAGTCGCGCGGCCAGCCTAGCCGGCCGGGCCGGCATCGCGCTCGAATACGCGTTTGGGCGGCGCGGACCGCTGTCGATGGCGCCCAGCCAGCTCGGCTGTTTCGCCTATAGTTCGCCACGCCAGGCCACGCCCGACCTGGAATACCACATCCAGCCGCTCAGCCTGGACGCCTTCGGTCAACCGCTGCACCGGTTCGACGCCTTCACCGCCTCGGTGTGCAATCTGCGCCCGCAAAGCCGCGGTTCGGTGACCCTGAAAGGCCCCGATCCCGCGATGGCGCCGGCGATCCGGCCAAACTATCTGAGCGAGCCGGCGGACCGACGGGTGGCGATCGAGGCGCTGCGCCTGACGCGCCGGATCTGTGCGGCGCCGGCGCTGCAGGCGTTCCAGCCGGTCGAACACCTGCCCGGCGCGTCCGTGGACAGCGACGAGGACCTGCTGGCGGCGATCGGGCGGATCTCCACCACCATCTTTCATCCTGTTGGAACCTGCGCCATGGGCGCCGAGGCGACCTCTGTAGTCGACCCGAGGTTGCGGGTGCGCGGGGTAGCGGGCCTTCGGGTCGCCGACGCCTCGATCATGCCGACCATCACCTCCGGCAATACCCATGCGCCAACCGTCATGATCGCCGAAAAGGCCGTGGATATGATCCTGGAAGACGGACGTTAATCTTTGGCCTTCTGAATTTGTAAACTAAAGCCACGCAAAGATTTCGGCGTTATCCGAATTTCGGGCCCTTGGGCTCGGCCATTCGGCGTTTCAGTTCCGCGAGATTTGGGCGCGGGTGGCGTGCGGGCGGCGGATGGCGGTCAAACGCGGCCGGAAGAGTCGAAACTCAATTTGGGGTTAAAGCGAACAATGCCGCCGAACTCGGTCAAACCCGTTCGCGCTATGCGCGCGCCGCGTGAAGCCGTAGAGACGCTGGCTTCGGCGATTGGCCCGGCCCAGTCCAACCTTTTGTCCATGGCCGAGAGTCTGGCCGGCGTCGGCTATTGGCGCTATCGGTTCGCCGACGCGTCGCTGGTCTGGTCCGACGCCGTCTATCAGATCTACGGGCTGAGCCCGGCGGACTTCACCCCCAGCGGCGATACGGCCCTGAGCTTCTTCCACCCCGACGACCGCCCCGCGGCGCGGCGCGCGTTCGACCGCGCGATCGGCAATCAGACGGGTCTGGAGTTCGAGCTGCGCCTGGTGCGCACGGACGGCGAGGTGCGCACGGTGATCTCGCGCGCCGAGTGCGAAAAGGACGCCGCCGGCGAAGGCTTGGCGCTGGTTGGCGTGTTTCAGGACGTCACCGAGCGTCGCCGGGCCGAGGCGGCGCAGCGCGAAAGCACCGCGCGCCTGGCGCGGATCATCGAGCTGCTGCCGGCTGGCGCGGTGCACGTCCAGGACGGCGTCCTGTCGATGAACGCAGAGATGGAAAAGGTCACGGGCTATTCCCGCGATGAAATTCCTAGCCTCGATGCGTGGTTCGCGCTGCTCTACGGGGACGCGAGCGGCAAGCTGTTGGCCCGCTACAAGGACCAAAGGGCCAATGGCTTTCCCGCGTCGGTGATCGGCGAAATTCGCCGCAAGGATGGCGAGTTGCGCCAGATCGAGTTTCGCGCCTGCAATGACAGCATCGGCGAGATCTGGATCGTCGACGATGTCACCGAGCGCGCCCTCATCGAAGGCGAACTGATCGCGGCCAAGGAACGGGCCGAGGTCGGCGCCCGCTCAAAGGCGGAGTTTCTGGCCAATATGAGCCACGAACTGCGCACGCCGCTAACCGCCATCATCGGCTTCGCCGGTCTACTCAGCGGCGGCGGCGTCCTGGCGGAACGGGAGCGGCACTGGGTCTCGCGGATCGAGGACGCCAGCAAGGCGCTGCACTCTATCGTCAACGACGTGCTGGACTTTTCCAAGCTGGAGGACGGCGCGGTCGAGCTGGAGAGCGAACCGTTCAGCCTGCGCGGACTGGTCGAGGACACCGCCGCCCTGCTGGCCGATCAGGCCGCGAAGAAGGGCGTCGCCCTGAACGCGGAGATCGAGGACGGCGTTAGCGATCGGCTGGCGGGCGACACCGGCCGGCTGCGTCAGGTTCTGCTCAATCTGATGAGCAATGCGGTGAAATTCACCAATCATGGCGGCGTCGGCGTCAAGGTGGCCGAAGAAGCCGGCCCGGCGGGGTTGGTCCGCGTCCGCTTCAGCGTGCGCGACACCGGCATAGGGATTCCCGACGCGGTGCGGGGGCAGTTGTTCGAACGCTTCGTCCAGGCCGACGGCTCGATTTCGCGGCGCTTCGGCGGCACGGGCCTGGGCCTGGCCATTTCGCGCCGTCTGGTCGAACTGATGGGCGGCGAGATCGGCGTCAACAGCCGCATGGGCGAAGGCTCGACCTTCTGGTTCAGGGTCGATCTGGCCCCGGCCTTGGAGGTGGAGCAGCTGGTCGAGGAGACGATCGCCCTCGATGGGGCCGCGCTGCGTGTTCTGCTGGTCGAGGACGCCGAGCCGAACCAGGAGCTGGTCTCGACCATCCTCCGCTCGGTCGGGATCGAGGTCGACATCGCCGGTAACGGCGCCCAGGCCGTCGAGGCGGTGCGCGCCGCGCGCTACGATCTGGTGCTGATGGACGTCCAGATGCCGGTGATGGGCGGGGTGCAGGCGACCCAGATTATCCGAAGGATGAGCGGCGATCTGGCCCGCGTGCCGATCATCGCCCTCTCCGCCAACGTACTGCCCGAACAGGTTGCGGAGTATCGCCAAGCCGGCATGGACGCCCATCTGGCCAAGCCGATCAATCCGCGTGACATGCTGACCGCGATCGGTCATTGGGCCGCGGTCGGGCGCGCCGATGATGTCGAGTCCGAAGCGCAATACGCTTGAAGCTGGCGCCGGCGTTTGGTCCTTCCTAATACTGTCGCCGGCAATGCTCAGGATCGGTCTGCTTGGCGCGTCCAAGATCGCGCCGACGGCGGTATTGGCGCCGGTCGGCAGGTCCGACGCCTTTGTGGTCACCGCGGTCGCAGCGCGCGACGCGGGCCGCGCCAAGGCCTATGCAGCGACCCATGGCATAGCCGGCGTCGCCGACGACTATGCCACCCTGGTCCGGCGCGAGGACGTGGATATCGTCTATAACGGCCTGCCGCCGGCTGGACACATGGAATGGACAATCGCGGCCCTGGAGGCCGGCAAGGCGGTGTTGTGCGAAAAACCCTTCGCGCGCAACGCCGGCGAGGCCGCCCGGATGGTCGCGGCCGCCGAGCGCACCGGCGGCCTGCTGCTGGAGGCCTTCCACTATCGCCACCACGTGGTGATGCGCCGCGCCGAGGAGATCGTCGCGTCCGGCGCGCTTGGCCGGCTGACCAAGGGCGAGGGGGTGTTCAACGTCGGTATTCCCAACAAGCCGGGTGAGCTGCGTTGGAGCGCCGAGCAGGGCGGCGGCGGGCTGATGGATCTCGGCTGCTATCCGCTGCACGCGCTGCGCACGTTGATCGGGTCGGAGCCGGAAATTACAAGCGCGACGGCGACCTTCGTCGACGGCGTTGACGCGGAAATGTCCGCCAGCCTGCAGTTTCCTGGCGGGGTCGAGGCCTCGGTCGCCTGTTCGATGACCGCGGCGCGGCCGAACGCGGTGCTGACGCTGACCGGCGAGAAGGGAAACATGACCATCGTCAACTTCCTGGCGCCCCAGATCGGCTGCCGCTTCACCACCACCATCGATGGGGTGACCACGGACGAGCCGGTCGACGGCCCGACGACCTATGAGGCCCAGCTGGAGAATCTGCGGGCGGTGATGCTGGACGGCGTCAAACCGCTCACCGGCGGCGCTGATGCGATCGGCAACATGACGGCGATCGACGCGATCTATCGGGCGGCGGGCAGGGCGTGAAGGCGCCTCAAACCACCCGGTATTGCCGCTCCGGATCGTCCTGCGCCACCCCGGCGTCGTCGGCGGCCCTGCGCACCCGCGCGCCGTCGCCGGCGTATTGCAGGATGTAGGACTTGCGCACCTCGCCGGTCAGGTTGGGACCAGTGCGATGTGGGGTCAGCGACGAAAAGACCACGATATCGCCTTTTTGAGCCGGAACCGCGACCGCGCCCTCGACCGGCGGCGTCAGACACTCGAAACCGAGCTTGGTGGCGTGGTGCTCCAGCGTGCCCGTCCGATGCAGGCGCGGCATGACCCAAGGACAGCCATTCTCCAGCGTGGCGTCGGTCAGCGCGACCCAGCAGGTCAGGTATTGCTGCGGCTCCAGGAAGGCGTAGCCATTGTCCTGGTGCCAGGGAAACTCCTCCGGTGATCCCGGCTTCTTGTAGACCGCCTGGTCCCAGTAGAGCCGCGCGCCCTCGCCGATCAGGTCGTGGCAGATCCCCTGGAACACCGGGTGTAGGCTGAAATTCCGACAGGCCTGGGCATGCTTGACCATGAAGGTGGTGAAGGTGATCTCGCCGGCGCGCGCGATCAGATGGCGGCCGTTCTTCTGGGCGCGCAGGAAGGTTTCGGTCTTTTCCTCGAACGGCGCGATCGCCTCGGCGACCGCGTCCATCAGCTCGGCCGGAAAGGCGTTCTCGAACAGGAAGTAGCCTTCGTCGTTATAGTGCTCGACCTGGGCGGCCGACAGAAGCCGGAGCGGCAGGTCGGAAACCCGCCACTGGAAGCCTGTGTTCAGAGGATGGCGCCGCAGCATGGGCGATCAATACCGGGCGGCGGGCCGAGCGACCACCCCATCATCGGTCAGCGCCATGTGGGTCAGGGTCTGCTCGTCATGGTTCATACGCCAGGACAGCAGCTTTTGGGCGTAGCGCAACACCATGGGCAGACAGGCGGGATCGTCGGCGCGGTTCTCCATCTCGTCGGGATCGCGCTCCAGGTCGAAGAACAGCGGTTCCAGATGGGTGAAGTGGACGTACTTGTAGCGCTCGCCCCTGACGATGTTCATCGTGCACTGGTGCAGGGTCAAGCCCAGCTCGGTCTCCGCCCCGTCGTCCGCGGGATCGCGGAAATCGAATTCCCAGTGCGCCTCGCGCCGCCAGTTGGCGGGCGCCGGCTGGCCGGCCAGGAAGGGCTCCAAACCCATTCCGTCGCATTGAACCGGGACCTGCGCGCCGATCGCCTCCAGCATGGTCGGCATGATGTCCACGTTTTCGGTGAAGGCCTGGACCGTCTTGCCGCGGCCGGCGTCGGCGCTGGCGCGCGGATCGCGAACGATCAGCGGGATGTGGTAGGAGCCGTCGAAATAGCCGCCCTTGCCCAAAAGCCAGTGATCGCCGATCTGCTCGCCGTGATCGGAGGTGAAGATGATTAGCGTGGTGTCCCAAAGCCCGCAGCTTTTCAGGAAGGCGACCAGGCGGCCGATCTCGTCGTCAACCCGGCTCATCAGCCCGAAATAGACCGCCTTCAGCCGGCGCAGCTTCTTCTCGTCGGCCGGCGCGCGGAACAGCCGGCGGCTGAGCTGGTAGGCCAGCCAGGGATGCTGGCGGCCTTCCTCCTCGACGCTGGCCTTACGGATGAAGCCGGGCAGGGCGGCCGGGTCGTAGAGCGCGTTGTAGGGCTCCGGCGCCACGAAGGGCGGGTGCGGGCGCAGGATCGACAGGTGGGCGATGAACGGCCCGCTCGCGCCGCGCATATAGTCCATCGCCCGATCGACCATGAAGGCGGTGTCGTCGACCTCGGCCGGGTAATCGAGCGGCCGGGGGTGAGCCGCGCCGTCCTCATATTCCGGGCCGGGCCGGCGGTGGCCGAAGGCGTAGCGGGTGTCGGCCGGGGTCTCGAAACCGCGTTGCTTCAGGAATTCTACCCACGGCAGGGCGAGGGCGTCCATCTGGCAGACTGGACGGATGCCGGGCAGCACGCCCTCATAGGTGCGCAGCCAGGGATCGTCGGCCTCCAACTCGCGCGGATCGCGGCTGGTGTCGGTATAGCCGAACAGCACCGGGTCATAACCGGCCTTGGCCGCCTCCAAGGCCCAGTTGGTGTGCCGCGCGTCCAGCGGCGTGCCGTTCATCGCCGAGCGGTGGTTCTGCAGGTACATGCCGGTATGCAGGCAGGCGCGGCTGGGACCGCAGGGCGCGGCGTTGGCGAAATGCTTGGCGAACAGCACCCCCTCCGCCGCCAGGGCGTCCAGATGGGGCGTGCGGATGACCGGATGGCCCAGCGCCGACAGGCAGTCGCCGCGCCATTGATCGGCGGTGATGAACAGGATGTTGAGCGGCGCCATCCAGCGGGTCTCTCGCTTCAGAGATTGAACTCTGCCTGGGGCAGGCCCGGCGTGTCCACGGCGAAGGTGAACAGGCCGCCGGCCAGCGGTTGGGCCGTGCGATCCGCGGGCGACAGATGCAGCCGCGCGGTCGTTGCATAGACCGTGCGCAGGTCGTCTCCGCCGAAGGCCAGCTTGGTGACGTTGGCGCAAGGGAGGGCGATGGAGCCGATCACCTCGCCGCCAGGCGAATACCGCTCGATGCGCCAGCCGCCGAACAGCGCGACCCAGAGCGCGCCCGCCGCGTCCACCGCCATGCCGTCCGGGTGGCTGTCGTCGGTGCGTGCGAACACCCGTTTGCCGCTGATCGCGCCGCTCGGGGCCAGGTCGAAGGCGTAGATCGTCTTGGCGGCGGAATCGGTGTGGTACAGCGTGCGCCCGTCTGGGCTCACGGCGGGGCCGTTGGTGATCGCGTAGCCGCTGTCTTGCACGATCGGATCGCCTTGGCCGCTCCAACGGTAGAGCGAGCCGGTGTTTTCGCGTTCGCCGTCATCCATGGTGCCGAACCAGAGGCGTCCCGCGGAATCGACGAAGCCGTCATTGATCCGGTTGCCGGGCCGGTTCGTTTCGACGGCGCGGATGCGGGTGAACCTGCCGTCGCCCGGGTCGAACCGGTGCAGACCGCCCTGCAGGCCGCAAACGAGTCCGCCGCCGCGCGCGGGGACGATGAAGCCGGTTTGCGCCGGCGTCGGCCAGGAGGTCCGCAACCCGGTCTCTGGCGCCAGTCGATGAATGCGCAGGCCTTTGATGTCGACGAAATAGACCGCGCGTTCCGACGCGACCCAGACCGGGCCTTCGCCCAACTCCGCACCGATCAGCCAAACGCATTCGGCGACTCGTTCGGCGTCAGCTTGGTCGGACATCGCAAAATCCCTGGACATGACGCTCCCGATCGCGGGTCACGCCGCGCCCGGTTGGCCAGGCTTCATCTGCGACCTCTAACCCGTTCCGAGGTCGGTGTAAGGGGTCAAACGTCTCCCAGCGGCGCGGACGGGCCCTGCCCCGCCGGTCGCGGGGTCGAAAATTCGACAACCTTGCGACCCACGCCCACGCCGATGCGTGGGCACATGGCCTTCAGCGGGCACATGCCGCAGCGGGGCGCCGCGTCGGTGCAGATCTTTTGACCGAACCCCTTGATCAGCCAGTGCAGCTCGAACAGATCCTCGGCTGTCCAGGCCGCCGGAACCATGGCCATCAGGGTCTTATAGGCCTGCGCCGGCTCGCTCGAACGCCCGACCAGACCCATCCGCTTGGCGACCCGGTGCACATGGGTGTCAACGACCAGGGCGCGCGCGCGCAACCCACTAAAATTGAGCGCCACCGCCGCCGATTTAACGCCGACGCCAGGCAGGCTTTGCAGCCATTCCATCGCGTCTTCGACTGGCAACCCAGCCAGGAAACCCAGATCGAGACCGCCGGCGCGAATCTGGATCACGCGGATCAGGGTCGGGAGCTGACGGGCCTTTTGTTCCGCGAAGGTCACAGCCGCGATCGCCGCCTCGATCCGCTTTGGCGAAGCCTCGCCGATCGCCGCCCAGTCCTCGAACGCCTCGCGCAGCCGCGCGAAGGCGTTCCAGCTCACCCTGTCGAGCGTCCGCGCGCTGATCACCGAACTTATCAGTTGCGACAGCGGATCCGCTCGCCCCTGATGCGGCTGCGGCCCAAACACGGCCAGCAGATCGGCGCGAAGACGCGGCAGCGGCGGCGAGGTTTCCAGTTCAAAGGTCAGTTGCATCGGCGGGCCCAACGGCGAGAGGAGCGCTCTGACTAGAACAAATCAGGAACAAACGCAACCCTTATATCAGACGGCGCCATCCTTCCGCGCGCCTTGCCATCGCAACGAAACCCGCTATGTTCCGCGCCCTTCACCGCCCAGTCGGGAACGCCGGTGCGGGTGCATAGCTCAGTTGGTAGAGCAGCTGACTCTTAATCAGCGGGTCGTAGGTTCGAATCCTACTGCACCCACCAAATTTTCTGAATTATATCAGAATGATGTGGTGGATTGGAGCTGCGGCTAGCGATGCGCGTGAATTCTCCTGATGCCTTAGCAATCGCATAGCAATCAAAACTAGATTGGGCATTCCTGCGTGTCGCCCGTCGTTCATAGCCCGTTGATCGAAGGGGAGCTCGTTATGGGGCGCCAAACAGTTGGGCGGCTTGCTTGCGAGTGAGGCCAAGTTCGCGACGCCGGCGGCGGAGCTTCGCAGCCAGCGTATGCCTCGACCTCTGACGATTTCGGGCCTTGTCGCGCACAGGCGTAGCGGAAGCAGGGGCGTACAAATGGCAACGCAACGATGCAGGCACTCGGTTGCGATCAACGGTGCTTTGGCCGGATAGCCATCACGGAATGGCGGACGGGCGCCATCAGCGGTCATTGGTAGCCTCGGAGCGCCCAGCTCACGGGACCTACTCAAACGTGGGGCTACTCAGGACGACGTGTCCTCGATCAAGCGAAGCGGTGAGCATTTCGAGACCGGGGTTCATGGCTCGCAACTCAATAGCCAAGCTGTGAATTTCTTCAACCGAAACATTCCATCCGCAGATTACGCCTGTGACAATGTCTGAGTTGATAGACCTGAGATGCATTCGCCCGTCCCGAGCGAGTTGACATGTCGAAAGGGCGCTCACAACACGCCACTCACGTTCATAGGCCCAGTCTTCTAATTTGCAGAAGAAAAGATTGTCCTGCGTTGAAGGGTCGTGGGTCATCCCCACGAAATCTCTGATATAACTAACGGGGTTCAGGACGTTCAGGCTACCGGTCGCGTCGCCAGGAAACTCTGGCCCAAGACAGTCAAAGCGCACCACGTATCCTTTGGCCTGCGCGCCGTAGTGCGCCCACATCGGAAGGGAGTCGAAGCGCTCTGTAAGCGACAAGATTCCTACTCGCGAGCGGATCAAGGAAATCGTGCGCAGGACCTGCCGCTCCATGAGATCTAGATTGCCGTAGATCGGC
>Ga0302314_10007309_pt1 | contig 19871 bp, 15 predicted proteins | sample III_Palsa_N2_3_FD_200533 | JGI IMG/M metagenome (GOLD analysis project Ga0302314, IMG submission 200533) | Peat permafrost microbial communities from Stordalen Mire near Abisko, Sweden - III_Palsa_N2_3 | ecosystem: Environmental > Terrestrial > Soil > Palsa > Peat permafrost | place: Sweden...
AAGGAGTCGACCCGGCGCAAGGACAGGTTCGGGATCGCGATGGAGGCGTGTTTGCGTAATCTGCGATTGGGAATTTTGCTGGCCGCATTGATCGCCGTCGCCTCGCCAGCCTTAGCCGCCCATGACATGACCCGCTGGAAGAAGGAGGCCGCGCAAGTCTCAATCGTTCGCGACGACTGGGGCATCGCCCATGTCCATGGCCGGACCGACGCCGAGGCGGTGTTCGGCATGGTCTACGCCCAGGCCGAGGACGACTTCAATCGCGTCGAGACCAACTACATCAACGCCATGGGCCGGCTCGCGGAGGCCGAGGGCGAGCACGCGATCTGGCAGTATCTGCGGATGAAGCTGTTCATCGACCCGATGGAACTGAAGGCCCAATACGCCGGCAGCCCGGTCTGGCTCAAATCGCTGATGGATGCTTGGGCGGACGGACTGAATTACTATTTGGCCACCCACCCGAACGTGAAGCCGCGCGTCATCAAGCATTTCGAGCCCTGGATGGCGCTGAGCTTCTCGGAAGGCAGCATCGGCGGGGATATCGAGAACGTTTCGCTGACCGAGTTGGAGAAATTCTACGGACACTCGCACGGGCCGATCGCGTCGGCCGATTCCGGCGTTTTCTTCAAGGAGCCCACCGGCTCCAACGGCATCGCCATCGCGCCGACCAATACGGTGGATCACCACGCCCTGCTGCTGATCAATCCGCACACGTCGTTCTATTTCCGCTCCGAGTTGCAGATGACCAGCGACCAGGGACTGAACGCCTACGGCGCTTCGACCTGGGGCCAGTTCTTCATCTATCAGGGCTTCAACCCTCATGCCGGCTGGATGCACACCAGCACCGGCGCCGATGTAGTCGACGAGTTCGCCGAAACCATCGTCAACAAGGGCGGCCAGCTCCATTATCGTTACGGTGACAGTTTGAAACCGGTGATGACTTACGACATCACTGTACCCTACCGCACTGCAACCGGCGGCCAGGCCGCCCGAACCTTCACCGTCTACCGCACCCATCACGGCCCGATCGTGCGCCAAGCGGACGGCAAGTGGATCGCGATCGCCCTGATGAACACCCCCGTCGCCGCGCTGGAACAGTCGTTCCTGCGCACCAAGGCGAGCGACTACGCCTCGTTCATGAAGGTCGCGGAGCTGCGCGCCAATTCGTCGAACAACACCATCTTCGCCGACGACAAGGGCGAGATCGCCTATCTGCACCCGCAGTTCATCCCGCGGCGCGATGACCGGTTCGATTACACCAAGCCCGTGGACGGCGCCGATCCGGCCACCGACTGGCGGAGCCTGCATGCGCTGGACGAGGCCCCTCACCTGCTCAATCCGCCCAACGGCTGGATTTTCAACACCAATGACTGGCCCTATTCGGCGGCCGGGCCGTACAGCCCCAAGAAGGCCGATTATCCGCGCTATATGGACAGCGCGGGCGAAAATCCGCGCGGCGTCCATGCCACGCGCGTGCTGGAAAACCGCACGGACTTCACGCTGCAAGGCCTGATCGCGGCGGCCTATGACTCCTATCTGCCGGCCTTCGCCACGCTGATCCCCGGCCTGGTCGAGGCCTATGACCAGCTCCCCGCTGGCGATCCCCTGAAGGCCAGGCTGGCCAACCAGATCGCGGCCCTGCGCGGCTGGGACGACCGCTGGGCGGCGGACTCGGTCCCGACCTCGCTGGCGGTGTTCTGGGGCGAGACTTTGTGGGCCCAGGTCCATCTGTTGCCCGACGACGAAGGCGTCTCGATGGTCGACGCCATGGTGACGAAAGCGACGGCACGCGAGAAGCTGTTGGCCCTGGCGACCGCGTCCGACAGGTTGACCGAGGACTTCGGGACCTGGCGCACGCCCTGGGGTGAGATCAACCGGTTTCAGCGCCTGAACGACGAAATCGACGCCACCTTCCATGACGACGCGGCCAGCATCCCCGTGCCGTTCACCTCATCCCAATGGGGTTCGCTGGCCTCGTTCGGCGCCCACCGCTATCCGGGGACCAAGCGGTACTATGGAACCAAGGGCAACAGCTTCGTCGCGGCGGTCGAGTTCGGCCCGAAGGTCCGCGCCTTCGCCGTCACCGCCGGCGGCGAGAGTGGCGATCCCAAGTCGCCGCACTTCGACGACGAGGCCCAGCGCTACGTCCAGGGAAACCTGCGCGAGGTCTATTTCTATCCCGACCAACTGACCGGCCATACCGAGCGGCGCTATCATCCGGGCGAATGTACGGACCCTAAAACCCGAACATGTGGTCCAGGCTGAAGCGGCCGGCCTCGCCCAGCAGGCCGTGATAGCCGAACAGGCGGCAGGTCGCGTCGCGCACGACGACATAGCCGCCCTCGGCCCGCGCGCGTGTCGCTGCGTCGAAGGCCTCGGAATATCGCCAGAGCAGCGAGCCGCCGCAGGGGATTTCGACCCGTGCTCGCGCGACTTCGCCCCCGTCCCGGTCATTGAGGATCAAGTCGGTGGAGGATGTCGTCCGCCAGGGCGTGGAGGCCGGATAGATCAGGTGGCAGAGCGTATCCAGCGGCGCCTCGCCCAGGCGCAGAAACAGCCGGGTCGATAATCCAGGCGCACGGCCGGAATAGCTCTGCGGCTCGTCGCGATAGGTCAGCACGGTGTTGAAGATATGCGCGCCGAAGCTGGACTCCGCCGCGTGGCCGCTGGCGCGATCCTCGTAACGGAACAGGGCGTGCAGCCAACCGTCGACCTCCTCCGGGCAGTCCCAGTCATAGGTCAGCTCGACATGACCGAACGCCGGGCGCGTCCCGTTCAGCATCGTGTCGAGGTCCAGGGCGACGGATTCCCGCCGTGCGACGGCACCCAGCGACGCGCGAGCGACCTCAGCGCCAGTCTGGTCATAGACAGTGGCCGCGATCGGCAGGATGTTCTGGGTCGTGGCCATAGGCGTCGGCAAAAGGCTGCTGCGCCAACGTTCCGGCGGCAGCAGGGGCGCCGGCAGGATGTAGCCCTTGCCCAGCATCGGCCGCAGCTGGCGAATTTCCGGGTTGGGCTTCAGGTCGGTGCGCTCGACATTGACGTGCGCAAACCGGCGCCGCTCGCCACGGATCACCTCGTAGCGCGAGCGGACCATATAGCGCCCCGCGGTAACCTCGATCTGCTGGGGCCAGCGTGCATCCGGCAGCAGCGTGGCCACGTCAAGCGGAACGCTGGCGAATGGGGCGACGGGTGCGGCATAGGCGACCTGCCGGTTGTCGCCGATCAGGCCCAGCGCGATTTCGCCCGCCGGGATCTCGATCGGCAGGCTGTTCTGCACCCAGAGGATCACCCGCTCGTCCTCGCGCGGCGCGGGCAGGCCGGCATAGAGATCGGCCGGCCAGGCGTTGGCGTCGTGGGTGCAGCTGAGGCTGGGGCCGTTGTCGTCGATGATGTCGAGGGCGTATTTGACCACATCGTGGCCCGCCGCGCCGGCCACGTGCATGAACAGCTGTCCCTCGAAGGCCGGCAGGTCGAAGCGGGCCCGCACCTGGCGGCTGTCCACGAGGATCGCCGAGGCGTTTGCGGGCAAGGTCTCGCGCCAGCGCGCCAACACCGCGCCGGAGCCGTCGAACAGTACGAACTGGATCGAGGTCTCGGCCGCTCCGTAGCCGGACCAGTAGTTGGCGGTCGTCAGCCGGGTGTGATGACCATCCCTGTCGCGGAAGAAGGCGAAATTGGTGACAAAGTTCAGCGGGTCCAGGTAGGACCGACGGTTGGTCAACAGGGAGGGTTCCAGCCGCATGGCGTCGAGCGTGACCACCTGAGCGCAACGCGGCGCCAGATGCGAAATCTGTTGACTCAGGCGATCGGCGTCGAAGGCCGCGACGAGGATGGTGTCGGCGTCGCAGGTCCCGATCTGGCTGACCGGTAGCGTCTGCCGCCCCAACCGGTGACGGCCGATCTCGTCCATCGCCTGGACATAGATTCCCGCGATCCTCGCGCCGCCCAGATCATGGCAAGCCGCGAAGCCCTCAAGAAAGCCCAGTGGATCATAGATCGCGACGCCGCCGGACGTTTCAAGGTGTTTGACCAGGCTTGCGGCCCCGTCTGCCGCTTCGGGATGGGTGACCGCCTTGAAGAAACTGTTGCCGCCCTTCAGTGACGAAAATGTCTCGATACCGAGAGCCATTGGCTGTCCGTTCCCCCTCGTCGCCAAGTCAAGCAACTATAGGAGGATTTGGTTCCCGCCTACAGGCCTAACCCAAGATGGCGACCATATCGCAAGCCCTGCATGGCTTTTCATCGAGCGCCTGGTGGCGACTTAACAAGCAACCCCGAGGGCCTCGCCCAACCGTTCGAGCCCCGTCCGGGTCATCGCCGGATCGCCGCCGAGGCCAATACGGATATGGTTCGGACGGCCAAAAAAGCGGCCGGGCACAATGCTGGTCTCGAACCGGGCCCCCAGCAGCTCGAACAGGCTGTCCGCATCGCCTGACTTCAGCCGGGGAAAGACGGTCGTGCCGTGGTCGAACACCACCTGGTCGAGGCCCGGGTGGTCCCCCAGGATTTCGCGATAGGCGGCCTTGTTCTGGTCGATCATGGCGTTGGCGCGTGCACGCAGATCGGCCAACCTCCCCAGGGCCACGACGCCCATGCGTTCGGCCGCATGCGGGGGCAGGACGCCGAACAGATCATTGAGCCGCCGCATGCGCTCGGCCAGCGCCGCCGGGGCCAGGATCCAGCCACAGCGCAGGCCGCTGACGCCATAGGCCTTGGTCAGGCTGCTGGTCACGATGATGTCGGCGTCCGGTCGAAACGAGGTGCGCGCCGGGCCATCGCGGAACATCAGCTCCAGATAGACCTCGTCGACCAGCACCTTGGCGCCGACCTTGGCCGCCGCGGCCGCGACCGCGGCGATCTCGGCCTCGCCCGCCAGGGCGCTCGAAGGATTGTGCAGATCGGTCAGCACGACCAGGCGCGTACGCGGCGTCAGCGCGGCCGCGACCGCGTCGGGGTCCAACCGCCAGCCATCCTCCGGCCGCCGGTTGAATTTGCGCAGGTCGGCCTGAAGATATCCCAGGGTCGATGTCAGCAGCTCGTACGTCGGATCCTCGACCAGCACCTCGTCGCCGGGTGAGAGCAGCGCGGCCACGGCCAGGTGGTTGGCGAACGAACAGCCGCCGCCGGGGACGACGACGCAGGCCGGGTCCAGCCCGAACCGCGCGGCGATCGCCTCGGCCAGCGGGGCGTAGCCGTAGGCGTTGTCGCCGTGCAGCTCCAGGTCGGCCAGGCTGAGCCCCAGGTCCGCCAGCTTGCAGTCGGCCACGCCGCTGGTCGCCAGATTGTACCGCGCGCGGCTCTTGAGCTTGGCGAAGTTCATATAGTCGGACCGGATAGTCCGGGCAGTATCCGTCACGGCCAAATCAACTCCCAACTGAACCCTGGCGGCGCCAGAACAGGTATGGCGGCACACCCAACAACAGGATCGCATATCCGATCAGGCTGTTGATCGGATAGGCCCAGAACGAAAACCCCACGATGACCACACAGGCCAAGATGAAGAGGCCGGTGGTCCAGGGATGCCAGTGGGCGCGATAGCCCTCCCCCGCCCCCTCTGGCGTCGCCACGCCCCTGCCTTCGCGCCAGCGCAGCGTGAACAGGCACGACGCGCTCAGGCCGAAGAACAGGAAGTTCATCGCGATCACGTAGCTCAGGATCTGCTCGTAGCTGCCGGACAGCGCCAGCACGCCCGTCCAGACCGCCTGAAACAGGATCGCCACGACCGGAACCCGGCTGTTCTCGCCGACGCTCGCGGCCTGGCGAAAGAAGAGGCCGTCCCTGGCCATGGCGAAGGTGACCCGGGGCCCCGTCAGCATGCCCTGGCTCATGAAGGCCAGGGCGGACAGGGCTATGACGGCGGAGGCGAGCTTCGCCCCGGTCGGGCCCGCCACCAGCCGCAGCACGTCCGACGCCGGCGTCAGGGTCTTGCCCAGCGCCTCGGTCCCCAACGCCCGCAAGCAGGCGATATTGACCAGCAGATAGAGCGCGATCACGCCCAGCACTCCGACCAGCAGGGCGCGGGCCAGGTTGCGCCCCGGGTCCTTAATCTCTCCCGAGACGTAGTTGGCCGTCTGCCAGCCGCCATAGCTGAACACCACGGGGATCATCGCGGCGCCGAACAGTTTGAGGGCCCCGATCGGGCTCGCCGCGGGAACCTGGAACCGCAGGAACGCCGGATGGGGCGCGAAGAACAGGCCGGCCACGACCAGGGCGATAATGGCGGCGACCTTGAGCGCGCCAAGCAGACTCTGCGCGCCGTTGCCCGACCTCACCCCGACGCAGTTGATCGCCGCCAGCCCCGCCAGCACGGCAACGACCACCGCCCGTTCGGACAAGGCGCCGCCCGCCAGCAGATTGAGGTTCTTGGCGAAAATGATCGCCACCGCCGCCTGGCCGCCGGCCTGCACGACCAGCAGCGTGGTCCAGCCGAACAGGAACCCGGTCAGCGGTCCATAGGTCTCGCGCAGATAGACGTATTCGCCGCCGGTCGATGGGAAACGCGCGGCCAGTTCGGCATAGACGAAGGCGCCCAGCAGCGCGATCAGCCCTCCCACGGCCCACGCGGCCAGCACCAGCGGCGGCGAATGCAGCCCCCGCGCGACCACGGCCGGGTTGACGAAGATGCCCACCCCGACAATCCCGCCCATCACCAGCATGACCGCGCTCGGAAACCCGATCGCGACCCTTAAGCCGTCAGACGAAACATCCCCACGCCCCATGCGACTGGCTTAACACGCCGTGCGCGGTGAAGTCGTACTCCCCCCTTGCCTCACTGCGCCGGTTCGCCGCAAAATCCACTTAACGAACAACCATTGGGGGGAAACGCCGTGAAACGCATCATCAAGGCGGGGCTGACGGTCGCCGCCGCACTGGCCGGAACGCTCTGGGCGGGCGGGGCCAGCGCCAAGGACGTCCTGGGCGTCGCCTGCACCAATCCGCCGCCGGCGCGCTGCGTGGCCGAGGCCTGCGTCTCTTCCGGCGCGCTGGCCAATCCGGGCAATGCGACCGACCCCAAGACCGGCCGCAAGTTCTTCCTGGACTATCCCTGCGACCTGAAGCCCGGCGACAAGGTGGTGTTCATCCTGAACATCCACGGCGCCGGATCGATCGGCAACTGGCAGCGTCACTACTTCCCCGCCGTGGACAACAAGGACAAGTACCGCCTTGTGATCGCTACGCCGACAGCCGCCACCACGCCGGTGCTGTTTCCGGGAATGCCGGGCGTGCGCGCCTGGGTTCCCGCAGCGGACGACGCCCATCTGCAGAACATCGTCGACCTGGTGATCGGCGGTTTCGGACGGGAGAACATCCAGTCGTTCTGGCTGGTCGGCCACAGCCAGGGCGGCATGACCTCCAACCGTATTGTCTGCACGCCATACTTCGCCAGCAAGGTCGACGGGTGGCTCAGTCTGTCCGGCGGGCGGATCGGCCGCTCCGAGATGAATCCGCGCTTTGGTCCGCCCAAGGCCGACGGCTCGCCGCCCGATCCGCGCCCGATGCCCGCCGGGATGATGACGGGAACGTCGCCGACCTGCGATTTCTCCCACATCTATGAGACCGGCGAGCATGAGATCGTCAGCCTGCCCGCGACCTCGCCCATGGCCGACAAGTACGGCTGCGGCCCGCGCGTGCAAAAGGACGACATCGTCGACGACCAGGCCGGCTATGTCTGGGACTATGCCCGCCAGGGCTATCCCGTCTGGGGCATGAAGGCCCGACCAGGCGTGGCCAAGGTCTATGTTTATCCGAACTGTAAGGACGGGCGCGTCGTCGCCGACGTGGTCCGGCTGGACAAGGGCCACACCGAGGGCCTGGAGCCGAGGGTGACCGAAACGCTCATCAAGATGATGGTCTCCGCGCCCGGAGGGAAGATCGCGCGAGGCGGCTGACGCTCGGCGAGCCCGGCGACATGTCGCCGGGCGGCTATCGCAACCGCTCCGCTACGAAAGCGTTAGTTCCTCACGATCGGCGCACGCGCTTCCGTCCTCAATCAGGCGGTGACCAGGGCGCCGCCTTCGCACCGCGCCCAGACCGCAAGCCTGCGGAAGGTATGCGTTGCGACGACTCTGGAGCAAACATCATGAAGTTCGTCCCTATCGTCGCTGGCCTCGCCGCGCTCATGGCGGCGACCTGTGGTGCGGCGTCGGTCCAGGCCCAGCCGGCGGTTTCCGACACGACCGCCCAGCAACAGGATTATCAGCGTCAGCAGGATCGCTACCACGACGCCCAGGCCGACTACCAAAACCGGACAGCCGCTTACGCCGCCGGACAAGAGGCCTATCATATCCAGCGGGAGCGGTTCGAACGCGAGCGCGCGGACTATGACGCGCACCACGGCGCCGGCTCCTTTGAACGTTACTATCGCGAACATCACAACGAGTACGACACCACCTACGGCCACGGCGCCTATGACCGCGACTTCGCCGACGAGCGCGAAGGCGACGGCCCCCACAACTGATTTCGCCGCCCGGACAGAGTCGGGCCACGGCATCAAGGCGTCCGGCGTCGCAATGCGAGGATGGCGGCTCAAGAAATGGAGAAGGCCGATGGACACCAAGTCAGCAGTCGCGGCGGGCCAGCAGGAAATCCTCGGCGGCGTCGCGCCATACCTGAACGTGGACGGCGCCTTCAAGGCGGCGGATTTCTACGTTCGGGCGTTCGGCTCTCAGGACGTGGCGCGCGTCCCACAGGACGAGAAAGGCCGCAGTGTGCACTGCCATGTACGGATCAACGGCGGTTCGGTCATGATCTCGGACTTCTTTCCCGAACATGGCCACGCCTTCGCGCCGCCTCAGGCCTTCACGCTGCATCTGCAGGTGGGGGACTTCGACGCCTGGTGGAACCGGGCGGTCGCGGCGGGCGCCCAGACCGTGCTCGCACCGCATGACGCGTTCTGGGGCGACCGCTACGGCATACTGAAGGACCCCTTCGGGGTGGCGTGGTCCATCGGGATGCACAAGAGCTGAGGCATCCTCACCAAATCCGAACCCGCTGGTCCGGCGCCACATAGTAGGCGTCGCCCGGCTTCACTCCGAAGGCGTCGTACCAGGCGTCGATGTTGCGCGGCGGGCCGATCACCCGGAACGCGCGCGGCGAGTGCGGATCGCTGACCACCTGCTTGCGCACATAGTCATCGCGCGCCTTGCCTCGCCAGGCCTGGGCCCAGCCCAGGAACACCCGCTGATCACCGGTCAGGCCGTCGATCACCGGCGCCGGTTGGCCGTGCAGCGAGCGGTGATAGGCCTCCAACGCCACGTTCAGGCCGCCCAGGTCAGCGATGTTCTCGCCCATGGTCAGGTCGCCGTTGATGTGGACGCCGGGGACAGGCTCGAAGGCGGAATATTGCGCGCCCAGCCGCTTGGCCCGGGCTTCAAAGGCAGCCGCGTCGGCGGCGGTCCACCAGTCGCGCAGCGTGCCGTCCGCGTCCAGCTTGCGGCCCTGGTCGTCGAAGCCGTGGGTCAGCTCGTGGCCGATCACCGCGCCGATCGCCCCGTAATTGATCGCCGGGTCGGCGGCCGCGTCGAACATTGGCGGCTGCAATATGCCCGCGGGGAACACGATATCGCGCAGCGAGCCGTTATAGGCGTCGTTGGTCTGGGGCGTCATGGTCCAGTCCGAGCGGTCCACCGGGCCGTTCAGCCGGCCGACATAGAATTTCCAGTCGCCCTCGGCCGCGCGGCGCACGTCGCCGACCAGGTCGTCGGCGCGGATCTCCACGCCCGAATAGTCGCGCGGATGGTCCGGATAGCCGACCTTGATCTGATAGGTGTCCAGCTTCTTGAGCGCCTCGGCCTTGGTGGCGGGGCTCATCCAGTCGACCCGCTCCAGCCGCGCGCGCATGGCCGCCTTCACATCGCCGACCAGAGCCTCGATCTTGGCCTTGGAGGCCGGCGGGAAATACTGGGCGGTGTAGAGCTGGCCGACGCCAAAGCCCATGTTGCCGAAACAGTCGATGCGGTCAGCCCCGATGCAATCGGCGCCCGAAACGGCGTGGATCGCGCGCTTCCAGCGGACCTCTTCCTGTGGCTGGCCCGAGAGGGTCTTGTCGCGAAACTCAAACCGCGCGCCGGAGAACGGCTTGGACAGATAGAAGCCGGCGTTGTCGGCGATGGTGAAGGCCTGCCATGCCTTGATCACGTCGACAGGCGTGGCGGCATAGACCGCGGCGATACTCGGAAAGGCGGACTTCTCCGAGACGATCACCCGATCGGCTCCGCCCAGGTCCGCGGCCTCGAAGAAGGCCTTCCAGTCGAAGCCGGGCGCGTAGGCCGTGAGTTCCGCGCGGGTCATCGGGTTATAGGTCTTGTCCTGGTCGCGCTGCTCGACCTTGGTCCAGCTGGCCTCGGCGACACGGGTTTCGAAGGTCACGACGGCGGCGGCGCTGGCGTCCGGGTCCGGCCAGTTCAGCAAGCCGAGCAGCTTGGCGACATAGGCCTGATAGGCCGCCTTCTGGGCCGCGAATGACGGTTGCAGGTAGTAGTCGCGGTCGGGCAGGCCGAGCCCCGCCTGGCCCACATAGACGGCGTAGCGGGTGACGTCTTTCAGGTCGATGTCCTGTCCGATGCCAAAGATAGAACCCTCGAAGTCCTTGGTCGATCGCCCCATCAGCGCCGCCAGCGCCCCGCGGTCCGGCGCGGCGCGCACGGCCGCCAGTTCGGGCTCGATCGGCGCGGCGCCTAAGGCCTCGACACGGTCCTCGTCCATGAAAGCCTTATAGAAGGCGCCGGCCTTGTCCGTCAGGCTGACCGGCTGGGCGGGTGTGTGGGCCGCAGCCAGTTCCATCATTTCGTGCAGCCGCGCTTCGGTTACATCGCTCATGTGCAGGCGCAGCGAGACGATCGGCTTGTCGCCGGGGATCTGGGTGCGCGCCAGCCAGGCGCCGCTGGCATAGTGGTTGAAGTCCTGGCCCGGCCTGACCTGCGGGTCCATCGCCGTCAGATCGAAACCCCAGGCGCCGTATTGCGGTTTCTCGCCCGTCTGGGCCAGGGCCGGACCCGCGAGCACCGCCATCGTGGCGGCGAGGATGGCGTTGCGCCAATTCATCGGAACTCCCTTGAACCGCGATGTTAACGAGTAGTCCTCCCGGGTTGCCAGCGTCAACGCGCTCGCCGAACCGGGATCTCGACGTCGCAGATCGAGAAATCCGCGCCCTTGGCTGCCCGGGCTTGGTCGACGATCGTCTTCAAGGCTGGGCTTCGCGCGTCCAATACTTCGAGCCTCGGCCGATCAGCCGGCGGCATGTCGGCCATCACCTGGACTTTGATCATATGATCGGGCTGGGTCGGCGGCTCACCGACGGCGACGGCGCGCGCGACGTCCAGACCAAGCACCACCTTCCCCCAGACGGTGTAGTCATGGTCCAGCCGGCGGGCGGCGTCGCGCATGAAGAAAATCTCGCTGTTGGCGGTGTCCACCGCCGCCTGCCGACCCATGCCGACGACTCCCGGGCAATAGGCGCCCCAGGCCCGGATGGTCCCGTCGGCCCGGCGAGCGGACAGGGCTTCGGCCTCGAAGGGTGAGGCGCCCACGAAACCGTCGGTCGCATCGCTGGCGGCGCGCACCACGGGCTGCGCTGCGGGGTCGAGCCGGAAGGTGAACTCGGGCGCGAGGTCCGGATGGGACGAGACCCCGCCATCATGATTGTTCGGATTGCCGGTCTGGTCGACGAAATGGTCGATCACGCGATGGAACAGCAGGCCGTCGTAGACGTGCTCGCGCGCCAGCAGCTTGACCCGCGCCACGGCCAGCGGCGCGAAGTCCGGTCGCATCTCGACGACGATGCGACCCTTGGACGTGTCGACGATCAGCGTGTTTTCTGGATCGAGCGGGCGCCAATCGCCGGCCAGCGCCGCGCTCGACAGAGTCAGCGCGACGGCCCACGTAACCCAACCGATCGCTCTCACGCAGGGTCCTCGGTCTCGAAGACAGGCTCGATCGCGATGGGAAAATTGACGGAATTGGCGACGAAGCATTTCTCGTGGGCGTCGTAATGCAAGCTCGCCGCGCGTGCGGAATCCGATCCGGCCGCCAGGCGCACCCGCGGCCTCAGCGTCACCGAGGAAAAACGCCCGCCGCCGTCCTCGGTTTCCAGCATCACGCCCTCGGCGTGGTCCTCGTAGTCGGTGACCACCACGCCGCCGACCGAACACAGGTGCAGGTACCACAGCTTGTGACAGGCGCTCACCGAGGCGACCAACAGCTCCTCCGGGTTCCAACGCGCCCCGTCGCCACGGAAACTCGGGTCGGAGGATCCGAGAATGGAGGGTTTGCCCTCGGCGTGGATCTCATGGTCGCGGCCGTAGTCACGATAGCTACGCGTGCCGACGCCCTTGTTTCCGGTCCAGACGATGAGCGTGCTGTAGTGGTGCTGCTTCTCCGCCAACTCACCCTCTCCTTCAGCCCAGGCGCGCGAACTCTAGTCATCTTGCAATCCGCCGCATAGGCTGACGCCGCAGTCAGGGGGCGCGGCATGTTCAAGGCGATCGCGGCGGGTTTGGCGTTGGTTCTGGCGATCGGGGGTGTTGCCCAGGCGCGGCCGTTCACCGCCAAGGATCTGGCGATGCTGGACCGGGTCTCGGCGCCCCAGATCTCGTCAGACGGCCGCTTCGTCGCCTACAATGTCCGCTCGACCGATTGGGAGGCCAATCACGGCGTCAACGCGCTCTGGGTGCTGGAGCGCGGCGCGATCGGCGCTGCGCCCAGGCTGGTGCGCGACCAGGAAAAGGGCGGGACCTCTCCGCAATGGTCGGCCGACGGGCGCTGGCTCTATTTCCTCTCCTCCCGCTCCGGCTCGACCCAGGTCTGGCGCGCGCCGGCGGGGCGGTCGGAGGCGGAGCAGGTCACCAACCTGCCGCTGGACATCGCCCTGTTCCGCCTGACCCGGGACGGCCGGGGGCTGGTGGCCGCGATCAACGTCCATTCCGACTGCGACACCCTGGCCTGCAGCAAGGCCAAGGATGACGCCAAGGCCAAGGTCAAGGCCACCGGCACGGTCTATGACGGGGCGACGCCCCGGTTTTGGGACGCCTATCTGGACGGCCGCTACCTCAACCTGTTCGCGGTCAAGATTGGCGCCGACGCTCCCCCCAGCGACGGCGTGGCCCTGACGCGCGGCTATCAGGCGGACATCGTCTCGCGGCCCGAAGGCGATCTGTCCTCGTTCGTCATCACGCCAGACGGCGCCGCCGTGATCTTCGCCGCACGCCCCTCCGGCTCGGCCCAGGGCCTGGGCGATCCGAGCAGCCTCTATATCGTGCCGATGGACGCCGGCGCGGCGCCGAAGAGGCTTGATCCCGCCGCGACTACATCCGACGGGGTGCTGGCGATCTCGCCGGATGGCGCGCGACTGGCCTATCTGTCTCAGACCGGTTCGACCTTCACCGCCCCGCGCGCCCGCGTCATGATCCGCGACCTGAAATCCGGCGCCGCCCGTGAATTGACCTCCGGCTTCGACCGGTCGCCTGACGATTTGGTCTGGTCGCCGGATGGCGCCGACCTCTACGCCGTCGCGGAGGATGTGGGCCAGGAGCGCATCTTCGCCATCAATCCCGCGACGGGCGCGGCCAAGCCGCTGACAGGTGCCGGCCACGTCGGCGGCCTGGACGTGGCCAGGGGCGTGCTGGTCTACAGCCGCGACGCGCTGGATTCACCGGCGCAGATCTTCGAACTCGGCGCGGGCGGCGGCTCGAAACAGCTCACCCACGTCGGCCAGGACGCACTGACTCAGACCCCCTTCTCCAGTTTCGAGCAGTTCAGCTTCACCGGCTGGAACGGCGAGAGCGTGCACGGCTATGTGGTCAAGCCCACCGACTTCCAGCCGGGCCGCAAATACCCCGTGGCGTTCCTGATCCACGGCGGCCCGCACGGGACCTTCGGCAACGCCTGGAGTTACCGCTGGAACCCGCAGGTCTGGGCAGGCATGGGCTATGCCGTGGTGATGGTCGATTTCCATGGCTCCAGCGGGTACGGCGAGGCCTTCGCCAAATCGATCGTCGGGCATTGGGGCGACCGGCCGCTGGAGGACCTTGAAAAAGGCTGGGCCTACGCCTTGGCCAAATATCCTTATCTCGACGGCGAACACGCCTGCGCGCTGGGGGGATCCTATGGCGGCTATATGATCGACTGGATCGCCGGGAACTGGGCCAAGCCGTGGAAATGCCTGGTCGATCATGACGGCGTGTTCGACATCCGCCTGATGTCCTATTCGACCGACATCCCCGGCTTCCAGCAGGCCCAGAACGATGCACCCACCTGGGCGAATTCCGAGGCTGTCGAGAAGTTCAATCCGGTCGACCACGTGGCCGATTGGTCGGCGCCGATCCTGGTGGTGCACAGCGGTCATGATGATCGCGTCCCGCTCGACCAGGGCATGGGCGCCTATGGCGCGGCCCAGCTACGGCACGTGCCCAGCCAGCTGCTCTATTTCCCAGACGAGAACCACTGGGTGCTCAAGCCGCAGAATTCGGTGATGTGGTACGCCACGGTCGAAGCGTGGATGAAGCGCTGGCTGGGGAGCTAGTTGGGGCGGCCGGTCTGGGTGACCTTGAAACCGTAGCCCCAGGTCCGCGTTTGCGGCGAGCCGGGGTCGTTGCGTCGCGCGGCGATCGTGGCCAGAGCCGCGCGGGGCTCGGCTTGAGCCGGCTCCAGATCGGCGGCGCTGCGGTAGTATCCCTCCGCAGCGCCCAGATCGCCCAGTTGGAAGCTCGCCGAACCGGCGGCAAGCAGGGTCCAATAGACGTCGGGATCGATGGACAGCGCCGTTTCGAACGCTCGCAAGGCTTCCGCCAGGTCCCCCTGTCCCGCCAAGGTTGCGCCAAGCCGGCGCCAGCCCTCGGCCTCTTCCGGCTCCTCGGTGGTCACCCTTCGCACCAGTTCGAGCGCTTCGCGTCCGCGCCCCGCGGCGTCCAGGCCCTCAGCCGTCAGCAACAGGATCAGCGCATGATCGAGGCCTCGCTCGAACGCGGCCATGGCCAGGCCGATCGCGCCGTCGCGGTCCTGCCGACCGACAGCGTCGATGATTTCGGCCAGGTCTTCGTCGATGGCGTCAGCAGGATCGGTCATGGGTTCGCCGCGAAATGTGGGTCAGCTATTCAGGGATAACCGTTCAGCCTTGTCGATTCCACTAACGCGCCCTGGCGTCTCAGTGATCCGGTTTCGCCAAGGATGACGGAAGTCCCCCCATCGGCAAGGCGGTCGTGGCCTTGACCTCGGAAAACACCACGATCGAATTGACCTCCTGAATGCCGGGGAGCCGCGAGAGTTTTTCGAAGAAGAAGACCTCGTAGGCGCGAATATTCTCGGTGACGATCCTCAGCAGGAAGTCCACGGCGCCCAGCAGCAGGTAGCATTCCATCACCTCCGGGAAGGCCCGGATGCCCTCCGAAAAGTCCGACAGGTTGGCCCGTCCGTGGGCGGACAGTTTGATCTCAGCGAAAATCTGGGTCTCCAGGCCAAGCTTGGTGCGGTCCAGCAGGGTAACCTGGCGACGGATCACCCCCTCCTCCTTCAGCCGCTGGATGCGCCGCCAGCAGACCGATTGGGAGACGCCGGCGAGTTCGGCGAGATCGACCGTCGACAGGCTCGCGTCCTCTTGGAGCGCGCTCAGAATCTTCAGATCGGCGGCGTCCAAGGCGACTGGCATATCAATTCTCCTCAAGGCTGAACTACGCATTGATTATGCACAACGAGGGCGATGCACCACCCAGTCTGACGAGATTTTCCACTTCAGGCGTGAGAATCTTAGCTTTCGCACCCTGGAGCCCGGCATGAACCCGTCGCAGCACCCCGCCTTTGACAACCACGAGGGCGTTCACTGGTTTGAAGACCCCGCGAGCGGACTGCGCGCCGTCATCGCCATTCATTCCACCCACCTGGGCCCGGCCGCCGGCGGATGCCGGCTCTGGCGCTATGCGAGCGACGAGGCGGCGCTGGGCGACGCGCTGCGCCTGTCCCAGGGCATGAGCTACAAGAACGCCATGGCGGGCCTTGCGGCTGGCGGCGGCAAGTCGGTGATCCTGGCGCCTGAAGGCGAATTCGACCGGCGCGCCCTGTTCGAGGCGTTCGGCCGCGCGGTGGCCAGCCTGGATGGCCGCTACATCACGGCCGAGGATGTCGGCGCGGGCGTCGCCGACATGGAGATCGCCGCCACCCAGACCCGTTATGTCGCCGGTCTGCCGCCCAAGGTCCAGAAGGCCGGCGGCGATCCGTCGCCCTGGACGGCGCTGGGTGTATTCGAGGCCATGAAGCTTGTGGTCGAGAGCCGGCTGAACCTTCCGCTGAGCCAGGCTCGCGTGGCGGTTCAGGGCCTTGGCGCGGTCGGCATGCGGCTGGCCGTCATGCTGCACGAGGCCGGCGCCAAACTGGTGATCGCCGACATCTCCGCGGACAAGACCGCCCAGGCGGCGACGACGCTTGGCGCCGACGTCGTTTCGGTGGAGGACATCCACAAGGTGGCGGTCGACGTCTTCGCCCCCTGCGCCCTGGGCGGGGTGATCGACCGCAAGACCATCGAAGAGCTGAACTGCCGGGTGATTTGCGGCGCGGCCAACAATCAGCTGGCCACGGCCGTCGAGGGACGCCGCCTGCATGATCGCGGCGTGATCTATTGCCCGGACTACGTCGTCAACGCCGGCGGCATCGTCAGCGTCATGGCCGAATACCACGGCGACGCCGAGTCCCTGGTCAGGGCGCGCGTGATGCGTGTCCCAGACCGCACGGACGAGATTCTGACCCAGAGCGAAAAGCGCAACCTGGCGGCCAATCAGGTCGCCGATGCGATGGCCCGGGACCTGATCGGCCGACCGGCCGGCGCGGCTCGCTCGGCGGCCTGATGCGGCGCGGGCGGGTAATCCTCCCTTCCGTCATCACCGGGCTTGTCCCGGTGGCCCATAACCACGATCGTTGGCGTGGGTAGGCCTTTCAACTCGCGATTCAATCGGGTGGCGTAAAGCTATGGCGCACCCAGACGGGGACCGGATCTGCTCATGAAGAAAGCAAACAGGCTCAGTCTGCGAATCCCGGAGCCCAAGGCGCGGCCGGGCGACCTGCTGGACTTCGGCGATCTGAAGCTGGCCGAGCCCGGCGTCACTCCGCGTCCGCCGGTCGACAGCGACCCCCGCGACATGCGCGACCTGGCCTATGGCCTGATCCGGGTGCTGAACGCCGAGGGCCAGGCGGTCGGGCCGTGGGCGCCGACGCTGAGCCCCGACCAGCTGCGCCAGGGCCTGCGAGCCATGATGCTGACCCGCGCCTTCGACCGGCGGATGTACCAGGCCCAGCGCCAGGGCAAGACCAGCTTCTACATGAAATGCCTGGGAGAAGAGGCGGTCGCCGTGGCCCAGGCCCTGGCCCTCGACAAGCAGGACATGTGCTTTCCGACCTACCGCCAGCAGGGCCTGTTCATCGCCCGCGGCTGCCCGCTGGTGGATATGATGAACCAGATCTACTCCAACGAAAAAGACGCGCTGAAGGGGCGCCAGCTGCCGGTGCTCTATTCCAGCCGGGAGCATGGCCTGTTCACGATTTCCGGCAATCTGGGCACCCAGTTCAGCCAGGCGGTCGGCTGGGCGATGGCGTCGGCCTACAAGGGCGACGACAAGATCGCCGCCGCCTGGATCGGCGACGGGTCCACCGCCGAGGGCGACTTCCACCATGCGCTGACCTTCGCGGCGGTCTATCGCGCGCCGGCGGTGCTGAACGTCGTCAACAACCAGTGGGCCATCTCCTCGTTTCACGGCATAGCGGGTGACGAGGTGGCGCCTTTCGCCTCGCGCGGCATCGGCTACGGCCTGCCGGCGCTCAGGGTCGACGGCAACGACTTCCTGGCGGTCTACGCCGCCAGCGCCTGGGCGATCGAGCGGGCGCGCAGCAATCTGGGCGCCACCCTGATCGAGCACTTCACCTATCGGGCCGAGGGTCACTCGACCAGCGACGATCCCAGCCGCTACCGTCCCGCCGAGGAGGCCGCCCGCTGGCCGCTGGGCGACCCGGTGAAGCGGCTCAAGGACCACCTGATCGTCATCGAGGAATGGTCGGAAGACCAGCACACGGCGCTGGAGACCGAACTGACGGAAACCGTCCGCGCCGCCAGCAAGGAGGCCGAAAGCCACGGCACCCTGGCCGGCGGCTCGCGCCCGCCCATCGGCACCATGTTCGAGGACGTGTTCAAGGAAATGCCCTGGCACATCCGCGAGCAGCGCAAGCAGATGGGGGTCTGAGCATGGCCGCGATGACGATGATCCAGGCGCTGAACTCGGCGATGGACGTGATGCTGGAACGCGATCCCGACGTGCTGATCTTTGGCGAGGACGTCGGCTATTTCGGCGGGGTGTTCCGCGCCACCGAAGGCCTGCAGAAGAAACACGGGCTGGAGCGCTGCTTCGACACGCCGATCTCGGAGAGCGGCCTGATCGGCGTGGCGGTCGGTATGGGCGCCTATGGCCTGCGCCCGGTGGTCGAGATCCAGTTCGCCGACTACATCTATCCGGCCTATGACCAGATCGTCTCGGAGGTCGCGCGGTTGCGCTACCGCTCGGCCGGCCAGTTCATCGCCCCCCTGACCATTCGCAGCCCCTATGGCGGCGGCATCTATGGCGGCCAGACCCACAGCCAGAGCCCGGAAGCGCTGTTCACCCACGTGGCGGGCCTGAAGGTGGTGATCCCCTCGACGCCCTACGACGCCAAGGGCCTGCTGATCAGCGCCATCGAGGACGACGATCCGGTGATCTTCCTGGAGCCCAAGCGTATCTATAACGGCCCCTTCGACGGCCGCCACGACCGGCCGCTGACGCCCTGGGCCAAGCATCCCGCCAGCGAGACGCCGGAGGGCCACTACAAGGTGCCGCTCAGCGAGGCCGCGATCGTGCGGCCGGGCGCAAGCGTGACCATCCTGGCCTATGGCACCATGGTGCACGTCGCCCTGGCGGCGGTTGAGGATACCGGCGTCGATGCCGAGGTGATCGATCTGCGCACCCTGTGGCCCGTGGACATCGACGCCATCACCGCCTCGGTGAAGAAGACCGGCCGCTGTGTCATCGTGCATGAGGCCACCCGCACCAGCGGTTTCGGCGCCGAGCTGTCTGCCCTGGTGCAGGAGCACTGCTTTTACAGCCTTGAGGCGCCGATCGAACGCGTGGCGGGCTGGGACACGCCCTATCCCCACGCCTTCGAGTGGGAATATTTCCCCGGCCCCGACCGCGTGGCCACGGCGCTGCGCCGCGTGATGGAGGCTTAAAGGGATGCGGCAGCATACTCCACCCCTCTCCACCCATCGTCATTTGAGCGCAGCCTTCAAAGCCTCTCCCCCTCGATGGGGGAGAGGCTGGAGTGGGGGTGCGTCCACCGGAGTTGACGAGAAGATCGCGTCCGACGTCTCCCGCGTTCTTCACCCCATCACCGGAGGGTTCACCCCCATCCCTGCCCTTCCCCCATCGAGGGGGAAGGGTTCTTCTCAGTTCGACAGGCCAAGTCTCCGCACGGGATCGCCAGGATGACCAAGTTCATCTTCCGCCTGCCGGATGTCGGCGAAGGCACCACCGAGGCGGAGATCGTCGCCTGGCACGTCGCGGTCGGCGACCGGGTCGAGGAAGACCAACCCCTGGCCGACGTGATGACCGACAAGGCGACGGTGGAGATGACCACGCCGGTCTCCGGGTTGGTGGTCGCCCTGCATGGCGAACTGGGCGACATGGCTCCGGTCGGCCAGCCGCTGGCCACGATCGAGACCGAGGGCGCGGCCGCCGAGACGGCGGAGGCGAAGCCTGCGGTCGTGAAGTCCGAGGCCGCGCCCGCCACGCCATCGGCGAAACCTGAAGCCGCGCCCGCGTCCATCGCCAAACCCGCGCCTGTCGCCCGCGCCGAGGGTCAGCGCC
>Ga0302314_10007310_pt1 | contig 19870 bp, 18 predicted proteins | sample III_Palsa_N2_3_FD_200533 | JGI IMG/M metagenome (GOLD analysis project Ga0302314, IMG submission 200533) | Peat permafrost microbial communities from Stordalen Mire near Abisko, Sweden - III_Palsa_N2_3 | ecosystem: Environmental > Terrestrial > Soil > Palsa > Peat permafrost | place: Sweden...
ATCCGTCGATGAACAGCTTCGGCGGCATGATCAACCTGGCGCGCAAGGAGATGAGCCTGGACCCGGTGGTGTGGTGGAGCTTCGCCGCCGCGTTCGGGTTCATGGTGACGATGGTGCTGGCCGTCAACCTGTTCGCCGACGGGGTACGCGACGCGTTCGACCCGCGCGCCCGCGCGTTCCGCCCGCGCCTGGCCATCACGCGCAAGCCGGCCGCATCGAACTAGGAAGCCGCATGCTCCAGACCCAGGATTTGAAGGTGGCGCTCGACGCCGAACTCGGACTGGTGAAGGCCATCGACGGCCTCAGCCTGTCCATCCAGCGCGGCGAGACGTTCGCGCTCGTCGGCGAATCCGGCTGCGGCAAGAGCATGACGGCGCTCGCGTTGATGCGCCTGCTGCCGGAGAACGGTCGTGTCACCGGCGGCGACGTCCGCCTGGACAAGGAAGATCTGCTCGCGTTGCCCGAGGCCGGCATGCGTGCCGTGCGCGGCGGGCGCATCGGCATGATCTTCCAGGAGCCGTCCACCAGCCTGAACCCGGTCATGAAGATCGGCGTCCAGATCGTCGAGGCCATCGAGGCGCATACGGCGCTTCGGGGCGCGGCGGCGCGCGCCAAGGCGATCGAGTGGCTGCGCCGGGTCGGCATTCCCGAGCCCGAGCGCCGCTTCGACGAGTACCCGTTCCGCATGAGCGGGGGCCAGAAGCAGCGCGTGATGATCGCGATGACGCTGGCGACCGAACCCGACTTCCTCGTCGCGGACGAACCCACCACCGCGCTGGACGTCACGATCCAGGCGCAGGTGCTGGACCTGCTCAAGCAACTGCAGAAGGAACAGGGCCTGGGCCTGCTGCTGATCACGCATGACCTGGCCGTCGTCGCGGGCATGGCGCATCGCGTGGCGCTGATGTACGCGGGCCAGATCATCGAGGTGGCCAAGGCGCAGGATTTCTTCGCCGATCCCAAGCATCCTTACGCCCGCGCGTTGCTGCGCGCGCTGCCCGACGCGCGCCGGCGCGGCCAGGCGCTGCAGGCCATCCCCGGCACCGTGCCGGTGTTGACCCAGCAGTTCGACGGCTGCCGCTTCGCGCCGCGTTGCGACCGGGTGATGGCGCATTGCGCGAGCACCTTGCCCGAGCTCATCGGCACTTCAGGGGTCGAGGAGAGGGGCGATCTGCACGCCGTGCGGTGCCTGCTGTTCGCTCCTGGTGCATCGTCTGCACCGGGTGTGGGCGTGTCGACCCGTGTCGATACCGTGCGTGCCCCCGATCGGGTCATGGCCGCGCCGGTGGGCACCTTGCTGGAGGTGCAGGGCCTGCGCGTGCGCTTTCCGATCCGCAGCGGGTTGTTCCAGCGCGGCAAGCGCTTCTTCGATGCCGTGGACGACATCTCGTTCTCGGTGGCCGAGCGGCAGACGCTGGCGCTCGTGGGCGAGTCGGGCTGCGGCAAGACCACTACCGGCAAGGCCATCGTCCAGCTGCTGCGCGGCAGCGCCGAGTTCGAAGGGCAGGCGCTGCTGCAGGGGCGCAACCTGTTCGAGCTGTCGGGCCAGGCGCTGACCCAGGCGCGGCGCGACATCCAGATCATCTTCCAGGATCCGTTCGCGTCCTTGAACCCGCGCATGCGCGTCGTCGACATCCTCGACGAGGGCATGATCGCGCTGCTGCCCGAGGTGGATGCGGCCGCGCGTCGCAAGCGCATCGAACTGCTGGTGGACCAGGTCGGCCTGCGGCGCGACGCGCTGGCCCGATATCCCCACGAGTTCTCGGGCGGCCAGCGCCAGCGCATCGCGATCGCGCGCGCGCTGGCGGTGCAACCCAAGCTGATCGTCTGCGACGAGCCCACGTCGGCGCTGGACGTCTCGGTGCAGGCGCAGATCCTGAACCTGTTGCACGAGTTGCAGCAGGAGCTCGGTTTGTCCTACCTGTTCATCACCCACAACATCGGCGTGGTCGAGTACATCGCCGATCGTGTGGCGGTGATGCGCGCCGGACGCATCGTCGAGCAGGGCGACAGCGTGTCGGTGCTGGAACATCCGCAGGATGCGTACACCCGTGCCCTGATCGACGCCGTGCCGCGCCTCGATCTGCCGGTCTGATCAGTCCTGTCTAGGCAACTTGCGGCGCGCGGGACGCGCGTCGCGGCCACTGTGTGACCGGTGTTGAAAACCGCACTCTTTGCGCGCGGTTTCGTGGCTTTGCGGGCGACGACTGGCGCGGGCTCGTGTTAGGCGACATTTCTGCGCCGTGCCCGCGCGGACGCATCAAGTCCGTTTCGCTGCATTCTCGCAACAGTTTGCTTAGGGAAAACGTTCGAAACGCGTTTCTGTTGGTGAGCCGAACGCACGCTTCATGGACAATATTTTGACAAGCTTTATTGGCATGTTCATCAGCCGTTCACAAACCGGCCCGTGACTTGCTTTTGAGCTGGGTCTATCGATCAACCTTTCCACCCCCTCAGGAGGGAACCCATGTTCCAACGTACGAAGATCTGCTCTGGTCTTCTCTTGGCTTTCGGCAGCAGCTTGCTCGCCATCGCCCCGGGCGCCTTTGCCCAAGACTCCACCGTTCAACGCGTGGAAATCACGGGCTCGTCGATCAAGCGCGTTGATGCCGAGACGGCCGTCCCCGTCACCGTCATCAAGGCGGACGACCTGAAGAAGCTGGGCGTCACGACCGTCGAGGAAATCCTCCAGAACATCAGCGCTGCACAGGTCCAGCAGACTTCCGCGCAGTCGGTGGGCTCGAGCACCGGCGGCGCGTCCTTCGCGGATCTTCGCGGCCTGGGCGCGAACAAGACGCTCGTGCTGCTGAATGGCCGTCGTATCGCCAACCAGGCGCTCGACAGCTCGGCGCCTGACCTGAACATGATCCCGTTCGCCGCGATCGAGCGTGTCGAAGTGCTGCGTGACGGTGCTTCCTCGCTGTACGGCACGGACGCCATCTCGGGCGTGATCAACTTCATCACCCGCAAGGACTTCCGCGGCGGCTCGATCTCGGTGGGCCTCGACGCCCCGCAACATCCGGGCGGCTCGCAGCACTCCGCGAACATGAGCTTCGGCTTCGGCGACCTGGACAAGGATGGCATCAACGCCTTCGCCGTCGTCGACTTCCAGAAGCAGGGCGCTGTGATGTCGTCGCAGCGTCCGGCGAATGAGGCGCAGTATCAGAACCACGGCTTCTTCGGTTCGTCGAGCTCCACGTTCCCGGCCACCTGGTTCGGCACTGTCGACCAGTACCCGAATCCGGACGGCAGCGGCACCTATATCGCCACGCCGTTCTCTGCTGGCAACTGCACGGGCGCGAATCACCTGTTCCAGAAGGGCAGCACCACCAGTCCGCTGACAGCGAACCAATGCGGTGAAGTCACGACCGATTTCATCGGTCTGGTGCCGGCTTCGGAGCGCATCTCCGGCTACGGCAAGGCCTCGGTCAAGGTCGACGCCGACAACACGTTCAGCCTCGAGGCATTCGTTGCCCACAGCAAGGTGGCCGCGATCACGGCGCCGGTGCCTTACGGCGGCATCAACATGTCCACCACGAGTCCGTACTTCCCCGGCAACGGCATCACGCCGCTGCCCGCCGGCATCACGATCGGTGCCGACCAGTCGCAGGTATCCGGCGCGCCGAATGGCGACATCACGCTGTTCTGGCGCGATACCTTCAACGGCTACCGCGAAGACACCAACGTCGGTGACCAGGCCCGCATCGTCGCGAGCATGGAAGGCACGATCAAGAATTGGGACTACGAAGTGGGTCTGGCGCACAACCAGAACACGACCAAGGACATCCTGACCCACGGCTATACCAACATCAACATCCTGGCGCCGTTTAGCCAGGTGGACCAAAACTACGTGCTGAGCGACCTCATCAACCCGTTCGGCGCGCAATCCGCTGCCGGCGCGGCGTTGCTCAACAGCGCGAACGTGGACGGCGTGCTCCAGAGCGGCACCGGCCAGGTCGAAACGGTCGACGGCCACGCCAGCCACGACCTGCCCGACTGGTTGAACACCGGCCACCCCGGTGCAATCGCCCTCGGTTTCGAAGCCCGTCGCGAAATCTTCAACAGCTCCGCCAACTTCCCGGTCGCCGATGCGGTGCAGGTCTCGACGGGTCTGGATCCGACGACGCACGATAGCGGCACGCGCAACGTGTACGCCGGCTACTTCGAATGGAACCTCCCGCTGCTCAAGACACTGGACGTGACCATGGCAGCGCGCTATGACCACTACAGCGACTTCGGCAGCACGACCAACCCGAAGGTCAGCTTCCGCTTCGAACCCTCCAAGCGCTTCCTGATGCGCGGTTCGTACTCGACGGGCTTCCGCGCGCCGTCGTTGTATGAACTGCACGCGTCGCAGGCGTACGGCAACACGGACGGCGGCGACAACGATCCGGGCCACTCCACGGTCGACGCCAACGGCAACTGCACGGGCACCTACGCCAATGCCTGCGACCAGCAGTTCGAGCAGCTCACCGGCGGCAACACGAAGCTCAAGCCCGAGCGCTCGCACAGCATCAACTTCGGCGCGGTGTTCGAGCCGATCGACAACCTGACGGCGGAATTCGACTACTGGAACATCCGCTACAACAACCAGATCAACGCCTTGCCGGACAACTCGCTGTTCGACCCGACGCTGTACAACAACTTCAAGCAGTACTACAACTACAACGCCAACAACCAGCTCTCGATCTCGAGCCTGGACTGCGCGCCTGCGGGCATCGCTGGTGGCCGTTGCGGCTACGTCAACGACTTGAACCAGAACCTGGGCGGCGTGCGGACCGACGGCGTGGACATGGCCTTGGGCTACAAGCTGAACGCGGGTGCTGCCGGCCGCTTCAACTTCAACCTGAACAGCACGTGGGTTCATAGCTACAAGTACCAGAACTATCAGGGCGGTCCTTACATCCAGAACACCGGCATCTACTCCGGATCCGGCCCGATCTTCCGTTGGACGCAAAACGGCACGGTCAACTGGAACCTGGATCCGTTCTCGTTGGGCCTCGCGGTTCACTACAAGTCGGGCTATTTCGAGCCGGCCGGCACGTTCGGTGGCGCGGGTGGCATCACGAACCCGGCCTACAAGGTCAGTGCCTACACCACGATGGACCTGTATGGCTCGTACGCGATGTCCAAGGGCGTCACGTTCACGGTTGGTGTGCGCAACCTGGCCGACAGCAAGGCGCCGTATACGTATCAGACGACCCTGTTCCAGACCGGCTACGATCCCCGCTTCTCGGATATCGTCGGCCGCACCTACTACGGTCGCGCCACGTACAGCTTCTAAGAAGTCCACAGCATCCCAGTGCGTCGAATTCGACGTACTGGTCTGCCGAGAGGCGCAAATCACCTTGGGGTGCTTTGCGCCTTTTTTCATGGGCGCCCGGCATGGGCGCGATCTTCGGGGTGCAAGTCCCCGGCCGAGCCGTCGTTCTTGCCGCCGCGTAGGGGCCGCTTTTGGACAGAGCCCTGCAAAGCCTTCAGGCGGCGGGACGCCGATGCGGGGCAGGGTATGCGAGGCGTCGGGGCGTCGCCTGCTCATCGGAGACTCTTCGGAACGCTTCCCAGCGTTCGTACATACCCTCTTTAAGGTATTGCCCTGAGTTCAAATCCGGGGCCGGGGCCTAACATCCACAACTTCAATTTCAGGGAGTTTTCATGCGCGCGTTTTTTGTCTCGACCGCCCTGTTCGGGCTCATCGCTTCCGCTTTCGCCGGCGACGCCGCTTCCGCGCCCCAGGCAGTTGCGGCCTCGGGCGCCATCGTGCAATCTGAGGCCGCTCCGGCCCAGCCGAAAGTCGTGTGCCGCCGCGAGCTGCCGACGGGTTCGACGATACCGCGCAACATGTGCCACACCGAGTCGCCGAACGACGCGGGGCAGAGGGCACAGACGCAGCACGAACTGGCGGATGAGGCGGAACGCAACCGCATGATCGTGGTGCATTCTGGAGGCGGCTGAGCGCCCTTGATCCGGCGACGGCTGGTTCGAAGGCCAGCGCGTCGTCCGTGGCTGCCAGGCGCCACGCAGCGCGCCGTTCAGCGCGGCGCGAGCCGGATCGCGCCGTCCAGGCGAATCACTTCGCCGTTGAGCATCTCGTTGGTGACGATCTGGTGCACCAGCTTGGCGTAGTCGGCCGGGGTGCCCAGGCGGCTGGGGAAGGGCACGTTGGCAGCCAGCGCGTCCTGCACGTCCTGCGGCATGCCGAACAGCATCGGCGTGCCGAAGATGCCCGGGGCGATGGTCATGTTGCGGATGCCGGTCTTGGCGAGATCGCGCGCGATCGGCAGCGTCATGCCCACCACGCCGCCCTTGCTGGCCGCGTACGCGGCCTGGCCGATCTGGCCGTCGTAGGCGGCCACGCTGGCGGTGCTGATCAGCACGCCGCGTTCGCCGGTGGACTCGGGCTCGTTGGCGCTCATCGCTTCCGCAGCCAGGCGGATCATGTTGAAGCTGCCGACCAGGTTGATCGTGACGACCTTGGAGAACAGGTCCAGCGCGTGCGCGCCCGTCTTGCCGACGGTGCGCGACGCCGGCGCGATGCCGGCGCAGTTGACCAGGCCCATCAGCTTGCCCAGGCCCTTGGCGGCGTCCACCACGCGGCGACCGTCGGCGTCCTGCGTGACGTCGCAGCGCACGAAGACCTGGCCCAGTTCGGCGGCGATGGCCTGCCCGCGCTCTTCCTGCAGGTCGGCGAGGACGACCTTGGCGCCGTTGGCCACCAGCATGCGTGCCGTGCCTTCGCCGAGGCCCGAAGCCGCGCCGGTGACGATGAATACCTTGCCCGAGATTTCCATGCTTGCTCCTGTGCCGTACCGGGCGCTGTGCGCCGGCGGATCGGCTAGATTGACGTTGACGTAAACGTCAATTGTCGCTGGAAAGCGGCGCCAGTCAAAGGCAAGGGCGTGCCCGGCGAGCGGACAAAGGAAAGCCCGCGTCGTTGCCAACGCGGGCTTGTGTGCATGCCGGGAACCGCGCGCTCAGTTCGCCAGGGCGGCGAGGGCGCGTTGCGTGATGTCGTCGACGCTGCCGGTGCCGCTGATCTTGCGGCAGCGCGGCGCCTGTGCGTCGCCGGTGGCGGCCCACTGCGCGTAGTAGGCGACGAGCGGCTCGGTCTGCTCGTGGTACGTGGCCAGGCGCTTGCGCACGATGTCCTCGTTGTCGTCCGGACGCTGCGTGAGCGGCTCGCCGGTGACGTCGTCCTGCCCTTCCACCTTGGGCGGATTGTTGTGGATGTGGTACGTGCGGCCGGAGGCTGCATGCACGCGACGGCCGCTCATGCGCTCGATGATCGCGGAGTCCGGCACGTCGATCTCGAGCACGAGGTCGAGCTTCACGCCGGCGACCTTCATCGCGTCGGCTTGCGGAATGGTGCGCGGGAAGCCATCGAACAGGAAGCCATTGGCGCAGTCGGGCTGGGCGATGCGTTCCTTCACCAGGTCGATGATCAGGCTGTCGCTGACAAGGCCGCCGGCATCCATCACCTGCTTGGCGGCCAGGCCCAACGGGGTGCCGGCCTTCACGGCGGCGCGCAGCATGTCGCCGGTGGAGATCTGGGGAATGCCGTATTTCTGGCAGATGAACGCCGCTTGCGTTCCCTTGCCGGCGCCGGGAGCGCCCAGAAGAATCAATCTCATCGCTTGCCTCTAGAGTCGGAAATTCTTTATGGTGGCGGGCCTGTCGTCGCTTCGGAAATGCTGCCGTGGATCGCAGGCTGCCAGTGGTGCCGGGTTTGCTCGGCAGAATATCATGCGCACCCTTGCGGGGCCTTACTGCACCAGGCTGGATCCACGCGGGTAGGCCGCCTCTTTTCGCGGTGCGCCGGCGCCGGCCGTCAGTCGGTGGCCCCGGCCAGCAGTGCGCGCACGCGCGCCAGATCTTCGACGGTGTCGACCCCACCGGGTGGGGCATGCGGCGCGATGTGCACCACGATGCGCTCGCCGTGCCACAGCACGCGCAATTGTTCGAGCGACTCCAGCCGCTCGAGCGGCGCCATGGCCAGCGTGGGGAACGTTCGCAGGTAGCCGGCGCGGTAGGCGTACAGGCCGATGTGGCGCAGTGCGCCGAGGTCCTGCGCTCCGGCCAGCGGCAGCGCGGGATGGCCTGCGGAAGACGCGTCGCGCCACCACGGCAGCGGCGCGCGGCTGAAGTACAGCGCACGGAACTTCGCGTCGAGCACCACCTTGACGACGTTCGGGTTCGCGAAGTCGGCCAACTCGGTGATCGCGTGCGCGGCGGTGGCGACCACGGCCTGCCCGTCGGTCTCCAGCAGGTCGGCGCACTGGCGGATCAGCGCGGGATCGATCAGCGGTTCGTCGCCCTGCACGTTGACGACGATGTCGCCGCCGTCCAGGCCCAGCAGGGTACAGGCCTCCGCCAGCCGATCGCTGCCGCTGGCGTGGTCGACGCGTGTCAGGACGGCGTCGACGCCGTGGCGCTGGCAGGCCTCGAGAACGCGGACGTCATCGGCGGCCACCACCACGCGCAACGCGCCCGAGCGCGCGGCCTGGCGCGCGACGCGCACCACCATCGGCACGCCGGCTATGTCGGCCAGCGGCTTGTCGGGCAGTCGGGTCGACGCCATGCGCGCCGGAACGAGAACGGTGAAGGTCACGGCTTTTCAGGGCACCAGGTGCGGCGCGGGGCTGGCGGCGGTGGCGAGCGGTCGTGCCTCGCTCTCCAGCATCACCGGAATGCCGTCGTGGATGGGGAACGCCAGCTTGTCGGCCGCGCACTCGAGTTCGACCAGCCGGCCGTCGGTGTCACGGCCGGGGTCCAGCGGGCCCTTGCAGAGCGGGCACACGAGCATGGCGATGAGTCGGTGGTCGAGGGTCATGGTGAGGAACCGGAGTGTCTGAGGGCGGGTGGGGCGTGCGCCGGCAGCGTCGCGCGCAACGCGTCGGCGAGGGCGGCCGGCAAGCCGAAGTCTAACGTGGCGACCCACACCCGGGTGGATGCGAGCGGGCGGCCGATCAGCTTGACTGCATCCTTCTCGGTCACGATCACATCGGCGGTTCCCGCGGGCCAGGGCAGCAGGTCGAAATCCGAATGATCGGCGAGCGGCAGTCGCACGATAGCGAGGCCTTCGGTCTCCAGCATCGCGAAGAAGCGCTCCGGGTCGCCGATGCCGGCGGCGGCCAGCAGCGGCTGCGACCGCAGCGCGATGAACGGGTCGCGCGTGGCGCGTTCGCCGCGTGACCACGCATCGAGCGACTGGACGCCGCCCAGCGCACGCGTGGCCTCCCAGCAGCGCTCGGGCGGCGCCGGCAGCGCGAGCGCCGGCAATGACGGCCAGTGGCCGTTGACGAGAATGAAACGGGGTGGGGACTGCACCCTGGCCGGCCAGATCCCGGCCGCGCGCTCGCGCAAGGGCCCGGCGGGCAGCGGCCAGCCATTGCCGATGCCGCGGTCGTCGAACACCACCAGCTCGACATCGCGCGCCAGTGCGTGGTGCTGCAGGCCGTCGTCGGCGATCACGATATCGACCTCGGGATGCGCCGCGAGCAGCCGCAGCGCGGCGTCGCGGCGGTTGCGTGCGACGGCGATCGGCGCCCGCGTGCGGCGCATCATCAGCAGCGGCTCGTCGCCGAAGGCCTGCGGCGTGGCGGCGGTGGCCGGCGTCGTCGAGTCGAGCAACAGCGCCGCCGCGTCGGCGCGGCCGTGGCCCCGGCTGACGATGCCCGGATGCCAGCCCCAGGACCGCAGCAGGTCCACCAGCGCGATCACGGTGGGCGTCTTGCCGGCGCCGCCGACGATCACGTTGCCGACCACGATCACCGGCACGGGCAACGGGGCCGGACGGGCCGTCGAGCGGCGGTGCGCCGCGACAGCACCGACCGCGCACGCCAGCGGCGCGAGCAGCGCGGTCAGCGGCGTGAGGGCAGGGCGCCACCAATGGCGCTGGAGGAGTCGTGCGAACGCGGCGAGCATGAGGCACTTGTTCCTCCGCGTTGCGGCGGAGGACGCCGGATCAGGGCGCTGCGGCCGCGCCGTCGCCGGTCTGGGCCGCGAAGGTCATGCGCGAGAGGCCGGCGCGCCGCGCGGCGTCCATCACGTTGATCACCGCCTGGTGGGTGGACATCGCGTCCGCCGAGATGATGAGGAACGGCTCCTTGCGCGACTCGGCGGCGGTGCGCAGCGCGTTGGTCAGCGCATCCACGTTGCGGCCGTCCACGGCCTGGTGGTCGACGGTGTAGCGGCCGTCGGCCGCCACGGCCACGATGATCTCCGCCGGGCGATCGCGCGCGGCGTCCGCGTTGGCGCTCGGCAGCGTGACCTGCAACTCGGTGAACTTCGAGTAGGTGGTCGACAGCATCAGGAAGATCAGGATCACCAGCAGCACGTCGATGAACGGGATGAGGTTGATCTCCGGATCTTCCGGACGGGGCTTGCGGAAATTCATTTCGTCTGGCCGGGCTGGCGACCCGTCGTCACGCGCAGGAGCTGTGTCAGCAACTGCTCTGACGATTGTTCCAGCGTGTGCAGGTAGTCGTCGACGCGGCCGCGAAAGTAGCGGTAGAACATCAACGACGGAATGGCCACCATCAGGCCGGCGGCCGTGTTGTACAGCGCGGTGGAGATGCCATGCGCCAGTTCGGCCGGATTGGTGTTGCCGCCGCCTTGCGAGCCGAAGATCTCGATCATCCCGACCACGGTGCCGAACAGGCCCAGCAGCGGCGCGGCCGCGGCGATGGAGCCCAGGGCGTTGAGGTAACGGTCCATCCTGTGTGCGGCCTCGCGGCCGGCGCCTTCGAAGGTCTGGCGAAGCTGCACTTCACCGGCCCGCGGATCGACCGCGAGCAGCTTCAGGCCCGAGGCGAGCACGCTGCCCAGCAGCGAGTTCTCGGCGAGCTTGGCGACGACGTCGGCCGTGGGCAGGCCGTTGCGCGTGACGGCGATGACCTCGCCCAGCAGGTAGCCCGGCGCGACCCGAGCGGTGCGCAGCGCCATGAAACGCTCCACGATGAGTGCCACCGCGGCAATCGAGCAAAGAATCAGCGGCCAGATCGGCCAGCCGGCCTCTTGTACGATCTTGAGCAAATCAACCCCTTCGACATGTGACTGGAAGCGTCCTCGGCACCCGTGCGGCTCGCGCCGTCCGTGTCACCGAAACGCAAGCGCGGATTATGGCTTGAGAAGGCGTGCTCCAATTCCGTGGAACCGCTGCGCTCGGTCGAAGATGTTTGAAACACGACGTGACGCCGTCGACTGCGGCGTGCACCGGCTGCGCGACAGATTGACCGGTTCCAAGACCATCCACACGATCTGTGGAAAACTTTGTGGGTAACTTGGCCTGACCGGCCCGGAACCCGCCAATTCTGGTGCTTCGGATTGGGTTGCTCAAAAAATAGGCAATAAAAAAGTGATGAAAATCAATCACTTGCGTGATAGTGACAGCGCCGTGACGGGGTTATGTACCTCTGGACACACTCCTCAAAATTGTGGAGTACTAGGGTTTGTCCCCTCGATTTATGCTAAGGAGAGGCGTTGATGGCGGACCCATTTGCAGTGCCAGGATTCGGGCCCCCGGCGGGCGCCGCCAAGCCGCTTTCACCGGCGCCCCCCGCCAGGCCGTCGGCATGGGGCGTCTCGGCGCTGTTGCTGGCCGCCGGCGATGCGCTGTCGGCCCGCTTCGGCGCGGTGACGGTGCGCGGCGAGCTGAGCGGCTCCACGCGTGCCGGCAGCGGTCACTGCTACTTCACGTTGAAGGACGCCTCCGGCGGTGCGGGTGCGCTGCGTTGCGCGATGTTCAAGCGCGCAGCCGCGCTCAGCAACGTGCCGCTGCAGGACGGCCTGCAGGTGGAATTGCGCGGACGGCTCGCGGTCTACGAGGCGCGCGGCGAACTGCAGATGGTCGTGGAGTCGATGCAGCGGCTCGGCGCCGGGCAGTTGTACGAGGAATTCCTGCGGCTGCGCGCGCGCCTCGCGGCCGAGGGCCTGTTCGACCCCGAGCGCAAGCGGCCGCTGCCGCCGTTCGTGCGCACCGTCGGCGTGGTCACGTCGACCGCCGGCGCGGCGCTGCACGACGTGGTGGCCACGCTCGCGCGCCGCGCACCGCACGTTCAGGTGATTGTCTACCCGAGCCTCGTGCAAGGCGCCGATGCCCCCGCGGCGCTGGTCGCCGCGCTGGCTCAGGTGGAGCGGCGCAACGAAGTCGATGCGGTGCTCGTCTGCCGCGGCGGTGGATCGCTGGAGGACCTGTGGGCGTTCAACGACGAGCGCGTCGTGCGCGCGATCGACGCGATGTCGCGGCCGGTGGTCAGTGGCGTCGGCCACGAGACCGACGTCACGCTGGTCGACCTGGTGGCGGATCTGCGCGCCGCCACGCCCACCGCGGCGGCCGAGGCCGTGGCCATCGAGCGCGCCGTCGTGCTGGATGCGCTGACGGCGTCGGCGCGGCGCCTGAGCGCACGCGTCGAGCAGCGCCTTCAGGCACACGCGCAGCGGCTCGATACCGCGGCGGCCCGCCTGGCCCGGCCCACGCAGGCCCTGGCAGCCTGGCGCCAGCGCGTCCAGCGCCTGGAGGCACGCCATGAAGCTGCCTTGCGCGCGCGCTGGCAGGCGCTCGCGCGCACGCAGGAGGCACTCGGGGCCCAGCTGGCGCGTGCCGGCGAGCGCGTGCTCAACGTCCGGCGCGAACGCCATCAGTCGCTCGGTGCGCGTTTCGTGCGTGCCGCCGAGCGCACGCTGAGCCGCCATGGCGACACGCTGCGCCGGCATGAACAGGCGCTGGCCAACCTCGATCCGCAGCGCGTGCTCGAGCGCGGCTACACGCTGCTGGAGTCCCGGGACGGCCGGGCCCTGGTGTCGGCGGCCGCGCTGCAGGCCGGGCAGGGCGTGGTCGCCGTGCTGCATGACGGCCGGGCCGACTTGCGCGTGGAAATAGTCCATCCGGCCGCGGTCGCACCGATGAGCGGCCAGCCCGCCACGGCGCTGGGCAATGCCCTGCCGGGTGAATCCGGGATATAGCCCCGGATCGTCGCTTGCCCCGCATGCGGTGCCTACAATCGCTCCAGAGCGCGCGCCCGCAGGTCGGGCGCGTGCCCCTCGGATCCAAACAAGCCACAAAGGACAAACCCCATGGAACACACGCTGCCGCCGCTGCCGTACTCGCATGACGCCCTCGCTCCGAGCATGAGCCGCGAAACGCTGGAGTACCACCACGACAAGCATCACAACGCTTACGTGACGGCACTGAACAATCTGCAGAAGGGCACCGAGTTCGAAGCGCTGTCGTTGGAAGAGATCATCAAGAAGGCCTCCGGCCCGATCTACAACAACGCCGCCCAGATCTGGAACCACACGTTCTTCTGGAGCTGCATGAAGCCTGCGGGCGGCGGCGAACCCAAGGGTGCGCTGGCCCAGGCGATCAACGCGAAGTGGGGCACGTTCGCCGCCTTCAAGGAAGCGTTCCAGAAGTCGGCCGTCGGCAATTTCGGCTCTGGCTGGACGTGGCTCGTGAAGAAGGCCGACGGCAGCGTCGACATCGTCAACATGGGCCCCGCCGGCACCCCGCTGACCACCGCCGACAAGGCGCTGTTCACGGTCGACGTGTGGGAGCACGCGTACTACATCGACCACCGCAACCTGCGTCCGAAGTTCGTCGAGACCTTCCTGACCTCGCTCGCGAACTGGGATTTCGCCGAAGCCAACTTCGCCTGATCGACGGGCTTAGCGTTTCATCGACAAGGCGGCCATGGGCCGCCTTTTTCAATTTTCGGTGCGACGCACCGAAAGGGCCCATGCACCCCATGTTTCGGGGCAGCGTGCACGGGTTTGGCCTGACAACGGCGCCGCGCGTGCAGATCCGCTGCCGGCGACCCGATCCACCGTTGTTCATTCGGTGAAATGTGGTTGATCCCGATAGGGCGGCGAGCTGTTTTTGGAGTATCTTTGCGGCCGTTGAGGTCATCCACTCGTCACACTCAACTTTCCCCCAACCGGAGGTTTGCACATGCAAGTGAAACTGAACATGATCGCCGCCGCAGCCGCTGTGCTGTGCGCCGGCGCGGTCCAAGCCCAGGACATCACCGTCCGCATCGGCCAGGTCGGTCCCGTCTCGGGCTCCCAGGCACACTATGGCAAGGACGAACAAAATGGCGCGCGCATGGCCATCGAGGACCTGAACAAGGCAAACGTCATGATCGGCGGCAAGCATGCCAAGTTCGAGCTTGACGCCGAAGACGACGCGGCCGATCCGAAGCAAGGGACCGCTGCCGCCACCAAGCTGTGCGACCAGAAGGTCAACGGCATCGTCGGCCACCTGAATTCCGGTACCACGATCCCTGCGTCCAAGATCTACAACGCCTGCGGCCTGCCGCAGATCAGCCCGTCCGCCACGAATCCGGCGTACACGCAGCAAGGGTTCAAGACCGCCTTCCGCCTGCTGGCCAACGACAACGCGCTGGGTTCCGGACTGGCGCTGTACGCTGCCGACGCGCTGAAGCTGAAGCGCATCGCCGTCATCGACGACCGCACGGCCTACGGCCAGGGCGTCGCCGAAGTGTTCAAGAAGGCGGCGGCTGCCCGTGGCATCGAGATCGTCAGCGAGCAGTACACCAACGACAAGGCCACCGACTTCATGTCGATCCTGACGTCCATCAAGTCGAAGAACCCGGACGGCATCTTCTACGGTGGCATGGACCCGCAAGCAGGCCCGATGCTGCGCCAGATCGAGACGCTGGGCATGACCAACGTCAAGTTCTTCGGCGGCGACGGCATCTGCACCGAAAAGCTGATCGAGCTGTCCGGTGGCGCCAAGACTCTGGGCAACGTGGTGTGCGCGCAAGGCGGCGTCTCCATCGCCAAGATGCCTGGTGGCATCGAGTGGAAGAAGCGCTACGACGCCGAGTTCCCCGGCGACTTCCAGGTCTATTCGCCGTACACGTACGACGCGACGATGGTGCTGGTCGATGCGATGAAGCGTGCCGGCTCGGCCGACCCGAAGGTCTACCTGCCGTTCGTGTCGAAGACGAACTACAAGGGCGTGACGACCACGGTGCAGTTCGAACCCGATGGCGAACTGAAGAACCCGGCCATGACGTTCTACGCTTACAAGGACGGCAAGCAGGTCGCCCTGAACTGAGCGACTTGGTCATGCCAGCACGCGCTCGGCGCGTGCACCACGAAGAGCGCCTGCGGGCGCTCTTTTTTTTCAGGATGCGAAACCCGGGCGGGTGCGCCGCGCAGGAATGCAAGCGGGGTGCCGGCTCATCCATTGCAGTTCTGGCAATAATCAATTGACGGCAACCGGCCTTGTGCGGCCGCGTTCCGGCGCGATGTCTGACGTATGCCCTCGATGCCCGGGGGTGTTCATCACATCACCCAGGAACACGATCATGAAGTCCACCGCACTCATCACCGCCACGGCCGTCGTCGCCGCGATCTTCTCGCTGTCCGCCCAGGCCCAGACCGGGCGTCCGTCCGCGGTGGAAGTGCAGTCCGCTGCCGACGCGCCGCGTGTGGCGGCCAACGACCGGGAACTCGGCTCCTACGCGCGCTACCTGATGCTCAACGGAGAGACGCGCGACAACGCCGTGGCCGCCGCACGCAACATCGACCACCCGGCTGGCCGCAAGCTCGTCGCGAGCCAGGATCGTGCACGTCCGGCCGCACAGTCGACGGCGCGCCAGTGAGCGTCTGACTGCGCCCGGTCGGTCACGGCGTCGCCGACCGGATGAAGCAAGGCGGGTCTCCTACACTACGGCCCTCGCATGTCGACGATCGGCGCTTCCGCCGCTGCGGTCGATCGCGTCGAAGGAACCAGACCCTGAACCCGAATCCGAATCCGCAGCGCCTCCCGATTTGCACGCGCCTGCTGCGCACTGCCGCCGCCGTGCTGGCGCTGCTGTCGACCGCCGCGCCGTCTGCGCATGCGCAGACGGCCGCGGCCGCCTCGACGCCTGCCGCTGCGGCGTCCGAGTCTGCTGCATCGCACGCGCTTGCACATGCCGAAACGCTGCGGCGCACGCACCTGGTCCGCTTGCAGGAACACATCGAGAAGCCCGAGGAGGATCTGCACCGCACGTGCCGCTTCGAGAGCGACATCGCGACGCTACCGCCCGAGGGCGTGGTGGCGCTGACGTTCGATGACGGCCCCGAGCCCGGCCACACCGAGGCGATCCTGGCCGTGCTCGCGCGCCACCAGGTGCCCGCCACGTTCTTCCTGATCGCGGAAAAGGCGAAGTTGCATCCCGACCTGGTGGCGCAGATGCGCGCGTTGCCCGGCGCCGTGATCGGCAACCACAGCTGGTCGCACCCGAACTTCCACGACATCCCCGTCGACGAACAGCGCAAGGAAGTGGACAGCGCCGACACGCTGCTGCACGCCGACCTCGGCACGACACCGCTGTTTCGCTACCCGTACGGCAACTCCAGCTGCGACACGAACGAGCGCGTCCACACGATGGGCTACCACATCGTCGGTTGGCATGTGGACTCCTGCGACTGGGCCTTCGACGGCCCGAACGGCCTCACCGCCGGCGAAGCGCTGTCCTGCGGCGTGCTGCCGGTCTATCGCCGCGATTTCCTCGGCCATATCGTCAGCAGCGTGCGCGCCCATCGCGGCGGCGTCGTGCTGATGCACGAGACGCAGCACATCAGCGTGGACAACCTCGATGCGCTCATCGTGCGGCTGGAGGGCGAGGGCTACCGGTTCTCGACGCCTGCGGCGGCGGAGTTCGAGACGTCGTTGCGGTGATGGCCAGCCGGCCCGTGCCGCGGGTCATTCGAGCAGGAACAGCGAGCACATCGCGACGGAGACCAGTCCGCCGCCGGCAACGATGGCGCGGCAACGCAGCGTCGGGCCGGCGATCTTGACGAGCGCCACCGTCGTCACGACCCAGACGGCGGTGACCACGGCGACGAGAAAGAGCAGTGGTTCGCCGATGAAATCGTAGAGCAGGACGCCCGCCAGCGTGGCGGGCAGCAAGGCCAGCGCGAAGCAGCCGGCATAGAGCAGCGCATCCGAGGCCGGCAGGCGACGCCGCTGGCCGGGGCGATCCTCGATCCCGGGGATCTCCTGTTCGTCTTCAGGAGGAGCCGAAGGCGCCTGATGCCGGGTTGGAGAAACCAGCCCGGCTGGCGCATCTGCAATGAAATCGGAGCGATCGTCCATGGCAGTCCTCGTCAGCGAAGATGAGATCCATTAACGCGCTGGATCGCGGGCCAGTCAAGCGGACGAGGGCAAACACGGGGTGCGGCGCGGCGGGCGGCCGCCGCGTCCCGGCCTCAGGCGCCGACTCCCTCGTGCCCCAGCTTGAACTGGCTGACCGCGTCGACCAACCGCTTCGTCTGCTGGCTGAGGCTGTCCGCGGCGGCGGCGCTCTGTTCGACCAGGGCGGCGTTCTGCTGCGTCACCTGGTCGAGTTGCGATACCGCGCCACTCACCTGCCCGATGCCTTGTTTCTGTTCCTGCGTGGCGTTGCTGATCTCGCCGATGAGATCGTTGACGCGCTTGACCTGCGCGACGATGTCGGACATCGTGCGGCCCGCCGCGTCCACCTGGCGAGTGCCGGCCTCGACCTTCTCGGTGCTGTCCGTGATCAGGCGCTTGATCTCGCGCGCGGCCTCGGCCGAGCGTTGCGCCAGCAGGCGCACCTCGCCGGCGACCACCGCGAATCCACGGCCTTGTTCGCCGGCACGCGCGGCCTCGACCGCGGCGTTGAGCGCGAGGATATTGGTCTGGAAGGCAATGCCGTCGATCACGCCGATGATGTCGGCGATCTTGCGGCTGGACGCCGAGATCGCCTCCATGGTGTGCACCACCTCGCCCACCGCGGAGCCGCCCTGCACGGCAATGTCGCTGGCCGATCCCGCCAGACGCTCGGCCTCCAGCGCGGTGGCTGCGTTGTTGTTGACGGTCGAGCTGAGTTGCTCCATGGAGGCGGCCGTCTGTTGCAGGTTGGCGGCCTGTTCCTCGGTGCGCTGGCTCAGGTCGGCATTGCCCGTCGCGATCTCGGCGGAGCCGGTGGCGATCGACTCGGAGCTCGAGCGCACGGCGCCCACGATACCGCGCAGCGAGTGCACCATCGCGCCCATCGATTGCATCAGCTGGCCGATCTCGTCGCGCGCGCCGGAGCGCACGTCACGCGTGAGGTCTCCGGCCGCGATGGCCTGCGCCAGTTCCTGGGCCGCCCGTACCGGCTTGACCACCGAGCGCGTCAGCACCACCGCGAACGCGAGCCCGGCGACCAATGCCAGTGCACAGCCGGCACAGAGTGCCATGACGCCCTCGGCAGCGGCGGCGTCGGCCGCGGCCTTGGTGGCCTTCATGCGATGGTCCTGGTACTCGACGAGATGGTTGACCGAGGTCATGTAGTCCCTGGCGGCCGGAAACACCTTGGCGACCACCTCGTCGTTGACGTTCTCGCCGGCTTCCTGGCGCTTGAGCAACCCATTGCGCATCGACTGGTAGATGTCGCGCTCGCGCGCGATCTCGTCGATGACGCTCTTCATCGCGGGGTCGGCCGCCGCCAGCGCACCCATGCGCTTCAGGCGCTCGGTCTGTGTCGAAACGGTTTCCTTGAGTTCCTGCTTGACCTTGCCGACCACGGTCGGATCCGTCGCGAAGAACACCACCCACGTGCGTGCGGTGTTCGCCTCGATGGCGCGCACCCAGCCCTGCGTATCCACCAGCAGTTCGGCGTCCTCGGTGCCGAGCCGATCGGCGATCGTGCGCACGCTGACGATGCGCTCGATGCCGACGCCTCCCGCGAGGAGGCTGAGCAGTATCAACGCGGCGAAGCCGATAGCCAGGCGGGTGCCGATCTTCAGGTCTTGCAGGAAATTCATGGTGGCCCGTGGAGCGAGTGCAGGAGCGCTGCCGCGCGGCTTGTCGCACGGTTGGCGGGTGACAGCCGGACATCGGATGCCAGCGTTCCATGTTGAGCACGCGGCACCGCTCCGATCGCCCGAATACCGCTGCTTCGACGCGTCTTCTATCGCGGCAACTCGGCCGAGGAGCGTCCCGCCAGGAGCGCGAGCAGTGCTGACTGCAGCCGAATGATCGGGCTCTACAGCTCGACAAGAGCGCGCTCTCGTCGTCGTGTACCGGATGGCGCGTCTCGGCGATCGGTGTGCCGAAGCCATCTTTGCCAGTCGCTGGACGATGGCTGTCGTGACAGTCCGCGAGTGGACTGTCGGATCCATTCACTCCCCGAAGGGACGAGGGTGGAATCAACCGTGGCGACGCCGAATGCACCTCAGCGGTACGGACGCCTCGCCGCGGGCAGCGGGGCTACTCGTCGATCAAGTTCCAGCGCTTGCCGACGTTGATGACCGCGGCGCCGATGACTTCGGTGAAGCCGAAGGCGTTGCCGAAGCCCGACATCCACCAGTTCAGGCCGGTGCCGTCGGCGCGTTGCAGGACGGGCAGCGGCACGTCGATGACCGCAGCGCTGGAGCGCACATCGCGGTGTTCGTGTATGAGACGACGGACCTCCGCCTGGATGTCCTCGGCGGATTGAAGAGCTCTTGGCATCGGTAGGAAATCGGGTTGGGCCGCGGCGCGGCGTTCGAAGAGCAGGGTGCCCTTGTCGTCATCTCGCAACCTGTCAGGCGACGGACTGCGCCGGCCCGGCAGATCCAGGCTGTCGATCGATGACGTTGTACTGGCGGAGGGGGCGGGATTCGAACCCGCGGTAGGCTATTAACCTACACATGCTTTCCAGGCATGCGACTTAAACCGCTCATCCACCCCTCCGGAGGTAGCCGGCTATTCTAGCTGATGAAGCGCCGTGTCTGTCCAGCCCCCAAGGGCGTGGCGGCTGTCGAAAAGCCGAAAGAGTCGTTTGTTGCAGATTCGGGTCGTCCGGGCGGCGTTCGTGGCCTTTTGACATTCGGTGGAAAGAGTTCGGCCCTACACTTCGCCCTTCGC
>Ga0302314_10007311_pt1 | contig 19867 bp, 16 predicted proteins | sample III_Palsa_N2_3_FD_200533 | JGI IMG/M metagenome (GOLD analysis project Ga0302314, IMG submission 200533) | Peat permafrost microbial communities from Stordalen Mire near Abisko, Sweden - III_Palsa_N2_3 | ecosystem: Environmental > Terrestrial > Soil > Palsa > Peat permafrost | place: Sweden...
CGCGTTCGTCGTCGGCAACCTCACCTCGCTGCCCGGCAACGGAGCGCTCGAGGAGCTGTTCGCCCGCTTCCCGACGCTCGCCGCACCGGACCCGTACGAGCCCGCGCCGAGCTTCGAGCCCCGCACGCTGGTGAAGGAGCGCGACTCGAATCAGTCGCATCTGCGTATGTCCTACCGCCCCACGGTCGACGTTCACGACCCAGCGTGGCGCGCCGCGCTGTTGATCTACTCGACGCTGCTTGGCGGGACGATGGGGTCGCGCCTGTTCGACGAGATCCGCGAGCAGCGCGGACTCGCGTACTCCGTCAGCGCCGCCGGTCACGCGTATGCCGACGTCCCACTCCTGCAGCTGTCGGCGGGCCTGGACTCAGCCAAGTGCATCGAGGCGTACCGGCGGATGCGCGAGATCGTCTCCGAGCTGCGCACCGACGGCCCGACCAAGGACGAGGTCGAGCGCGCCCGGGCGTACGCCGCCGGCGCGCGCGCGATCGCCTTCGAGAACACTGGCGTGGTCGCGCGCCAGGCGGCACAGCAGGCAATCGTCTACCACGGCGACATCGACCCCGACACCGCGATCGCGGTGCTCGACGGTGTGACCTACGACCAGGTCGTCGAGGTCGCCCGGGGCATCGCCGATGAGCTCTCGCTCGCCTGCGTGGGCCCGCACACGGCCGACGAGTTCAGCTGAACTCGGCATCGCCGTCGGCTGAACGCTGACTCGGTAGTTGCCGCGGGGGCGCTGGGAGAGGACAATTCAGCTGTGGAGTCCGAAGGGGGCCTCAACCTCCGCGAGCTGAGGCGTTATGTCGACCGGATCGGGGATCGCTGGGCGGTCGAGGAAGCGCTGCTCGGAGGCGCTCGCGTCGCGGACGAACGCGGCGCGCCGCCGCAACGCGAGCGCGGTCCCGAATTCATCGTGATCTTCGTCTCGGATGCCTTCGACGGCGTTCCGTGGCTCGAACGCGTCTACCAGGCCGGTTCGCTGTGGGACGCCCTGGAGATGGGCGCCCAGGCCGACGTCCACTGCTACACGCCCGACGAGTTCGAACGCAAGCGCGTCACCCTGCGCTCCGTCCGCGAGACCGTCGACAGCGGTGTCGACCTACTCGCGAAAAAGCGATAGCGGCCTTCACCCGATAGCGACCATCCGCTCGATCGGTACCCGGGCGCGGACGGCGATCTCCTCCGGCACCTTGACTTCGTAGCGGGCCCCCGCGCCGACGCCGTCCCGTAGCGCGTCGCGCAGCTTTGGCAGCGTGATCATCTTCATGTACTTGCAGTGCGCTGCCTCATTGGCGGCGATGAACTCGGTGTCCGGAGCCGCCCGGCGCAGCGGATGGAGCATGCCCGTCTCGGTGGCGACGATCGCCGTCCCGCCGTCCTCCCCGTTCGCGCGCCCGCCCGCTCGCTCGCTCGCGTAGCGGAGCATGCCGCCGGTCGAGAGCATGTGAACGCCCTCGGCGTCGACATCACCGGCGGCGACGTACTCCATAACGCTGGTCGAGCAGCCGCATTCGGGGTGGATGAGGAAGTCGGCACCGGGGTGCGCGGCGCGGATAGCGGTGATGTCCGCCGGGAGGATTCCCGCGTGCACGTGGCACTCGCCGTCCCACACGTGCATCGGCCGGCCGAGCGTCTTCTCGACGTAGGCGCCGAGGAACATGTCAGGCCCGAACAGGATCGTCGCGTCGTCGCCGTGCTCGCGGTAGATGTGCTCGACCACCGCGACGGCATTCGCAGACGTGCAGCAGTAGTCGGTCAGCGCTTTGACCTCGGCGGTGGTGTTCACGTACATAACCACGATCGGGTCAGAGAACTTGGCCTTCCACGCGCGCAGTTGGTCAGGTGTGATCGAGTCCGCGAGCGAGCAGCCGGCGTCGAGGTCGGGGATCAGGACCCGCTTCTCGGGGCAGAGGACTGAGGCCGTCTCCGCCATGAAGTGCACGCCGCAGAAGACGATTGTGGCGGCGTCGGCGCGCGCCGCTTGCTGCGAGAGCCCGAGTGAGTCGCCCACGTAATCGGCGACGTCCTGAACCTCGGGCAGCTGATAATTGTGAGCGAGGATCACCGCGCCTTGATCGCGGGCGAGCGCTCGCACCTCCTCCTGTAGCGCCGGGATGTTCTCGAGCATCAGCGGCGCCCCTGAGGCTGAGTTGAGGACGGGTAGGTTCACGGCAGCTGTTCGAGGATGAGCGAGAAGTCGAGCGCGCCGGCGCTGTGCGTGAGCGCGCCCACCGAGATGAAGTCTACGCCGGTCGCTGCGACGTCCCTGAGCGTCTCCAGGGTGATCCCGCCGCTCGCTTCGAGCTCGGCGCGGCCCCCGACATGGAGGACTGCCGCACGCAGCTCGGCGACACTCATGTTGTCGAGCAGGATCCGCGGCGCGCCCGCGGCGAGTGCCTCCTCGACCTCCGCGAGGTTACGCGCCTCGACCTCCAGCGGCAGATCGGGCGCCGCGGCGCGTGCTCGGCGCACCGCCTCGCCGATGCCACCCGCCAGGGCGACATGGTTCTCCTTGATCAGGATCGCGTCATACAGGCCGGCACGATGGTTTGTGGCGCCGCCGGCCGCGACCGCAGCCTTCTCGAGCTCCCGTAGCCCCGGCGTCGTCTTGCGGGTATCGAGGATCCTGGTTCCGGTCCCGGCGACCTCGCGCACGTAGCGCGCGCTCAGCGTCGCCACGCCAGACAGCCGCTGGAGGAAGTTGAGCGCGGTGCGCTCGCCGATGAGCAGCCCGCGCGCGCTGCCCTCGAGCCGTAGGACCGGCCCACCCTCGCGCCACTCTCCCTCCGGCGCGAGACGCTCGATGCGAACGTCCGGATCGAGCTCGCGGAACGTCGCCTCGGTGATCTCGAGCCCGAACACGACTCCAGGAGCCTTCTGGATGATCAGTGCCCGCGCATACGCTCGATCGTCGACCGTCGCGGCCGTCGTGACGTCGCCGGCGCCGACGTCCTCTGCCAGCGCGCGCTCGACCGCCTCGCGAACGACCGCGGGATCCACTACAGGAGCACCCGCAACGTCGCAAACGTAGGATCAGCCGCGCCGTGGAGCCGTGCGCCGGCCATCGTCAGCTCTTGCAGGTACTCGACGACCTCGGCTGTCACGCGCTCGCCGGGCAGTAGCGACGGCACTCCGGGTGGATAGCCGGCGATCGCCTCGCACGAGATTCCGCCGATCGCGTCAACGACAGGCACCGCGTGGCTGTCGCCGAGGAAGGCGTCGCGAGGTGAGATCACCGTCTCTTGCTGGAACGCAGCGGGCGGCCGTGTGAGTGCGCTCGCGATTCCGGGACGCGCGATCTGCTTGACGGTCTCCGCGAAATCGTGCGCGAGTCGTTCGAGCGGCTCGACTGGCTGCGCGATTCCGAGGACCAGCACCACGGTGGCGTGCGTCGCCAGCTCGACATAGATGTCGTACGAGCCCCGCAGCGCCTCGGCGACCTCATATCCGGTGCATCCGGTTCCACGAACGTCGATCACGATCCGAAGCGGGTCCCAGCCGGCGATGCCGGGCTGGCCGACGAGGCCCTCGCCGAGCACCGAGCATCCTTGAACCGAGTCGAGCGCGGCACGGGCCTTCACGGCGGCCTTGATCGTCCGGTCGAGCAGCGCCTCGCCGTGGACTGCAAGCTGACGCCGCGCGGCATCGAGCGATGCCATCAGCAGCGAACTGGGGCTCGTCGAGCGCACCAGCCTCACGGCGCGTGCGACCGCGTCCGGGTCGACCCGTCCGCTCGATCCGACCAGCAGCATCGCCGACTGGGTGAGGCTGCCAACGATCTTGTGGGTCGAGGCGATCATGGCGTCGGCACCGAGCTCGAGCGGACAGCGCGGAAGCGAATCGTGAAAGCCGAAGTGCGAGCCCCAAGCGCAATCCACGATCAGCGCGACCCCAGCCCCGTGCGCAGCCTCGGCGCAGCCCGCCACGTCGGCGGCCATGCCGTAGTAGGTGGGCGAGACGATGAACGCCGCCCTCGCATCAGGTGCTCGCTCGAGCGCGCGCGCGAGCGCCTCCGGCGTCACACCGTGCGCGATCCCCAGTTCATCGTCGTACTCTGGGGCGACGAAGCTCGGCAGGCCTCCGCTGAGAACCAGGCCATCGATCATGCTCGCGTGCGAGTTGCGCTGGACCACGACCAGCGACTGCGGCGGCGCGAGTGCCAGACACAGCGCGTGGTTGCCCTGGGTCGCGCCGTTGGTCAAGAACCACGTGCGCTGCGCGCCGTAGGCATCGGCGGCGAGCTGTTCCGCGCGCTCATACGGCGTCGGCGACGGGCCAACATCGATCCCCTCGATGTCCTGCGGGATATCGAGCAGCAGCGCGTCGTCGCCGACTGCGCTGCGAAGGCCAGGATCGGCACCCTCGCCGCCCTTGTGCCCGGGAACATGGAAGCGGACCGAGCCCCGGAAGCCGTAGGCCGTTATCGCCTCGAGGTAGGGCGCCGTCGGCTGCGCGGCCGGGCGACGCCCGCCCGGGCGAAGCCCGTCGCTCACCGTGCAGCCTTCAGCAGGTACGCCCGCACGAAGCCGTCGAGGTCGCCGGCCAGCACCCGGTTGGCGTCGCCCATCTCATAGTCCGTCCGGTGATCCTTGACCATTGTGTAGGGGTGCAGCACGTAGGAGCGGATCTGCGAGCCGAAGTTGACGTCCTGCGCCTCGCCCTTCTCGCGCGCAATCTCCTCGCGCCGCTTGCGCTCCTCGAGCTCGACCAGCCGCGAGCGAAGCATCGCCATCGCGGTCGCCTTGTTCGAGGACTGCGAGCGCTCGTTCTGGCATTGGACCACGATGCCCGTCGGCCGGTGCGTGATCCGGACCGCCGAGTCGGTCTTGTTGACGTGCTGGCCGCCGGCGCCGCTGGCCCGGTAGGTATCGATCTGGAGGTCGTCGTCGTCGATCTCGACGTCGCCGCTCCCCTCGACGACGGGTGACACCTCAACCCCGGCGAAGCTCGTCTGCCGGCGGTTGGCGGAGTCGAACGGCGACAGCCGCACCAGCCGGTGGACGCCCTTCTCGGCACCGTAGAGACCGTACGCGTTCTCGCCCTTGACCCGGAAGGTGGCCGACTTGATGCCCGCCTCCTCACCTGGTGAGAGCTCCAGCAGCTCGACCTGGAAGCCTCGCTTCTCGGCCCAGCGCATTTCCATCCGCAGCACCATCTCGGCCCAGTCCTGAGCGTCGGTCCCGCCTGCCCCGGCGTTGACGGTGACGAGCGCGTCACCGGCGTCATACCGACCGGAGAACAGGCGCTCCTCCTCGAGCGCGTCGAGACGAGACTCCACCGCCGCCACCTGCTCCTCGAGCTCGGCTGCGATCTCGGGGTCCTCCTCGGCGAGCTCGGCGAGCGGCTCGAGATCTTCGACATCGCGCTCGAGCGCGCGGTAGGTCTCGAGCTTGCGTGTGGTGCGCGCGTGCCCCGCGCTTACGCGCGCCGCCCGCTCCTGGTCATCCCAGAAGCCCGGAGCCCCCATCTCGGCTTCGAGCGCGCTCGCGCGCTCACTCAGCGTGGCAGGGTCAAAGATAGTCCGAGAGCAGCTTCAGCTGGTCCCGGATCGTGGCGAGACGCTGAGAGAGCGGCTCTGAGGGGGCGGTGGCCATCGCCGACCAACCCTAGCAGCCGGTACTCACCGCGACCGGCGCCGCGCGTCCCGCCGCCGGCTCTTTGCGTCCCTTCGCAGCAGCGTCTCGTGCCGCTCGTTCCATTGCCGATACTTCGCGAGATCCTGCTCGACACGCTCGAAATCGGGCGCCGGGCCATACAGCAGCCACGCGCTACGCAGCACCGGGAGCAGGCACACAAGCGCGATCCAGATCGGCCAGAACGACCCGGTCGCACCGGACGCGGCCCAGATGCCCGTGCTGACCGCGAACACGATGACGCCGCCACCAGCCTCCTGCGCGATCCGCTTGTGAAGCTCTCCGCGCCGCTCGGCCACCGCGCGCTCGCGATCCTCGTCGGAGACGCGCACGTCCGCCGCGCCGTCGCTCATGGGTCGCTACGCGCCATGGCACTTCTTGAACTTCTTGCCCGAGCCGCACCAGCAGGGGTCGTTGCGCCCGATCTGCTCGGCCTCGTCGACGCGGCGCTGCTCGACGTGAACGGGCGGCGCCTCATCCATGGCTTCGGCTTGCGCGGCGGCGGCCATTGCGACGGCGCCCTGAGCTTGTATCCCGCCGCCCGAGTAGCGCACGTTCCCGCCTCCAGTCGGCGAGCTCGCCGCCGGGCTCGGACGCACCGACTGGGCAGGGGGCTGCGCCTCGGCACCGTTCTCGTTCGCGAACGCGATCTCGACGTGGAACAGGTTGCGCGCGAAATCGTTCCAGACGCCGTTCATCAGGTCGTGGAACAGCGTGAACGCCTCGTTCTTGTAAGCGACCAGCGGCTCGATCTGGGCGAACCCGCGGAGGTGGATTCCCTCCCGCAGGTAGTCCATGTCGTATAGGTGCTCGCGCCAGCGCATGTCGATGATCTGCATCAGCACGTTCCGCTCCAGGAAGCGCATCAGCTCCTCTCCGAGCTCCTCCTCGCGGCGGTCGTAATGCGCGAGCACCTCTCCCTGCAGGTGCTCGGTGAGCTCGTCCCGGTCGAGCCGGGTGTCGAACGGCTCGACCCCGGTGTGTGCCGGAAGGATCTCCTCTACCCGGCGCACCAGGCCGTCGAGGTCCCAGTCATCGACGAAATCACTCGCCGTGTACTCCTCTACAAGGCGCTCGATCACGTTGCCGATCTCCTCGCGCGCCGCTTCGCTCATATCGCGGCCTTCGAGCACCTCGTCGCGATAGTGGTAGATGACGTCGCGCTGCTGGTTGAGCACGTCGTCGTACTCGAGCGTGTGCTTGCGCTGGAGGAAGTGCTGCTCCTCTACCTTCCGCTGCGCCTTCTCGATCTGCTTCGAGAGCATCCCGGCCTCGATCGGCTCCTCGTTGCCCTCCTCGTCGACGGTGCCGAGGCGATCGAGGATCTTGTAGATCCGCTCGCCGGCGAACAGGCGTACGAGGTCATCCTGGGCCGAGAGGAAGAAGCGGGACTCACCCGGGTCTCCCTGGCGACCGGCGCGGCCTCGCAGCTGGTTGTCGATCCGGCGCGACTCGTGACGCTCGGTTCCGAGGATGAACAGCCCGCCTGCTTCGAGAACCTGCTCGCGAGCCGCCGCGACGCGCCTATCGATCTCAGGCAGCACCTTCTCGTAGTGCTCCTGGTAGTCGGGGTCACCCGGCTGGAGGCCGAGCTTGACGACCTCGAGCTGGGCGAGGTGCTCCGAGTTGCCGCCGAGCTTGATGTCGACGCCACGGCCGGCCATGTTGGTCGCAATCGTGACGGCGCCGGGTGCGCCGGCCTCGGCGATCGTCTCGCCCTCGCGCTCGGCGTTCTCGGGCTTGGCGTTAAGGACCGAGTGCTTGATCCCCTTGCGTTTGAGCTGCTCCCCGAGCAGCTCTGAGACCTCGACCGAGATCGTCCCGACAAGCACGGGCTGCCCGGCCGCGTGGCGGGCCTCGATCTCCTTCACGACGGCCGCCCACTTACCGTCCTTGGTCTTGTACACCTGATCGTTGCGGTCGCCACGGACCATCGGGCGGTTGGTCGGGATCTGCACCACCGGGAGCTCGTAGATCTTCATGAACTCGGTCGCCTCGGTCAGCGCTGTCCCGGTCATGCCCGCGAGCTTGTCGTACATGCGGAAGTAGTTCTGGAGCGTGATCGTGGCGAGTGTCTGGTTCTCCTCCTGGACGCGCACGCCCTCCTTCGCCTCGACCGCCTGGTGGAGGCCTTCTGACCAGCGGCGGCCTTCGAGGATGCGCCCGGTGAACTCGTCGATGATCCTCACCTCGCCTTCGATCACCGCGTAGTCGACGTCGCGCTTGTACAGCGACTCGGCCTTCAGCGCCTGGTTGAGATGGTTGACGAGGTGGCCGTTCTCGGCGCGGTAGAGGTGGTCGATACCGAGGAAGCGCTCTGCCTTGGCGACGCCGCGCTCGGTGACCGACACCGTCTTGTGCTTCTCGTCGAACTCGTAGTCGAAGTCGGCGATGAACTCCTTCTTCATCCGCGGGTCCATCCCGTCCGGCGTCTTGCCGTGCTCGAGCTTCGGTGCGAGCCGCGCGAACTTCGCATATAGGTCGGCGGCCTGCTCGGGCGCGCCCGAGATGATCAGCGGTGTCCTCGCCTCATCGATCAGGATGTTGTCCACCTCGTCGACGACCGCGAACGCGTGGTACGGGGATTGGCCCTCATCAGGCTTGGGACGACCGCCGTGCTGGACCTTCTCCTCGAGCGAGGTCGCCATGTTGTCGCGCAGATAGTCGAAACCGAACTCCGAGTTGGTCCCGTAGGTCACGTCGGCGGCGTAAGCCGCGCGCTTCTCCTCGTAGGGCTGCATGTTCTGCAGCACGCCGACGGTAACCCCGAGCATGTCGTAGATCGGCGTCATCCACAGCGCGTCGCGGCGGGCGAGATAGTCGTTGACGGTGACGACGTGCACGCCCCTGCCGCCGAGTGAATTGAGCACGACAGCCAGGGTGGCGGTCAGAGTCTTGCCTTCCCCGGTCTTCATCTCCGCGATCGCCCCGTCGTTCAGCACCATGCCGCCAATCAGCTGGACGTCGAAGTGGCGCATCCCCATGGCGCGTCTGCCGGCCTCGCGCACGAGCGCGAAGCATTCGTAGAGCAGGTCGTCGAGCTTCTCACCGCCGTGGGCGCGCTCACGCAGATCGTCGGCGGCTTCGCGCAGCTCGGCGTCCGTGTAGTGCTCTACCTCGGGCTCGTGAGCGTTGATCCGACCGACCCGCTGCTCATAGGACTTGAACTTCTTCGCTTCGCCGAGGCGAAGCGCGCGGTCCAGGAAGGACATGAGGCTAGGGTAGCAATGGGCTCCCTGGCCGTGTTACGCCGCCGGCGACACGTCCCCCGGAATCGGGGGCTCGCCGGCGGCAGCGCGCGATTCACGGCGCTTACGGCGCTTGTCGCGGTGGCGCTTTACCTGGACGGACAGCTCGTCAGCGCACAGGTTGATCGAGTGGACGATGTCGGGCGAGGCATCACGGGATCTGAGCGTGACCCCCTTCAGGTGCAAGGTTGCCTCGGCTACCTGCGAGTCTGGGATTGCAGGGTTGCGTTCCTCGAACACCTCGACTTCGAGCTCCGCCAGCTCCGATACCTGCCGCGAAACCTTGCGGAACCGTTTGGTCACGTGCTGCCTCAGGTCGTCTGAGACCGGTAGGTTGCGGCCCTTGACCTCGATTCGCATCGACTGACCCCCTTCAAGAAACTGGGTGTGAACGAGCCTCGTTGCAGCGTAGACCTAGCTGCGGCGTTTGTCGATTGCCAAAATGTCCGCCGTGGCTCCAAAGATCGTGTGGCCGTTCGAGCCAAGCGTGTTGCTGGGTGTGGCCGCGTTCGGGACGGTGTACGTCAGGGGCTGGCGCCGCGCCCGCCTGCCCCGCATGCCACATCCGCCTGGCTACGGACGGCTGACGCTGTTCTTGTCCGGCTTGCTCGTGATCTGGATCGCGTTGGCTTCGCCGCTGGAGGGGCTAGGCAAGCAGCTGCTCGTGATGCACATGCTCCAGCACGTGTTGCTGCTCGACATCGCGCCGATCCTGCTCATTCTCGGTCTGACGAAGGGGATCCTGCGCCCGATCACCCGCCGCGTAAGGGCGGTCGAGGAGCGCGCGGGGGTGCTCGCCCATCCCGCCTTCGCGGTGGCCCTCTACGTCGGGTCGATGTGGTTCTGGCATGTGCCGGCGATGTACGACCTGGCGCTCAGATACGTCAACATCCATGCCCTCGAGCACCTCACCTACATCATCGCCGGCTCGCTGTACTGGTGGTATCTGATCTCCCCGATCCGCAGCCGGATGCGGCGCGGCGGCCCTGGCCCGATCGTCTACATGGTCAGCACGAAGCTGCTCGTCGGCGTGCTCGGCATCTGGCTCGCGTTCGCCCCTGACGCCCTCTACTCCTACTACAAGCATCAACCGCAGTACTGGGGCTTGACGCATCTGGAGGACCAATCGCTGGCCGGGCTGCTGATGGCGCTCGAGCAGTCGATCGTGATGGGCATCGCGCTGGTGGTGCTGTTCATCCGGATGTTGAACGAATCAGAACGGCAAGCGGAGCGGGAGGAGCGGCTGGAATTGGCCGGGGCCGGCCCTACAGCCACGACTCCCGATAGTCCGCCTGCTCCGGCGTCGGCTCGTCGATCCTGACACCGAGGGCCGCGAGCTTGAGGCGCCCGACCTCCTCGTCGATCGCTGCCGGGACGGCGTGCACGGCGGGGCCGAGCTCGGTGTGGTGCCGTACGAGCTCCTCGACGCACAGCGCCTGAAGGGCGAACGAGACGTCCATCACCGCCGCCGGGTGCCCCTCCGCGGCGGCCAGGTTGACCACGCGGCCGTGGGCGATCAGGTTGAGCCGACGGCCGGAGACGTCATATTGCTCGACCAGCGGGCGTACCTGGCGGACGGCTCCGGTGGCGCGGGCACGCAATTCGTCGAGGTCGATCTCGACGTCGAAGTGGCCCGCGTTAGCCAGCAGCGCACCGTCCTTCATCCGCTCGAAGTGCTCCCCACGCAGTACCCGGCGTGAGCCGGTCACGGTAACGAAGATGTCGCCGCGCTCGGCGGCCTCGAGCGCGGGCATGACCTCGTAGCCGGCCATTCGCGCTTCCAGCGCGCGCAGCGGGTCGATCTCGCACACAATCACTGCCGCGCCCGCTCCCCTGGCGCGCTCGGCGACGCCCTGGCCCGCCCAGCCGTACCCGATCACGACCAGGGTGTGTCCGGCGAGCAGAACGTTGCTCGCCCGCACGATCCCGTCCAGAGCCGACTGGCCCGTGCCGTGGCGGTCGTTCAGCGCCCGCTCGGTCCGCGCCTCGTTGACTGCGAGGACCGGGCAGGCGAGCGTGCCCGCCTCCTGCAGCCGACGCAGCCGCACGAGACCCGTCGTCGTCTCCTCGGTACCGCCGATCAACCTCGTCAGCGTCTCGCCGCCGGCCGTGTGCGCGCTTACGAGCAGGTCTGCCCCGTCGTCAATCGTGATTTGCGGCTCCCCCGCGAGCAGGGCGAGGACGTGCTCGACGTACGCGTCGAGATCCTCACCGCGGATTGCCCTGACCTCGACGCCGTGCTCGAGCACGAGTGCCGCCGCGACGTCGTCCTGCGTCGAGAGCGGGTTCGCCGAGCACAGGGCAACCGCGGCGCCACCAGCTTGGAGGGTGCGGACCAGATTCGCGGTCTCGGCCGTGACGTGCAGACAGGCGGCAACGCGAAATCCGTCCAGCGGCCGCTCGCGATCGAATCGCTCGCGGATCCGGCGCAGCACCGGCATCTGCGCGTCAGCCCACTCGATTCGCGCTTCGCCCGCAGGAGCGAGCGCGAGATCGGCGAGCGCGTGGCTGGGGACCACCTCTAGTAGCGGTAGTGGTCCGGCTTGTAGGGGCCTTCGACCGGGATCCCGAGATATGCCGCTTGCTGGGGCGTGAGCTCGGTCAGCCTGGCTCCGAGTGCGTCCAGATGCAGTCGCGCGACCTTCTCGTCGAGGTGCTTGGGAAGCGTGTAGACACGCTTCTCGTACATCTCGGGGTGACCGAACAGCTCGATCTGCGCGATCACCTGGTTCGTGAACGAGTTCGACATCACGAAGCTCGGGTGACCGGTCGCGTTGCCGAGGTTCAGCAACCTGCCCTCCGAGAGGATGATGATCGTGTGGCCGTCCGCGAACAGCCACTCGTCGACCTGCGGCTTGATGTTGATCCGCTCGACGCCTTCCAGCTTCGCCAGCCCAGCCATGTCGATCTCGTTATCGAAGTGGCCGATGTTGCCGACGATCGCCTGGTGCTTCATGCGCGCCATCTGATCGGCCGTAATCACGTCCTTGTTACCCGTCGAGGTGATGAAGATATCCGCCGTCCCGAGCACTTCCTCGAGGGTCGCCACCTGGTAGCCATCCATCACAGCCTGAAGCGCGCAGATCGGATCGATCTCGGTGATGATCACACGCGCGCCCTGGCCACGTAATGACTCTGCGCAACCCTTGCCGACGTCGCCGTAGCCGCATACGACCGCGACCTTCCCACCGATCAGGACGTCGGTCGCGCGATTGATCCCGTCGATCAGGGAGTGGCGGCAGCCGTACTTGTTGTCGAACTTCGACTTCGTGACGGCGTCGTTGACGTTGATCGCCGGGAACAGCAGCTGGCCCTGCTCAGCAAACTGGTAGAGCCGATGCACTCCGGTGGTGGTCTCTTCGGTCACGCCCTTGATCTGAGCCGCGATCTTCGTCCACCGCTCGGGGTCCTCCGCGAGCGATCGCTGCAGCGTCGCGAGCACGATCTGGAACTCCTCGGACTCGGCGCTTGCGGGGTCCGGCACAGCGCCGGCACGCTCGAATTCGACGCCCTTGTGGACGAGCAGCGTGGCGTCGCCGCCATCGTCGAGGATCATGTTCGGGCCGTCGCCGTCCGGCCACCGGAGCGCCTGCTCGGTGCACCACCAGTACTCGGCGAGCGACTCCCCCTTCCAAGCGAAGACGGGAACGCCGCGCGGATTCTCAGGGGTGCCGTCGGGCCCGACGGCGATCGCCGCGGCGGCGTGATCCTGGGTCGAGAAGATGTTGCAGCTGGCCCAGCGGACCTCGGCGCCAAGAGCGAGGAGCGTCTCGATCAGGACCGCCGTCTGGATCGTCATGTGCAGCGAGCCGGTGATCCGCGCCCCCTTCAACGGCTGGCGCTCGGCGTACTCCGCCCGCGTCGCCATTAGGCCGGGCATCTCGTGCTCGGCGAGCTGGATCTCCTTGCGGCCAAAGCTCGCGAGCCCCAGATCGGCCACCTTGAAGTCGGTTGCGGTTCCTTCGACGGTCGTGCTCATCGGCTCTCCATCAGTTCGAGTTCGTTGGAGCGCCGGCCCGCAGCGGCCAGCAGTCTCTCGTGCTTGTCCTGCTCAAATCGCAGCCAGTCGTCTGCGCTCACGTCCTCAGGCCTGCGCGCCGGCTCCGAGAGCCACTCTTGCACCGCCCCACGCAATCCTTCGGTGTTGGACAACCGTGCGGCGAACGCCACATCGGAGATCGCGATTTCGAAGCGCGTTAGCAGCTCGCCGAGGGTCCGCAGTCGCTGGAGCTCAGCCGGCCCGTAAAGCCGGTAGCCGGACGCGGACCGGGCCGGCGTGACGAGGCCCGATCCTTCGATGTAGCGGAGCATCCGCGGGGACCATCCGGTGGTCTCGGCGGCCTCGTGGATCGTCAACGACTCCATCTCCCAAACCTTACCACGAAAGTGTCAAGGTTTAAGGGGCCCGGTCAGGCTAGCCCCGCCGGTCAGCCTAGCCCCGCCGGTCAGCCTAGCCCCGCGCGAGCTCGCCCTTCAATCGCTCAAGCACCGCGACCGGCGTGGGATCGATGCCCCGCAGCACCGCCAGGTAGACCGACACAAGGTCGCCGAGCAGCACCAGCGAGACGAGTCGCCCCATGCGGTGCTCGCCGCGGCTCTCGACGCGGTAGGTGGCGGCCGCCTGCGCGGCGATCAGCCCGCGCGTGAGCTCGATCCGCTGCTGGATCCGCGGGTGTAGATCCGAGTCGTCGAGGAACACGGCGCTGAAGCGGCCGAGCTCTCCCGCCCCCTCCCAGCCGACGATCTCATTGTGGTCGAGCTCGGGCAGCTCGTGCCAGAAGCACGGCCGCTTGGCGTTCTCGTTGATCTGCGTCTTCCAGCGATATGCGATCGGCGCCGTCAGCCCGGACCCGGCGATCTGCGGGATCGTCCCGTGGAGTCCCCGTGCGAGCTCCTTCGCCAGGCAGTCCTCGGCCCCGCCTGGCCCCCACTCGGTTACGAGCTGCTCGGCATGAGCGGCGGCGACGTCGATCTCGAGGTGGATTCGCGGGCCTGCGCCGCACAGTCCGGCGACCTCGAGCGCAACGACGATCGAATAGGCGACGGCGGCCCGTGGCTGGAACCCGCCGGGCAGCGGAATGACGGGGACGCCATCTGCCCGGGCAGACGCGGCGAGCTTGCCCCCGGTCGTGGCGACGATGCGACGGGCGCCGAGCGCACCCGCGGCCTCATAGGCGGCGAGCGTCTCCTCGGTGTTGCCGGAGTAGCTGGCGCACAGAACGGTTGCGTCCGGCGTAGTCCACGGTGGCAGCCCGTAGTCGCGCGCGAGCACGATCGGGCGCGAGGCCCGGTCGCCGAGGGTCGCGCGCGCGAGCGCGCCGCCGATCCCGGATCCACCCATTCCGGCGATGACCAGGCCTCCGGGCGCGTCGTGTGGCTCGAGGCTTGCGGACTCGACCCGCCACAGGGCGTCACGCAGCTGCTCGGGCAGGGCGAGGACATCGTCGAGCTGCCGCGAGCGGTCGACCCGGTCGACTGTTTCCCGCGTCAGCTCCAGCGTGGCGGTCAAAACTTGATCGCTCCTGTGGGCAGCTGCACCCGGGGGAAGATACGCGCACCGTGGGCGAGTGCGTTGTCCGACCCGATCCGGACACCGTCGCCCACCACCACCCCACCGCTGATGTGGCAGTGCTCACCAATCGAGACGTTGGCACCGACGATCGAGGAGCTGATCGTGGTGCGCGCCCCGATCCGCGCGCCGTCCAGCACGACGGAGGTCTCGATGTGTGCGCCCTCGGCCACCTCGACGTCGGCCCCGAGCACGGCTCGGCCGCCGACGATCGCGCCCGCCGCGATCCGGCACCCAGGGCCCACGAGCGCAGGCGCGACGACCTTTCCCTCCACGTGCGCGCCGTCCGTGAGCGCCAGGTGAGCCGCCGCCAGGCGAAGCCCGATCTCGGTGCGCACGATGCCCTCGAGGATGTCGAACGTGCCCTGCAGATATCGATCGGGCGTGCCGATGTCGAGCCAGTATCCGTTCGACTCATAGCCGTACAGGCCCTCGCCGACAAGCGCCGGGAAGACCTCCCGCTCGATCGAGACGTTGGTCCCCACCGGTCCGATCACGTCAAGCACGCTGCGCTCGAGGATGTACGCACCGGCGTTGATCAGATCAGGGGCGATCTCGCCTGAGCTCGGCTTCTCGAGGAACTCCGTCACGGCCTGGCCCGGATCGAGGTGCACCAGCCCATACGCCGATGGGTCCTCGACCTTGATCAGCGCGAGCGTCGCCCGTGCTCCGGTCTGCTCGTGCTGGGCGAGTTGCGCGGTCAGGTCCATATCGGTGAGAACGTCGCCATTGAGCATGAAGAAGCGGCCATCGAGCAGATCTTGCGCGAACTTCAGCGCCCCTCCCGTGCCCAGCGGCTCGGGCTCCTCGACGTAGCGCAGACGCACGCCGTGCCCGGCCCCGTCACCAAGCACCGACCGGACGCCGTCCGCCATAAAGCCACACGAGATGATCACGTCGTCGACTCCATGGCCCCGAAGCCATTCGATCATGTAGCCGATGAACGGCCGGCCGACCAGCGGGATCACCGGCTTCGGCATCGTCGACGTCAGCGGCCGCAGGCGCGTACCCTCACCGCCGGCGAGGATCAGCGCCTGCACGCTACCGGCCGATCCCCTCGTAAGTCAGCCCTGCGGCCTCGACGCTTGCACGGTCGAGGAAGTTCCGGCCGTCGACGATAACTTTCCCGCGCATTCGCGCGGCGACCTCGGCGAAGTCCAGCTCGGCGAACTCCGGCCATTCGGTCACGAGCACGCAGGCGTCCGCGCCGTCGATCGCCTCGAGCGGCGAGTCCGCGAACTCGACGCCGAACATCAGCTTGCGCGCCTCGTCCGCGGCGATCGGATCGTACGCCCGGACACGCCCGCCGTCCGCCTGGATCCGCGCCGCGAGGACAAGCGAGGATGCCTCCCGCATGTCGTCGGTCTGCGGCTTGAACGCCACGCCGAGCAGCGTCACGGTCTTGCCGACGATCGACCCGAGATGCTTCTGCAGCTTCGCCATCACCCGCCGCTTCTGCAGCTCGTTGACCTCGATGACCGCCGTCAGCAGCTGGAAGTGGTAGCCGGAATTGCCGGCAAGCTGCTTGAGGGCGGAAACATCTTTGGGAAAGCAGTTCGAGGCGGTAAGTGAGCTGCTTGTGACGATCGTGTGGGAATAGGGGACCTCAAGCGAATACACGGGTCCGGCGTACGGCCGGCGCTCAGTGGAGGTGACCCGCACCCACGCCGGACCGTCGCTCCAGCGGCGGTATCCGGTCGGCGCTATCCGCTTCTTCTGAAGCGCGATCGAGGCCAGCGCACCCGGGCGGTCCCGTTCTGGAATGAGCTCGATCGCCCGCTCGACCTGATCGGCGCCCGCGATCCGAATCCAGTGGGTGTCCTTGGTCGACTTCGCCACGCGGCCGATCCGCTGCGTCGCGACGATGCCGAGGCTCGCGAGCAGGCGCATGACGCCGTCTGAGAGCTCGTCGCTGATCGTCCCGAATTCGATCACCACGCTCGGGCCGCCGTTGACCAGCGAACACGATCCGTCGCCTTCGAACAGGCCGGACAACAGCGCCCACCTGTCGGCGGCGGGGCGATCCCAGATCAGGTCGGGGAGGCGCTGCTCGTAGCTCGTGCGGCCGAGACCCAGGACCTGGGTCCACCAGGCGGTGAGGATGCGGGAACGGACCTTTACGAGATGGGACGTCGGGGCCTGATAGGACTTCGCACGCACATTCTGCCGAAGCCAGAACGCCATGACCTCGTCGACCAGGTGCTGCTCGCGGGCCGGATGGAATGACCAGTGGATGCGGTAGCCGTCGCGGTCGTTCGACACCGTGCACCCTTCCGCCACATACAGCCCCACGACGCGCCAGAAATCCCGGTCGAGCGTGAGCAGGGTATGAGCGTGGGTGCCGTTCTTCGTGGTCCCGATCGTCGAGCCTGCGAATGACATCTCTGCCCGTTCCGCCTCGTCCAGCCTCAAAGTCCCGGTCCGCCGGACCTCTCCCGTCCGCGCCGCCGCGGACGCTGACCGCGCGAAGACCGATCGCCGCTCCTCGATCGGCAGCCCGACCAGCCGCTCGATCTCCTCCGGCTTCGGACGCACGATCAGCCGATCCGGCGAGATCTCCGCCACCTCGACGGCACACAGCAGCGACGCGGCGCTGGTCGACTCCCACTCCGGGGCGCCTCCCATCGCGATCGGCAGCCAGTCATCGCTCGTCAGCTCGGCCGCCAGCTTGCGTTCGGGCTCAGCCCCGAGGCCGTCACTCACGAGCCAAGGATGATCCGGTGTGCAGCTAACTCGACGGCCCATCTTGGTGCGTACCTCAATCATCTCCCCGTCGTAGTCGCGCCGCGTGGCGCACATGACCGCGAGGAACATCGGCTCGGGTTCGCCGGGAACCCAGCTCAGAACCTTCAGATCCGCCGGCTCGATCACGCCGTCTACGGCATCCTGCTCGGATTCCAGCCGGCGCCAAAGCTGCTCGAAGCCCATCAGCGTAGTGCGACCACGATGGCGCACGAGCACCGTCTCGTCGCCGCCAAAGCAGGAACCCCCGTACCCGATCCCCGGCTGCAGGAAATGCGTTCCGATCCTGCGGTCCGCGCCCATTCCGCGCGCCACCTCGAGTACGTCGGCGCCGGTCTCCTCGCAGACGTTGGCGATCTCGTTGATGAAGCTGATCTTGGTTGCGAGGAAGGCGTTCGCCGCCAGCTTGACCATCTCCGCCGAAGCGATGTCGGTGCGCACGAGCGGCGCCTTCAGCGGCGAATACAGCTCGACCACCGCGTCCCCGGCCCAATCGCCGTCGTCGCCGACGACCACCCGGTCGGGAGCGAGGAAGTCCGCGAGCGCCGACCCCTCCTTGAGGAACTCGGGGCATGAGACATATGCGAAACCGGACTTGCCCTGCTCACTGAACAGGCGCTTGATCGACGCGCCCGTGCCGACGGGGACGGTCGACTTCATCACCAGCGCGTGCCGGTCGGAGGCCGGCATGGCGTTCACGACGGCGTGCACCGCGGAGAGATCGGCGTCGCCGGAGTAGGTCGGTGGCGTGCCGACCGCGACGAACAGGAGGCGGGCGTGCTCGAGCGCAGGTGCGAGCTCCGTCGAGAAATGGAGACGATCGCGGTTCCGTGCTACCGATTCCTCGAGCCCGGGCTCGTAAATCGGGATCTCGCCGCGGCGCAGCCGCTCGATCTTCTCCTCGTCGACATCGACGCACCAGACCTCGCCGCCGAGCTCGGCGAACCCGGCCGCCGTGACCAGGCCTACGTAGCCGGTGCCGATGACGGCGATCGGTTCGCGTTCAGCGCCCATCCGACTCTGAGGCTAGCGTGCCGTCTCGGGTCCTCGCGTTACGGTGCCGGGACCAGCGACGCCGCGATCCCGATCATCTGCTGCTTGTCGAGGCTGTCGGTGAGCGTGTTCGAAACCCAATACACGCCATGAAAAGTGTGCCAGGCGACGAGGTCGAGCTTGGAGCCCTCGAAGTACAGGTCGAGCCGCTTGTGCCCGACAACGCGCACCTCGGTCGGATCGGCGAGGATCGGAGCCTTCTGCCAGGTCGTCCCCTGGACGTCGTAGTACTGGCCGAGCGTCGCGTCGAGCTCTACCGTCATCTGGTAGGCGGCCTCGGGCCGGTGCTGCTGAGTCCTGATCAGGTACTTGCGCGGGTAGGCACCCACGGTGGGAATCTCCGAGGGGCAGTTCCCGAGCTGCCCAGAGCAGTACTCCGACCCCGCTGCGATCAACCTGGGCACGAAGACCGGCATCCGTGCGTTGCCGAGCGCGCCGGCCTGGAGCTCACCATCCTTGAGGTCCGGGATGAGGCCGGCGGTGGGGGCGCGCAACGGGCGCGAGGCCGCCTTCGCGACGGCCGGGGCGCTCGACGGCGCCGCCGCGACCGTCGGCGCCATGAACTTCTCGAACGCCACCTGTTCGGCACCCGCGTCGGCGGTGACGTAGTCCTCGCTACCCACGAAGTCGCTGATGTCCGCCGTCGGGAACGGGATCTGCTTGATCGCGTGGCCGTCGGAGAACGCGACCAGGTTGAACAGGTTGATCAGGCCGTCGATCGTGTGCAAGTCGGGATCGGTCCGGGTGTGCTCACCGAAGATCTTCAGCAGCTTGTCTCGGTTCGCGATCAGATTCGCCTGCCCGTACTGGTCCTTCGCCTCGCGGATGAAATCCTGCTGGCGCGCCTCGCGCACGAGGTCGTTGTCGGTGTGGCGGAAGCGGACATAGGTGAGCGCAGCGGCGCCGCACAGCTTCTGGTAGCCGGGCTCGATGTCGATGCTCGAGTAGTCGGTGTAGGCCGTGTTGTTGTAGTAGCGATGGTCGATCTGCGTGTACACGCACCCGATCGCGTTGACGAGGTCCTCGAAGCCGGCGAAGTTGATGTCGACGATGTGGTTGACCTGAAGCTCGGGGAAGACGTCCTCCTGCAGCGTCTTGACGACCAGGTTGGGTCCGCCGATGGAGTACGCCGCGTTGACCTTGGCGGTCTCTGCCCCGCCGTCCGGAAGCGGGATGTCGACCATCAGGTCGCGGGGCACCGACATCACGTTGATCGTCGACGAGCTCGCGTTCAGGCGTACGAGCATGATCGTGTCGGTGTTGGCCGCGCTCTGGGGCGCGCCCGCGCGATGGTCGGATCCGAGGATCAAGATCGTCTGTGGATTGCCCGGCGTGGGGACAACGACTCGCGCGCGCTTGATCGCCGCCGTTGCAGCTACGTACTTCGCGATCTGCTTGAACTCCAGCAGACCGGCCACAGCCGTCGTGGTGGCGCTGAAGGCGACCACGATCGCGGCGCCGAGAGCGAAGCGCCACAACGCACCGCCCCGAGACTTCGGGATCAGGCTCACAGGCCTCCCTCGATCGCGCGAAGGCCCGCGGAGGCTCCAGCGTCTTGCTCTCCCCCCTCCAGCCAGATCGGCAGCGCTCGCACGAAGTCGCCGAGGGCGCGCCGGTAG